>Ga0163210_1000889_pt1 | contig 12713 bp, 10 predicted proteins | sample Kivu_220m_FD_113536 | JGI IMG/M metagenome (GOLD analysis project Ga0163210, IMG submission 113536) | Freshwater microbial communities from Lake Kivu, Western Province, Rwanda to study Microbial Dark Matter (Phase II) - Kivu_220m | ecosystem: Environmental > Aquatic > Freshwater > Lake ...
AGATCTCGTGGCCGGGCCTGTGGGGGTCCACCACGACGATCGTGAGGTCGGGCAGGTAGAAGGACGTATCGTTGTTGCCGCCGTCCCAGAGGATGACATCGGCCTCCTTCTCGGCCTCCCGCAGGATGGCCTCGTAGTCGACCCCGGCATAGACGACGGTGCCCCGGCTGATGTGCGGCTCGTACTCCTCCATCTCCTCGATGGTGCACTCGTGCTTCTTCAGGTCCTCGAGGGTGGCGAACCGCTGGACCTTCTGGGCGACGAGATCGCCGTAGGGCATCGGGTGGCGGATGGCCACGACCCTCTTCCCTGCGGCCTGCAGGATCTCGATGACCCGGCGCGTGGTCTGGCTCTTGCCGCAGCCGGTGCGGACGGCACAGACGGCGATCACCGGGCGGATGCTCTCGATCATGGTCCTGGCGGCGCCCAGCATCGTGAAGTCGGCCCCGGCGGCGTTGACCCTCGAGCAGAGCTCCATGACGGTGTGGTCGGAGAGGTCGCTGTAGGAGAGGACGCAGAGCCTGATGTCGAGCTCGGCGATGATCTCCTCGAGTTCGTCCTCCGGGAGGATGGGGATGCCTTCGGGGTAGAGCGGACCCGAGAGCTCGGACGGGTAGCGGCGGTCGTCGATGTCCGGGATCTGGGTGGCCGTGAAGGCCTTCACGTCGTACGACGCGTCGTTCCGGAACACGGTGTTGAAGTTGTGGAAGTCGCGCCCCGCGGCGCCCAGGATCAGCGTGTTGATCTTGCTCATCTGTCGTCCTTTCCGCAAGATGGCCTGCGCTTGCGGGAAAGCAACAGCGAACCGTTGCCGGCTCGGCCTCTCCCTGTTTCGATCCCTTCCCCGGTCGGAACGACGGGGAAAATCATGCGAATCTCGCCTCCTGCACGGCCGTTGTCAACTCGCGCAGGTCACACCGGATCGTCCGTACCGTGCCAGAACCCGCCCCCGAGAAGCGACTGCGCGATGTTCGTGAGGTGGTCGCCCGCCCTCTCGCAGTAGTTGATGAAGTCCAGAATGGCCAGACCGGCCATGTCCCCGGTGCCGTGGTGCGTGATGGAGTCCGCGTAGAGACGCTTCGCCTTCTCCTCCAGCGCGTTCAGCTTCTCCTCCAGCGACAGGACCGCCTGGGAGGACGACCTCTGGCGCGTGGAGAGGGCGGTCTCGACCGCCTTGAGCATCTTCCTGGCGATGGACGCGGCCTCCAGGGCCGACTCGGTCATGAAACCGGGCCTCCCGGAGAGGTCGCCGCTCACGCGGGACCTCGCCTCCACCATGTTCACGGCGTGGTCGGAGACCCGCTCGAGGTCGTTGATCGTGTGGATGATGACGGGAAGACGGAGTGCGTCGTCCGGATCCAGCTCCCCCTCGAAGATCCTCGCCGCATAGACCGTGAGGTCGCGCTGCATGAGGTCCACCTGGTCCTCCATCGCGAGGATGTCGTCGGGATCGTCGCCGCCCTTGATGAAGTACGTGATCGCCTTGTCGACCGCACCGCCGGCGTAGGCGGCCATCTTGACCATCTCGCGCTCGATGTTGTCCATGGCGAGCGCGGGGGTGTCGAGGAGGTTGTCGTCGAGGTTGAGGACGGCCTCCCCCGGGGTGATCCGCTCCCTGTCCGGGATGAGCAGCCGGCAGAACCAGGCGAGGGCGGGGACGAGCGGGAGGAAGACCAGCGCGTTGAAGACGTTGAAGAGGCTGTGCGCGTTGGCTACCTGCCTGAGCGGGTCGTCCGAGGTCGAGCGGACGAACTCGAGGAACATCCCGTCCGGATTGGCGATGAGGATTCCCATGTACGCCACCCCGAACACGTTGAACAGGGTATGCGCCATCGCCGCCTGCCGGGCGGCGCGGCTCGATCCGATCGCGGCGAGCTGGGCGGTGATCGTGGTCCCGATGTTGTCGCCCAGCACGAGGTAGACGGCACCCTGCAGGTTGATGAGCCCCGCCCCGGCCAGGGTCATGGTCAGGCCCACCGTCGCGCTCGAGCTCTGGATGATCGACGTGATCAGCACGCCGGCGAAGACGGCGAGGATCGGGTGCTCCGAGAACCTCGTGAAGAAGTCCCGTACGGCAGCGCTCTGGTTCAGGGGCTTCAGGACGTCGCTCATCAGGGTCATGCCGAGGAAGAGCAGCCCGAGCCCCGTCAGGGCGCGACCCCAGAACTGGGTCCGCTTCCTCCGGGACACCGCCAGCATGGCGAAGCCGACGGCGATCATGGGGAAGGCGTAGTCGACGACCTTGAAGGCGATGAGCTGTCCCGTGACGGTCGTGCCGATGTTCGCGCCGATGATGACGCCGATCGCCTGCCGGAGGGCGAGCAGGCCGGCGTTGACGAAGCTGACCGTGATGACCGTCGTGGCGCTGGAGCTCTGGATGACGCCCGTGACCAGGATCCCCGCGAACATCCCCAGGATGCGGTTGCTGGTGATCTTCTTGAGCAGGCTCTTCATCCGGTCGCCCGCGACGATCTGGAGGGAATCGGAGAGCATCTTCATGCCCAGGAGGAAGATCGCGAGCCCGCCGATGACCTGGAAGAGGATCTCCTTCAGGTCGATGGCGAGGACGGAGAACTCGGCGGCATGCTCGGTCCCGTCGGGGAGGAAGGCGACCGCGCGGACCTGGTCGTTCCCGGTCTCGTCGCCGAGCTTCAGGGAGACGGACGCGATCCCGTCGACTCCGGTGGAGATCCGGAGCGCCACGATGGTCCCCTCGATGCTGTCACCCTCGAGGATCGTCGGCTCGAAGCCGGTGAAGGGGGGCACGAGGGATCCCGCCGAGGACTCGACCACGAAGTCCACGGGCACGCCCATCACCGGGAGGCCGAGCGAATCGGTCACCGAGACGCAGAGCGGGCTGCCCGCCGTTCTCGACACCCCCCCGTGCTGGGAGCAGCCGGAGGGATCCACCCGGTAGCCCGCGGCGGCGGCAAGGGAGCCGATGAGGAGGAGAAGGACGGCGGTGCGTCGCAAGGGTACCTCCCTGGTTGGCGGGGGGGTGCTCGTGAGCCCGAATATACACCCCGTCACCGGTGGACCGCCAATCTGTTCCCCGCGGCGGCCATCCCTTATGGTACGTCTCATGAACCTCCTCACGGGGCTCCTCAGGAGCATGCGCTTCAGGTCCTGGACGAAGAACCTCTTCGTCTTCGCCGGGATCCTCTTCTCCCGGCGCTGGAGCGACACGCACGCCCTGGCGATGACGGCCCTGGGCGCCTTCGGGTTCTGCATCCTCTCCAGCGCGGTCTACCTGATCAACGACATCGCCGACAGGGAACGCGATCGGTACCATCCCGAGAAGAGCAGCCGTCCGATCGCCTCGGGCCAGGTACGGCCCTCCGTCGCCGCGGTCTTCGCCGCGCTGCTCGCGGCGGGGGTTCTCGCCACCTCGTGGCTGTTCGTGCGCGAGTACGCCCTGGTGGTCACCGTCTACTTCGCCATGCAGATCGCCTACTCCTTCCGGCTGAAGCACGCCGTCATCCTGGATGTTCTCGTGATCGCCATGGGGTTCGTCCTTCGCGCCCTCGCGGGGGTCAGCATGGTGAGGGACGCCGGCTACGAGGGGACGATCATCTCCCCCTGGCTGATGCTCTGCACCTTCTTCCTGGCGGTCTTCCTGGCCTTCGCGAAGAGGCGTTCCGAGCTGGTCTCCCTGGGCGACAACGCAGCCGGTCACAGGAGGATCCTCCAGGAGTACAGCGCCCCCCTGCTCGACGGGATGATGGGGATCGCCAGCGCAGCCTGCATCATCGGGTACTCCATCTACACGGTCAGCGACAGGACGCTGGAGCAGGTCTCCACGATGCTCTGGGTCACCATCCCCTTCGTCACCTACGGCATCTTCCGCTACCTCTACCTGATCCACATCAAGGGGCACGGCGGCAGCCCGGACCGGATCCTCCTGAACGACATGCCGCTCCTCCTCAACATCCTGCTCTGGCTGCTCTCCTCGATCCTCGCCCTGGCCCTCCATCCCGGTTCCTCCCCCGGAGCGGCGTGACGCGGGAACTCACGGCCGCGGCGAAGATCAACCTCGGCCTCCGTATCCTCGGAACCAGGCCCGACGGATACCATGCCATCCGCAGCGTCTTCCACGAGATCACCCTCGCCGATGCGATCGTGATCCGGACGGCGCCCGGCGGCGGAGACGTGCGGCTCTCCTGTCCGGGCTCGGAGCTCCCTGCGGATTCCTCGAACCTCGCCTGGAAGGCGGCCGCGGCATTCCTCGGGGCGACCGGCCTCGCGATCGACGTCTCGATCGAGCTGCGGAAGCGCATTCCGCTGCTCGCCGGACTCGGTGGCGGCAGCAGCGATGCGGCGGCGGTCCTCCGCGGTCTGGAGGACGCCACGGGAGCCGGCGCCGATCTCGCCGGGCTGGCGGCGTCGATCGGCAGCGACGTCCCGTTCTTCCTGAGGGGCGGCTCCGCGCTGGTGGAGGGACGGGGCGAGCGGATCACGCCGCTCCCGGCGATCCCGTTCCACGCGGTGCTCCTCCATCCCCCCGTAAGAGTCTCCACGCCTTGGGCCTACGCCGAGTGGGACAGGCGTGCGGCATCCTTGACGGAAGGGGGTCCGGCAGAGCATGATTGCCCGTTGTCAGCGGCATGGCATGAGGGTAAGCCCTTTCCGCACGGGTTGCGGAACGACTTCCTTCCTCTGCTCGAGGATCGCTTCCCTGAGATCGCTGCGCTGGCGCGGTTCCTGAAGGGTTCATGCGGGACATGGGGCCTGTCCGGATCCGGGCCGACGCTCTACGCTCTGTTCCCGACGGGGGCTCGGGCGAGGCAATTCTCGGAAGATCTGCCCGGTGGAGTCCGCTTCACCCTGTGCAGGTCGGCAGAAGCTGCTGGGGCGTCGTCCAACCGGTAAGACACGGGATTTTGGATCCTGAATTGGAGGTTCGAGTCCTCCCGCCCCAGCCATCGCCCGGAATGTCCGGGGGGAACGAAAGGATAGAGTAATGCCTGACATGAAGAGCATCGGCTTCGCCGAGAGAACCGAGTTCGGCTCGCGGGTGTCCCGCAGGATGCGCCGGGCCGGGCAGGTCCCCGCCGTCGTCTACGGGAAGGGCGGCGACGAGAGCAGGATCTCCGTCGACGAGACGGAGTTCATGGACAACGTGGGCTATTCCACGGGAACCGGGATGATCACCCTCGCGAGCGAGGGGAAGCCCCCGATCACGGCCATCGTGAAGGATGTCCAGTGGGACATGCTCTCCGACAGGCCCGTGCACATCGACTTCCTCCGGGTCTCCGCCGACCAGATGGTCTCGGTGCCCGTCCACGTCCACCTCGAGAACACCCCCGCCGGCGTCGTCATGGGCGGCGTGCTCGAGCACATCCTGCACGAGCTGACCGTCAAGGTCCGGGCCAGGGACATCCCGCAGGTCATCAACGTCGATGTCGCCCCTCTCGGGATCGGCGATGCCATCCACATCCGCGACATCCCGCTCCCCGAGGGTCTTGCCATCGACATGGACGCGGACCTGGTGGTCGCAGCCGTCGTCGCCCCCACGGTCGCCAAGGCCGAGACCGCGACGGAGGGCGCCGAAGGCGCCGAGGGCGAGCAGGCCGGGGAGGCCGCTTCCACGGAGACGGACGGGAAGTAACCCTTGCCGCATCCCCGCGTGATCGCCTGCCTGGGCAATCCGGGGACGCGGTACGGCATGACGTGGCACAACGCCGGCTTCTGGGTCGCCGACATCCTGGCGCGGGAAGCCGGCGTCCGCTTCGTGAACGCCGGTCTCTTCCTCGCCGCGACCATGCCCTCCGGCGTTCACCTGGTGAAGCCCAACGACTTCATGAACCGGAGCGGCGCCGCGGTCGCCCACTACCTCGACGCGACGGGCCTGTCCTCGGACGAGCTGCTCGTCGTCTGCGACGACGTCCACCTGGAGCTGGGCAGGCTGCGGCTTCGCGGCAACGGTTCTGCCGGCGGTCACAACGGGCTCGCCGACATCATCCAGCGGATCGGCACGGAGGACTTCGCCAGGCTTCGCCTGGGGATCGGTCCGGCTCCGGACTCGGAGGACCTGGCGGACTACGTGCTGAGCAGGGTGCCCGCCCGGCTCGAGCAGGAGGCGTCGCTCATGGCGCATGTGGCGGCGGACTGCGTGACGATGGCCTGCGAGGCCGGGGTGACGGCGGCGCAGGAGAGGTACAACAGGAAGACCGCGGACTGAGTCCGGTCCTCCCCCGATCGTGAGAACCGGCGGCCGCGATACGGCCGCCGGTTCTGCGTCCGGACGGAGGGCGTCATTCCGACTGCAGCGCTCCGAAGGTCTGCGCGACCCGGGCGATGAAGGCCACGAGGTCGCTCCCGTCCACGCTGCAATGATGGACCACCCTGTCCTGCTGGAAGTCGATCTCCATCTCCAGCCAGACGGGTTCCGAGTCGATCCGGGGCAGCCCGAGGCCGGTCATCCCCAGGACCATGTCGAGGTATCCGGAGAGGTCGACGACCGCCGCCACCTCGGCGTCCGGGGAGAGGTCGGACATCCCGGGGGTCGACTCGGCCGTGTCGCCCGTCCAGGTTCCGTCGAGCAGAGCGGGGACGGCGACGGGCTCCGGCGCCATCTCCATGTAGAGCAGCCCGTCCCCGACGGTGAGCCACGCGGTCCAGGAGATCGTCGGCATCTCCACCTGCGGTTCGACGGCGGAGTCTTCCGCCATCCCGGCGGCCAGCGCGGCCGGGTCCATGCTCATGCCGAAGGTGACCCACTCTCGGCCGTCGAGCTCGACCCGCTCGACCGGGGCGAAGGCGAGCCCGGGGATGGCGAGCATCGAGGACATCCTGTCGAACTGGCTCCGGTACACGTCCATGACCTGCCCGAGATCCCCGCCGTCCGGCATCTCGTAGACGGCGACCATCCCGATGGACCCCTCCACGGAGGGCTGGATGGAGATGGCGGCATTGCGGCTGCAGGCGGCCCAGAAGGCGACGGTCTCCGGGGGCACGGAATCGACTCCCATCGCCCCGATGACCGCCTCCATCAGCGCGGCGCTCGCGGCGGGGTCGATGCTGACCCTGGCCACGGCCACCCCGCCGGCGGGGAGCAGCGGTGTCATGTCCCGCGCCTCGATGGGAGCGAACACGCCCGAGAGGTCGGAGCCCTCCACGAAGGTCGCGGTCGAGGTCATGCGGATCCGCTCGGAGTCGAAGGCGGCGAGGAAGTCGGCGGAGTCGGTCTGGGTGAGGAGGATGCCGATGGCATCGAGGTAGAGGTCGACGAGGTTGGGCACCATCCCGGAGCCCTCCCCGGCGGCCGTCATCTGGGCGATGATCTGCGGTCGGAGCATCTCGATCTGCTGCGCGGCCATCGGACCGAAGGTCGAGACCTTCGCGTAGCCGTACAGGCAGCCGTCGGGCAGACCGGGCAGCCAGGCGGGAACCGAGCCGTCGATCCGCTCCAGAATCCCCTGGAGACCGGCACGGCTGCCCGAGACGAGCAGCAGCCCGCCGGTTCCGCAGGTGTAGATCTTCCCGAAATCGACGTCGAAGCTTGCGACCTCGTGGTCGCCGATCGGCTCGTCCACGACGGGCTGCACTCCCACGGTCTCCCAGAAGAGGGCGGCATCCGACACGGGGAGGGCGGCCCCGATGCTCTGGGGCATGATGCTCTGCATCCAGACGACCGCCGTCCCGGCGGGGTCGATGCCGTACCTCCCGGAGACCTCCTGCATGTCGGCGCAGTCCAGGGCCGTCAGCAGCCAGTCGGAGACCATGGTCTCGCCGAGGAGCGGCGCTCCGGCCGCGTAGGAGTCCATGGCCTCGACGGCGGCGGCCGGATCCACGACGACGAGAGTGAGCAGGGTTTCGTCGGGGATGACGTCCAGGGCGGATACGGGCGCGGCCTCTTCGGGCTCGGCGCCGCACGCCGCAAGGAGCAGCAGCGCAGCGGGCAGCATCAGCAATCGTTTCATGACAGTCCTCCCGTGCGATAACCGGTATCTGCGACAGCTTTGCGGAACGGACCCACACGTGGTATCGTAACACTTCGCGGGCGGACTTGTCAAAAATGGCCCATGGTACCACCTCTTTACAGGCGGTATCCGCGACGTGATTGGACCTCGTATGAGCGGAGAGCTGGACCTGTTTGCCGGGGCCCTGTCCTCCTCCGGCGGGACGCAGGTGCTCTATCTCGACACGGAGACGACAGGAGCCGATCCTGAGACGGCCGAGATCTGCGAGCTGGCCCTCCTCCTGGTGAGCTACGACGGGTTCGAGGGCACGCAGCCCGGAGACGGGCTCCTCCAGACCCTGGTCAGACCCTCCCAGCCGGTGCCCCCCGAGGCCTCCGCCGTGCACCACATCACCAACCGGATGCTCGAGGGAAGTCCCTCCGTCGCGGAGATCGCTGGACTCGCCAGACCCCTGGTGGACCGCGCCGACTACGTCAGCGCCCACAACCTCGCCTACGACCTGTCGATCCTGAGACGGCAGCTCCCCGACGTCTTCGGGAGAGTCACGTCCGACATGGAGATCGACTCCCTCAGACTCGCCAGGCACCTCTGGCCCGCCATTCCGTCGCACTCCCTGCAGGCCCTCCGGTACCGCTACGAGCTGGACGCTGGGATCGAGGGCGACGCGCACAGGGCGCTCTTCGACACGAGGCTCGTCCGGGCCCTCGTGGAACGCGTCGTCACGACGGGCCTCGCGGGCTGCTCCGACTGGGCCGCGCTCGCGGAGCTGTCCCGCTCGCCGCTGGACATCCAGACCTTCACCTTCGGGAAGTATCGGGGCAAGCTCGTCGAGGACATCGCCGCCGAGGACGCGGACTACATCCGCTGGCTCCTCCGCCAGAAGTGGCTCACGGAGGAGTACCCCGACCTCTACCACACGCTCCTGAAGAAGCTCGGAGGGCGGAAGTGACCCGGGACCGCGGAGTGCCTCCGGACTCCTGGCGGGTCGAGGGGGGCACGCCCCTCTCCGGGACCCTCACGCCCTCCGGCAGCAAGAACGCCGCGCTCCCGATCCTGGCGGCCGCGCTCCTCACCGACCGGGAGGTCGTCCTGCGCAACCTGCCGGCCATCCGGGACGTCTCGGTCATGCTGGAGATCCTCGAGAGGCTGGGGGTCGAGGTGCGCCGCGGAGAGGCCGGCACGGTAGGCATCCGCGCCGCCTCGGTGGATCCCGGCCGCATCGACATGGAACGCTGTCGCGCGATCCGGGCCTCCATCCTCCTCGCCGGTCCCCTGACCGCCCGGTGCGGCAGGGCCGTCATGCCGCCACCGGGAGGCGACGGGATCGGACGCAGGCGGCTGGACACCCACTTCCTCGCTCTCGAGCGGATGGGAGCCGTCGTCGGCTTCGGGCACGAGGCTCTGGAGTTCGTCTCCAAGCGTCTCCGGGGCTGCTCGATGCTCCTCGACGAGCCCTCCGTCACCGCGACGGAGAACGCCATGATGGCCGCCTGCCTGGCCGAGGGTGACACCGTCCTGTACAACGCCGCCTGCGAGCCCAACGTCCAGGACCTCGCAAGGATGCTCACGTCGATGGGAGCGTCGATCGAGGGCAGCGGCACGAACAGGGTCGTCATCCGGGGACGCGGGGGACTCCTCGACGGGTGCTCCCACACGATCGCCCCGGACCACATCGAGATCGGGAGCTTCATCGGGCTCGCCGCGTGCTGCGGTGGTCCGGTCCGCATCCGGGAGGTTCCCGGCGAGATCGTCGAGCCGACCATGAACGGCTTCTCCAAGCTCGGGGTCACCGTCGCCCACGACGGATCCGACCTGCTCGTCGACGGCTCGCTCCCCCTCGAGGTCCAGCCCGACCGCGGAGGCGCCGTCCCCACGCTCTACGACGCCCCCTGGCCCGGCTTCTCTCCCGACCTCACGAGCACGGCGGTGGTCGTTGCCACGCAGGCCGTCGGCACCTCGCTGATCTTCGAGAAGATGTTCGAGAGCCGTCTCTTCTTCGTCGACAAGCTCATCTCCATGGGCGCGGGCATCATCCAGTGCGATCCCCACAGGGTGGTGGTCTCGGGTCCCCGGAGGCTCCATGGAACCGACGTGAGCTCCCCGGATATACGTGCAGGCATGGCCCTTCTCACGGCGGCGCTCTGCGCCGGGGGGACCAGCATCATCCGAAACGTCCGGCAGATCGAGAGGGGCTACCAGGATCTCGTGCCGAGGCTCAGAGCACTCGGCGCGGTGATCGAGGCGGCTCCGGAATCCGGTTGCCGATGACCTGCGGCGGGGACCCGGGGCTCCGGGACGGGAGGGAACCATGAAGCTGTGGTATCCGTGGGCTGCGGCGATCGCGGCGCTCGTCGCGGTCGCGGGATGCAACAACCCCGCCGAGAACGAGGTCTGGCCCGACGGGGCATCGCTCTACGTCGCGAGCAACTTCCCCGATACGGCGCTCTCGTGGTCCCCCTACGGCGGGATCCTCCTCTTCACCACCTTCAGCTACAACTCGCTCTGCCTCCACGGCTTCGACGGCCTGGACAACCCCGTCGGGATCACCTCCTCCGAGATGAACGAGTCGGCCGGTCCCAACGGATGCTGGAGCGGCTCCTCGCTGCTCATCGCCTACACCGCCTGGAGCGGCGACAGCGCCTCGCAGGTCCGGACCATCCCCGGAAACGTGGGAGCCATCAGCGTGGTCCTCAACAACGGGATGCTGCACCGCCACCCCTCCTGGAACCCCGAGGGGGACAGCCTCGTCATGGCCACCCTTGCCGACGGGTACTGGGGGCTCTGGAAAGGCGACGTCGACGACGACAGCAGCTTCGTCCCGATTCATCAGCCTGCGGCCGACTGCCTGCGGCCCTCCTACTCGTCCGACGGGGAGTGGATCCTCTTCCAGGAGGGAACACCGGGGGACTTCGACATTTGGTTGATCCGACCCGACGGGAGCGAGGCCCACGCCGTGGTGTCGTCCGATGGGGACGACATCCATCCCTGCTGGGGACCCTTCCCCGGGTGGTTCGCCTTCGCGTCCGACCGCACCGGCGACTACGAGATCTGGATCTCCGACCTGGACGGCTCGACGCAGATCCGGGTCACGGACGATCCGGCCAGCGACTGCTACCCTGCCTGGCACCTGGACGAGGACAACCCCTGGTTCGCGTTCTCCTCAGACCGTTCCGGCGGCGCGGGCAACTACGACATCTTCTCCATCCCCTGCCCCGACCTCCCTTAGAGAAATTCGTACCTCCCACGAATTCCAATAATTCGTGGGAGGTACGAATTTCATCTCTACCTGGATCTCGGCCTACCGCGACGGCGCTTCGAGAAGTCCACTCCGCTCCGGGACCCGACCCAGGCAAGGAACTCGTCGCTGCCGTAGGGACGGCCCTCGCGGGTACATGCGCGGATTTCCTCCAGGTCGGTGGGGCCATCCGACAGGAGCGCCTCCCAGTCTCCCGGACCGAGTTCCCCTCCGGTCCTCACCAACGGGTCCGTGCGCCGCAGACCCAGATGGAAGCGCGCGCTGGACCATCGGTAGTCCTCGGGCGTCGGGGTGATGCCCGCCCTCACCGGATTCTGGAGCACGTAGCGCAGGGCGTTGCGCGTGTGGGCGTCGTCCATAGGGGTCGAGAAGAAGCTGGCTTCGAAGAGGTGGCCCTTCCAGCCGAGCCGTTCGTTGAGGTCCCTCACGTAGGCCCAGTGAGCCCTTCCGACCGCGAGGCTCAGAGAATCCTCGGACTGCGGCCGGACGACCAGATGCACGTGGTTCTGCATGAGGCACCAGCAGAGGACCTCGAGACCGTGCTCCGTGCACTTCCCGGACATCTTCCGGAGATAGGACACCCGGTCGTCATCGTCGAAGAAGATGGGCATCCGCCTCACGCCACGCTGCGTGACATGATGCGGCACCCCGGGGATCACGACCCTGATCCGTCTTCCCATGTCTTCATTGTACGCGCTGAAACCCTGGATTTCAACCCCATCGAAATTCGTACCACCCACGAATTTCTGAAATTCGTGAGTGGTACGAATTACCAGCATGAGAAAACCCCCGGGCAGGAGGCCCGGGGGTTCGCTCGGAAACGGAACCGGAACTAGGTGTTCAGCATGTTCTCGATGACCTGCATCAGGTCGGTGACGAAGGCGTCGGACTCGGGGTTGAGCTCGAGACCGTAGCCCACGTTCCTGCACATGGACCAGGCGAACATGAAGGCCTCCTGGGAGAAGCCGACGGCGGCCCCCATGCCCACGACCTTCACGTTGTCGAGGTCCTCGATCCCCTCGTAGCCCATCCCGTGACCGAACGAGTAGTCGCCGGTCAGCTGGTCGAGGGCCACGGCCGCGGCGGCGCCGAGGATCGGGTCGCCGTTGTCGGCCCTGACGTCCTGCAGCATCACGACGCCCGCCAGGGCGTCGTACGTGTACTGCCCCTCCTGGCCCGTGGGCTCGAAGGTGCGGTAGCTGTAGGAAACGCCGTTGTCGGCGTTGATCCAGGTGTAGTAGTTGTCGTTGCCGATCTCCACCACGACCCTGGGGATGTGGACGTAGACCCATCCGTCGACGATGCTGTCCACGACCGCCGTGCCGTTCGAGTAGCCGTTCAGCGCGGAGAACATGGCGATGGCCTCGCCGCCGGCCGCCTGGAACCTGTACGGGATCGGCTTGTTGCCGATGATCCCGTTGATCTGCTCGCCGACCCAGAGAGCGCCGGAGTCGGCGGTCATCTCGAGGATCGGATCGAGCACCTCGGGCGGGAGTTGCTCATGCAGGCAGACGAACGTCGTCCACATGGTGTCC
>Ga0163210_1000891_pt1 | contig 12704 bp, 4 predicted proteins | sample Kivu_220m_FD_113536 | JGI IMG/M metagenome (GOLD analysis project Ga0163210, IMG submission 113536) | Freshwater microbial communities from Lake Kivu, Western Province, Rwanda to study Microbial Dark Matter (Phase II) - Kivu_220m | ecosystem: Environmental > Aquatic > Freshwater > Lake ...
CGACTAGAAAGTTTGTCAAGTGGTAAAACCTTCAAAAAGTTAAAAATGCAAATATCAAAATTAAAAATGACAGTGCAAGATGTAAAATTTTTAAAATTTATCCATTTTAATTTTTGAATTGCAAATTTTGCTTTTTGATTTTTACATTTTTAATTTTCTACGATTTCGATTTCCTCGCGTAAATCAATGTTGAACTTTTCTTTGACCGCGGTTTTTATCCGCGCAATAAGAACTTTGACATTTTGCGCGGTCGCATTGCCGCGATTGATGATGAAATTGGCGTGTTTTTCAGAAACCTGCGCGTCACCGATCATTTGCCCCTTAAAACCGCAGCTCTCGATCAATTTACCAGCAAAAAATCCTTGCGGATTGGTGAATACCGATCCGGCCGACGGATAATCAAGGGGTTGGCTTGTGGTTTTTTTGGCAAGATATTCATTCATTAACGCTTCAATTTTTTCAGCCCGGCCAATTTTTAGCGCCAAAACCGCCGAAATAATGACTAATTTTTTGTTATGTTTAAAAATGCTTTCGCGGTAGGAAAAGTCGCATTCGGATTTTTCAAAAACCTTTTTAGTTATTGTTGGCGGCAAAATTTCCAACGCGGCCACGCGGCGCACTACCTCGCTAATGTCGGCGTGAAACGCGCCCGCGTTTCCCCGAATCGCACCGCCAACAGTTCCTGGGATCCCTGCAGCCCATTCCATTCCGGTTAAGGAATTTTTTAAAGCGTAGCTCACTAAAATTGGTAACGGAGTCCCCGCGCCAACTTTGATCAACATATTTTTGTCGGCTTCTTTTGATTCGATGAAATTGTTTTCGATCTTTAAAACCAACCCCGGATAGCCCTCGTCGGGAAACAAAATGTTGCTGCCACCGCCCAAAACAAAAAACTTGAAATTGTTTTCCCGTGCAACCTCCAATCCGGCGATGATTTCATCGATGTCTCGCGCCGCAAACAAAACTTTTGCCGGACCGCCAATGTGGTAGGTGCAATAATTAGCCAGTGGTTCGTTTTGTTTTATGGAAGACATAAAAGTAAATGTTAAATGTCAAAACTTAAATTTAAAATTTTAAATCTTAAATTTTAAGTTTTAAATTTCAAATGGGCGGCCCCTCGTATTGAAAATAATATAGGTAGCCGCCCGTTCTCATTTTATCAAAAGCAAAAAACAACGCAAGCGGCACAGCCGCTTGCGTTGCATCAAAGACCTAACTTACATTCCCATCAATGTGTTGATCTTGGCAAGAGTATTTTGTCCAGTAATGCCGGTTCCCGCGTTTAATCCTAATGGGGTTAATATTTCATCGGCGTATTTTTCCTGGAATCTTGTTACTGCCGCCGTGGTCATCGAACCGTAGTAACCGGTAACCAAACCTTCCGGATAAATATTGGTGCCCTGCGCTTTCAAAAACATCTGCAGGTATTTTACGTCGTCGGATCTTACGCCAAATTTAAGGGTTGTTTGGAATTTATACCCTGTCGGAATGCCGCTAATACTTAAACCACCGGTTAATTCCAAAAGCTGTTTTTGTAAGGCAACGATTGCTGCTTGAATTTCGGCAATCTTGGCAATAATTTCGGTCTTGGTCATTTCAGTAATCGGTTTTTCGAGCGCTCCTGCTTTTGTGGTTTCCTTTGTGACAATAGATCCGCCGGAAACACTGGTAGTTCCGCCGCTACCCCCAGTGGAATACGTGGTCGCGGAAGCTGAACTCGACGCTGTCGAATCGCCAGACGTGTTGCTTGCTTTTACGTAATAAGTGTAGGTGGTATTCGCGGCCAAGCCAGTGTCGGTATAACTAGTAGCACTGGCACTAGTTGTATGAACCAATGTACCGCCACGGTAAATTTTGAACGCGTCCTCATCGGAACTGTTATCGGTCCACGACAAAGCGATCGATGACGAACTTTGCGCAGTAGCGGTCAAACCTGAAGGCGCGTTCGGAATGCTTCCACTGCCCGTAAAGCCGCCAGTTGAGAAGTGGTTTGTTTTGATAATCATGCGGTTATTTTCCGTGTCGCGCACCACATTGGGATAATTTTCCCAACTACCGGTGGTTGTGTCAAAATATTTAGGCGTAATACTGTCTTCGGAGTAACCCGCGGCAGCAATGAATTCGGGATCATAAGAAAGATAAATCGTAATGTCCTGATTGAAGCTTTCTATCTTGTTGCCATTGCTGTCAAGCGCTTCGAAATTATACGCAACGCCAACCGGTTTGTCCTTGGAATCTGGTTTGGTGTTTACAGTTGGAGTAATGCTTACGGTGATTGACCCTGATGTGGCAATCGCGCCGGCCGGAATTTCCATTACTACTTCATCTTGCACAACTCCGCCAACGGTTTTTGTAACTTTGAGGGTCTTTGACTGCGATGCGTCGAAAGTGGAACTCACGCCTTCCGGAATAACAAGGTTTTTGGACACCAAGACAAGATCTTGTGTGGTTGTGGCAGTACCGGCAGCAATCTCTATATCAACTTCTTCAGATTCATAGTAAGCATTGCTAATCTCGGCCGACGCGGTAACATGCCAAGTATCGCCTTGCATCACATTTAACGTATACGTGCCGTCGGTTGACACCGTGCCTGCTCCGCTACCGGCATCAGACCAGGCCTTTACATACGCGGCTTGCTTAACGCTGTTTAGAGTAATCTGGCCGGAAATTGTGGCGTCAGATTGCTTAAACTGCAGATTGTTGCCGGTGGAAGTCTCATCAGCGGCGACGGTTACCGTGATCAACTCAGGATTAAGCAAATCCCGCGTATCCCAAGGAGGAACTCCGGCACCGATCTTGTAGGTACCAGCTGGTACTTTCAATGAATAAGTGCCGTCGGCTTCAGTGAATGTTCCCAAACCAGGACCGCCCGGACCTTTGAATTCATCAACCATATCTTTGGAGCCAAAGTCCGCGAACACCCAGACCAACCCGTAACCGGTGCCAGTCATCGCGGATCCGTCGGGATTTTTGACCGTGCCGGTAATTGTCGCGTCAAGCTTTTTGACTTTGAAGTTTTTGGTTGCCGTACCATTATCCAAAATAGAAATTTGGGTCCCCTCATTAATAACCAAATATCTGTTGCTGCCAAAATTCATCATCGGATCAATAAACGCGTTCATAAACCACGTGCCGGCGGCAACTTGCAAAGTGTAAGTTCCATTGGTGTTTGACTCAACCATCTGCCAGCCGCCACCATCTCTATCGGCATGAACAAAAGCTCTAATTCCGGTGACCACAGTATCAGTTCCCTCATCATAGGAATCATTGTCGTTCACATCAAGGTAGAAAGTACCGGATACCGTGGCATTGTTTTGCCTCACATATAAAACTATTTCTTTGGTGGTATCGGTATCTTCAACAGTGACGGTTTGGGTTGCATCCAAAGTGTATTTTGAGCCGGGGGGCATTCCCAATCCGATCTCAAAAGTACCGGATGGAACCTTAACCTCGGTATAACCGTTATTCAAACCGCCGCCCATAAATCCGCCCTTTTCTCCTACTCCCATCGCGGTACCACTGCCTGCGGTTCCGCCACTCATCTCGCCACCGGTCATCATGCCTGATTTTTCCATCATATCATCCATCGGACCGCCAAAATCAAGCATTCCCGCGGAAGTATCGCGCACCCACACGCCGCCCCAGATATCGTTAACCATATCTCCGGTGCCGTACTTTTTGACTTTTACCTTGATAGTTTTGTTGGCATTCTTCAATTGGAAATTATTGTTTTCCGACGTCTCGCTGCTTGTGACAGTAATATTCTTGGGCGCACCTTGATAAACATAGTTCTGACTCATTGGCATCACCATCACATTCCATTGGCCGCTCCACACGGACAGATCGTAAGCGCCGGTTTGGTCGGTAAACGTCGATGTCCAGCCAGGAGAATTTATAAGATGGGCGTTAATAACGATATTTTGCAGCGGATTTCCTGCATCATCCTGTACCAATCCTTTAATATGGGAATTTTTGGCTTTCAGATATAATGTTCCCGCATCAGTAGTTTGCTGAGACGTAACAGCTACTGATTTTTGATCAGGCGAGCCGTAATCCGGGCTATTAGTGAACACATTCACGAAATAAGTGCCGGCCGGAACCCTGACGCTGAACCTGCCGTTATTGTCGGTTTGGTTTCCGTTTCCCATCCCTTTATTGCCCCGCACTTCAACCCAAACATTTTGCACCGCCGAATTTGTCGGAGTTTTTACCACGCCAGTGATAGTCGCATCCGCAGCTGCCACGCTAAAATCAGCGGTTTTGCTTTCGGTGGCATTATTCTCGGCAAAAGTAACTTGCGCTGGCGGTTCGTTATAAACCCAGTCGGGCTGAGTACCATCATACGTCGGACGAACATCCACCCACCAGCTGCCACCCGAGACTTTTAAAGTGTATTGACCGCTGGAATTTGTTCTGGTTTCAAAATAACCACCGCCGCGATCCCGGTTTGCTGCCACAATCGCGTTGGAAACCGCCACACTTGATTTTGTTACGGTTCCGGTAATGGTTTTTTGCGGAACAGTCAAAGTAATTGTGTTGTTGGCTAAAGGAGTGCCGTTTTGTTTGATCGTGCCAACGTTGCTCGCGATTTCAACTGTCAATCCGCTGGGCGCCACCAATGCCTGGCTGCCGCCCCAAGGCATATTTACTTCAATGGTATAGGTTCCATCAGATAACCCCCCAATGCGGAAAAATCCGCCGCTGTCGGTGTTGCCACCATTGTTATACATCCAATTTTCATCATGAACCATCACCCAGACGTTTTGCACCGCCGTCCCATCTGGGTCAACAATTTTGCCTTTTAAATTAGGTGTTCCGATTCTAATAGCTTTGTTTGGAAAATTAGTTGAAGCGGTACCGATAACCTCGTTTAAATTCGTGGTGTCGGCAATCCCGTCGCTATCTTCATCGGTAAGGGTTATTCCTTGATATCTTTTGGAAGAATAAACGCTTCCCCAGTTGGGATTAACTTCCAAAGTATAGGTACCCGGCGGCACTCCACCTAAACCGAATATGCCATTTTCGTTGGCATTGCCGCCATACGAACCACCACCCGGACCCATTGGTCCTTCGGCAAACAAAGAAACCCAAACATTGGCAACCGCCGTGTCGGGTTCTGGATTTTCGCTGGAAACACTGCCTGTCGGAGTCGCAATAGTTCCAGTAATGTTGGGCGAAGTTAGATTGATATTTTTGGTTCTGGTTGAACTACTGCTTGTAACCGTGTGACAAATTCTCACCCTTGAATAGGAACCGCCACTCCAAGGAATTGCTTCAATTTCGTAAAGGCCGGCGCTGATGCCTGAAAGGGAAAATTTACCCTGGCTGTTGGTTTGAGTCCAACTTGACATACCTTCACCGCGGCAGCTGGTTCCTTCGGCAACTGCGGGCCGCATGCCGATTCCAATATTTGACTGACCAGTGGTCGCATCAGCTGAGCCAAGTGGTCCGTAGACGTAGCCAGTAAATCCAGTCGGGTCGTTGGCCGGATCTACCATGCGAACGATTATTTTGTTGTTGTTGTTAAATGGTTCGTCACTATCATTGGTATCGCCGTCAACCGTGGAAACTGTGCCGTTGGCGACCACCACGGTTTTTGCCGCAGGCGCCACATATTCGCTTCCCCAATTAGGATCAAGCCGCAATGTCCAACTACCATCGGATACACTAACATTAAACGCACCATTACTATCCGGGCCTGAACCATAACAATTACCCGGACCCTCTGCCGGACAAAGGCTTACCCAGCCGCCGGACTGACCGGTAGTTCCTGTGGGACCGTAAATAAATCCGGAAACATTAGGTGTGGTTAGCTTAACATTGTACGCTGAAGTTAAAGGAAGCGTTGACACAGTAATATCTGACATTGAGTTGGCGTAACCTGAACTCGACGGCGGATAAACATTCAAATGATAGGAACCGGTATTGGGAAGATAGAAAGCGTAGCGGCCGTTTGAATCAGTTGGGCTGCCAGTGAAGAATCCGTCACGATCCAATTGAACCCAGGTATTGGCAATTCCTTCGCCGGCATCAACTTCATTGTCACTGTCGGCATCAGCGTAAACATAACCAAAAAAGTTTGGCGCAGAAAACCTCACGTTGAAATTGCCCGTGTTATTGGCTACGGTTTGGTTATCAATTCTGGTTCTGGCATAAACACATAATTTGGCGACATCCGGATCAGAATCGCCGCAGAAAGGCGGTTCAATTTCTATGGTATAGGTACCGTTGGGCACGCCACCGAATTTGAACGCACCGCTGTCATCAGTTTGGCTCCAACGATCAAATCCTGAACCCATAATATGAACATTCGCCCGCGGCACTAATTCGTTGGGATAGGGATTGGAAGCGGTCGCCGAACCGGTTGGAGTTTTAACGGTTCCGGTAACGTTTAGAGTGGATAAGCTAATATTTTGAGTTTGGGGTGTGGTATTCGGAACGTTAACACTAGCGCTGGTATCAAGATATCCCAAAACATTTTTATAGTAGTCTCCGGGATTAACTTCAATGGTATATAACGATGCGGTTGTGGAGGGTGTTAAATATAATTTGTAGGAACCATCCAAACCGGAAGTGGCGACTTTTTCAACCGACCAATCCATGTTGTGTGCCCTTATTTCAGCACCGTAAATCGGCGTGGTACCATTTGGCGCGTAGATTTTCCCGGAAACCAGCGCGGTGGTAAAAGTAACGGTACCGGCGTTGGTGGCATTACCCGCAGTAACAATTTTACCCGTGGTTTTTGCGGGTGCCGCTCCTGTTGAGCCAGATCCAGGGGTTGCGGTTTCAATCGTGTAAGTACCGGCAGGAACTACGATCGCAAATGCACCGTTTTTCTGGGACTGACCATTGTAACGCATCCAGTTGGAACCCGAAACATATGCCTGCAACGCGACTCGATCAACCGCGGTTGATCCATCGGAATCTTTTATCGTGCCGTAAAGTACGCCATATCCTACTGTGTCGTAAAGATAGAAATTCCGGTTTTTGGAACCCACGCCGGCGGTAGTATTCCTAATGGTACAATAACGAGGATTTCCGTCAGCCGAACCCAAGTCATCGGTGCCGATCGTCGCCACAGTAGAAGTCGCAGACGCCGACACTACAGTTAATGATTTGGAGCTGCTGCCCCACGTGCAGACAATTTCGGTTGTTGAGGTGGCAGTGGGAAAATTCGCGCCGGTCAGAGTGATATTTAAACCTCCTTGGGCATATTTGCCATACATCGGTGTAATGTTATCAAGTCGCGGACCAGCGCTTGCCTGCACGGTTCCGGTGGTAACAGAAGGCGTGGCCATAATTTCCGGAGTTGTTGTCGCGTTGCCGATATTTTGGATTGTGAATCGACAACTTTGACCCGCAGGTAAACTCAAACCAGTGATCGTGGTAACTGTATCGGAGCTTGATGACTGGCTTGATAAATTAATTGGGGCCATCCGTGATAGCGGAATACTTGTGCCTGTCGGCGATTCTAATAAGTAATTACGCAAATCATTGGCATAATTCGTAGACACACCAGTTTCGTCAATGCTGTTGGGATTACTAATGTTTAGCGTTGCTTGGTCAAAGGTAACGGTAATCTCATTGTCGGTTACTGAAACGTTGGTAACCGTAGGCGCGGCGGCAAACGCCGGACCAAAAGTCATGGTAAATATTGTAACCACATTAACAAAAACCGCTAAAGTTTTTTTTGCGGTTAATAATAAATTTTTGCGCGGCATCTTAACTAAAAAAAGCCCTCCCTCTAAAAAAGGTTCCTGCTTTTTTTGAATTAACGCGAGAAATTTCGCGTGAAATTTTTTTGACTTCATTATTGTATTATCTTTCTATCAAAAAAACTTGTCAACCCTTTTTCTGTGGATAACTCAGGATAATTCAAAATTTTTTGTCGTATGTAATTTTTTATTGGCAATCAAGTGTCAGAAACCACTACCGCGCAAATTGCGTAGCGATCCCAACTACATTTTTACGTAAACAACCCTATTCTAAAGACCAAAAGACTTTAAACCTTCGGTTGTTGATTACAACCTCGGTCCCGCCTACGATCGCCCAAGGACGATATTGCGACCCGGCGGGACTCCGGGTGGTCGTTCATTCCCACCCTAAAGGGCAGGGTTTTCTCGACCGATTCGTAAAAGATCGCCAAAACGTATATTCGGCATTTACCGAATATATCCGCAAAAATCTATTCGTTTCAGGATGATTATTAGTCAGTCCTTTGTAGCGGTATTTAATTCCGCTATTAATAACGGAATCAAATACCGCTACGATTGATTATAAACAAAAATAGGGATTCAATCCCTATAAACTTCAAATGTTGATTTTATCAGCAGAATTTTATTTGTTATTTTCTAACTTGGTTTTAATTTCTTTTATCTCGCCAAGTACTTTTTCTGCCTGCGGATGTTGCGGATATAAATCATAGGCCTGCTGCGCCAAAGCCAGCGCGTCATCAAGCTTTTTTTGATATAATTCCGTTTGCGCCAAATACCAATAACTCTGCTGGTTTTTGGGTGATAGCGCCATTGCTTCTTTCAAAACTTGTTGTGCCAACGCTAATTTTGTTTTATCAAAAAGCGACCAGCGATTATAGAGTTGACCCAAAATCAGGCGCGATTTATAATCCAAGGAAATTTCCTGACGGCTTTTTTCTAATTCTTCGGTTAAAATTGAAAATTCGCCTTTTATTCCCTCGGTATTTAATTGTTTAATAAAATCGCTTTCTGTGAACTCTAGCCACTTTTGGGCAAAAAATATTCTGATTTGATATTGCCCCAATGGTGAGTCGTTGAAGGTCTTTTTATAGAAATCAAACCGCGCATATGAACCAAACGGTTTTTTTGCCGCAAGTGCCACGTCGCGATCGGCACTATACGATCCAATGATAAAATTAAAAAAGCAGAAAGCAGCAAGCGCAATAACTACAAATGTACCTTTTAATTTTATTGGTCGCGGCCAAACTTTTTCTTCCGCCGTTTTTGATTTATAAAACGAAGCGATAAATCCCAAACAAATAAACCACATTAAATAACTGACGATCATATCAAACACCGTGAGATTTTGCAAAAAATAAGCGACCAATATTGATGTAAAAATTCCAGCTTCGGTAAATCCTATCTTGTTAGCAAAATATTTTTTCCATAAAACAAACAATGCTGTTCCAAAAATCGTTAGATAGGAAACCAACCCAAGGATTCCTGTGGTAACTAAAATATCAAAAACAATATTATGCGCTCGGTCATACCAAATTGCGCTGGCGCATTCTTCCGTGCCTAAACAGGGATTGTAATACCGTGCGAACGCCAGATCGAAATTTTCCGGGCCCCAACCAAGTAGCGGCCGTTCCAAAAACCCTTTCCAAGCGATTTCCCAAACCACGATGCGACCACGAATCGTGCCTTCGTTGAACTGTCTTTCCATTATTTGATAAACTACGCTTCCTGGCTGCGTTGATAAAATAACAACCGCTCCACCGCATAGAATTGAAGAAATAATCAGCGCCAAACCAATTATTTTTACCGCCAAAATCCGGCGTGTTGCCAACCAAAGAATTCCCAGTAATATCATACCTGCGGCAAATGAAATTTTTGCAGCCCGGGCGCCGTTATTAATAATATCCCAAAGCAACTCTTTTGCCGACAATGAATAATTGGCGTGGTTGACAACGCTTGCCCAAAACTGCGTTCCTTCAAAAAGCAGGCATATTGTTAAAGCTAAAAAGGCGCTTCCGCCAAAAATTTTTAATATTTTATGCTCACGCCATTTTTGCGATAAAAATAAATAAAACGCAATAAAGATATTAAACAGGATATAAATCCCCCAAAAAGAATCATTACCAATAAATCCGCCGCCGCGCGCAGCTTCGCTGGTATCAAAAAGTGCCTCAATCCCAATCACCAGCGCCGCGACATTGCTGGCGACAAATATCTGAATCCAGTCGCGGTTTTTAAATATCGAAGAAATAACGACCGCAAACGCAACCAGATGGCAAGACATTAAAACACCACTCATTCGTTCAAATTTTGACCAAAAACTGGCAGAGAAGCTCGTGCCAAAAACCGCGCTGGTAAATATTACTGCCAAAAAAATCAATATGGCCGCAATCACCGGATTTTTCAAATCGGGGCGGTATTGTTTCCAATGCCAAGCAAGAATCAGCCACACAAAAAAAACAACCTCCACTATCGCCATAAAGTAGAGGCCTTTTAGTCCGACAAACGGAAAATAATAATTGGTGTTTTTGATAAACGGGGTAAAAAGCAGCGTGAATAATCCGATTTTGATGGTGTTAATTAAAAAATTTGGTTTCATGCGTTCTTTTTCCACCATTCAATGCTAAATGCCAAAAAAGTCCCGACGAAAAATCCCAGCAAAACACCCAAGAAAGTGTTCAGTAACGGCCGCGGGCCAACAGGACGTTCAGAAATGGCCGGATCCTTAATAACCGTGGTCAGCCGACTCTGTTGGATTTTTGTCTCCAAAGAATTAATGGTATTCTGGCTTGAATTTATTGCTTGGTAGAGATTTTCTATCTCCTGTTTTTTTTCCTCAAGCTTTTCTTTGTTGTCAAAAAGCACGAATTGAGTACCCGCATTCCGCTCAACGATGGGAATTGCCTGTAACGCAATGATTTTGTTTTCAAGAATATTTTTTTCGCGATCAAGGGACTGGATTTTATTTTGCAGCCGTTCAATATCTTTCTTTTCAATTTCAATTTTACTTTCCACGTCTTTTTTCATTAATTCAACTTCTTTACCGTGTTGGGTAGTAATAAGATTGTTTATTGTTTCCAAAACCTGCTTGGCTTGATCGGGTTTTGACGAATCGGTTGAAAGAGAAAGAACGTTGGTGCCTTTCATATTTTCAACTTTGATTTTGGGATAATCTTTTTGGCTGATTTTTAATTGCTCCCTTATTCGCTGACCATATATGTCTTTATCAATTTTTTCTTTAAGTTGAATCGGATTTTCTATTATGCCTGGTTTTTCCGAATCAATAATAAAACCGACTTCTAATGAACTCGCGACGCGATATACTTTGGGCAAAATGAAGCTTACAACCAACGCCGCTACGGCGAAAAAAAACGTAATGCCCAAAATTAACCTTAATTTTTTAATAAAAGTTGAAATGGTGCTGTGTAAATCAATTTCTTGGTATTCTTCTTGTTGTTGATTTTCCATAGTTTTATTCTAATTAAATTTCTGTTTTGGTCAATAAACCGCCCCGCCGACGAAGTGGAGTGGTATTACCTCCGTTCCGCTTCGCTCCAGGAAAAGTTTGTTTAACTGGCTTTTATCCCCCGTGCACGGAAGCGCGGGATATTAAAGCTAGTTAAATAAAAACGCAACGAATTAATGCGCAAAATTATTTAAAGGCGGGGGTTATACGAAGACACAAAATCGCGTATTACATTAATTATTTTTTCGTGGTTATTTTCTTGAACCGCTTCTTTTAAACGCGCCATATTTGATTCTAATTCCGCCTTTTCAATTTCCGAAAGTTTGGCGATGTGAATTTGCTGGTTTTGCGTAGCCACAACCCCCTCTTCGGCGGTTAAAATTTCTTCAAATAGTTTTTCTCCGGGTCGTCTGCCAATGAAAACGATCGGCATATCTTTATCGGGTTCAAATCCCGACAATTTGATCATTTCGCGCGCTAAATCTAATATCTTTACGGGATTACCCATATCAAGAACAAATACTTCGCCGCCTTGCCCCATTGCGCCCGCCTGCATCACCAACAGACACGCTTCCGATGTCAGCATAAAATACCGTTTCATTTCTGGATCGGTAACCTCCACCGGCCCCCCTTTTTTTATTTGTTCCCTAAAAATTGGGATCACGCTGCCGCGGCTGTTTAACACGTTGCCAAAGCGCACTGAAATGAATTTGGTGGAATTTTTTTGGTTCAAATTTTGGCACAACATTTCGCCAATCCGTTTTGTGGCTCCCATTATTGAAGTCGGGTTAACGGCTTTATCGGTGGAAATAAAAATAAACTTTTCAGTGTGATTTGCCAATGCCGCCTCGGCAACGATTCTAGTGCCGAAAATGTTATTCTTCACTGCTTCGTCGGGTTGTTCTTCCATTAAGGGCACGTGTTTATAGGCCGCGGCGTGGAAAATTAAATCTGGTGAAAATTTATTGAAAATTTGGTTGATTTTTCTCGCATCACAAATATCGGCGACGAAAGCGGCTATGCTTAAATTGGGATAAACTTCTTGCAATTCTTTAACAATGTTGAAAATTCCGGTTTCGTCCTGGTCAAGAATAAATAATTGGGCGGGTTTGAATTTTGCCACCTGGCGGCATAGTTCTGATCCGATTGATCCCGCCCCGCCAGTAATTAGCGCTTTTTTTGAACCAATAAATTTTTTGATCGTTTCAGTTTCCAGAATAACCGGATCCCGTTCAAGTAAATCTTCAACGTCAACTTCGCGAATGCTGTTCACGGAAACCGCGCCGTTAATGACTTCAAAGATTGACGGAACGACTTTGATTTTTTTTAGCCCCGCGCTCCTTCCCAATTCAACCGCGCGCTTAATCGCTTTTGACCCGGCGGAAGGCAAAGCGATGATCATTTCTTCAATCGCTTGACTTTTTATAATTTCAGGAATTTTTTCTATCGACCCAAGAACTTTCGCTCCGTGGAGCAAAGTACCCCACTTCATCTTGTTGTCATCAACGAAACCGACTGTGTGGTAA
>Ga0163210_1000892_pt1 | contig 12703 bp, 6 predicted proteins | sample Kivu_220m_FD_113536 | JGI IMG/M metagenome (GOLD analysis project Ga0163210, IMG submission 113536) | Freshwater microbial communities from Lake Kivu, Western Province, Rwanda to study Microbial Dark Matter (Phase II) - Kivu_220m | ecosystem: Environmental > Aquatic > Freshwater > Lake ...
GTGCTGAGGTCTACGTACGCGCCGAGCGAAAGGAGATCGAAGAAGATCAGTGCCAGCGCCAGCGCCGCCCACGCGCCATTGCCGAAAAAGCGTACGCTCCGCTCGACGATCAAGGCCAGCGAGAGCGCGAGCAGGAGGATGAAGAACGCCAGCGCGTTCACCGCATTGCCCATGCGCGCGACCAACACCGCATCCTGATTCTGCCCCAGGATCAGGATCGCGTACGCGGTCGAGCCGGCGGAGAGCGCGATGAGCAGCCACACGAACGGCGCGGCGCGGACGATGCGCTTGAAGATCGCCGCGCTGGCCGCCGGGATCTCGCGCAGCAGCGCGTCAAAGCCGAACGCCGCGAGCGCGGCCACCGCGAAATCGAACAGCACGATGAACCGCGCCGGCACACGCAGTTGCCCGAACCCCGGCGCCCATTGGTACAGCCAGCCGTGCAGGATCGCATAGCCGCCCAGCGCCAGCGCCAGCCCGATGAGCGCGAACGCTCCAAAGAACCACGCGTGCGAATCGCGCCGCAGGATCAGCGCCAGCAGCGCCAGCAGCAGCGGCAAGACGCCAAGGTAGCCGACCTCGACGCGCGACCAGGGACCCCACGCGTCCTGCGGACCGCGTCCGAAAAAGCCGGGGACGAACAGCCCAATCAATTGCGCGGGCGGCAGCGAGAACTGCGCAGCTTGCTCGTAGGAAAACGTCGCGCGCAGCGTGTGCTGTGCCATCTCGATGCTCGGAAGCAGCGCGGGCGCGCTCAAGCCAAACGCGACGAGCGCGGTGAGCGCCAAATAGACGAATGACGAAGGACAGCAGACGAAGGGAAGTTTTCGTCCTCCGTCCTCCGTCCTTCGTCGTTCGTCGACGGTTCCCCAAATCGCAAACAGTCCGAGCGCGATCAAGACAAACAGGAATATTTGAATGTGTCCCGCGAGGAAGGCCACGGCGAGCAGGATGCCGGCCATCGCCGCCAACGCGGCGCGTCGATCGGTCACCGCGCGGCGGTAGAAGAGCAGCACCAGCGGCATCCACGCGGCGACGGCAATCAGATTCAGGTTTCCAAAATGCGTGATGAAGAGATCGCTGAACTCGAACGCGATGGCGCCCGCGAGCGCGGCGGGACGTGTGACCCGTGACGTGTGACGTGTGGCGAGGTTTGTCTCGTCACTCGTCACTCGCCACTTGCCCCACCGCAAGAACGCATACATGCCCGCGCCGGCGATGAAGAAATGCAGCACGGAAAGGAACTCCATATCGCGGAACGTCAGGGGATTGGCGACGAGAAAGGTGAGGAGGTTGAGCGGGTAGAAAATGCCGGACTGGATGTCGCCGACGAACGGCGCGCCGCCGAACAAGTGCGGATTCCAGAGCGGAATCACGCCGCGCGTCCACCACTCGGCGGCGAACTTGTAGGTGGGATAGAGGAACTGGGCCAGGTCGCCGCCGCCCGCCGGCATCCACGCATTGCCGAAGAGCAGCCGCCAGAAAAAGCCAGCCGTTGCCGCGCCGATCACGCCGATCGCCGCCAGCTCGCGCCACGCATCGTCATGGACGCGACGACGCGACCAGGCGAACAGCAACGCGATCAGCCAGATGCTCGCGGCGAAGGCGAGGATCATCTAAAGACGACCTCAGCCAGGATTCCGCACCTCCATGCTGGGCAAGCCAACGGACGCAGCAAAACGATAAAGCCCACGTTCATTCCTTTCGCTGGGACGAGAGTGCGAAAGCGTGGCTTTGTCATTTCTGCTCTTCCAACAGGAACACCCGCGTTTGACTGCCGGCTTTCCACGACATCTTCAAGCCAGTGTCGTCCACGGCGATCTGGAAGATCAGGTCGGCGTCTATGCTGGTGCCCGGCGCCACCTCCTTGTCTACCAGCAAGTCCGGCGTCGTAACGATCTTGGGGTTGGCGGTGTAAATCAGACCGCCGTCGCCCCTGACCTTGAAGTCGGCGGGGCTTACTTTGATCGGGTTGCCGGTTTTCTTCGTGTTGCGGACTCGCACCGAGACCAGAATGAATTGCTGGTCGGAGGGCAGCTTGATCGAGCCTTCCACTTTCAACGGACGTTGCACGTTGAGGACCGTGAGTTCCATGCCGTTGTCCATCGTGGCTTTCGTCTTGAGCGGCACCGGCGCGCTCTTGTCGACCGTCGGCGTGGGCGTGGGGCCGGTCAGCGACGAGAGCGCCGACGTGCCACCGCCGAATTGAAAGACCAGCACCAAGCCGGCGCAGCAGCAGCACAGCAGCACGACCACCGCGATCCCACCGGCGATGAGATAGCCGGGGGGAATGCGCCGGCCGCCGCTGGGCTGATAGTACGGCGTAGGCGATGTAATGTTACGGTAGCGAGATTCTCTCGAGAAGGACACGGTTATTCTCCATCGGCGTGCCATTCGCATCGACCACGCGAACGCGCGCGCCAGTCTCCAGGGTGTACATTCCAAGTTCGATTTGATAATCGCCGCGCGGCAGTCCCGGCGGAATCAACACGCGGTACTCGTCGATCACGATCTCGCCAGGCCGCCAGCGCGGCGTCGGGAACGAGCCGCCCCCGGGACGCGTATCGTCCTGCGCCCACACCGGCGTCTGGGTGGCCGGGTTCATGCCGCCGAGCAGATGGACGAAGACGGTATAGTCGTCGCGCGTTTCTGCAGGACTGCCCCAATAGACGGTCAGCGCGATGGCGCCGCCCGAAGCGTCGCGCGCCATGTCGTAACCGATCAACTCGACCGCGTCGCCCAGCCGCGCCTCGACGATGTTCTGCGGCGCGATTCTCGGCAGTTCGTCCACGCGGAAAATGGTCGCGTACGGCTGGGCCGCATAATCGTAGATCGTGTCGACCGCGCGCCCGTTCGGGAAGAGTCGTTGCAGGAGCGGAAGCAAGCGCGCATCCTCGCGCGTAACGATGCCGTACGCGGCCGGCGTCCCCGGCGGAGGCAGGACGAGCACGCGCCGGCCGTCCAAGCTGCGCGCCGCGCGCCCGGCCAGGCCGAACTGAATCGTGTAATAGTCTTGATCGACCGGCGAAAGGTACACCGATTCGTTCGCGGGGCGGTCGTGCAGTTTCTGCGCGAGCGCCAGATACCCGGCGTCGAACGAATCGAACAGACCGCTCCGCGTGCCCCAGACGCCAAAGTAATCGTGAACGGTGGAGTACAGACTGGATGCAAGCCCGATGAACAGTAAACAGTAAACGGCGAGCAGTCGGCGATCTGCCATCCGCCATCGGCTCTGGACTTGCTGCAGGATCGCTCCGAAACCGGACGCGACGATCAGCGGGACCACCGGCGTCAGGCCGATGCTGCGCCCAAAGTGCGGCGCGAAATCGGTCAGCACGCTCGGCAGCGCCATCACGACGAGCCAGAGCAGTAACAGGCGCGATTCGCGCTTGCGGAGGGTCGCCATCGTTACGACCAGCCCGACGCCAAATCCAATCGCGAGGAACGGGTCAAGCACCGGGCGGCCAGGCAGATTGCTGCGCGGGTTGTCGTCGCCCTGGACGAAGAACATCCCCGCCACCTTGAGCGCGTTGTCTGCCAGCGTCGCCGGGCCAGACGAAGCGACAGTTACCGTGCTGGGGCGCTCGATCAGTTCGCTCGGATGCGCTGCAAAGTATAACCCAAGCGGCGCAAAAGCCAAAACGGCGGCCAGCGCGAAAATGATCAGGCCGCGACGGTGGCGCGTCCAAAAATCCCGGTCGAGCAGGACCTCCAAGCCGATGAAACCGGCGACCAGAAACGGCGCGAAGAGTGCGGCTTTGTAGGTGTACTGCGTCGCCCCGAGGAACGCGCCGGCCAGGGCAAACTCAAGTGACGTGTGGCGGGTGACGTGTGGCGAGTGAATCGCCGTGTCACTCGTCACACGCCACTCGTCACCTTTAAGGGCGCGCCACAGGAACCCAAAGGAGAGCGTCATCATCAGCGGGGTGAGAATGGGCTCCATGCCGAGCCGGCTAAAGTTCACGTGCCAGTACAGAATCGCCAGCGTCAGCGCGGCGAGGGCGGCCACCGCGCGCGAGCGGAACAGCGCGCGCGCGAGGAGATAGAGCGCGGCAACGTTGAGAATGCCCGCCAGCGCCGAGGAGAGACGCAGCGACCAGGGCGATTCTCCGAACAGGACGAACGTGAGAGCCGTCGCGTAAATCCGCATCGGCTCTTCGGTGAAATTCTCGCTGAAGAAGATCGGACGCTCGGCGCCGGCGATGATCTTCCGGGCTTCGACCCCCTTGAACGCTTCGTCGTAGTGCAATCCCGGCGGCAATTGGTCCAGCCGGTAGACGCGCAGAAACGTGGCACACAGGAGAATCCCCAGGAGCAAGAGGAGTTCTTGCCGTTGGGGTTTCGACGACGAAAAATATTCTTTCACGGGTTGCCAAAGGCGTAGGAAAGCAGGACGACCTGTCCCTCGCGATTGTAGTAGACGTATGGACTGATGACCCGGCCGAGCGCGCGCGTCAGGTAGCGCAGAGTCTCCAATTGGTCCTGATCGTTGAAGAAGAAAATGTAACTGGCGTTGGGGTCAATGCGGAAGGTGCCGTTCACCAAATCCTGGAGCGGAACGAGGCGATAGTCCGCCTGGTTCGGGATGTTTCGGATCTCCCAGGGAACGAACGTTTCCTCTTGGGGATTGCTGTAAACGTAGATGATTTCGCGCGGCGACTTGAGTCCCAGCGCCGCGAAACCGACGATGTGCTCGGCGATCGGCGGATACATCTTGGGAACATCCACGAAATAATTGTTCAACCCGGCGAACATCGCCAGGCCGAGACACCCCGCGGCGAGCAGGTCCGACAAGACGCGCGCGGCCGGCAGTTGCGCAGTGATATGGTCCGCCACCGTCACGATCCCTATCGCGCTGAGGATGGACACCGCCGGGATGATGGCGACGAGATGCGCGTGTCGCGGCGGGAATGTGCTGATGACGCTGAGGAGCAAGACGCCGCTGAAAAACCAAATCGCCAGCAAAACGAAATTCTTGCGTTTGAGATTGACCAGCGCGACCAGCAAGCCGAAGAAGTAAAAGACCGCCGTGCCGGGTCCGGCGAGTGGGCTGGCGATGAAATGCTCTCCCACCAACTTGTCGTGTTGAAAGGCGAGAAGAGAGCGGACCGCGCCGCGCACCAGCAAGCGGGCATACAGATCGGGACGATAGAAAAGGGTGTAGGGTCCGATTTTGATCGGCGGGGTATCACGGTAAAGGTCTTCGCTGACCAGAAAATCGTGAGCATAGATGTCGTTCGCAAAAACGCTTTCGAGTGTCTTGGTGCGCAAGAGGTCCGGGTTTATCGCGTTGCCGTAAACCAGGTGCGGCGCCGTGGTCACGAACCATCCCAGGCCCATCGCGACGCCGAGGACGAGCAGCGTTCGGATCGAGCGCCTTTTGATGAGCCACACCACGATCAGGCCCGCGAAGAACAACCCCGCCGCAGCTAACCCCAGCCGGCCCGCCGTGTACGTGTAAAAACCCAGCCCGGCCGCAACGCCGCCCAGGAAGAGGTAGAACGCGCTGCTCCGCCTCAAGCCGGCGTAGACCAGGTACAGCGCCAGCGCGACCGGGAGGAGGGACTGGGAATTGTTATAGCCCAGACGCTCGAACGCCAGGAAATACGGCGTCGCGATCATCAGCGCGCCGGCCAGGACCGCCACGCGGCGGTCGAACATCTCGCGCGCGAGCAAGTACGTCGGCGCCATTGCCGCAATGCCGGCCAGCACGGACGCCAAACGCCAACTCCACAGCGAGAATCCAAATACCTTGAGAATCAACGCCAGGTAGTACGAACTGAAGACCGGGTAGGAATAGACGCCGAAATCGAACGGCGAGGGACTATAACTCCACTGCGCGATCGACGCGGCGGTGGTCCAGAAGGTCCCTTCGTCTCCGATCAGGGTGTTCGGGACCTGCGCCAGTTTGTACGTGCCGATGACCAGCCCGGCGATCACAATCGCCCCGAGCAGAATCGCGTCGCCCCGCTCCAAATTTAGCGCAAGCGGAACGCCGCCGCGCCGATCGAGCGTAAGAACAAGCGCGCCGGTCAGAACGATGGCGGCAATCCAGGCCAGCCCAAGCCACGCACCGCCATCTCTGGAAGACAATCGCCAGAGCAGAAAGAGGAATATGACGGCGGCGCAAAGCGCGATCGTCGCCAGCCGCCTCCACGCGCCCGCATCGAGTTTCGGGAATTTCCAGGGGTATTCTACCAGGGATGGGTCGGGGAATTTGTACGCCGCGATGCCGCGCACAAAGAATATTGCGCTGACGATGAAGAGGACGACGGCGAGAATCACATTGTCCAGGTTCGTCACATCAATTCGGAAAAGACTGTTGAGCGAGTCGTCGAAGACAAAGCGGACGATGAGCGGGTCTTGCCGCAGCATCACGAATTGCGCGACCAGAGCCGCCGCAACCCCCAAGAAGAAATCGGCGATGCGCCGCGTCGTCGCAATCGGCGGGGCCTCTTCCGGCAGCAAACGCCGGGGCGGCGCTGGCTCAATCATCTCCGGCACGCCCATGCTGGCCGGTTCACGCGGCGGGGCGGCGACAGGCGTTGGCGCAGCTTCCGTCCCCGGCACGCCCGGCGTCGCCGGTTCTGGCGGCGGGGCGGCGACGAGAGTCGGCGCGGGTTCCGCCCTTGGCGGGTGTTTCCGCAGAAGCGAGGCGACGGTCCCAACCACTAACGCCGCGATCACCAGGGGCAAGTACGCGAGGGGCGCGGTGTCTGCCCCGGGCAGTCGTTTCCGCAGAAAAGCGATGGCGGCTGCAATCAGCAGAACGACCGTCAGCAGAGCCACGACCGCGAGGACGCTGTCGGCGAATCCGCCTCGCCAGCGCTGACCGAGCCATGCGCCGAGCGCAAATCCGACGATAAGGAGTGCTGCTACCGGAAAATACTTGGCACGCATAGTCGCTCCGTGATTACCGGCATTTGTACAACAGGGCTACAACCGCAACCGCCAGCGCGACGAACGGCAGTGCTGGCGGCGAGCCGCCCGCTTGAGTTTCCAGGGCTTGCCACAGCATCCATCCGCCGAGGACCAGTCCTGCCAACACGACGATCAGTTGAATCAACGCGCACCGGTTTTTGATGCGAATCATGGCGGCACCTGGTAAAGAGTCACAATCACGTGCTCGTCCGACGGACGGCGTATCTCCTGGACCGTACCTTGGGGAAACGTTTGTTGCACGAAGGACAGTTCGCCGATCCGACGCGGCAAAAAGACGAAAAGCCCTCCGCGTCCTGGCGGCAGCCAGTCCGGCGGCGGAGGCGCGGTCAGCGGATCGATGATGTCCGTCGAATCGGCCTCCGGGACGAGAAAGGGCAGGGTTGGGAAACGCGAGTCCATATCCGGCGCGGCGAAAAAGTAGTCGCGGTACGTCGGCCCCAGTCTTTGCATGATTGGAGCGATCTCGGTCGAGATTTCGGCGTGTTCTCCGCCGGTGATGCGCTGCGGCGTGAAATCGAGGAAGTACATCTTGAGACTCATCACACTAAAGAGGAGCACGCCGGCGACAAGGAGCGCGTTCGCCGGCAGCCGCGTCACTGCCTGCTTCCCCAACCGGATGAGCTGCCACATGGCCAGCGCGATGAAAAAGCAGGTGGGCACCGTCAACGTGACGAGGCGCATACTCGCCGGCGGCGCGAGGGTTAGAAAGCTGCCCAAGAGCATCCCCCCCCACCACCAGGCGACCAGCGGAAAGAGCCGCTGGTCGCCCCCGGGGACGAGCGCGCGGACGGTCGCATACCCCAGCCCCAGCAGAAGCAGCGCGCCAAAGAGCGGATCGAGCAAAGGCCCGCGCAAGCCGTACCAGACCGAACGGTCCGGGTACCAGTTGAACGCGAGCACGGCGCGGAGGAACTGGTCCCACAAGACCATCGCGGTGCTCGTGCCGCGAATCGCCGGCTCGCGTTCCAGCCATCCGCTCTGGAAGATGCCCATCTGGTTCACGCGCGCGTCGAAAACGTCTGGCATGCGATAGGCGAATTGGATCATCGGCGCGCCGACGACCAGGAATGCGCCCAGCGCGGCCACGAGTCCTAGACGGTGCGCGTACCAGAAACGTCGCGGCTGGAACACGCACAAATAGCCGAGCACTGCGATAATCAGCACCGGCGTGAAACGCGCGCCCGCGTAAAAGTAGAACGACAGCGCCGAGACCGCGCCGACCATAGCCCAGTCCAGCAAGCCCCGGCGGTCCAGGGCGCGATAGAGGAAGAGGAGCGCCAGCCCGGTAAAGACCGGGTCGGCAATGTTGTTGATCGCGAGCCGCGAGAAATGGATGTGGAAATGGTACGCGGCGACGAGCGCGGCGGTGGCGAAACCCAGGCGCGGTCCGCTGAGGCGCGTCACCAGCCAGAAGGTAAGCAGGACCGATAGAGTCCCCAAGAGGACCGAGGGCAGACGGATCGCTTCCGCATTCGCGCCCAACCAGCGAATCGGCAGACTCACGATGAGAAAACTCATTGTCGGGATCGAGAGCGCGCCCATGCCGAACGGATTGTTTTGCTCGCCGCGAATGAAATGGAGCGCCTCCGTGCCGAACGTCGCCTCGTCGCCGGCGAGGATGAACGGAATCGTCCCGATTTGCCAGATGCGCAGGAGAAAAGCCGCCAGCATCACCGCGCCCAGCACCAGGACCGCTTTCCAGTGTGCGCGCCACCAGACTATCAGATCGTGACGCGGGCGCGCGCGCGGCGGCGCGACGGCAAGTATGTAGCAGACGCTCGCCGCGATCCACGCCGCGACGACGAATGTAGAGTCCGCGGTGTCCAGCATACCGGGAAGCCACAGCAAGACCAAACCGGTCAGCGCGAGCGCGACGGCGAATGGAATCAATCTCCAGGGACGTTCCGTGATGGCCTGCCGCACGATCGTCAGCATCGGCGGCGGAGGCGGCTCGGGCGGCGCGGGTTGCCGATGTGGCCGTAGGACAAATTTACGAATTTGTCCGACAGCGGCTTGGCGCGGGACACTGTCAACCGCCGCGACCAGGGCCAGGACGAGAGCAACCAAAATCACCAGCGCCAGGACAAGGTCAAAGAGAGCGCCCTGCCAGCGCCGGCCCAGGAACACGCCCGCCATCAGCGCAATGAGAAATAGAGCTGCGAGCGGAAGGATTTTGGTTTGCATCACGGAGATACCGTATAAAGCGTCACGATCACCTGCTGGTCTGACGGCCGGCGAATCTCCTGTACCTCGCCGTTCGGAAAAGTCTGTCGAACAAAAGCCAGTTCGCTCACTCGCCAGGGCAGAAAGACAAAGACCGCGCCCTGCCCCGGGCGAATCCAATCGAGTGATGGAGGCGCATGAAGCGAATCGGTCACGTCGACTGATTCTATCCCAGGAACGAGAAAAGGCAAAGTCGGAAAGCCGGCGTACATGAAGGGCGCGCCGAGAAAATAGACCCGGTGAGCTGGCACGAGAGGGTTCAGCGCTGGCGCCAGCGCAGTCGCCACCTCGGCGTTGGACCCGCCGGCAATCCGCCGCGGCGTGAAATCGACGAAATACGTTTTGAGACTGATGCCGCTGAACAAGAGCACGCCCGCGGTAAGGATCGGCACGGCGGGCACGCGTGCGATCGCTTTTTGCGCCAGGCGAACGAGCTGCCACATGGCCAACCCGATGAAAAAGCAGACCGGCACGCTCAGCGTGATGAGTCGTTGACTCGACGGCACATAGTCCACGAGCATCCCGCCGAGGACCATCCCGCTCCACCACCAGACTACCATCGGGAATAGCCGCCGGTCTCCCTGCGGCATCAGCGCGCGGATGGTCGCATAACCCAGCCCCAGTAGGAAAAGCGCGCCGAAAATCGGATCGAGCAGCGGCTGGCGCAGCCCATAGAAATTAGCAAAGTCGGGATAGAAATTGAACGCCAGTGCGGCAACTCGAAACTGGTCGACGAGAATCATCGCCGCGCTTTTCCCGGTCGCCATCGATTGCTGCTCGATCCATCCGCTGCGGAGGATGCTCGACTGGTTCAGTCTCCCGTTGAACTCGTCCGGGAAGCGAATCGCGTACTGGAGCATCGGCGCGGCGACGACCAGGAACGCCCCCAGTGCAATCCAGAGGCCCGCAAGGTGAGCGCGCCAGAATCGCCCGCGCTCATGGACGAATAGGTAGATGACGGTCGCCAGGATGACCAGCAGCATCAACCGCGCGCCGGTGTAAAAGAAGAGCGCACCGGCGCACACCGCGCCCGCGAACAGCCAGTCGAGCGGACTGCGCCGCGCCACGGCGCGGTAAAAGAAGAGGAGCGCGAGTCCGCCCCAGAACGGATCGGCAATGTTGTTCAGATTCAGCCGAGAGTAATGGATGTGAAAGTGATAGACGGCCAAGAGCGCCGCGGTGATGAGACCCAGGCAGAACCCTTTGAGACGCGCCACCATCCAGAACGTGATCGGCACCGTCAGCGCGCCGATGAGCGCCCACGGCAGGCGCAGCGCCGCTTCCGTCGGCCCCCACAGGCGGACCGCGATGCTGTCGTAAAAGAAACTCATCGTCGGCTGCGACAAATGTCCCGCGATGAAAGGAGAGCCGATCTGCCCGCCGATGACGGCGAGGGCTTCCTTCCCAAACGACGCCTCGTCTCCGTCGAGCGCGAATGGAATCGTGCCGATCTCCCAGACACGCAGGAACAGCCCGACCAGCGTGATTCCGCCGATCAGCAAGGCCGCGCGCCAGTGCGCCAACCACCAGACCCGCAGCCGGAAACGCGGACGCGCGCGCGGCGGCGCGACGGCAACGGCGTAGGCGATGAACGCGAGCACCCACAAGACGACGATGCCGGTAAAGTCTCCATCGCGCGGCATGTCGGGCAATTGCCACAGAATCACCCCGGTCAGCGCCCCTGCGGCGAGAAACGCAGCCAGTCGCCAGCGCTCAATACGAGCTCCAATCGCCACGGCGTGTGGCAAGAATTCGATGCTCGAGCCGGCAATCAAAACGATCGCCACAAGCACGATGCCCGTCCAGGCGGCGTCGACGAGGTCTCCCGTCCCGCGACGACCGAGCAGCGCTCCGAGGGTGAACGCCGCTGCGAAGAGTACCACGAGCCAAAACGGCTTGATACGCATGGCTGACCTGAGTCGCGACCTACTTAACGACCTGTACCGTTCCCAACCCCACGCGGTCCTCCGCGACGCGAGCGCCATTCTCGTCGCGCACCGGCAGGCGTACGAGCGTCGCGGGATCGTACATCCCGACTTCTAGACTGTATTCTCCCGGCGGCGCGTCCGCCGGGACTAGCAACCCGTACCGGTCGTCCATCGTCTCGCCGACTTGCCACGTGCTCGTCGGACGCGAGCCGCCGACCGGCTCGCCGTCCATCTGCGCCCACACCGGCGAATTCGTCGCGGGATTCATCGCGCCGATCAGGTGGGTGAACACCTTGTACGACTGGCCGATCGGCGCAGCCGTCTGCCAGTGGAGCGTGAGTTGCAGCGTCTCGCCCGGCGCGATCTGCGCGCGGTCGAGGTCGTAGCCGACGAGCCGGATGTTCTCGCCGAGTGTTGCGTGTGCGGCGTGCTGAATTGTCGGCGCGCCGGGCATGACGTACAGACTCAACGCCGCATCGACAAAGCCGCGCGAAAAAGTCTTGAACGCGTTCGCGCCGAGCCAGCGTTCCAGATAGCCGGTCGGATCGTACTCGGCGGGATTGCCGAACATCACCAGCCACAGCCGCGGATGGCTGCGCGCCACGGTCTCGAACTGCTGCCGCGTGCCCGGGTCTTCCAGCGGCGCGCCGTCGGGAAAATAGAACGCGGGGATGCCGCGCGGCGCGTAGTAATTGTACAGCGGTTTTTGCAGCGGATTGTTCAGGATGAGCGCGTCGCCCGGCTGCGCCTGACTCGCAACGTAGGCCATCATCTGGCCGTACTGGCCCTTGGCATATGCATCGTTGAAATAGTAGTTCCACAGCGAAAACGCACTGGCGACGACGAAAAGGCCGGCGATGCCGATTGCCGCGCCGGCGCGGTGCTGCGCGACAAAATCCAGACCCAGCGCGACGGTGACGATAAAGCCCGGCAGCGCCACCAGCACGTACCGCTCGAAGAAAAAAGGCATGATGGGATTGACGGCGTAGGCGACGACGACCGGGACGATAAAACAAAGCGGCGCGAGCCACGCCGGATCAAAACCGGCAAAAGGGTCTTCACGCCCGCCGCGCTGCCGGACCATCGCGAAAACGCCAAGCGCGGCGAAGAACAGGAACACGGCTGTGGCGATCTGCGCGACGGGAAAGTCGACGGTCAGCCCTACGCTGAACGCGAGAAAGGTCTTGCCAAAGATCATCTCGATGCCGCGCCATCCCCATTCGTCAAAGCGCGTGCTCGCCTTGCCGCTGAGAAACGAGGTCTGCACGATGATCCACGGCACGTACGCCGCGATCAGCGCGAGCTGCACCAGAATCCAGCGCGTCAGCGCCGCGCGGTCTTGGCGCAGCCGCACCAGCGCAAAGACGTTTTGCGCGGCGAGGACGAAGAATGCCGAATAGTGCGTGTACAGCGCGAGCGCGGTGGTCAGGAAATAGGGCGCTGCCTGTCCCCACTTCCCCTGCAGGGGATGAGGGATTAGGTCAAGCAAAAAGTACGTCGAGGCCAGCGCGAATACAGCGACCGATTCGTACATCCGCGTCTCCTGGCTGTAGTAGATCAACAGGGGCGAGACGGCCGCCAGGAGTGCGGCGAACCATTTGACGCGCGGA
>Ga0163210_1000893_pt1 | contig 12699 bp, 7 predicted proteins | sample Kivu_220m_FD_113536 | JGI IMG/M metagenome (GOLD analysis project Ga0163210, IMG submission 113536) | Freshwater microbial communities from Lake Kivu, Western Province, Rwanda to study Microbial Dark Matter (Phase II) - Kivu_220m | ecosystem: Environmental > Aquatic > Freshwater > Lake ...
CGCAAGAGCGGCTTCGACGACAGCGGTTCCCAAATCACTTTGCTCGCGAGCCCCAACTCGCCGATCAACCGCCGCGTCTTCTCCAGGTCCGGCCCCCAGCCCATGAGCACGAGCCGCCACGGCTCTCCCTCTGGCCTCTCGTGGAAGCGGGCAAAGGCGCGGATCAGCCGGTCGTTGCCCTTCCACTGCCACGATTGGCGGCAGACGCTCAACAGGTAAAGCTGACCCCCGGCCGTGGACTGCCACCGGGCGCGGATCGCCGGCTCCTCGCCCGGCCGGTAGGTTTCCGTATCGACCATCATGGGAACGAAGTAACGCGGCTGGCCGGGCGCGATGCGATCGAGATACGTCGGGTAGTTCACTTCGCAGAACGCCACAGCCGCCGCCCCGCGATACGCCGCGCGGACCATGAAGCCCGGCATGTTCTCTTCAAACGGCGAGATGAACAAATCGCCGCCGGTTGGGAAGACCACGTACGGCCTCGGACAGAACGGGGCCATGCTGATCGACGCCCCGGAGAACTGAATCACGTCGTACCGCTGCATCGCCCGCAGGTACGGCCAGTGGCCCATGAGCTGGGCCAGAACCAACGCGCGATCCGCCGCAAGATCCAGCCCGAAAGCCTCGCGATAGAGTTGCTGGACCTCGGGAATCGCCGACCAGCGGCCCTGGCACCGGGCATGGAGGTCCGCGTCGTAGGCCACGCGGCGGACGAAATCGGGCGACGTCCACCGGCCCTCGTGCGTAAGCCCCTCCTCGCAGCTCGAACACTCCGCCTCGACGTCCTCCCAGAACGGCCGGTTCAGAAGGAAGGCGTCGAACCAGCCGTCTTCGATCACAAGCTCCGCGTCGTATCCCAGCCTCCGCAGGCACTTGACAAACAGATAGGCGTTGTTGGCCATGTTGCCGAAGAAACCGATCTTGAGTTGGCGCGGCGGACGTGGGCCGGTCTCTCCGAGACCGGCATCCGCGTCTCGCAGCGACGCGGCCACGTGCAAGCGCGACGCATCGGTGGGAAGAACGATCCTTTGGTCGCCATCGGCCGCCAAGGCCCGCGCCGCGACAAGGACGGAAAGCTCGAACGGCTCCGCCTCGCTGTCGACTCTGAATGGTTCTGCGTAGTCCCGGGAGGGCGAGGCTCCTGCCGAGCCGTCCTTGATATGGACAGACGCGCGCTCCTCGCCGCCTCGGCACGAGCCTCGCCGTCCGGGAGCCGAGAAGGCCCATCTAGTCAGCTTGCGCCACGTCACAGCGCGCCTCCTCCGATGGCCAGAAAAAGGTCAGCGGCTCTTTTTCCAGGCGGTCGCTCACGGCCGTGACCGACGCGAAGAGCCGGTCCGTGTTCGGCGGGATCGGGCCCTCGATGCTCGTCGCGCTGGTCTCGATGGCCAGGACATCGGACGCCGTCTCGGCCAGGGGGGCCTCGGCCCAGAATACGTCGTCGTACGTCCAGTCCCGGGAGCGACTGCCGACCCGCACTCGATAGCCCAGCAAACGCCCCTCGCGCACGACGGCCGGCTCCCACGCCAGCGCGAATCGCTCGCCGTTTGCCTGGAAATGCCGAATCTTGGGGAGCGACGGCGGGAAGCCCCGGGCCCACGCCACGTAGTATCCCGAGACGAATCCCCGTTGGTCCGGCTCCAGGGCGTCGACGTATCCGCGAACCTGACGCCCGCGCAGCCCTCGCGTGAACCGCGAATTGGGCAGGATCATCCAACCGGTCGGCGGAAAACGATCGACGAGATAAGGATTCGCCTCGATTTCGTCGATGCTCAGCAGTCGGCCTCGGGGGCTTTCGGGAATGATTCCGCCCTTAAAAGCATCGGCGTCGGCCAGCACCCAGCGGTCGCGGCAGCGGGCCTCCGCCACCACATGCCGGTGCAACTGGCGGATGCGAGCCTCGATGCCGGCGTGCCCAAGCAGCGTGACGAGTATCTTGGCCGTATGGCCGCAACGACCCCGTGCGCACCAGAGCGCAGCCAGGGCGTCGGGGAGCGCGCCCCCCTCGGCCAGCGGCTGCACCACCGGATCGCGGAACACGGCCCTCTGCACGAAGCGGAGAATGCGGCGCACGGCCTCTTCTTCGCTTCCCACGCCTTCGATGAGCGTGGCGGCAAGCTGCTTCAGGTAGGCGTCGCCGCCGAGGGCCTCGCCATAGCATTTGGCAAAGGCCACCAGGGGAGGCGGAAAGGTCGCCATGCTCGCGTTTGAGAGGACCGGCTCCGCGGCGATCTCGGCGTAGACGCGCGTCCCCGCCGCTTCCCGGGCAGCGCGATAGTGCCGGTCGGGCACGATCGTCGCGGCCACCCGGTCGGGCTTGACCAGCAAGCACTCCCACACGCAGAGCTCGTCGCCCCAGTAGCCCGGGTACTTGGCGTGCGGTGCCGACGGCTCAAGACTTCCGAAGTCTGTGACGTCTTTGGCCTGCGGGACAGACGCCTTGCCATTGCCGTCGGGCTCATGATTCGGCGACGGGAGCCAGTCGCAGACCAAGCCCCCTTCGGTCGCCCATTGAAAATCGGCAAAGCCTGCTGCCCCCGCGATCTCAGCGAGTTCCTCGGGACGATAGGCCCGGGTCGGGCCGAAGCGGCTGGAAACCTCGTGCGACTGCCCGTTCAGTAGCGCGCTCACGTCGTCCAGCAGGAGCGGCACGAAATCCTCTCCGCAGAATCCCTGCACGCGACGCAAGAGCTCCCGACCAACGCCCGAGCCGCAGAGGCAGTCGCGGGCCACCGACCGCTGCCAGTCGATGCCGCCCAGCGTAGCCATCCAACGGCGGCCGATCCTCACCAAGCGGCGCTCGACCTTGAACAGCAAGCGATTTTCCCAGGCAAGGAGCCCTTCGGGATAATCGATAGCCGCCTCAGCCACGGCCTCGCGTAGGCCCTGCTTGAGGGCCCGCTGCCAGTACGTCGTGTAAAGCGTTGAAAGCCCGGCGCGGCGGACGTCGGGATCCTTCTGGCCCTTTTCCTCGGCGAGGTAGCGGCTCCAGCCGTCGGCGTTGAGGCACGCGTACACCCGCCCGCCGGGCCGGAGAACCCGATGGAATTCGCGGAGCACCGGCTCCAGGCGCGTGACCATAAGCACGCTGTAGCAGAAAACGGCATCGAACGCCGCGTCCTCGCACGCCAGTTGCTCCAGCGGGCATGGGTACGCTTTGACGTTCCGGATGCCCATTCGCTCCGCCAGCGCGCTGAGCACCGACAAACGCTCGCACTTGATGTCCACCGCGTCGACTTGCCGAAACCGCTGCGCCAGGGCGAGCGTCCACTGGCCCGCCCCGCAGCCGGCATCCAACACGCGGTCGCCGCGGAACAGGAGCCGATCGATCCGATCCACGTAATACCCAAGCCCGAGCACGAATTCCGCGCGAAGAAACTCTCGCTCGTACTGCGAGGAGGCCAGGCCGACGATTTCTTCCAGGTCGGGAAACTTCATGGTCGAACTACGGACCCTCAGAGAACGAATGCCGAGCCCGTTTCGCGGCCGACGGCACGTCCGCGCGCCGTTTCGCGGCCGACGGCACGTCGGCCCTTCCGAAGAACAACGCCAATTGTTTGACCATCCTCTTCGACGAGCGGGGGAGGAATCGGCTTACGAGCGTCCTGATCGCTTTGGCCGCCGAGGCGCCGCGCCAAGGGAGCCGCACCGTCTCCAGGCGCGCCTCTTCGCCTTCCTGGACCACGCGAACCCGGTAGCTCGGCAGCGGGCTGGCGTAGCGATTGCGGGGAAAGAACCCCAGGGCATATTCGCCTTCCGGCAACGCGACGCGGAACCGGCGGCCTTCCAGCGGGGCGTAGTAGCGGCACTCCTCCAGCCGGCGGCCCGCGGCGGGAAAAACCCCCACGAGGACCTCCTCCGTGAATTGCCGCCGGCAGTTCCGCGTTACGCGATCGGGCACGAGGCCCTCCACCGCGAAGTGCGGCCGGTCGAGAACCTCCCACGGAATCGTCTGCTCGAGGACGTCGAAGTGCGTGTGCGGGGGCGGCTGGCGGCCCTGGATTTCCAGCGAGAGTCGCGTGAACCGGGCCTGGGCCTCGGCGATCGCCTCGCGCCAACCGGCCGTCTCGGCCGCGGGGTCGTTGAAACAGGTCAAGCTCTGGTCCACGGGCATCGAGACGACCGGCGACAGCCCGAACGTCATTCCCCGCCGCAGGGCAAACTCCACCAGGTTCGGGATGTCGAGCACATTGGCCTTCATCACCGACATCGTCGCCGAGACGAACGAGGGCGGGCCCTTGCGGCGGACCATCGCCAAGAGCCGGTCGATGTTGCCCACGACTTGGTCCCACTTTCCGTTGCGGCGGATTCTCTCGAAGACCCCCCGCGACCCGCCATCCAGCGAGACGTTGATCGCCACCCGCTTGAACCGCTCCAGGCCAGCCAGGATCTCGTCGCTCACCAGCGAGGCATTGGTCGTCGTGGCGAGCTGGAGGTATGGGTTCGACGAAACATCCGTCGTCGTGATCAGCCGCCGCCAGCCGCGATCCAAAAGCGGCTCGCCCCCGCCGGGAATGATCTGGTCCAAGACGGGCACGAGGGCCAGGACCTCGTCGATCGCCGACTCGCGCCGGATCCGCAAGCCGCGCGCGGCGTCCTGGTAGCAGTGGATGCAGCGGAAATTGCAGGCGTAGGAGACGGTCAGTGAGACGATCGTCGGCTTGGCCTGGAGGACCGCTTTTCGCTCGGCGATCTCGCGCCGCAGGAGACGGAGGTTCTTGGCGTACGGCGACTGGGGCGGGTCCTCGCGATCGGCAGCGGGGTCGTATTGCAGGCCCATCACGTTGCCTTGCTTCAGCGTGAGGCAGTTCGCGCATCCGGCCGCGGCCAGGTCTCCCCGCGCCATGTTGCGCCGCAAGTTCTGATATACTTCGCTGTTCCAGATCTTTAAGAGCGGCGTATCGTTCAGGTTGCCACAGGCCGGGTTCAGATTGCCGTAGGCCGACCAGTAGCAGCACGGGTTCACCGTTCCGTCGCTGTCGATAACCATCTGTTGCCAAGGAATATGGCAGCGCGGGGGGCGGGCGTCGCGATCGTTGCCTGAGCGTGTATTCATCGCCGGGTACGAATGGCTCGTTTGGCTTGTTGTTGGTTTGTCAGGGGTTCGCAGTCGGGAGTCAGGCCCGAACCGTATCGCAAAGGCCCTCACCCCCTGCCCCTCTCCCGCTCGCGGGAGAGGGGAGTTCGCTTGCGTCGCCTCTTGTCCGATCTCCGATCTCCGACCTCCGATCTCCGATCTCTCTACCCAACCGTTTCCGTCGCAAACGCGATCGGGTCGTCGCTGTCCGTGAAGCGGATCTCGGGCCGCACGCGGTTGGCCAGCTCGCGGAGCTCGCGCTTCGAGCCGAAGTCCGCCCGCTCGAACCGCCGGCAAAGCCAGCACATGTCGTTCTGCTGATCGTCGGGACGGTTGACGGTCCGCCGCACTTCCTGCATCCGCTGAGAGTTCCACACGCGGCGGAAGTCGGCATACGCCGAGTCGCCGACGCACAGGTTGAGCGAGACGCCGCTGCAACAGACGGAGAAAGCCGTCTGGCCGCTCGGCCCGATGCTGATGTGCCCGTTGGACCACGGCGCGTGGCAGCCGCGGATGCCGCGATACTGGATGACCGTGTTGAAGGAGCGGCACGGGGCCAACGGCTCGCCGGCCACGAGGTAGCCGACGCCGCGCTGGCGGGCATAGGCGGCAAGCCCCCGCACCCGCTCCCAGATTTCCGGCTCTTCGTTGGTGGACTCGCTCAGCGGCAGGGCGCCGTCGCCGGGCGGGATGGGAAAGTAGCGGTAGACCTCGACGGCGTCGAAGCGGAGCCGGGCGGCCAGGTCGATCATCGGCTCGACGTCGTCCACGGCCGAGCGCGCCAGCACCATGCTCAGATGGACCGCCGCCGACGGCCGCTTGCGCCGCGCGAGTCCTTCCAGGTTGGCCATCAACTGGCGAAAACTCCCCCCCTTGATCAAGGCGGCGTAGGTGGCTTCGCTGGCCGCGTTCGCCGAGACGTTGATGTAATCCAGCTCGTCGGTCGCCTCCAGGTTCGGTCCCTTCAGGGCCAGACCATTCGTGCACAACATGAGCCGCGACTTGGGGGCGACCCTGCGGACCGCGGCGACGATCCCGGCGAACTCGGGGTGGACGAGCGAATCGCCGGCCGCCCCGCTGAGCCAGATCTCGCGCACGAACCGCAGCCACTTTATCCGCTCGAAGGACCCGGCCGGCAAGAGAACCCGCCGCTCGACGTGCTTCATATCGAGCGCGCAGAACCGGCACCGCTGGTTGCAGTAGTTCGACAGCGCGAAGCCCACGATCGGCGGGTAGCTGCGGAGTCGCGTCCGGCCAAGACGGCATTCCAAGCGGTTCAGGTGCTCGTTGAACTTCGGCAGATCGCTCCGACCGCAGGTGGCGACAAACCAAAGATCCGTGAGAACCTGGAGACATCCGCGGCCTCTGCGAGCGAGGCTTCTCAGCCCGCGGAGCACCAAGGCAATCGCGCCGTCCCGCGCGCTCAAGTTGCGAAGCGTATCCTTGAATTCACGCCACATGTCGTTGGTCCTGCCAATCGACGTCGGGCCGGCGGACCACGCGGATCTCGCTTTCCAGCGAGAAATGGCCCGCTTCCGACGTATTGTCGACGACCTGGAACGTCATCGCCTCGTTGATTTCATCGAGCACGCGGTATTGCCCCCGGGGCAAGTCGAGCGACAGCGGCTGCGCCATGCCGACCCCGAGGATGTAGTTTCCATTGGCCAAGCTGCAGCGACCTGAGAAGCAGACGTCGAACACGTCGCCGGGCTGGCCGGAGACGAAGATCTTCTGGAAGAGCGTATTGTCGCCGGTGATCGTCGTGCCCAAGGAGTTCTGGATGCGGAAGGCCACGTTCGCCCCGGGGCAAGCTTCCACCAGGCGGCACCGCACCTCCGTCGTATAAGACCGCCCGAAGTGCAGGGTCGTCGCGCGCTGGCCGTCGGCGTCCAGGACAAAAGCGTCTTCAACGCGAGCGGACCTGCGCACGCCGGCCGGGGCTGAAGCGGATTGCACAAGCTTCGGCTTTGCCGGAGCGTGCGCGACGAGCGTCTTCTCGCGCTCCGCGCTCAAAAGCCGCTCGTACTCGTAGCCGACCTGGCGCGGCCCGTCGAAGCACACCATCCTCCCCTGGTGCAGCAGCATGGCCGCGGAGCACAGCTCGTAAATCGTATTCAGGCCGTGGGTCACGAAGAACACCGTCTTGCCGCTGGCGGCGATCTCGTGCATCCGCTGGTAGCACTTCGCCGTGAAGAGCATGTCGCCGGCGGCGAGGGCCTCGTCGATGATCAGGATATCGGGATCGACGCTGATCGCGGCCGAGAAGGTCAAGCGGGCCTGCATGCCGCTGGAGTACGTCTTGAAGGGCTGATCGATGACGTCGCCGAGCTCGCTGAAGTCGATGATCTCGTGGATCTTGCGGTCGACCTCCTGGCGGCTCATGCCGAGGCACATCCCGCCCATGTAGGCGTTCTCGCGCCCGGTGTACTCCGGGTGGAAGCCGGTGCCGAGCTCGAGGATCGCGGCGAGCCGTCCGTGGACTTGGACCTCTCCGGCGGTCTTGTCCAGGGTGCCGGCGAGGATCCTCAGCAGCGTGCTCTTGCCCGCCCCGTTGCGCCCGATCACGCCGATCACCTCGCCGCGCTTGACCTCGAAGGAGATGTCCCGCAGGGCCCAGAACTCCTTGTGCCGGGGCCTGCGCGTGACGATTTCCCAGAACATGTCGCGGGACCGCGCGTAGACGCGATACATCTTCGCGAGATTCTCGACGCGGATCGCGACGTCGTTACCCATCTAGAGCGCGCTCCCAAAACTGACTTTCAATCTCCGGAACACCCGGTAGCCGAAGCCAAACGTGGCGAGCGAGCCGGCCAAGAACACGGGCCACGCCCAGGGATGCTCCGCTCGGCCGAAATAGCAGACATCCTGGTAGCACCAGGCCAGATAGCTGAACGGGTTGAGATACAAGATCGGCCGGAAGACCGCCGGCACCATGTCGGGCAGGTAGAAGATCGGCATGACGTACATTCCGGCCACGCAGAACACCTGCACCACGTCCTTCAGGTCGCGGAAGTAGACGCTCACCGACGCAAAGACGTACGCCACGCCGATCATCGCCAGCGCCTGGACCACAAACAGCGTGGGCAGCAGGGCGTAGGTCCACGGCAGGCTCCCGTGCCGGGAAAGGACGTACACGGCCAGAAACGCGGTGGCCACGGTCTGCGTCGAGAACGAGGCGATCACCGTCTTCACCGGCAGGACTTCGATGGGAAAGACGACCTGCTTCACAAGGTTCGCGTTGCCCAGGATCACCGTGGCCCCCTTGCTCATCGACTCCTGGAAGGCCATCCACGGAATAAGCCCGGAGAGGATGTACGTCGTGTAGTCCAGCGGCAGGTCCGCGGTTCCGCCGATCCTCACCCGGAAGACAAAGGCGAACACAAACACGTAGATGGCCATCAGCGCAAGCGGATGGGCCACGGCCCAGAACGCCCCGAGCATTTGGCCGGCGTAGCGGTCGGCGATCTCGCGTCGCGTCATTTCCCAAGTGAGCTGGCGGTGCCGGGTCAAGAGCCCGAACACCTCGCGAAACGCCTGCCAGTGTGCCCGACCGCTCAAGAGCGACATGCCAAGCCTCCGTTCGAGCCCGCGAGGCGCGATTCCATCGTGCCGGGCTCCGCCGTGCCGGACTCGTCGAGAACATGCCTCCCGTGGGAGCCGTGGCCCACGCTGGAAGCATGGTCCACGCGGAACACTTGGCCCACGCGGCGAGCGTCCCTCGTCGGCTGATCGACGAAATGCCGCTGCAAGAGCTCGAAGCTCAGGAGCGACCAGATCAGCAGGCGGTGGTTCCGTTTCCCCTCGAAGTGCTCTTCCAGCCTGGCCCGCACGAACTGCTGGTCGAACCAGGGCCGGCCGGTCGTGAGCCCGTCAAGCAGGATCGAGCGGATATAGTCCATCGAAGGGCCGCGGTACCAGTTCTCATCAGGCGGCGAGAAGCCCTGTTTCGGCTGGTGCGTGAACTCCTCCGGCAGATACCGCCCCATCGCACGCCGCAAGATCCGTTTGCCGTCCCCCGACTCGCACGGCCCCTGCGAATTCGACGCCAGCCGCGCCGTGTTCACTTTCATCGAAGCCGGCAAGCGGAACGCCAGGTCGGCCAATTCGTTGTCGAGGAAGGGGACGCGGGTCTCCAGGCCATGGGCCATGCTCACGTGGTCGTCGGTAATCAGCAGGCCCTGGAGGAACGTCTTCAGCTCGAAGTGCAAGGCCCGCTGAAGAAGGTTCTCCGACGGCGCCACGTCGGGCTGCCACTCCGGCGCCGCGGCCAACACCGCGTCGAAGCTCTGCCGGGCCGCATGCCGATACTGCCAAAGCTCGGGAACGAAGAGCTGCGAGAGCTCGTCGGCTCCCATCAGGCGGTGCCAATACTCGAAGTATCGCTGGTCAAACTCCTCGACCGTCTCCGCCGCCAGCCCTTGGCGGTACCGCCACGGGTAGCCGCCGAACAATTCATCGCCCCCCGTCCCGGCCAGACAGACCTTGACAAACCGGCTGGCAAGCCGGGCCGCGTACCAGTTCTGATGGCACATGCCGACCCGCGGATCGTCCATGTGCCACGAGATCTTGTGCATGGCGGCAGGCATGTCGCCAGCGTGAAGGACGACGTCGTAGTGCTCGGTCTGCAACAGGTACGAGAGCTTCTCGGCCAGCTTCCGCTCGTCGAACCCCTGTTCGATCCCGCTGACGTTCGTCAAATCGAAGCCGGCGGTAAAGGTCAGGAGCCGCGGGATCGTGCGCCCCGCCACGGCGACGATCGAGCCGCTGTCCATCCCGCCCGACAGGTACGAGCCGACCTCCACGTCGCTCACCAACTGCCGGCGGATGGCCCGCGAAAAGGCCTCGGCGACCATTCCGGCCGCCTGCGTCTCGTCGCGGATCGAGCGGTCGACCGGAGGGAAGCCGGCGTGGTATCGACGCGGCGTCACATCGGCCCGCCGGCCCACGGCGACCTCCAGCTCCTCGCCCGGTTGGAGCAAGAAAACGTCGCGGAACAGGGTTTGCGGCGAATAGAGGTTCTGGAACGTGAAGTATTCGGCCAGGGCCGCCGGATCGATCGCCGCTTGCACCAGCCCGCTGGCCAGAATGCCCTTGATCTCGCTGGCAAACAAGAGGTAGCCGCCGGCGCGGGCATAGTAGAGCGGCTTGACGCCGAAACGGTCGCGGGCCAGCGTGAGCACGTTCTCCGCGCGGTCGTAAAGGGCCAGGGCGAACATCCCGTCGAGCATGGCGAGGGCCTTGCGCCCATGCTCTTCCCATAGGTGCAGGATGACCTCGGTATCGCTCCGCGTGCGGAACACGTGGCCCCGGGCGCGGAGATCGTCGCGAAGCTCGGGAAAGTTGTAGACCTCGCCGTTGTACGCGATCCAACACCGGCAATCGGAGCTCGACATCGGCTGGTGGCCGTAAGGCGTCAGGTCGATGATCGCCAGGCGGCGGTGCCCCAAGGCCACGGAAAAGGAACTCTTGGCCAACTCCTCCCGGCAATAGGAGCCGCCGAACACGGGCAGGTGTTCGTTGAGGTGGCGGAACTCGGCATCCGCGAAACTGCACCAGTAGCCCCCCTCCCCGTTGCGCCCTTCACCGACGCGGAAGAAGGCGTAGCCGGCGTCGTCGGGCCCGCGGTGGGCCAATACGTCGCACATCCGCTTGATCCACTGCGGATCCACGGGGCGACCGTCCAGGCTCACGACTCCAGCGATTCCGCACATGCTAGCTCCCTAAGTCCCTTCCGTCCCACGAAAACTTCGAGACCCTCGCCCAGCGGAAAAGCCGGTCGTACTCGACGTACCAGTACTGGAGCGTGCACTCCCGCAACATCCGGCAGTACGCGGCGGGATCCACGCAAGGCGCGTCCAACAAGTCGCGGGTCCACGTGAACTCGTGCATGAAGTTGCCGAAGGGGGATTTCAGCCATCGCTTGTGCGCGAGATCCTTCACCGAGATCTCTTCCGGCCGCTGGCGAATCAGCTTGGCCACCGCCGCGACGGAAAGGAGCGTCCCCTCGCGGTCCACCGGGACGGCTCCGTACATCGGGTCGACGGCCACCCACCGGTGCGACCCCGGCAGGAAGACCTCGCTGATGATGTGCGACGGCCCCTTCTCGTTGCAGAGCCGGACCCTCCGCACCTGGTAGCCCTTCGTGTGGAGCACGAAATTCAAGAACTCGGCCGCGTAGCCGCACTGGAAACCCAGCGGCTGGTCGCTGGCGAAGAACTTCCGCAGCGCCTTGTCCGGCCGCTGGTAGTTGAAACAGTGGTAATTGGGCTGGATTTTCCGCGCGTCCGCCATGCTGGCCACGGTGTTTCTCGCGACAAAAGCCGCAATGGCCATGGCCTGTTCGTCGCCGCTGGTGCGCGGGTCGAGGATCAAGAGCTTGAAATCGCCGACCGTGGTCCGCAGGTAGTACTCGCCGGGCTTGCTGAAGCTCAGCCCCTCGCCCTGGCACTTCACTTCCCCGGTGGGCGGCCGCTCCCCATTGATGGGAAAAGTCCCGCAAACCGCGGGCACGGTCCACGGCTTCACCGGCTCCGGTCCGTAGACCAACCCCAGGTTCGGCACCAGGCTCGCCCAGGGAATCGTCAGTTGGTCATAGATGAAGAATGGCTCTTCGCCGATCGGGTCGAGGGTCGTGCACGCGTACTCAAGGCCCTGAGCGACGCCCGACTGGAAGGCCTGGGCCGCGGCGGCCTTACCGTCCCGGCGGACCTTCCAATGCGCGACGCCCAGCCCGGCGATGATCGCAATCACCAGGATTGGCACACTCTGGCGGCGAACCCCCGCGACAATGGCGTTCATCCTCGAATCCTCCTCGACGGTGGCACTGCTTGACCGCTGCCGGTCCACGGTCATCCGCACCAGGAACCGTCTCCCCGGCAGCGGTCAAGCAGTGGCACACTCCCAAGATCACGCACGCTCATTTACGCCGCCCGTACTCCGCCTACGTTCCGTCGCTTGGCCTCCAAGGCCGCGCCGTCGCGGCGACGCCAGGCGATCAGCGATTTCATTCCTTCTTGCAGGCCAATCGTCCAGCGGTAGCCCAGGTCGGTTTCGGCCCGCTTCGCCGAGCCGATGCGGTTGGTCACGAACGTCAGCCCCTCCGGCTCGTAGCGGATCGCCAGCCGGCTCCCCGTGAGCCGCAAGAGGAGCTCGGTCAGTTGCTTGATCGTCGTGCCGATCCCCCGGCCCACGTTGTAACACTTGCCGCTGGCCTCGGCCTGCATGGCCAGGACATTGGCCCGGGCCGCGTCGGTCACGTGGACGAAGTCGTATTGCTGGCTCCCGTCGCCGTAGACAACCGGCGGCTCGCCGCGCTCGATGCGGTCGAGGATCTTGTGCATCACGGCGATGTAGGCCCCCTTGTAGTCCTGGCGCGGGCCGTAGACGTTCATGTACCGCAGGCCCACCCAATCCAGCCCGTAGCGCCGCCCGAGGCTCTTGAAGAAATGCTCGCCGGCGATCTTCGAGGCCCCGTAGAAGGTGAAATTGTTGTAGGGATGGTCCTCGGTCATGGGGATTTCGACCGCGTCGCCGTAGACCGACGCCGACGACGAATAGACCACCCGCTTCACCTTGGCCCGGATCGCCGCCATGACCACGTTGAACGTGCCGCGGACGTTCAC
>Ga0163210_1000894_pt1 | contig 12694 bp, 13 predicted proteins | sample Kivu_220m_FD_113536 | JGI IMG/M metagenome (GOLD analysis project Ga0163210, IMG submission 113536) | Freshwater microbial communities from Lake Kivu, Western Province, Rwanda to study Microbial Dark Matter (Phase II) - Kivu_220m | ecosystem: Environmental > Aquatic > Freshwater > Lake ...
ACCCCGCCGGCGAGATCACGTAGTACGGCTCCACCGTTGCGCTGGCCGCCGGGCCGCGCGAGGTGAAGCCCGCCCAGATCCAGGTCAACCATCCCCTGAGCTATCGCACCTTCAGCTTCTACCAGGCCTCCTACCGACAGGACCCGAACCAGGTGCACTCCGTCGATCTCGTGGTCGACGCGGCGGGCGCGCCGGACACATCGGCGAGCGCCGCGCGACCGCATCGTGAGGCGGCGCCGCGGCAGTTCAAGATGCCGATCTCGCTGGTGGTTCCGGGGGGCGAATGGGTCGCGCTGCCGGGCACGGCCTACGCGGTGGCGATCGACACCTTCTTCGTCGACCTGCGCATCGATGTGACCGGGCCCACGCTCGCCTCCGACCAGCCCCGCAATCCGGCGGTACGCCTGCGCTTCGCGGAGAACGGCGCGCCGGCGGGCGCGACCTGGTACTTCCTGCACCATCCGGAGATGCCGGTCGGCTCGGGGCCCGACGTACCGCTGCGGGTGACCGGGTACACGCCGCTCCTGGCGACCGGGCTCGAGATGGCCACGCACCCGGGCGCGGGATGGATCTGGGCCGGCTTCGCCGTGATGACCCTCGGCACGCTGCTGGCGTTCCTGCTGCGGCACGAGCGGATCTGGCTGCGCCTGCGGCCCGCGCCGGCCCAGGATGGGAGCGCGGGGTGCGAGATCGCGCTCCTCCATCAGGGCGCCGCGCGGCAGGCCCCTGAGTTCGTGCATGAGTCCTGGGAAGCCTCCGTGACCCCGCTGGCGATCCGTCTGTTCCGCGAGCTGAAGCCCGAGGCGGCGCGCCCGCTGCGCTGTCCCGGCGCCGCCGCGCGGGAGGAAGAGAGCGCATGACGCCGCCGTCCGATGCCTTGTTCTTCACCCTCGCCTTCGCGGTCTACCTGGCGGCGCTGGTCGCCTTCCTGGTGCGGGGCGTCACGCGGCGCGATGCCTTCGGCGCGATCGGCGTCGCGGCGCTGGCGGTCGGCGCGGCGCTGCAGACGGTCGCGCTGCTGGTGCGCTGGAAGCTGAGCGGGCATCTGCCGCTCTCTCTGATGCACGAGTACGCCAGCGTCATGTCCTGGATGGCGGCGATCTGTCTGGCGGTGCTGGTGGCGCGCACGCGGCGCTGCGAGATCGGCTCCTACGCCACGCCGCTCATCATCGCGATCATGGCGATCGCCTCGCTGCTGCCGAAGGAGATCAGTCGCCAACTCGTCCCCGCGCTGCAGAGCTACTGGCTCTACATCCATGTCAGCATGGCGGCGCTCGCCGAGGGGGCGTTTGCGCTCTCCTGCGCGCTGGCGATTGTCTACCTGGTGAAGGCCGGGCGCCGCACGACGCCGGCCGCGGAGCTGGCGCGCCTGGACGCGCTCAATCACCGCGTGATCTCGCTCGCCTATCCGCTCTTTACGCTGGGCGCGCTCTTCGCGGGTGCGATCTGGGCCTACAAGGCGTGGGGCACCTTCTGGAGCTGGGACCCGAAGGAGGTCGGCTCGCTCATCATCTGGCTCTTCTACACCGGCTACCTGCACGCGCGCTATCAGCGCGGCTGGAAGGGCAAGCGCGCCGCGGTGCTGGCGATCATCGGGTTCGCGATGGTGATCCTCTCCTTCGTCGGGAACCTGTTCCTGGGCGGGCAGCACGCGTACGGATGAGATCCGGCAATCACTTCGCCAGCAATCAAATGCCGCTCTTGACGGACGTTTCGTCATATATCATGATATATGACGATGACGCCGACATCTGATCAGGACCGGCGCGCCGGCGTGCCCCGGCTCCTCGTACTGCCGACGCTGCTGGCCCGCAGGTCCCACTTCCTCTTTGGTCCCCGGCAGACGGGCAAGACCTACCTGATTCGCCACGGACTCCCCGGCGTCCGCACGTACGATCTTCTCGAGTCCGCGGTCTACCTCGACCTGAGCCGCAGCCCCGGGCGTCTGGGCCAGGAGCTCTCCCCTCGCGACAAGATCGTCGCGATCGACGAGATCCAGCGGCTGCCCGAGTTGCTCAACGAGGTGCACCGACTCATCGAGACGCGCGGCGTGCGTTTCCTGCTGACGGGATCGAGTCCGCGCAAGCTGCGCCGAGGCGGCGTCAACCTGCTGGGAGGCCGCGCCCGAACCGCCCGCCTCCATCCCCTGTGCCGTCAGGAGCTGGGCGACCGCTTCGAGCTGGGCCGGGCGATCGCGCGCGGGACGCTGCCCGCCATCTACTTCTCGGACGATCCCGGCACCGATCTGACCGCCTACGCCGGCACCTATCTCCAGGAGGAGGTCGTGGCGGAGGGGGCCGCCCGCAACGTACCGGCCTTCAGTCGCTTCCTGCGCGTGGCCGCGTTCTGCAACGGGACGATGGTCAACTTCACCAAGCTCGCGAGCGATGCTCAGGTGGCGCGCACCACGGTCCACGAGTACTTCCGAATCCTCGTCGACACCCTGATCCTGCACGAGCTGCCCGCCTGGCGGCGCACGATCAAGCGCAAGCCGATCGCCGCGTCCAAATACTACCTGTTCGACGTGGGTGTCGTGGGCGCACTCCAGGGCCGGGCGTTTCGCCGCGGCACGCCCGAGTTCGGCTCGGCGCTCGAGACCTACACGATGCACGAGCTGATCTGCCATCGCGACTATCGCGGCGGCGGGCCGATCAGCTACTGGCGTTCCACCGCGGGACACGAGGTCGATTTCATCGTCGGCGATCACACGGCGATCGAGGTCAAGGCCAGCGCCACGGTCTCGACGGCGGATCTGCGGTCGCTGCGCGCGCTGGCGGAAGAGCATCTCCTCAAGAACTACGTCTGCGTCTGTCTGGCGGAACGCCCGCGTGAGGTTGACGGCGTGCAGGTGCTGCCGTACGAGGAATTCCTCGCACGGCTGTCGGCCGGAGCCTTCAAGGACTGAGGGCGGCACCTGGGAGGACTCCCATGGAACCGCAGGAAACCCACGATCGCTTCGCGTCCGTCGCGGGCAACTATGACCGCTGGGTCGGCTGGGAGCCGCGGCTGAAGAAGGAGCTGCCGTTCCTGCTGGCCAGTCTCCCCCGCGGCGGCACGGTGCTCGACGTCGGCTGCGGCACCGGCGCGCACGCGCGGGCGCTCGCGGCGGCCGGCTATCGCGTGACCGGCCTCGACCGCTCCGCCGCGATGCTGGAGCAGGCGCGGGCGGTGCCTGATGCTCCCGCGGTCGAGTGGGTCGAGGCGGACATCGGCGAGGAGCGAGCGCTCGGTAACCGCACCTTCGACGCAGTGCTGGCGCTTGGCAACGTCCTCCCGGCGTTCGGGGACGCGGAGGCGGTGCGCCGCGGCGTGGACGCGATGCTCGCCCGCACCGCGCCCGGCGGCGTGCTGATTCTCCAGTACCTGAACGGCGAACGCATCCGCCGCCAGGGCCGGCTCGTGGTGAAGACGTTCACCGAGCCCGGCGCCGCGCCGCAGGATGCGATCTGGATCCGCCATCACTTCGAGTCGGGGGGACGCCTCTTCTTCAACAGCTACCGGATCCGGAAGAGCGAGGGCGTCTGGACGGCGGAGGCGGACGCGCGCGAGTACAGCGACTATCCGCGGGAAGAGATCGTGCCGCGGTTGCGCACCGCGTTCGCGGCCGTCGAAGTCTTCAGCGGGCTCACCGGCGCGCCCTTCGACCCCGTGAACTCGGATTCGCTCGGCGTGCGGGCGGCGGGGCGGTCGTCCTAGGAGAAGATCCGGACCACCTCCTGCACGAAGTCCCGCGTCATGAACTGCACCCGTCCGATGAGCAACGAGACGCGCGCCATCACGGTGTAGCCGAACGACGCCCCGAACCCGGCCATGATGCAGAGCCGGCCGAAGTAGGCCAGGCGCCCGACCGGGCCCTTGTGCTCGACCGAGAAGAGGAAGAAGACCAGGCAGGCGATCGTCCCGACGAAGAGGAAGATCGCGTTGGCGGACTGGAGGATGTTCGTTCCCGTGCCGCCGCCCAACTGGAAGAGCGGCCGGATCGCCCCCTCCATCTGTTGCAGCACCCGGCTCTCGAGGGTCGCGGGGATCGCCAGGCCCGAGCCTGCGCCCAGCAGGAACGCGAGCGACCAGCGGCTCAGCCAGCCCCACTTGGGCACGAACCGCGTGAAGAGCAGCACGCCGAGGATGAGCGGCAGCAGGTAGTCGTACTGTCCGTTGTAGAGCACGTTGTCCCAGACCTTCGGCTTGAAGACGTTGTAGTAGTAGTTGACCACGATGAAGCCGACCGATACTCCCACCGCCACATGCTCGGCCAGCTTGTACAGTGGATTGTCGCGATACAGGAACGAGAAGATCGCGAGCGTGATCAGCCCGCCCAGGATCGTCCAGCCTGCCGCTCCCGCCGCACCGCCCATCACGACGTCCTCCGCTGGGTGTAGAAGAAGGCGAAGTTGCCGAGCACGATGAAGACGATGATCATGTAGTGGACCACCTTCTGCGAGCGCATGCCGGCCAGGCCATCCCCCGGCTTGCCGATGCGCGCCTCATACTCCGCCGCCCCCTTCAGGCCGCCCAGGATGCCCTTGATCTGCCCGCTCTGGTAGAAGGGCTGGATGTCCGCCGTGTAGACGGCGGTGAGCCCGGCGAGCACGGTGATGCCGTAGCGCATGCCGGGATAGACGGCCCAGAACTCGCCGACGGCGGTGGAGGCGATCGTGAAGACCGCCGGGATCTGCTCGTAGTTCTGCACCGATTCCAACATGGGAATCTGCTCGATGGGCGTGTCGTAGTAGTCGACCGGGAAGGTCTTCCGAATGCTCTCGCCCATCTGGAGCATCGCGACCGTGGCATTCGGCTGGAAGCCGAGGAACGCCCAGTCGACGTTCTGCTGGCGCCCGTACTCGGCCGCGATGCGCGGCAGGACCTCGGTGGCGATGCCGGCCCCCTGACCGGTCGGCTGCAGGCTGATCGCCATCACGCGGATCCCCTTGGAGAAGGCGTGCCGCAGCACCGCGACCGCCATCGGGGTCAACTCGGCCGCGCTCGCCGGATCGTAGTCGAAGGAAACGACGAGCGGATTGCCATGCGGCGGGATCTGATCGATCACCTGGAAGGCGTCCTCGACCTCCTTGCTGACCTCGACCTCGATGTGCGGCCAGTCGACGTAGAACGGCAGGGTGACGCAGAGGAAGAGGAACGTGTAGATGATCCGCCGGTCGAGCTTGAGGATCCCGTGGGCGAGCCAGGAGAGGATCATCGGCTACTCCTTCCCCGACCCGAGGTAGGAGCGCTCGATGCCGAGCACGACCTTGAGCGCCGTCGAGGCCATGCCCAGCCCGACGCCGATCACGATCGCCCGCTTCGAAACGAGGTTCGGCCCGTCCAGGATCCAGTGGGCGACGTCCGGGATCCCCAGGCGCCCGAGGTCGTCAAGGCGGCCGATCATGACGATGACCGCGGCCGAGAGGAGCACCGTCGCGTCCACGCTGCGCGTGCGGAAGGAGCGGAAGGCGGCCGAGGCGAGGTAGAAGGCAAGCAGCGCGAACATCGTCGCCTGCACCGGCAGCAGGATCGAGTTGAAGAGCTGCTGGAAGATCGATTCCTGCCCGCGCCCCCCGATGAAGCCGGCCAGCATCATCCCCAGCATTCCGGCCACCGCCGCCAGGCTGTACGGCCAGTCGGGATGGCGCTTCGCCTCACGCCCGCGCCGCCGCATCCGGCCCAGGTGGCGGTGGACGACGCTCGCCACGCCGAGCACGATGGAGAACGCGCTCACGATCTGGATGTAGTCCATGACGCGGTTGTAGTATGGGAGGAAGGCCGGGACGAAGTACTGCACCGCCATGAAGACGCCGGCGATCAGGCAGAGGAGGAGCGGGAACTGCAGCCTCATCCGCCCGCCCCCCGCACGCGCACAAGCTGGTTGAACCCGTCCCACGCCTCGCCCGTGAACAGCAGGCCGATCGTGGAGGTGAGCACGCCGAGGACGATCACCGCGATGCAGATCATCTTGTAGACGTCCTGCCCCTTGAGGCTGCCGAGCAGCGTCGGCTCGCGGCCGATGTAGGCGCTGGCCGCGTAGAGCTCTTCACCGATGATCGTGTAGTCGCAGGCGGTGACGAAGAAGGGCAGCTGCGTGACGGCGTCGGTGCCGGCGATCTGGATGGCTCCCACCGAGGCGCCGGTCTCGGCCAGGATGAGCGACTCGGCGTAGAACATCCCGAGGAGCAGATTCGCCCCCGGCTTCTCGCGCACCATCGTGCCGCAGACCGCGGCGGTGTAGGCGAACTGGTCGGTGGTCACGAAGTAGACGTCGTCCTCGCGGTAGTTGTGCGGATAGCCGGCCTCGAGGAAGCCTTCCTTGACCACGTCCTGCGTGACCGGGTAGACGATCGGGTCGCGGTTGGGGACGATGATGCGCGCCTGATACGACGCGATCTTCTTCGCCACCTGGCCCAGGATGTTCAGCGACGCGATCGTCGCCACGTCGCTGATGGTGCTGATGCCGGGAACGTAGAGCGTCGGCCGGCCCATCTCGGTGCAACGGCCGACCGCCTCGTCGATCGCGTCCAGCCCGGCGATCCGGCGGATAAAGAGCTTCTTCCCCTGACGCGCCGCGCGCAGGTAGGCCAGGATGAGCGCGACGAAGATGAGGGTGGCGATGAGGGTGTTCACCTTGTTCGTGAAGAACCACTGCCGCTGCGGCGCGACCGGCGCCGACGGCGGCGTCTCGGCGGTCTGGCCGTCGTCGCCGACCGTGCGCACGACGTAGCGGTAGGGACGCCCGGGCTTGAGCCCGGTGTCATCGAAGGAGAACGTCGGCAGCTTCTGCGTCGCCGAGAAGCTGCGCACGGAGTCGAACGCCGTGGCGCCCGGCCCCTGGCGCCAGAGCTCGTAGCGCGCGACCCCGGTGTGTCCCAGCGAATCCCCGGCGGCGCGGCCGAAGCTGACCTTCAGGACCTCACCGGCGTCGAGCGGGCGGTCGCGCACGGTCAAGTTGGTGGCGGGACCGAGCGCGGAAGAGGCCGGGGCGGTCGCGAGCAGGAGCAGCGTCAGGGTCAGGAGCGCGCGACGGGCGCGTCTCGGACCATGACGATCTCCCCTCATCCGTTCCCCTCCGGCTCACGGGCGGGTCGCGAAGCGTCGATGCGTCCGCATGGTAGCGGTAGACCGGTGGGGCGGGCAACGCCGAATCGTGCCCCCCGGCGGCGCGCCGCCGGGTCGGAGCGGCGACCGCGCTCAGCGCAGCACGACGAGGCGCTGGCGGCGCGTCTCCCCAGCGAACTCTAGGCGGAGCTGATACACGCCCGGGCCCAGCGCCTCCGCCGTCTCGCATCGATGTACGCCCGCCGTGGCGAAGCCGTCCATGAGCGTCGCCCGCACGCGGCCCTCCAGATCGATGACGCGCAGGCGCACCTGCCCGGCCGTGGGCAGCGCGAAGGCAATCGTCGCCGACCCGCCGCAGGGCTGCGGCGACGGTGCGGCGAGCGCGAGCGATCCCGGCCCCCGCCCCGACCCAGCGTCCACGGCGCCGGGCGCCAGGCATCCCTGCAGGAACGCGCCGATCGGCCCGCAGCCGTTGTTCTCGGCCAGGCAGGGGGAATCGGCACGCACGGTGTAGTCCGCCTCGGCCGCGCCGCAGAAGATCGGGTCCTCCTGCATGTTGCAGTCGACGCCGAGGAAGCCGGCGATGGCGCCCGTCCAGTCCCCGCCGGCGTTGCCGTAGAAGTCGCAGCGGACGATCCCGACCTGACCGTTGTTGAGGGCGAGGCCTTGTCCCTCGGGCGAGAAGGCGATCAGGACACCCTCCACGTGCACGTCGGAGGCGGTGGAGACGAGCACGCCCGCGCCGAGCCAGGCGTGGTTGCCGGCCAGAGTGCAGAGCTCGACGGTGCCGAGCGAATGGCTGTAGTAGATGCCCCCGCCGTACCCGCCGACCGAGGGATAGGGATAGTTGTTGTCGTGGAAGAGGCAGCCCGTGAACTGCACGCCGTTGCCGTCGGTGCAGTAGCCGGCGTAGACGCCCGCGCCGTCGGTGGCGACGTTGCGCCGGAAGACGCAGCCGCCGAAGGTCGCCGCGGCCTCCCACAGGAACGCGCCTCCGCCGGCTTCGGCCGTCGCGTCCTCGAAGATGCAGCGCTCGACGACGATGCTACCCCCGGCGGACAGGCGCTGCGCCGCCAGGCCGGCGCCGTACCCGCGCAGGAACTGCTCGGGGAGCAGGCGCGGATCGCCGCCGTGAAACGCGATGCCCTGGATCCGGATGGCCGTCGTCGCGCCCGAGTAGATCAGGAACCCGCGCCCGTCGGCCTCGAGGTCCAGCACACAGGCCTCCGGGTCTCCGCTGCGAGAGAGGATCGTCAACCGGCGGCGATCGAGTATGACGTTCCGGTTGCCGGGACCGGCAAAGACACCGTCAGCAAGGCGGATGGTGTCGCCGGGCTGCGCCGCCGCGGCGGCGCTCATCAGGTTCGGATAGGGCCCGGATCCGTCGGGGTAGACGTCCAATACCGCGGCCTCGACCACGAGGCTCGACAGCAGCGGGAGCAGCAGCGACGCGAACCGGCGCATGAGGGCACCTCCGCTGATCAGGGCAGCATCACGGTCGGCCGGAAGCGCGGTGCGAGCGTCATTCGTTCGCCGGGTGCGTCCGGCATCCGTCACGGTCGCCAACCAGAAGCATACGCCTTCGGAGCGGTCCGCGCGAGGGCATAGAAAGCGGCGCGAGCCCGATAGCCCGCGCCGCTGGACGTCGCAATGGATCTCGGGCCCCTCGGGGCCCGCGGGCTTACGGCTTCGCCTCCCCCGCCGGCTTCTTGACGATCGGATGGGCGATCTTGGCGACCATCTCGGCGTACTTGAACGGCTTGTAGGTCGGACTCGATTCGTTGTGGCACGTGACGCAGGTCTTCTCGTCAGACACGAGCATGCCCGCCTTCAGCCCCGCTTCCTTGCCCTTCATGTGCGGCGTCTTGTACAGCGACGCCGGCCCGTGGCAGGCTTCGCAGGTCACGCCCTCGGTCTGGTCGTACTTCGGACCCAGCAGCTCCGCCTTCACCCCGTAGCCGGTGACGTGGCACTTGAGGCACTCGGGCGACGCATCGGGCGCCGTCGTCAGGCCCTTCTTCGCGGCCACCGCCTTGGCGGCGTCCGTCGCCAGCGTCTTGAAGGCCTGGGCGTGCGGGCTCGTCTCCCACTTCTTGAACTGGTCGCCCTTGGCGGGACCGTGGCAGGTCTTGCACGCCTGAGCGCCGATGAAGGCGGCTTCCGCCGGCTTCGGCGTCGCCGCCTGCTGCGCCTGCACCAGCCAGCCCGCGGCCACGACGAGAGCGACGACCACTCCCAGCCAACCGATCTTCCTCATGCGAGACCTCCGCGTCCTGCTTGTTCGGCCTGTCCCCGCGCCCCGGGCAGCGCATCTATCGCGCGTGAGTCTAGCGCGCCCCGCGGCCCCTAGAAAACCTCGAACCGGCCGACGTTCCGCCACCGTGTCGCCCTACTCCCACTCGATCGTGCCCGGCGGCTTGGTTGTAACATCGATGCACCATCCGCTGACGCCCGGCAGCGCCTGGATCCGCTCGCGCAGCTCGGCCAGAAGCGCGCCCGGCAGCTCCGCCGGTCGGGCGGTCATCGCCCGCTCGGAGAGGACCGGCCGCGCCACGATCAGCTCCCGCCCGCCGCCATCGATCCGGATCGGCAGCGCGACCGTCGGGCACTGCCAGACGATCTGCAGGAGACCGTGCCGCGCCAGGCCGTCCATGACGTAGGCGTCCGCCTCGCGCAGCAGGTCGAGCCGCGCGCGCGTGACCGTGCCGGCCCACAGCTCGAGGCGCGGGGCGGTCGTACGGCCGGTGAGATCGAAGCAGCAGCGGTTCACCCCGTCGACTTCGCGGTAGACGCGGTTCGCCACCTCGAGGATCCGCTCCCACGACGCCTCTCCGTAGAGCAGCACCGGCCACTCGTACGCTCGGAGGTCGGCCTTGACACCGACCGAGCGGATCGGCAGCGCGATCGCGCCCAGCCCGTGCGGCGTGCTGCGCTCGCCCGCCTCGCGCGTGATGCGCGCCAGCTCCAACGTCGTCGCGCCGTCGATGACCCCGGTGCTGCAGAGCAGGCGCACGCCCAGCCCCGGTCCCGGGAAGGGATGGCGCTCGAGAAAAGGCGCGTCCAGGCCGAGCGCGGCGCCCAGCTCGCGCACCTCGACCTTGTAGAGGTCGCGGATCGGCTCGAGCACGCGGCCCTGGCGCACCATCTCGGCGACGAGCGGCACGCGGTTGTGATGGGTCTTGATGACGTCGGCCCGGCGCGTGCCGCCGGTCTCGATCGTGTCCGGATAGATCGTGCCCTGCGCCAGCAGCGCGTCCGCCACGCCCAGCCGCGACATCTCCGCCTGGCAGACTGTGATGAAGGTGTTGCCGATCGCGACGCGCTTTGGCTCCGGCTCGACGATGCCGCGCAGCGCGCGCAGGAACGCCTCCGACGCGTCGACGAAGTGCAGGTTCTCCGTGATGCCCCAGCCGCGGAAGCGCTCCACCACCTCGCGGCTCTCGTCTTTCCGCATCAGCCCGTTGTCGATGTGCAGCAGATGCACGCGCGCCGGACCGAGCGCGGTCACGATCAGCCGCGCGCAGACGGTGGAATCGACGCCCCCGCTCGCCAGCAGGAAGACCTTCCCCGCCCCGGCGCGCGCGCGGATCGACGCGAGTTGCTCCTGCTCGTAGTTCTCGACGGTCCAGGTCGGGCGGCAGCCGCAGATCCGGAGCGCGAAGTTGGCGAGCATCTCATCGCCGTGCTCGGTGTCGTCGACCTCGGGATGGAACTGGAAGCCGTAGCGCCGCAGGCCGTCGTGCGCGATCGCCGCATTGCGGTGCCCCGGCGGGCCGTCGCCGACCGGCACGCGCGCCTCGTGCTCGGAGTAGCCGATCTCGAGGAAGCCGGGCGGCAGCTCGGTCACGGTGTCGCCGTGGCTCATCCAGACGGTCTCCTCCGGCCCCAGGCCGGAGAAGATCGGGCTCGTGCCGAGCACGTGCAGGCGCGCGAAGCCGTACTCGCGGCGGGTGTGCTCGACCTTGCCGCCGTAGCGCTTGGCGATCTCCTGGTGCCCGAAGCAGAATCCGAGGATCGGGATCGGGAGGTCGAAGATCGCCTGCGTGTAGTCCTCGCCCTCCCCGTGCGCGCTCAGCGCCGGGCTGCCGGAGAGGATGATCCCGCGGTACGCGCGGAACGCCTCCAGCGGCGCCTCGGGATCGACGATCTCCGCCAGGACCTTCAGGCGGCGGATCTTGGTCGCGATCAGGTGGGCGTACTGGCCGCCGAAGTCGACGACCGCGATTCTGTCATGCTGCATCGGACCTCCGCGCGGAGCATACCCCAGACGGCGCGGGGAGCGTCAGGCGGTTTCGGGAGGCCGGGTGCGGCGCGGCAGCAGCAGCCGCCGCCCCCGCTCGTGCAGCGTCAGCAGCAGCCCGAGCACGAGCCCCACGGCGAACCCGCCGGTGTGGGCGCGCCAGTCGGCATGCAGCATCGAGGGCAGCGTGGCGAGCGCCAGGAGCGGCACGTAGATCCGCTTCGCCCGCCAGCGATGCCAGTGCGGCAGGCGGCCGAGGTGCCGCAACAGGTACCCGCCGAAGGTCCCGTAGAGGGCGAAGATCGCGCCCGAGGCGCCGACGCTCATCGGCCCGTGGCCCTTCCATGCGAAGGAGACGATCGCGCCCGCGAGCCCGCCGAGCACGTAGACGAGCGTGACGCGGCGCCCGTAGAGGTACTCGATGATCGCCGCGGCCGGCACCAGCGAGATCATGTTGGCGCTGATGTGCCCCAGGTTGGCGTGCATGAAGAGGGTCGCGAGGAAGCCGATCGGGATCCGCCGCTGGACCCAGAGATCGTAGAAGCGTTGCGCCAGGTCCCAGATGCGATCGATGTAGGCATCACGCCAGAGCAGCAGCAGGAGCAGTCCGACGGCCAGGTTGGCCGCGAGCAGGAGCTCGGTGCCCGAGAAGCCGCGGCGCGGGAAGGCGACCTGCGGCAGCTCGGCGAAGGGGGCGATCGTCGCTGCCTCCGCGCCCGCCTCGCGGCGCTCCTCCTCGCCGCCCGCTCGGAAGAAGCCGAAGAGCGGCAGCGAGTCCGCCCGGCGCCAGAGCCCATCCGTGAGCTGCAGCGAGAAGACGAGCGCGTCGGGCGGGATCTCCCCGCTCGCCACGCGCGCCTCCCACTGGTCGTCACCGTAGACGCGCTCGCCCTGTGCGGTCCGGACGCGGATCATCAGATCGGGCTCTGCCTCCTCGGGCGCCGGGCGTGTTTCAGCGCGCGCACTGGGCGAGCGCGATCTTCAGCCCCGCGCTGCCGGCGGCAATGTACACGAGGTCACCGGCCACGGTCACCCCGCCATCGGCGTCGGCCCCGTCGAGCGTGCCCTCGAGCTCGGGTGCGGTCGGGTCACTGACGTCGATGACCAGCATGCGGGATGCAGCGTCGATCACGTACGCAGTGGTCCCGGCCACCGCCACGCGCATCGCTGCCGCCGGCGGCGCTGCCGTTCCGACGATGTGCGGCGTCGCCGGCGAGGAGATGTCGACGAGTTGGAGGCCGTAGCCCGAATCTGCCACGTAGGCCAGCGTGCCGTCCGCCACCACATCGAGCGCCCCGCCGGGCACGATGAGTTCGCCGACCACGGATGGCGCCGCGGGGTTCGACATGTCCACGACGCGGAGCCCCAAGTCCCCGACCGCCACGACGGCCAGACTCTCGACCACCG
>Ga0163210_1000895_pt1 | contig 12691 bp, 3 predicted proteins | sample Kivu_220m_FD_113536 | JGI IMG/M metagenome (GOLD analysis project Ga0163210, IMG submission 113536) | Freshwater microbial communities from Lake Kivu, Western Province, Rwanda to study Microbial Dark Matter (Phase II) - Kivu_220m | ecosystem: Environmental > Aquatic > Freshwater > Lake ...
CGCCCCGGCTGCCTGGCCGACGCCACCGACGAGGCGCAGCTCGCCGAGCTGCGCGTGCTGGGCGAGCTGGTGCGGCGCGCGCGGGCAGCGGGCTGCCAGGTGATGGTCGAAGGCCCGGGGCACGTGCCGTTCGATCAGATCGAGCGCAACATGCGCCTCGAGGAAGAGTGGTGCGACGGCGCGCCCTTCTACGTGCTCGGCCCGCTGGTAACCGACATCGCCGCCGGCTACGACCACATCACGAGCGCCATCGGCGGGACCGCCGCCGCGTTCCACGGCGCGTCGTTCCTCTGCTACGTCACGCCGACCGAGCACCTGGGGCTGCCCGGCCCCGAGGACGTGCGGATCGGCGTCATCGCGCATCGGATCGCGGCGCACGCCGCGGACGTGGCGCGCGGCCTGCCCGGCGCGCGCGCGCGCGACGACGCGATGAGCCGCGCGCGGGCGGCGTTCGACTGGAACGAGCAGATCCGTCTCGCCCTCGACCCGGAGCGCGCGCGGGAGATCCGCAAGGATGCGGGCCCGGACGAGGACTACTGCAGCATGTGCGGTCGCGAGTGGTGCGCCATGCGGCGCTCGCGGGAAGTGCTGAAGCGCACGTAGCCCGCCGTGAAGCGCCGGTCCCGCGCGCCTCTGGCGGCCTGACTGACCAAGGACGCATCCACTGAGCCCGGTGCTTGTGGTAAGCTCCCGCGCGACTGGCTCACTAGCGTCCGAATGCGGAGCCTGGTCGTCCAGAGCATGGTACCGACAGAGGAGAGATCTATGCCCCGCGCCAAGGCAGTGTCCGACACCCAGCCCGCTCTTCAGGGCTACTACCGCTTCCCCGCCCTCCACGGCGACCGGATCGTCTTCGTCAGCGATGACGATCTCTGGGTCGTCGGCGTCGCGGGGGGCATCGCGAGCCGGCTGACCACCGGCAAGGGCCAGCTCTCGCGGCCGGTCTTCTCGCCCGACGGCCGCTGGATCGCCTTCCAGGGGCTCGAGGAAGGCGTGCCCGAGATCTACGTCATCCCCGGAGAAGGCGGCGAGCCGCGCCGCATCACCTTCCTCGGCGCGCAGACGTATCCCGTCGGCTGGACGCCGGACGGCGGCGAGATCCTCTTCGTCAGCGACACCGGCCAGCCCTTCATGATGGATCAGCACCTCTACGCCGTGCCTCGGACGGGCGGGCCGCACCGCGCGCTGAACGTCGGCCCGGCGCGCGCCATCGCGCTGGAGCCCGGCGGCCGCGGCGTGCTGCTGGCGCGTAACGGCGGCGACCCGGCGCGCTGGAAGCGCTATCGCGGCGGCACCGCGGGGACCCTCTGGCTCGACGCCGACGGACGCGGCGCGTTCCGTCAGATCCTCCCCGATCTCAAGGGCAACCTCGCATCCCCGATGTGGCTGGACGGGCGCCTCTACTTCCTCTCGGATCACGAGGGGATCGGCAATCTCTACTCGGTGCGCGCCGCCGGGCGCGGGCCGGTGGTGCGTCACACGCAGCAGGACGAGTTCTACGCGCGCTTCCCCGCCACCGACGGAAACCGCATCGTCTACCACGCGGGCGCGGACCTCTTCCTCTTCGATCCGCGCACCGGCGAGGACCGCCGCGTGCCGACCGAGTTCCGCAGCGCGCGCCCGCAGCGGCAGCGGAAGTTCGTCGGCGGCGAGAGCCTCGAGGACTACGATCCGCACCCCGCGGGACATTCGCTGGTCGTGACGGTGCGCGGCCGCCCGGTGGCGATGGGGCTCTGGGAAGGGCCCGCCACCGAGTTCGGCACGCCCTGGCGCGGGCGTCATCGCCTGGCGCGCTGGCTGAACGACGGCAAGCGCATCGTCGCCGTGACCGATGAGGACGGCGAGGAGCGCCTCGAGATCTTCACGCCCGGCGAGGGCGTCCGGAAGATCGACGTGCACCGGGACCTCGGGCGCATCACGGAGCTGATCGTCGCGCCCGCGCCGCCGGCGAAGTCGGAGCGCGGACGGCGCCGCCGCCGGGCGCGCGCCAAGGCTGCGGCCGCGCCGGATCGGATCGCGATCAGCAACCAGCGCCAGGAGCTCTGGATCATCGATCTCACGCGCAACACGGCGCGCCTGATCGACAAGAGCGACTGGGGCTGGATGGCCGGCATCGCCTGGTCGCCGGATGCGCGCTGGATCGCCTACGGGTACGCCGCGGGGCGCCGCAGCCGCGTGATCCGGCTGGCGGAGGTCGCCACCGGCAAGCACCACCAGATCACCTCCGGGGACTTCATCGACTTCGAGCCCGGCTTCGATCCGGAGGGCAGGTACCTCTACTTCCTCTCGCTCCGCACCTACGACCCGGTCTACGACCTGATCCAGTTCGGCCTCGGCTTCCCCCGCGGCGTGCGCCCGCACCTGATCACGCTGCGCGCCGATGAGCCGACGCCCTTCCTGCCCGCGCCGCGCCCGCTGGGGCCCGCCAAGGACGGCCCCAGCGCGGGGCACAACCCGTGGGACGCCGAGCCCGCCGGCGGCACGGCGACGGTCGCGCGCCAGCGCCGCAGCGAGAAGGCGGCCGAGCCGCTGCGCATCGATCTGGAGGGCATCGAGCGCCGGGTCGTTCCCTTCCCGGTGGCCGAGGGCCGCTACTCCCGCGTCCTCACGGCGCCCGGACGCGTCTTCCTGCTCTCCCACCCGATCGAGGGGAGCCTGGGGCAGAGCTGGATGCCCGGTCCGCCGCCGCCCAAGGCCGCGATCGAGGTCTACGACCTGCGCGAGCTGAAGTGGAACACGTTCCTCAGCGGCGTCAGCGACTTCACGATCGGCCGCGACGGCAAGACGCTCGTCTATCGCGCCGGGTCGCGCCTGCGGGCGATCCTGACGACCGCCGACGCCGGCAAGGCGGCGCCGGAGAGCGACGAGCCGGGGCGCGCCAGCGGCTGGATCGATCTCGCCCGCGTGCGCTGCTCGGTCGATCCCGCGGCGGAGTGGCGGCAGATGCTGGGCGAGACCTGGCGCCTGCAGCGCGACCAGTACTGGACGCCGGACATGGCGAAGATCGATTGGGCGCGCGTCCATCGCCGCTACCTGCCGCTGGTCGAGCGCGTCGCGACGCGTGGCGAGCTGTCGGACCTGATCTGGGAGATGCAGGGCGAGCTGGGGACCTCACACGCGTACGAGGTCGGCGGCGACTACCGCCGTCCGCCGTCCTATCCGGTCGGCTTCCTCGGCGCGGATCTCGAGCTCGACCGCCGGCGCGGCGTCTGGAAGGTCGCGCGCCTGCCGGAGGGCGACCCCTGGGATCCGCAGCGCTCCTCGCCGCTCGCGGCGCCGGGCGTGAATGTCAAACCCGGCACGACGATCGTCGCGGTCGCCGGACAGACGGTCGGCCGCGACCTCTCGCCGATGGAGTGCCTGGTGCACCGGGCCGACCAGGAGGTCTGGCTGACGGTCCTCGATCCCGCGCCGCGCGGCAAGCCGGCCGAGCCGCGCACCATCGTGGTCAAGACGCTGCGTGACGAGCGCGCCTTGCGGCGCCGGACGTGGGTCGAAGCGAATCGCGCCTGGGTGCATGCGCAGAGCCACGGGCGCGTCGGCTACCTGCACATTCCGGACATGGGCCCGCTCGGCTACTCCGAGTTCCATCGCTACTTCCTGGCCGAGTTGGATCGCCCGGCGCTGATCGTCGACGTGCGGCACAACGGCGGCGGGCACGTCTCGCAGCTGCTCTTCGATAAGCTGTTGCGGCGCCGGGTCGGCGCCAACGTCTCGCGCCACATGGGAACCGAGCCCTACCCGAGCGAGGCGCCCCAGGGCCCGATGGTCGCCTTGACGGACGAGCTGGCCGGCTCCGACGGCGACATCTTCTCGCACGCCTGGAAGCTCTTCCGGCTCGGGCCGCTGGTCGGGAAGCGCACCTGGGGCGGGGTGATCGGTATCTGGCCGCGCCATCCGCTGGTCGATCAGTCGGTTACGACGCAGCCCGAATTCTCCTTCTGGTTCCGTGACGTCGGCTGGGGTGTCGAGAACTACGGCACCGACCCGGACATCGAGGTCGACCGGCGGCCGCAGGACTACGCCGCGGGCCGCGATCCGCAATTGGAGCGGGCGCTGCGCGAAGCCCTGCGGCAACTGCGCGGCTTCCGCGAGGTGCTGCCGCGTCTGTCGGACCGGCCGAGCCGCGCGCTGCCGCAGTTGCCGCGCGGGCCCGCCCGGCCGCGACGCCGCCGTTGAGCCGCTCGCGGCGCGCCGCGGGTCCACACCGTTGCGCGCCGCGTTGCGCCGCGCGGCGCCGCTTGGAGAAGCCGCCCGCGCGTGCTACCCTTTAGCAGATTGCCGCGCCGCCGTGCCCGCCGGGAGCGGGAGGACGGCATCCACCTCGAGGGGGATTCGATGAACTCGCCTTGCCGGGCCGTACGGTTTTGGGTCGCCGGCCTGCTCGCCTTGCTGCTCCTGGCGGTGGGGGCGACGACCTCCGCATCGACGCTGCTGCCGCTCCGCGCGGACGCGGAGACGAGCGCGCCCGAGGTGACCATCCTCGCCGCCGACGCGGGCGGACTGCGGCTCTCGTTTGAGCTTCCCGCGCTGGAGATCGAAGCGTTCAACTTGAACGACGAGGTCTTCCACAGCCCCTGGTTCTCCCAGGCGGAGCTGATCGGCCCCGTCGGTGAGCCGGCCCTGCCGGCGTTTACCCGGTTCGTCGCGATCCCGGCGCGCTCCGGCGCGACCGTGCGCGTCGTCGCCACCGAGGAGGAGACCTTCCCGGGCTTTCACGTCCTCCCGATGCAGGACGAGGATGAAACCACCTTCGCCATCGATCGGGCGCTCTACGCTCGCGACGAGCTGATCGGCGGCGCCCCGGTCGAGATCGGCGCCCCGGGACTGATGCGCGAGCTGCGCGTGGTGCCCCTCACCTTCCGCCCCGTGCGCTACAACCCGGGCCGCGACGAGCTGAGCGTGCTGCGCCGCGTGGAAGTCGCCATCGAGTTCGCCGGCACCGATCTGCGCAACACGCCGGCCCGCGCGTCGTTCTCGGTCTCGCGCGACCTGGACGCCTTCTACCGCGGCATGGTGCTCAACTACGACGCCGGCGGCCGTCCCGATGTCTGGCCTCCGGCGAACCACCTCGGCTGCTGGCTCATCATCGCGGCGAACAACACGACCGTGCTGCAGACGATCCAGCCGCTCATCGACTGGCGCGCCCGCATGGGCTATAAGACCGTCCTGGCGACCACCGCCGAGGCCGGCACGACCCCGACGCAGATCCAGGCCTGGATCCAGAACGCCTACGACACCTGGGAGGATCCGCCGGAGTACATCTGCATCGTGGGCGATGTCAGCGGCGCCTTCCCCATCGGGACGTTCCGCGAGACCTACTCCGGCTGCAGCGGCGAGGGGGACCACCCGTACGTTCAGCTCGCCGGCGGCGACCTGCTGCCGGACGCCTTCATCGGGCGCCTCTCGGCCGAGAACACGGACATGCTCGATCTGGTGGTCGACAAGATCCTGGCCTACGAGACGACGCCCTATGCCACCGATCCGAACTGGCCCTCGCGCGCCTGCCTGATAGGCGATGCGTCCTACTCCGGCATCACCTGCGTACAGGTCATGCAGTGGGTGAAGGAACGCCTGCGCACCCTCGGCTTCACGCAGATCGACACGGTCTTCAGCGCTCCCTTCACCAGCCGCATCACCAACTCGGTCAACAACGGCGTCGACTTCGTCGGGTACCGCGGCTACTACGGCACCAGCGGGTGGAACAGCACCTACGTCTACAGTCTGTCGAACGGCGAGAAGCTGCCCTTCTCGGTGATGCTCACCTGCGGCACCGGCTCCTTCGCCAGCGGGACGTCCCTGAACGAAGCCTGGTTCCGCGGCGTGTCCAGCGCCCCCTACGTGATCAAGGGCGCGATCGGCGCGATCGGGACCGCGACCACCTGCACGCACACGCGCTACAACAACTGCTTCTTCGCCGGGACCGCCTATGGCCTCTTCTGGGAAGGGCACTACAAGCTGGGACGCGCGCAGGCTCGGGGCAAGGTCGAGATGGTGCTCGACTACGGCACCTACGACTTCAGCAACGCCGCGCGCTACATCTGGTGGAACAACCTGATGGGCGATCCGGCCACCGAGCTCTGGACCGGCCGGCCGGTGGCGTTGACCGTCGGCGCGCCGCTGACGGTCCCGCTGGGCGCCGATGACGTCACGATCTCGGTCCAGCAGGGCAGCCTGCCCTGCCCCAACGCCTGGGTCTACCTGTACCGCGCCGGCGACATCGGCGCCGGTGGGATCGGCGTGGGCGCCTACACGGACCTGAACGGCATCGCGGAGCTGCCGCTCGTCGATGCCACGGCGGGGCCGGTGCAGCTCACGGTGACCGGCCACAACCTCTACCCCTACCGCGGCAGCTTCACGATCGCGCAGCAGCCGCTCTTCGTCGGGGTCGACGGCTACGCGATCGATGACGACGCCAACCCGCCGAGCCAGGGCAACGGCGACGGCCTGCCCGCCCCCGGCGAGACGATCGAGCCGGTCATCACGCTGAAGAACTTCGGCTCCCAGACCGCCAACGACGTCACGCTGACCCTCGCGACCGACGACCCGTACGTCGGCGTGCGCAGCGCGGGGCCGATCGGGTACGGGACGATCACGCCCGGCGGAACGGCGATCCCGGCGAGCAATCCGGCCCTGCGCCTCAGCCCCCTCATGCCCCCGGGCCACGTGATCCGGCTGGACCTGACGGTCACCTCCGGCAGCTCGACCTGGCCGGCGATCCTGCACGTGCCGATCTCGGCCGCCGACCTGCAGTACGCGAGCCACCTCCTCTCGGGTGCCGGCTCGCAGCTCGATCCGGGCGAGTCGGCCCAGCTCACCGTCTCCCTGAGGAACGCCGGCACGCTGCCCGCGGCGCCGCCGGTGAAGCTGATGCTGGCGTCGGACAGCTACGCGGTCCGCGTGACGGGCGCCGAGGGGACGATCGGCCAGACGGTCCCGCCGGGACTCATCGGCACCTCGAGCACCTTCACGCTGCAGTCGCCGCCGGACTGCATCCCGGGACTGCCGGCGCGCCTGCGCCTCGCCATCACGTATGCCGACGGGGCGCGCGACTCGGCCGAGTTCACGCTGCCGGTCGGCACCGCCGACTCGCATGCCCCGACCGGGCCCGACGCGTACGGCTACTACGCCTACGATCAGTCGGACCTCGGCTATGCGCAGCATCCCGGCTACCACTGGGTCGACATCAATCCCACCGGCGGGGGCTCGGGCTACGATATCGGTCTGACGGACAACGGGCCGAGCCAGGACGACATCGTCACCATCCCCTTGCCCTTCGACTTCACGTTCTACGGCGAGTCGTTCGACCGGGTGAGCGTCTGCTCCAACGGCTTCCTGGCGCTGGGCATGAGCTACGTGGCGCCGGCGCAGAACTGGTACCTGCCCTCGGCCCAGGGGCCCCCGTGCATGATCGCGCCGTTCTGGGATGATCTCCAGCAGACGTCGACCGGACGCGTCTTCGCCTGGTTCGACGCCGCCCAGCACCGCTTCGTCATCGCCTGGGACAACGTGCGCAATGAGGCGAGCGGCAGCCCCGAGAGCTTCGAGGTGATCCTGTACGATCCGGCCTATTACCCGACCCCGACCGGCGACGGCGAGTTCACCTTCCAGTACGAGGTCGTCAACAACAATGACGGTCAGCAGATGTACTCGACGGTCGGCATCCAGAACCGGGACCACACGTCGGGCATCACCTTCAACTACTTCAACCAGCGTCCCGCGACCGCCGCGACTTTGGCGGCGGGGCTGGCGGTCAAGTTCACCACCGCGGTGCCCGGCGCTTCGGCGCTCACCGAGAGCGGGAACCCGGCGGCGCTGCGGCTGGTTCAGAGTGAGCCGAACCCGTTCCGGGGCACGACCGCGATCCACTTCGGTCTGGCGGGCGACGGCGCGGTCGCGTTGCGCGTCTTCGACGTGAACGGAGGGCTGGTGCGCACGCTCTACCAGGGCCGCATGCCGGCCGGCGAGCACACGCTGCGCTGGTACGGCACGGACCAGGCCGGGCAACCGGTGCCGGCGGGCGTCTACTTCTATCGGCTGGAGGCGGACGCGCGGACCACGACCAAGAAGTTGTTGCTGATTCGATAGGGACGGCGGGAAGCCACGCATGATGAGAATCGCAACCGCGGCCAGTGCGCTGCCCGATACCGCCCCGGCGGCCCTCGAGCTGCGTCGAGAGCTCGAGCAGCAGCTCGGGCCGGGCGTGGTCCCCGATCTGATCCTCTTCTTCGCCACGCGCCCGCACACGCGCTCCATGGGCGCGGTGCTCGAGACCTTCCAGGAGAACTGGGAAGAGACGGCGGTGCTGGGCACGACCGGCGCCAGCCTGATGCACCCGCGCGCCTCGGAGCGCTTCCGGCCGACGATCACCGCCCTGGCGGCGGTGCTCCCCGGCGCGGGCATCGTTCCCTTCCGGATGAAGCTGGAAGACTTCGAGCAGTCGCCGGTGGGCGTCGAGCGCTGGGAGGGGCTCTTCGAGGCGGTGCCCGATCCCGCGCTCCTCATCCTGCTCGCCGATCCGTTCACCACACCGACGGTGGAGATCCTCGAGACGCTCAACCGCGTCGCGCCCGGCGTGCCCGCGGTGGGCGCGCTCGCCAGCGGTGGGCGCCGCCCCGGGGGCCACGTGCTCGCGCTCAACCACGCGCTGCACCGCTCCGGGATCGTGGGGGTCGCAATCGCGGGCAACCTGCGCGCCGACGTGATCATCTCCCAGGGCTATCGCCCGGTGGGGCAGGTCTTCCGCGTGACGCGCGCCGAGGGGAACCAGCTGCTCGAACTCAACGGCGCGCCCGCGCTCGAGGCGCTCGAGCGGATGGTCGCCTCGCTCCCCCAGGAGGAGCAGGTGCTGCTCAAGCGCGGTCTGATGCTGGGTGAGGCGATCGAGGGCCCCAGCGCCGGGCTCGGCCGCGGCGACTTCCTGATCCGCCAGGTGGTCGGATTGGACCACGAAGAGGGCACCATCTCGCTGATCGGTGTCGTCGACGAGGGCCAGTCAATCCGCTTCCAGGTCTGGGACAACACGTTGGACCAGGACCTGGAGATGCTGCTGCTGCCGCAGATGGCGGACACCCGCGCCGACGGCGGTCTCATCTTCGGCAACTGGCCCGGACGGCGCGTCGCCTCGGGCGAGGCGCTATCGGCCGAGGGCGTCGAGCGCGCGCTCGGTTACTCGCTACCCCTGACGGGTTTCCGGAGCGCCGGTGAGATCGGACCCGCCCGCGGGCTGAACTACGTGCATACACATACCGCGACCCTCGCCCTGCTGCGCCCCGCAAAAGTCCATTCCGAACCCCGCCACCATCCTGTAGAATAAAGGGTGGAAAGGGCTTGGCGCGCCCGAGCCGGGTGCCGCCCAGGCCCATCGGGTCAGCCTGCGCGTCTCGATCACGGGAGGGTCGTGGCATGCCCAAGCGTCTCGTTCGCATCCTCGGATTGTCTCTGATCACCTTGGCCGCCCCGGCGGCGATCGCCTCGGCCACGCTGATCACGCAGGAGTACGTCTTCACGCCACCGACCTGGAGCCCGTCGCCCGATGGCCGGACGCAGTACGAAGTGCCGGCGATGGGCGACGCGCGCACGATCGGGCGGGCGGGCGAGCCGCTGCTGCCCGTCTACTCGGCGCGCATCCTGCTGCCGCCCGGCGAGGAGCTGGTGAGCGCGAACGTGGTGGCGAGCGCCCCGGTCGAGGTGTCGACCCATCTGCCGCTGCCGGCGGAGCCGGAGCGGCCGCTCTCCTACGAAGGCCCCTACCCGCTCGCCGAGCCGAAGACGGAGATCTACGGCTCCGCGGCGCTCTTCCCGGCCGAGCCGCAACGCGTGATCACGATCCAGACCTATCGCGGGCACCGCGTCGCCTACATCGATCTCTTCCCGCTGCGCGTGCGACCGGCGGAGCGGCGGGCGGAGTTCACGCCCGCGATGCGCCTCGAAGTCGTGACCGCCCCGCATGCCGGTGCGCTGCGGGCTTCGGCGGAGACCTACCGCGACGACGCCGGAACGCGCGCCTGGCTGGCGCGCCACACTGACAATCCGGCCCAGGCCGAGGCGTACGCCGCCGCGCGCCGCAGCGGCGTCATCGGCGCCCCGACGCCGCCGACGCGCACGCTCTGCGATCCGGCGGACACGTTCCCGTACGTCATCGTCACCTCCGCCTCGCTGGCGTCGGCCTATGAGCCGCTGGCGGCGGACCGGACCGCGAAGGGCCTGCCGGGAACGGTCGTCACGATGGAGGAGATCCTCGCGACCTATGCCGGCAGCGACAACCAGCAGCGGCTGCGCAACTTCATCCTCGACGCGTATCAGAGCTGGGAGACCGACTACGTCTTGCTGGGCGCGGACACGCCCACCCTGCCCCACCGGGCCTGCTACTGCTACGTCATCGACGAGGGCAGCCCGGTCGAGACGAACGACATGCCCAGCGACCTCTACTACGAAGGCCTCGACGGGACCTGGAACGACGACGGCGACGATCGCTGGGGCGAGGTGGGCGAGGCGGACCTGCTGCCGGAGCTGTACTCGGCGCGCTACTGCGCCGACAACGCCGGCCAGGTGGCGACGTTCCTGACGAAGCTGCAGCGCTACGAGCGCGCGCCGATCGTGAACGAGATCGGCACCGCGGCTTTCTTCGGCGAGTATCTCTGGGAGGGAACCTACGGCGACTGGTACATGGAGGAGATACGCCTCGGCGCCAGCACCTGGGGCTACACGACCGCGGGCGTGCCCGCCGGCTGGTCGACCTGGACGTACTACGAGGAGTCCGGCAACTGGAGCGGCAACGACTTCATCAATCGCATGAACGCCGGCACCCATATGGCGCATCACCTGGGGCACGCCAACGAGACCTACGACGTCAAGGTCTACACCAGCGACGTCCCCTCCTTCAGCGCGGACGGCCTCACGCACACCTACAACGTCGGCTACTCCCAGGGCTGCCACGCGGGCGCCTACGACGAGGGCGACTGCATCATGGAGCAGTGGGTGAAGTCGCCGACGGGGTTCATCTCCTGGGTCGGGAACACCCGCTACGGCTTCGGCGTGCACTACACGACGAACGGATCGTCGCAGTATTACCACCGGCAGTTCGTCGACGCGCTCTGGGCCGAGGGGATCAACGAGCTGGCCGCCGCCAACGGCGACTCGCGGGCCGACAACATCGGCTACATCGACTACGAGTCGAACCGCTGGGTGCACCTGGAGATCACCGCCTTCGGCGACCCGGCGATGCCGATCTGGGCGCACACGCCGCGCACCCCGCAGATCGATCACGCCGGCGCCTTCGTGCTGGGCCAGGAGAGCTATCCGGTCACGGTGCACGTCGGGCTGGCGCCGGTGGCGGGCGCGCGGGTCTGCCTGTGGGACGAGCTGGGCACGGCGTACGACACCGGAGTCACGAACCTGGCGGGCCAGGTGACCCTGCATCCGCATCCGACGCTGCCGGGGACGATGCACCTGGTCGTCTCGGACGCCGATCTGCTGGTTACCGAGGTGACCTTCCCGATCGCGCCCGACGGGCCCTTCCTGGTCGTCGAGTCGCATGCGATCAGCGACACGGCGGGGGGCAACGGCGACGGCGCCTGCGACGCGGGCGAGACGATCGACCTGACGGTGCAGATCCGCAACGTCTGGACCGGGCCGGTGACCGGGGTCAGCGCGACCCTCAGCTGCGACAGCGAATCGGTCGAGATCGTCGACGGCGTCGCGCAGTACGGCGACTTCGCCGCCGGTCAGAGCAAGTTCGGGCAGGGCGGCGACCACTTCGTCTTCGCCATCGCGGGCGACTGCCCCGATCAGGCGGCGCTCCCCTTCACGATCACGATCCATGACGACGCGAGCCATGAATGGACCGGCGCCTTCGTCGAGACGGTGGACGCACCGGTGCTCACGATCGTCTCGCTGATCGTGGACGACACGGGCGGCGGTGACGGCGACGGCCTGCTGGACCCGGGGGAGAGTGCGGATTTGACCGTGACCCTGCAGAACAGCGGCCACACCGGCGCCATCCAGGTCGCCGGCACCTTCCACGCTGGCAGCGGCCACCTGGTGGTGACGCAGCCGAACGCCTCCGCCGGCGACATCGCGGTCGGCGGGCAGGCGACGCTGGTGCCCGACTTCAGCGTGACGCTCGACGCGGGCTTCGAGGCCCCGGGCGTCATCTCCTGCATCTTGAGCCTGCACGGCGGCTGGGAGCTGACCGCGGAGATCCCGATCGACCTGTCGGTGGGCGGCTTCCGCGACCTGATGGAGTCGGGTGAGGGCGGCTGGACGCACGCGATCGTGAGCAGCGGCTACGTCGATGAGTGGCACCTCTCGACGCAGCGCAATCACACCGCGGGCGGCACGCACGCCTGGAAGTTCGGCGCGACCGGCAGCGGCAGCTACGCCAACCTGGCCGATGGCGCGCTGATGACGCCGCCGATTCCGGTGCGCGAGTTCACGCGGCTGACCTTCTGGCACTGGATCGACGCCGAGGTGAGCCAGGCCTACCCCGGCCGGGCCTACGACGGCGGCATCGTCGAGATGTCGCTGGACGGCGGGGCGTGGCAGCAGGTGACGCCGGTGGGCGGCTATCCCTACCAGATCCGCGCCGGCAGTCAGCCGGGGCCCTTCCCGGCCGACACGCCCTGCTACTCGGGCACGCGCGACTGGGCGGCGGCGGAGTTCCTGGTCGAGACCGCGGGCGGTGAGCTGC
>Ga0163210_1000897_pt1 | contig 12682 bp, 13 predicted proteins | sample Kivu_220m_FD_113536 | JGI IMG/M metagenome (GOLD analysis project Ga0163210, IMG submission 113536) | Freshwater microbial communities from Lake Kivu, Western Province, Rwanda to study Microbial Dark Matter (Phase II) - Kivu_220m | ecosystem: Environmental > Aquatic > Freshwater > Lake ...
GCAGAGCATAAAACTATTCAGGCTTATGAAAATGATGAAGAACTAAAACCTGAAAATGTCAGGAAATATAGTACAATGCATGTAAGATGTGGGACCAGCTTTTTGCTTATTGTGATGATAGTAGCTATATTGATTTTTGCCTTTCTGGGAAAGCAACCGATGATTTGGCGGATTACCTCGAGGATACTTCTAATACCGGTAATTGCAGGTATTTCATACGAGCTTATAAGGCTTGCGGGTAAGTTCAGCAAATATAAAGTGGTAAATATACTTTTTTACCCGGGTCTTTTACTCCAAAAGATTACCACAAAAGAACCCGATAATGACCAGATAGAGGTAGCTATAAGTTCTTTTAAAAAGGTTATTGAAGCAGAGAAAGCGCTGAAGGCAGGTTAAATATGACAGCATTATTGGATAAATTAAAATTATATGAAGATAATTATATAAAACTAGCAGAAAAACTCTCAAGTCCGGATGTTTCTTCCAATCCTGAAAAATTAAAGGAATACGGTAAGAGAATAGCTGAAATTGAAGAGATTGTAACTATTGCCAGAAAATACAGGGGAATTCTTTCTTCCGTTAAAGAGGTAGAAGAGATGCTCGAGATAGAAAAGGAAGAGGAAATGAAAAGTTTCCTTAAGGACGAACTTAAGGAAAATAATGACAAAAAGCAAAAGCTTGAGAAAAGAATAAAGTTGCTTCTAACTCCAAAAGATCCTAATGATAAGAAAAATGTTATAGTTGAAATAAGAGCCGGTGCCGGTGGAGACGAGGCAGCGTTGTTCGCAGAGGTTCTTTATAGATTATATACCAGATATGCAGAAAGCAGGAAATGGAAATATTCTGTGCTCAGCTCCAGCAGTCTGAGTATCGGTGGATTTAAAGAAATCATATTTGAGATTGGTGGAGAGGGAGCCTACGGAACGATGAAGTATGAATCCGGAGTACACAGGGTTCAGAGGGTTCCCACTACTGAATCCCAGGGAAGAATCCATACCTCTACTGCCACAGTCGCTGTACTTCCTGAAGCTGAGGAAGTTGATGTTGAAATAGACCCATCTGATTTAAGAATAGATGTTTTCCGCTCAAGTGGACCAGGAGGGCAGTCTGTAAATACTACAGATTCAGCAGTAAGGGTAACCTATGTTCCTACCGGTATGGTAGTAACCTGTCAGGATGAAAAATCACAGCTGCGGAACAAAGAAAGGGCTTTAAAAATTCTAAGAGCCAGGCTTAAAGAAGCAGAGGAAGAGAAGCAGATGAGCGAGCAAACAGAAAAAAGAAGAATGCAGATCGGGACAGGGGACAGAAGCGAAAGAATAAGAACCTATAATTATCCGCAGGGCAGAGTGACTGACCACAGGATAAATTTAACTTTATACAAACTTGATGAAATCCTGGAAGGTGATCTCGACCGGTTAATAGATCCATTAAAAAGTGCGGATAATGAAAAGAAAATAGAAAAGATAGGGGCTTAGTTTATTTGCAAACCTGGAATGTAAAAAGTATTTTAGACTGGGCTATAAATTATTTTAAAAACAAAAATATTCCACAGCCCAGGTTATCTGCAGAATTATTGCTTAGTTCAGCCCTTAATCTAAACAGAATCAACTTATATTTAAATTATAACCGCATCTTAAACCAGCAAGAACTGGGAATATACAAGAAATATATCCTTAAAAGACTCCAACATGTTCCTATCCAATATATTTTAAAAGAAGCATATTTTAGAAAAATAAAATTATATGTAGACAGTGGTGTACTTATACCCAGGCCTGAAACCGAACTTATAGTGGAGAGGGCATTTCAACTTTTAAAAAGTAATCTGGGAATGGGGAAAATCAATATTTTAGAGATTGGCACTGGAAGTGGCGCTATTGCCATAAGCATTGCTTATGAGATTGGCAATGAATTAAAAATATCTGACTCCTCCTGGCAGATAATAGCAACTGAAAACAATACTGATGTACTGGAGATAGCAGAAAAAAATGCTAAAAGTATTCTTGATAGCAGCAAATTTGAGAACATAAAATTTATCGAATGTGACCTGGTACCGGAGAAGGATTCTGATTTTTTTAAACAGTACGAAAAAAAAATTAACCTTATAATTTCAAATCCTCCCTATATTTCTGAAGAAGATTACAATAATCTACCCCGGGAAGTAAAAGAGTATGAACCAAAATCTGCTCTTCTGGCTGGTAAGACTGGGCTGGAGGTATATGAAAAAATTCTTTCCAAAATCAAGTCCTACCTGTCCTCTGACTTATGCTATATTTTATTTGAAATTGATCCTAAAGTAAGTATCCCCTTAAAAGAAATGTCAGAAGATATCATCAGCCCGAAGGCAATAATAGTAGAGAAGGATCATAATCAGAGAGACCGTATTCTGATAATTGAAGTATAAATACCTAAAAAACACACTAAAGATGAAATAATCCAGAGCAATCTAAAAAATCTATCCCACAAGAAAACTAATAGTATTTTACAATGCTTTCTGATAATATTTGTTTTTATGAATTTTAGGTGGTAGGATTTTACTAATTTTTGGTCAATGCATATGAGCCTAACAGTTATTTAATAAAAAATATCCAGGAAAGAAATTGAATTCAGCTTTAATCGCAATAGTAATTTTTATACTAACATATGCACTTATTGCAACAGAGAAAGTAAACAGGGCTGTAGTTGCATTCACGGGCGCTTTGCTGCTGGTTTTATTTAATATTTTTGATATAAATGAGGCTATAGGATTTATTAGCTGGGAGACTATAGGGCTCCTGTTTGGTATGTTTATTATAGTTGCAGCTTTAGCAGATGCGGGTTTTTTTACTTTTATAGCTCTTATAATTGCAAGATGGTTGAAATATTCCCCTGGGAAGATATTCATTTTTTTCCCCATAATGACAGCTATACTTTCAGCTTTTATGGATAGTGTTACTGTAATGCTATTTTTTGCTACTCTAACATATGAACTATGCAAAATACTGAAAATGAATGCAACTCCTTTAATAATCACAGAGGTAATCCTGGCCAATATTGGAGGAGCTGCAACTATGGTTGGCGATCCACCTAACGTAATTCTGGGTTTAAAACTTGGTTATTATTTTAATGATTTCGTAATTCATAATGCTCCCATTTCCATACTGGCTGGAGCGGTTACTTTACTATATTGTTATTTGGTAAGCCGGAAATCAATTACTTCATCTGAAAAGATACCGAAGAAAGAATTTGAAGAAATGGATCCAGCTGTAGCAATAGAAGATAAGAAACAGCTTAAAGTTGCATTGGCCGCATTTGGAACAGCAATTTTCTTTTTAGTTACCCACAATTATATAAGAGAATATCTTCACATTCCACTTACAGTCCCTCTTGCTGCTATGATACCTGCTTTTATTGCGCTGACTATTCTAGGTAAGAGGTCGGAAAAAATTCTATTAAAAGTGAACTATGAAGTGATATTATTTTTTATGGGACTATTTATATTAGTAGGCGGACTGGAGCATACCGGGGTTGTAAAGATAATTGGAGGCTATATTACAGATCTTTTTAAAAGTAATCATATGGGACTTTTGAGCACACTTGTCTGGGGTTCAGGTATTGCCAGTGGAGTTATTGATAATGTACCATTTGCACTTTCTATGGCATATATTCTGAAAAATATTGTGAAGTTTGCAGGGGTTCCGGCGCTATCAATAATGGTCTGGGCAACCTCATTGGGTACGGATATAGGAGGCAATTTTACTCCAATAGGAGCTTCGGCGAATGTGGTAGCATATACTACGATGGAGAAAAGAGGTCAATCAATCGGATGGGTAAAGTGGATGAAACTTTCAATACCTGCTACACTAATTGCTCTTACTATTTCCAATATTGGGATTTATATTAAATATATTACCGGGTTTTTTTAATTGCTACCCTGTAAATCATCTTTTTTAACCAATATTTAAATTTTCATCTTTTCCGGTCTTGCGAGGTTTTTGTTAGATAAAAATTGATGATGAGAGATACTGTTTGAAAAAAAATGAAAAATCATTATAATAGATTTCTGCGGTAAGAAAGTTAACTGCAAATTTTCTAAAACAACGCGGGGTGGAGCAGCCTGGTAGCTCGTCGGGCTCATAACCCGAAGGTCATAGGTTCAAATCCTATCCCCGCTACCAATTTTTACCACTATAACAAGGGTTTCCAAACTTTCGAATGAGTTTTTAATTTTAATTGTTGTCCATATAGTGTCCATCACTTGTCAAAAATCAATTATATCTGCTATAGTATAATCTAACGCTATACATAATTTTTCAAACACTTCAAAAGTCTGGTGTAGAAGACATTAAAGATACATCTTGTTTTTTTTGGACACCTCAATTAAAGCAGTTTTTCATTAAATAATCCTTAATCTTTTGAAGAAAAATCTTTGCCTTTTCTATAAATGGCTCAACTTCTTCATAGCTAAGTTCAGCGTATTCTCGATAATCTCCTTCTTGTCTCAACTCAAATGCTTTATTTATTGAACGGCCAAGATATTCCGGTAAGATGTCTTCTTTGATAAATTTTTTATTAAAGTAAGATAAAACGCCACTATGTTTAGATGACGTATATGGTTCAAATAATATTAATGCCAGCACTGAATAAAACATGGCATAATAAGCACGATTAATAATTGAACGAGGGCTCCCCTTCCCAGAAAGAAGACATATAGCTTCGTTGATTGACTCTTCACTCTGTTTTAAACGATATCTAGCTAGCTGTATCTGTTTTTCCTTATCTGTTAATTTATTATCTGTCAAATAAGAGCTCCTTCTCTCATGATTGCTTTATAAATAGGTGATTCTGACAGTGGACCTTCCTCTATATCTTTTTTGTAGAAAATTGTTGTAGATATGAAGGTATCATTTTCAAGATTAATATCAAAGACGATATCATATATCTGTGATTTAATATCAGAATTGTATTCACCAAGCTCGATCATTACATCGATATCAGATTCGGGGGTATCTTCTCCCCGAATCTTTGATCCAAAGATACGCAGGTCAATGACATTAAACCTTCTGGATAATTCATCTTTTAAAACTCTAAGAGCCTTCTCTTCATTCTTTTTTAACTTTAGTTTTTTCATCTCTCAAATATATCTCAAATTTATTATAGCATTAATTCTCTCCTTAAGATTCGCTAATTAATTTTAACAAAAAATATGGAAATAATCATCTTTTATGGTCTGGCATACATTTTTTGGCAATTCCAAAAACTTTTGAAAATACTTTGAATCGGGCTCATAACCCGAAGGTCATAGGTTCAAATCCTATCCCAGCTACCATTTTTTCCCACTAAAACAAGGGTTTCCAAACTTTCGAATGAGTTTTTAATTTTAATTGTTGTCCATATTGTGTCCATCACTTGTCAAGTTTCTCAACTGATTCCTGTAAATGGCCAGAGGAAAGATGAAAGTAACTCATGGTCATTTTAATATCTTTATGACCCATGAGTTGCTGAACAGTTCTTAAACTTAAAATTTTTAGATTTTATAAATAACTCACTTCAACAGATTATTACATTTTTATAAAGTATAATAAGTTTTAATTAGAAAAATCAAGAAAGCAAATTAAAGCTACACTTTTAGTTTTGTATCAAAAGAGAGTAAAAACTTGAAAAGCATGCTATATTTATAATAAAAATAATATGTCTTGTTAAGGTGAAAATATTTCGCACAAAAACAAGTTATAGGCAATTTACCTTTAAGTTTTAGGAGGGAGATGCTTATGGGTGTAAACAGGTCACAAGTTGGAAACATTATGGCAATGATTATATTGCTTGTCTTTTCCTCTCTTGCCTTAATCGGGTGTTCACAATCTGAGCCACCTGATGTGAATTCGTTAATTGGCAAGCTGAAGGATGAGGACTGGCATGTTCGAGAAGAAGCAGCACGTTCTCTTGCAGGAACAAAAGATGAAAGAGCAGTAGAGTCTCTTATTAATGCTTTGAAGGATGAAGATAGCCATGTTCGGAAAGCGGCTGTAATAGCTCTCGGAAAGTTTGGTGATAAAAGAGCAGTAGAACCCCTTATTCAAGTCCTGAAGGATGAAAACGAGACTGTCCGAGCACAAGCAGCTTGGGCCCTGGAGCAGATAAAAGATGAGAGAGCATTAGAAGCTCTCATTCAAGTGCTTAAGGATGATGAAAGTTGGCCAGTTCGAGCAGTAGCAGCACGAGCTCTCGGAGAGATAGAAGATGAAAGAGCAGTAGAAGCTCTCAGAGAAGCTCTGGAGGATAAGAGCTCTGGTGTTAGAAGAGCTGCAGAAGAAACTTTACGGAAGATTAATAAGAAATAGTGATGATAAAATGGAAATATTTGATAAGTTCTTTGGAAGAAAAGAGAACCAAGATAAACTATTCAGTTATAGATACCACGCAAATCGATAACCAGCTCTTTCGCTAGCGCCAACTACAAAAAACAGACATCTCTTTATGGCACTTCTGGCAAAAGTAAGAATTTCTGACAAAATATCTAATTAGAAGTAATAGAGAGGTTCGTATAAAAACGAGTTAAGTGAAATTGCCCGAAGCCCTTTAAGAATAAAAAATTATGGGGGAAGAAAAAATGGAAAAAAGAGAAGGAAGAGTAAATGATTTAGTAGAGAAACTTGTAAGAGGAGAAATTATACCCGAAGAAGGTTTAAAAGAACTTAAGAAAAGAGGGCTTTTAGAACCTGAGAGATGGGAAATCATTCCGTGGGCCATCTACTTTATGCTTTGGCTGCTTAACTTAGTGTCAAGGCAATTTGAATTAACTCTATTGGAGCCCCTTGCTCAACTACCAACAATCTCCTTTCCAGCATTTGTAATCTATATCTCGCTTGCCATCGGATTGCTCGGGATAATTGTTAGTATTTGGGCAACTCGTATGCATTACAAAAGAGGAGGACTCAAGCATGATGAGACGGTGATATTAATTAAGGAAGGTCCATATCGAGTTATGAGACATCCGGATAGTCTTGGTATGATGTTGTTTATTTTGCTGCCTATCATTCTCAGTAAATATGTTCCATTTTCACCTCTTTCAGTTGCAGCCATTATCGTAATGGTCGTATACGTTTACTATGGAGTTCATATGGAAGAAAAGAAACTTGATATACCGAAATGGGGAGATGAATATTTACAGTACATGAAAGAAGTTCCGAGGTTCAACTTCATTCTTGGAATATGGAGATGGTCAAAGAGGAAAAAGAGGTAAGAAAAATGGATATTCTCAATCAATTTGGTTTGCCCAGGCCACTTATTCAGTTTTTGATCGGCATGGTTGCATATATCATAGTGATGACTATTATCTTTTTGATCCACAAGTACCTGCTAGGGAAGAAGTGCCTTCAGTGGATGTGGTATATTATGGGACCTTTAATGTTGTTGGCGGTATTGAGGGATATATTTAGAACAAAAAGAAAGAGTATACAACTGTTGGCCAAATATGGAGTAACAAAAAGAGGCCAGGTTGTGTTAGATTACGGCTGCGGTACCGGCTCTTATGCGATATCTGCATCTTCCATTGTAAGCGACAGCGGAAAGGTCTATGCCGCTGATATTAATCCGTTCGCTCTTTACATGGTTAGATTAAAGGCGCGGGTAAAGGGTTTGAAAAATGTAGAGACAATACTTACAGATAGATACACAGGTTTACCTGATGAGAGTGTTAACGTAGTTTTTATGAGCGATGCTTTCCATGATTTTAGAAACAGAGAAGGGATAGTAAGAGAAATGCATAGAATTCTGAAATCTGATGGGGTTCTTTCGATTTCTGAAGATCTGGATAGAAAAATTCCAAAAGCAATAGCACAAATAGAAAATACAAATCTGTACTCTCTGAATTTTAGAGAAAAGAAATTATGCAGATTCAAGAAAAGAGGATAATATGGCGAGCTTCAGGTTGCTCGGTGTTATCTTAGTCACTTAACAGGGGAATATGAGGTTCCAGACCTTGCGGGTCTTTCACCCAAATTTGCCTGATTGGCGAACTTCAAATATTCCCTAAACGTTATCTGAAATGGCAAACTTTAAAACTTTGGATACCTATGAACATGCTAATGGATAACAAAGTCCTTTTTACATGGAGTTGCGGAAAAGATAGTGCTATGGCTCTTTATGAACTAAAGAGAGCTAATAGTTATAAAATATCAGCGTTGTTAACAACCGTAACAGAGGACTATGATAGAATTAGCATGCATGGGATCAGGTGTATTCTCCTTGAAAAGCAGGCAGAATCTTTAGGTCTTCCACTCGAAAAGGTCTATATCACGAAGAACGCATCCAATGATGAGTACGAGGCAAAAATGAGAGATAGGCTAATGAACTATAAATGTCGAGGTGTTTTATCAGTTGTTTTTGGAGACATTTTCTTAAAAGACTTGAGGAAATATCGAGAAGAGAACTTATCAAAAATAGGAATGAAGGATATATTCCCTATATGGAAAAGGGATACTACAGAACTCGCTCATACATTTATAGATTTAGGATTTAAGGCAATTATTACCTGCATTGACTCAAATGTTCTTGATAAAAGATTCATCGGTAGGATCTATGATAAGCAATTTTTGCGTGAACTCCCTTCCAGCATTGACCTATGCGGCGAAAATGGAGAATTCCATACATTTGTATATGACGGGGTAATATTCCGAGAAAGAATAGCATTTACAATGGGAGAAATAGTTTTGCGAGATAACCGTTTTTACTTTTGTGATTTGTTACCTGTTCAAAAAGGTATTCTTGCTACTCCCTATAAAATGCTAGGCGAGATTTCTCAATACCGTATGGTGGTTGATTAAATGGAAATAAATAAGAGTTCGAGACACCAAAAAATAATAGGCAATTTTGGTGAGCAACTTATAGATGGTTGGGGAATGAGAACGAAAAACAAAGAAGAATATGAGAGAGATCCTAATGTCAAACACATAAAAATTGAGTTTTACACCACAAACTGGGATTGGGAGGAACAATGAAAATGTTAGAAACTTCGCTTAAAAGGGGGTATCTGGCTATGGTGCTTTTTACCTTCAGCGCTTTGCCCAAAATCCTTGCTTTACTGGGACTTCAGACACGCTAAGCCATAAAACTATACCTATTTTTTTAAAGTACGTTAAACGAAAGTATTTGCTAAAAATGAGTAACAATGCAGAAAAAATTGGATTGACTTCATCTTGTAAAGTAGCTTCCATAATGCATCACAATAAAATCTAATTTAATAGATATTTTAATTTAAAAATTTTGCTATTATAATTAAACAGTTAATAAAAACTAAAAAAAATTAAAAATAAAATGGTAAAAATATTTAGTAAAAAAATAAAAAAATTAATAGAAAAAATAACAGATTTTTTTTACAGCATACCAAGAATTCTTTTTATTAATTTTTATAGATTACTAATAAGAATAAAAATTTTTAATAAAAACAGCATTCCTAAAAATAAGCCTGCAATTTTAGCTGTAAACCACCCAACAGGTGCAGACCCCATAATACTGCTGGCTGCTCTAAAAAAGAAAATCTATTTCTTAGCAGATGCTGAAAATTTTAGCACTAAGTTTACAAAATTTTTTATGACAAAATTTACTAACAGCATTCCTATTTTTAAAAAAGATTTTATGAGAAATATTAAAACCTTTAAGAAAATTTTCTCCATACCCATTAGTAAAAATGGGTTTTTTGGTATATTTCCAGAAGGAAAACTAAATAAAAAAGACAGCTTAGAAAAATTTCATAAAGGAGCGGCATACTTAAGCTATAAAACTAAACTTCCGATAATTCCAGTTTATATACATAATATTTTAAAAGGACTTACTGATAAAAGATGGTTTGGAAGAAATGTGGTAGTAGAAGGAATTATTGCCTTAATCATTAACGTTTTTAGAAAAATAAATATCTTTATTGGAGAGCCTATTGACCCTATAGCCGAAAACATAATGGAAGACTTTAAAAATTTAACAGATAAAAAAGTATATAAAAATATTGTTGAAAATATAAATAAAGCTCTTGAAGAGGAGTTTTTGGAATTAAAGCTAAAGGCAGATAAACTATTTGAAATTTCCGTTGATGAAAATAACTCTTTATTAGATGATAGATTTCAAGATAATTCTTTTGAAGATACAAACTATTGTGAGTATGACTTGCCTTTTGAAGATAATTTTTTTAATATGCATCCATATTAAAACTTATATTTATATATTACTTTTTTAGAATATTATTGTTTTATATATTCTGTTAGAATTTATATGTCAATATAAATATACAAATATAAATATACAAATATCTTTTTAAAAATGATGATATTTACGATGATTGAATGCAGAAGCGGTTAAGAAAGAAAATAATGTAAAATCTAAAGTATAGGTGTCTTTTATGGCAATTTGTAAAAGATTTGTAACATTTTAACTACTTATTCGTTAACACAAAATGAATGAAAGAATACCTGCTAAAAAAAAAGATGAAGAACACCTATTGATCCAGAGGGCAATAAGAAGAGACGATTCCTTCGGAGAAAGATGATATTCCTGGTGAGATACCGGTCCAGGAAAATATTAAAGACAAGATCAAGGACAAACTGGAAGAAATAATTCCTCAGGGAAGAAGAGGCTTTTAAGTTACAGCTTATTTATCACTTTTAAACTTAAAATTAAGGGACAGAAAGCTATGGTAGTTATGAGCAATTATCCCGGGTAGTGAATTTTCAGACTGGATTATGGAGGGAATACAGAATTTTATCGAAGAAAAAAATACCACTCATCTAAAAATATCTAAGGATAGCATCCTTTACTTTCTTTGCGGACTGGCACAGTGTGATTTTTTACAATCTATGTACCACCTTTAGCCGGGTCATAAGGGCGGTAATAGAAAGATTTGAACAGTCCTGGGAATACCCTGGAGGAATAGCTGAGATTGTAATATATTAGTATGGAGGTGAATTAGGTTTTGGTGTCCAAATAGTGTCTATAAGATAGCTAAAATGACCTTAAATCATCTGACAGAAACTAAAAAAGAAACAATGAAAAAATCCTAAAAAACAATAATAAACCCTTATATAGTGGGGTTTTATGCAATATTTGAGGTATTTCGCACATTTTCAAGCAATTCAAGAAACTTTTGAAAATTCCTTAAATCGAGCTCATAACCCGAAGGTCATAGGTTCGAATCCTATCCCCGCTACCATTTTTCAGGAGCTCTTCATAGCCAAGGGCTCTTCAGGCTCTGGCTCTTGGCTCTTCACCAACGGTGTAACCCGCTCTCAACAAAATAGTGCTATTACTTTATACCATAAATCCTGCGGTCTGCTATTTCTTCAATGTTTTTCAACTGGTGATAAGACAGATCTTTTTATTTTGGAATATTTTTATTAATATCGATTTTAAATTATAATTTACATATGTTTTTAAAACATATTTTGTAATTAATTATAGAATGAAAAATATTTCTTTTAAAAATCATAAATGCATAACTTTACTGGTCAGGAGCTTTTTACTGGTCTTAATCCTTTTTTTATGCATTAATTTTTCTGCGTGTACTCTCTCTTCTAATATAAAAAGCTTCTTTAAAGAGAAATTTTCGGATGAAAGTGAAGAGGATGAGGTAGTTGAAATTGTAGATGTATTTTTTGATTTGCTTATAGATAAAGACTATGAGGGGGCATATTGGTATATAAGTAGTAGAGATAAATCCCAAAAAAATTTAGAAGGTTTTAAGGATGAATTTAAAGATGTTACAGATATTGTCTCTATAAATATTAATTGGGTTGAAATTAAAAACAATATAGCTATGGTGGGAATGGATTTGACCGATTTTTATGACGGAGAAGAAAAGGTATTTAAAGATATTGAAGTATCTCTTATAAAAGAGGAAGATGGAGACTGGCAAATAGTATTCTGGAATTTATAAAAATTAAAGCTAGAAAGGTACAAGTTGAAAGTATTATTTTTAGGAGATGTTTTTGGAAAGCCGGGAAGAGAAATCTTAAAAAAGGAACTGCCAACAATTATAAAGGAAAATGAGGCAGATATAGTTATTGCCAATGGGGAAAATGTAGCAGGAGGAATAGGAATTACTCCGGAAATTTGCAAAACATTACTTGAAATGGGAATAGATGTTGTGACATCAGGAAATCACATTTACAAGAAGAAAGAAATATATGATTATATTGTTCAGCAGCCCCGGCTATTAAAACCTGCAAATTATCCTCCAGGGACCCCCGGAAGAGGGTATTATATTATGTCCGATAAAAGAAATAATAAAATTGCTGTAATAAATATTTGCGGGAGAGTCTTCATAGAATATCTGGACTGTCCGTTTAGATGCATTGATAAAATTCTGGAATATCTAAAAAAAGAGACTCCGATAATAGTGGTGGATTTTCATGCCGAGGTTACTTCTGAGAAAGTTGCCATGGGATGGTATCTTGATGGTAGAGTGAGTGCACTGGTGGGTACACATACCCATGTTCAAACTGCTGATGAGAGGATACTCCCTGGCGGAACCGCGTACATCACCGATGTGGGTATGGTAGGGCCAAGGGATTCAGTTATCGGAGTAAAGAAAGAAAATATAATTGAAAGATTTTTAAAGATAATGCCGCAGAAATTTACGGTGGCAGAAGATGATTACATGATTAATGCAGTTGTGATTGATATTGATGAAAGAATCGGTAAAGCAAATGACATTAGA
>Ga0163210_1000898_pt1 | contig 12682 bp, 15 predicted proteins | sample Kivu_220m_FD_113536 | JGI IMG/M metagenome (GOLD analysis project Ga0163210, IMG submission 113536) | Freshwater microbial communities from Lake Kivu, Western Province, Rwanda to study Microbial Dark Matter (Phase II) - Kivu_220m | ecosystem: Environmental > Aquatic > Freshwater > Lake ...
CATTGCGGCTATGCCATCAATTGATTAGCAATCTGCTCTAGATAATGCTTCGCAGACAATACTTTCCAAGAAACAGGTAGGCCATCATAAGGCAGTAGCGGACAAAGCTTCGCCCGGTGGTATGGGGCGGGTTTGCTACCAGTCGCTCTGGTTTGCAGTCGAGCCTTGCCCGCACTGCCGCCAAGCCTGACCTTTGGAATATATCACCAGGCTAAAATTCGACGAGCACGGACCGCAACACACACCGCACGCCATTGGCGGGTTGGAAGCTGATTTACCAAAGAGGCGCAAGGACACACCGCCAACAGCGTGCGGCGTGAACGTTCCCAGACATTCCGCTTAATCACGAGTTGGGCGGTTGAGACGGCCTGCTCAAGAATGCACTTCAGCATACCCGATCAAACTCAAAGGAGCAAATAACATGAACTTTATACCTCAATCAAAGCTAGGCGTTGGAGAAATTGTCGTCAGGAGCCTGATCGTCGGTTTCGTCTATGCGTTGGCGAGCGCGCTCGTCGCCGCCATTCTTGGCCCGCTGAGCCGTCTCGCGCCAACGGTAGACAATCTTCTGGTCTGGTTCATAACGGGGACGCTCGTTTGTTTATCCCTCAGTCCGTTCATCGTTCATACGGATTGGTCGCGCTCAAAAACGATGCTTTCCATCTGGGCAGTCTTAGCCCTTGTCCGCTCGCTGGGGTTGGGGATCGAAGGCTCGCTTTTTAAGCCGACTGACACACTTGGCGCTGTCATCGGTGCAGTTTTTGGCGTGCTTGTCAGCCTGCTGGTGGCCTGGCTGTCCGTTCTTCTCTTGATGCCCGCCCATCAAGAGTTTCTTGAGAACGCCAGACCCAAGAGAAATTGGTGGGGCTGGACCTGGCGTGTTCTTATCGTTGGACTTGCCTACTTTGTATTCTATTTTGTTTTCGGGGCTACGAATGCTTTCCTCTATACAATGAGCTTCTATAAGAATAATCCGCAATATGGATTGAATCTTCCTGCTCCAGCAGTCATCTTTCTCGCACAATTAATACGCGGCCCATTATTTGGACTTGGTTCATTGTTCATCGTACGAGCGGTGATTGTACCCCGCCGCAAGGTCGGGGTATGGCTAGGACTTGTATTGTTTGTGGTCGGTGGCGTTGCTCCATATGTGGAAGTGACCTTTCGCACTATGCCGCTTGGATTCAATTTGGCAACCCTTGCCGAGATTTTCTTTCAGAACTTCCTGACAGGCCTCGTAGCAGCATATTTTTATGGAACGAAACAGACTCCAGGGCAAGCAGTTTGAATTCATCATCAAACCGCCTGGAGAAGTCGATGGCAATTGACGATTGCCAATCGAAACCAAATCAATCCGCGGCTCGTTCCGCGCGCAGGATTTCAGGAATGACCCTCGGAGCGCGCGTAAGATCTTTTCTTACCCAACCCCATCTCATCCTCAACTCGTTATTGCTGCTTGTCTTCTCCGTCGCTTGGATCCGCGAGTTCCTTTATTGGCTCCCCACGGACGCCTTCGGGACCAGTCTGAATTATTGGGCTTACACCGACTGGCTGATCGATTATTCCCAGGGATTCATCCGGCGCGGGCTGTCGGGTGAAATTTGGCAACTGGTTCCGGCCGCGGTCTCGCCGATAGCATTCGTCGCGGTGCTCTCCTGGATCCTGATCCTGCTCGTAGCGTTCGGTTACGTCCGACTGCTGGCGCGGTCCTGGAAAACCTATCATCCATTGACTTTGTTCGGGCTGCTGTTCCTTCCTTCGCTGTTCCTTTTTTACATCCATGACCACGACGCCATCGCCCGGAAGGAAACCCTCGGGTACGTCACAGTGCTTCTCCATCTGCTCGTCGTCGAAAAATCGTTTCCGCTCGGAGACGGCTCCACGCTTCCGGAGGGGAACCTGCGGCGCTATGTGCGGTGGCTGATGCCCGTTGCCGTGATCCTCCTCCCGGCAATCATCCTGGTCCACGAGGGAAATTTCCTGATGTTCGTCCCGCTGCACGGGATGATCACGCTGACGATCCTCCGGCTGAAGACCCCGCGCGGCTTGACGCGGGCTGCCTTGTGGACCGGGCTGCTGTATCTCCCTGCGGCGATTGCGTTCGGCGCCGTGTATCTGGCCGGCACACCGAGCTACCAGACGTTGCTTGGCATCTGCGAAAAATGGGCGGCTGCCGGCGCGCTGCGGGAGGGTTCTTGTATTCTGCCCCCTGAAAAGCTCAGCGGATCGACCCTGCCCGGCTCCTTCATTCCTATGCAGTGGTCGTTGGCGAGAGCCGCCTACATTACGCAGGTAGTTATTTCCATGAACTGGGAAGCCTGGATTCTGATTCTCCCGACGTTGGGAATTTCGCTTTGGTATCTCGTTCGGCAGGCGGTGTATTCCATTCTCCGTTCCCGGTCCCCGCAGTCCTTCTCCCCTCAGTCGGCGCTGCGGTATGTGGGCTTGTTCTTTCGCAAGTATTTCCTAGTCCCGCTCCTGCTTTCCCTGCCCATCTACTTCACAGCTTACGATTACGGCCGATGGTTCACGGTCACTTGCATTAATTTCTCCATGCTGGCGGTCTCGGCAAATCTGCCCTGCCAGGAGTTCGCGCTTTGGCAGAAGGCAGCCGATGAAGGATCCGCCGCAGCCGATTCGCGGGAACACCTAGGTAATCGCCTGTACTTTTATGGCGTTTCGATCATCATTTGCATACTGGCGTTGGTTCTATGGCTGCCCCATTATTGTTTGTTCAGTTGCGAGATTATCAGGAGCCCGCTCCAATTTTCCTCCCATACATTTATTGCGCGATAAGGATATCTGTTCAGCTATCCTTCCCACATATGTGACGGCTATGCTGAATTATCTTTCCTTAAAGTAATGATCAGCCCAACACCGGCTCCACCGGACGCTCCGCTCGCGCCGGTGAGTCAAGCCGTTGAACGTCTGGAAACCCACGCCCCACGACAACAGCGTGGCAGCTGGCAATTGGAAGAGACTCTCGATGCGTCCGCCGTTGCGTCGGGCTACGGCGTTTGTGGCAGAGCAGTCGCATCAGTCTGGCATCTCTTGGCAACCTCCGCGAAGTTACGGGAGAACGAAATGAATCGAGTTTCAGCAAGATTAGGTTTCTGGTCTTCGTTGGGTGGCGCAATTCTATTTCTCCTTTTTACGGCGTGTTTCATCGCCGTCGCGATGGGCAATCCGATGTTCACCTGGACAAACCTGCCCGCTTATGTGGCATTCACGCAAAAGTACAATCAGGTATTCAAGTACGTTGCCCAAACCGCAATGCTTCTGTTTGCGCCGCTGTATGTGCTGATATTGAGCAGCATCCACGATTTTACAGAGGCAGAGAAGAAACCTCTGTCGAGAGCGGCGCTTGCCTTCGGCATGGTTTTCGCAACACTGGCCAGTCTGAACTATTTTGTTCAAATCAGCGCCGTTCGGCTTAACGTCGACAAAGGGCATATCGAGGGAATCGAACAATTCATCCAAAGCAGACCCGACTCTGCGATTACAGCCATCAACATGCTGGGTTGGACTCTATTCTTGGGTCTGTCGTCCTTATTTATCGCACCCGTGTTTTCTGGGGGCAAGCTAGACAGGGCGATTAGAATCTTGTTCTTCCTCAATGGAGCGATCTGCCTGCTGGCGGGAATTGCCTTTGTGATTGATAACGTCGTCCTGGTTTACCTGACGATCAACTTTGGAATGGGTGGGACTGTCGCCGTGATTACCATACTGCTATGTTTCTTCTTTAGAAAAAAGCTACAGCTCAAAGACCAACCGGCACACGATTGAACGGAGCACAACAAAATTCCATTTCAGGAGGTTTCCAATGTTTGCCAGACGAAGAGTGGCACGCCGGACTGCACGCCGCGTCAATCGACGGATGCTGCACCGTATCGCGCTGGCCGAAGAAGACGTGGCTAGGATCACGCGAGACGCGGGGCAGCCCGCCGAGAACCTGACCGAAGAACAACTCTTAGCCGCGATGAAAAAGCTGGGGATCAAGAAATTGGAATTGGATGCGGGGGAGTGAACATGATCGCACCACTCCGCTGCCATCTCGCCGGCAGCGCCTTGATCGCGCTTGCGCTGATCGTTCCAGCATGCGCCCGCGCAGAGCAGCGCGCGCCGGTCGAACCGCCGCCGGCGGCTGCAACCTCTGTCAACCGTGAAAGGGGAGCCGCGCCAGGCAATTCCGTCGAAAGCATCACCTCCGGCGGACAAGCCCGGCAGTTCCGTCTGCATGTGCCGCCCCAGTACCGCGCCGGCTTGCCGATGCCGCTCGTCCTCAATCTGCACGGCTACAACTCGAACGGCGAGCAGCAGGAACAGGTGAGCCAGATGTCGGTCAAAGCGGATGCCGCCGGTTTCATCGCGGTCCATCCGGAGGGTTTGGGGGATCCCCAAAGTTGGAAATTCGCGAACAAGACGGAGGGCGCTTCGGACGTTGGCTTTATCCGCGATCTGATCAAACACCTGGCAAGTCAACTGAGTATCAACGCGAAACGCATCTACGTCACCGGCATCTCGAACGGCGCGCAGATGAGTTACCGTCTGGCCTGCGACCTCGGCGATACCCTGGCGGCTTTTGCGCCTGTCGCGGGTGGTTATCCGCCGTTCAAGGATTGCGAACCGCCCCGCCCCGTGCCCGTGGTCGCGTTTCACGGCACGGCTGACAACCTGATGCCCTATGAGGGCGCGCCCCCGGTCTTTTTGCCAGTTAGGGAATGGGCTGCGAGTTGGGCGGCGCGCAATGGATGCAATGCGACGGCCAAGGTCACGTTCAAAAAAGGCGAAGTGACCGGAGAAACGTGGAGTGGCTGCCGGGACAACGCCGACGTAGTATTGTACACCATCACCGGGAAGGGCCACAGTTGGCCCGGCTCAACCATGCCTGAACGAATCACCACGCAGGATGTTATCGCGACGGATGTCATGTGGGAATTCTTCGTGACTCACCCACGACCCTAGCTCACCTACTGCTTGGTGCTAGAGCGCGTGACATCACCCATCGCCGCCAGAATTGTCTTCGACTCGTCGCAATATGTTCGCCAACGTAGGGCAAATATGCAATTTTGCCCTACATTCCTCACTCAAAAACCCGCATTGGCGAAGGTATTGCTCGTCGTCAACAGAATAACACCGTTGGCGTAGGGGAGGGGCTTATCCCCACCCAATGCGGGCGACCACGAGAGCTTGACCTGAGCAGAGCGAAGGGGTCGCCCCTACGCTGTACCCCGATTGTTTCTAGGTTCATCACACCCTTCCACAGTCAGCCAGGGAAAGCCACCCGCAAACTCAACTGCACATCCCATCACCCAAACTGCATTACACACACCGCATGGCATTTGCACTCCCGTTTGGTATGGAGTAAACTGCTTGCCATCCGCATCACGTCAGGAACACTACGATGCTCAAGCTGAGAGAAATGTGGCGGGACGAATTACCGCGCCGTGCGCTCCTTGTACTATTGGGGCTAGCCTTTGCATTGCGGGTTGTGCTCGTGTTGCGGGGCGGGCAACTCTATTTCCCGGACGAAGGGACTCATCTCAACGAATCCTTGTCGTTCGTATCGCGCCTGGCGCGCGGCGATGCCGGCGGCGCGCTCGATATGCTCGTGGAAACCAAAGCCCACCCGGTATTTCTTCTGTTGGGCAGCCTCCCCACGGTAGTTCAATTCGTCTTGCAATCATCCTTCGGTCTGTCCCCGAGAGCTACGCTCTGGATACCCGCGCTCATGTTATCGCTGATGTCGGTTTGCTGTATCGCACTGACCGCAGCGATCGTGCGGCGTGCCGGCGGGCCAGAGCGTGAAGCGTTGATCGCCGCCGTCCTGATGGCATCGGCAACCAGCCTCCTCTACTTTTCGCGGCATCTCGTTCCGTACGATCTCGCGTTGGCGTTGGCGCTGTTCGCCTTGTGGACCGGACTGGACGTGCAGCCCAGCTTTACGCGTTCATTGGTCTGCGGGGTCCTGGCCGGGCTGGCATTCTTCGCCTACTATGGCTACTTGCCGATTGCCGCGATCGCTGGTCTGATTCACGTCCTTTGGGGAAAACGCAACATCTTAGAGATAGTCAAGCGTGGGTCTGCATTTGCACTCGGGTTCGTCCTGTTGCCGCTCTTGCTGACCATCGCAAGCATCGCGAGAGGCGCGACGCCCTTTGTCCTGGAGATGGCGCACTTCACCGAAAGCGTCAACCAGGGCACCTTCAGTGAGGGCGCGCTGCTCCCGTGGGCATATCTCTGGGAAACGGAGCGCGGAGTCCTGCTGGTCTGGGCAGCCGGCGCCCTGGCGATCATTGGGCTGGCCGCGCGACGGCGCGAGCTCGCATTATCGCGCGGCGCGCTCTGGCTCGCCGTTGCTGTGGGCGCTTATTTGCCCCTCGCCATCGGTTCGACCGGGCTGGAGAGATTCGTCGTCTATGGCCGGCTGGCGCGGCAAATGGTGCCGTTCTTCTGTCTGGCGACAGCGTTCGTGCTTGACCATCTCGCGGATCAATGGCAAGTAAAGCGGCAATGGGTATGGCTTGGCGCGATTCTCCTCACCGCGCAGGTCGTATTCAATTTCTGGCCGCCGCTGACGCAGCAATTCCCGGTGGATTTCGAGCGCCACGTGGCAGAGACCTACGGGCCGGTTGGGCGAGCACTGACGGTGAAAGGCCCCCCAGTCTTTGGCTACGACGCGAGCAAATCGTTCCGATATGTCTTGCTCAACGGGCAGTATCTCTATCCAATCTCCGGCACGCGAACTCCGCCGAAGGGCGAGATTGTCTTGCAGGCCGCTCATCCGCTCGAATTCCTGCCGTATCAATATGAGGGGCTTGATCCGGAAGAACGCGCGATGGTCCGCTCGGTCGATCTATCCATGCGGGTGATCGATACGCAAAGCGCCAAGTGATTCCCCCTCAGCGACTCCTTGTGCATGACCGGCCGCCGGAAATCTATGGCTGAGACCGCGATGAAGCCGCACCGGTGGCAAACAAATCGGGCGATGCTTGTGACAGTCACAAGCATCGCCCGAGTGTGTTTGTGTCGTGCGGCAAGTTACCTCGGCGTCGGCGTCGCGTCCGTGGATAGACTGAACGTTGGAAACGCGGTAGGGGTTGTCGCGGCGCGGGTCGAAATCGCGCGCGGTTGAGCCCCTACATCCTTGCGCCACGCGCTCTCCAGGCCATCGGTGTCGACGCCAATGACCCGCTGGAAGATATCGTCGTAAAAGCCGCCGGCCTTGAACGCCTGCAATAGCTGAGCCAACTTGTCGCGTCCATAGTGCCGAATGACGAAATCCACCACGCTGTAACTTTCCGCGTACGAGAGGTTTGCCGCTGCGGAATCTGCCGGGAACGAGCCGGAGAGCGCACGGAGCGGCTGAAGCGTATCGTGCTGAATTGCGCGTTTCAGCGGAACCGAGAATTGCGTATCCAGCGTGCCAGGGTAGGTCTCGTAGTAGACGGCGAGGCCCTCGTCCATCCAATGCGGCATGGAAAGATCGCCCAGCGGACTCTTGATCTTCTGATGGATCACCTGATGCGTCAACTCGTGCGTCGTCGCGCCCAAGCCCCAATCCAGATTGGTCGGCGCAACTTCGATTAAAACGATAGAGTATTCCGGGAACGCGCTCCCGCCGATCCATTCCGAAGCGCCGGGTTCCAACGAATTGAAGAAATCACTGCGGTTGCCGTAGATGAAAACCTGGATCTGGTGATCGACGGTCACGCCAGTATCCTGCTGCAGGAACTTCATCGCCTGAATGCCGCGATCGAAGAGCGACTGGCCGAATGAGTCGTTGCCGGCATACCAGTAGAGCGCCAGCTGGTCGTTGGAAATCTTCTTCCACTGATGCGCCGGGTCATCCACGCGGAAAGACTGTTTCGGCGTCTCGAGTTGGCCGCCCGCGCTGTCCTGTATCGTCCACCAGAATTGCCCGCTCACGCCCGGCGGCAGATAACCGCGCCCGAGGTCCCATCGGTATGTTGCCTGGATTTTGGAATCCGACGTGAAATCGGGCACCTGCCGACTTCTGGAGGACTGCCCATCGATGGCGACGATGAGCGCGACCTGTGTAATCTTGGCACTGCTCTCCGCATCGACCTGAAACAGCAGCTCCCGGGGAAAGCCGTTGGTCAGCTTGTTCAGCGTTACGGTGATGCCATTTCCGACAACGGTTGGCCCCACCATCGGCGTTGGCGCCGCTTGTATCCCTACCGTATTGACCGGTCCCGATGTCGGGAGCGGCAAAGGAGTATTCTCTGCCGCCGGCTCTGATGGCAGCAACATAAACAACACACCCATGCCGACACAGGCCACGCACAACAAGACGAATATCAGCGCGACAACGATCAAGACGCGATTCATGTCATGTTTCCCAGTCATGGCCGAGCATTCGCCCCACCTACATAATGATACGCAAGGGTATTCACCGCCGGATGTTCGGAATGCCTAGCCCTTCGCATTCACGCCGGCACGCCCAATTGCTCGACCGGCGTGTTCTTGTATTTATCACCCTCTTCGATCAACATGATTGGAATGTCGTTCTTGATCGGATACTTGCGGCCGCAGTCTCGACAGACGAGCCAGGTCTCCTTGACCAGATCGAGCAAGCCGGCATTCGGGCCGTTCCGCACATCCGCCGGACAACGCAGGATTTCGAGCAACTCTTGGCTGACCATTGTGCATCTCCTCGCAATGACAAATATGGCGTTCTGCCATTCTACCACACTCACGCTAGCGCGACAATCGGGCAAACAGACCGGCCTTCAACTCTTGGATGCGGCGCTGAAAGCCCGCCGTCGTAATCGTCGGCGTCGACATGATCAACGCGTCTTCGCCGTTATCGCTGTAGTAATTCTTGCGGCGACCTGTTACCTCAAAACCGTATTTGCGATAAAGCGTCTGCGCGGCAAGATTGGACAAGCGTACCTCCAACGTCACGACATGCGCGCCGATCTCCGCCGCACGGTCGATCATCGAAACCAACAGCAGCTCGCCAATGCCGCGCCGCCTCCAATCTTGGTGCGAGGCGATTGTGCTGATGTGCGCTTCGTCGACCATCAGCCAAAAGCCGCCGTAGCCGACGATGGAAGGACGCGTCACCAGGGGCGGATCGCCGGTCTCTTTATCACGTCGGAGCAGCCGCTGCCACCACGATGCCGGAGTCACACGCGGCGGCATGACGGGCTGGCCGTCATCGCGTTGTGGATATACGACGTAATAGTGCGCCATCTCGTTGAAATGCAGTTCATAGTCATACGCGCGCGCCGACCAGGGCGCAGTGAACGCTTCCTGCTCGATCTGCATCACCGCGGCAATATCCTGCGCCATCATTGGCTCAACGCGGTAAGTCAATTGCGAATAGTCGATCATCTGTATTTCCTGCGGCAGAGGCGACCTGGCGGGTCGTCTCTACGTGCGTTATTTCTTGATCCCTTCAACCGACTCGTGGGGCATGTACATTGGCGCAAGCGATGCGACGTCATCCGACTCACCGCGCTGGAAGCGCGCCCATGCCAGTTCCGCGAGAAGTCCCGCACGGCGCGCGTTCAGCGCGGGCGATGGCATCACAGCGCGCGGCCCCAGCCGCTCGACGAGCCGTCTCGTCAACGCCGCGTCGACGTCGCCGCAGAAGAGCGCCCGCGGCGGTTTATTCCCATCGCCCCCGCGGCAAGCCAGATCCGCGATGCCCGTTGCCTCGACGAGAGCGTAATCACCCGCGCGCTTGGCGATGCCGCGCCGCGCGGTGTAACGCGCGACCGAGTAGCGTCCGCGCCCGGCGGCGAGGATCGCCCAGATGGGCAGCGCTTGCCACGCGTGCGCCTGCGCGATCACGTCCAGCGTCGGAACGCCCAGCAGTGGAATCTTTGAACCGAAAGCCAGCCCTTTGGCAACGCTCATCCCCACGCGCAAGCCAGTAAACGATCCCGGTCCCAACGCCACGCCGATCGCTTTCAAATCGCTCTTCTGCACGTGCGCCAACTCCAGCAATCGCACGATCTGCGTCGTCAGTTCGACCGTGTGGTTTTCGCGTGAGCGCCAGGTCGCTTCGGCCAGGACGCCGTCCGCGCTGTAAAGCGCAATGCTTGCCACGCGCGTTGCCGTATCGATCGCCAGTAACATGTCTATCCTACTCGCCAAACGCACTCGTCCGGAATTCGCTCAGCAGTCCTTCGTAGCGCGCGCCGCGCGCCTCGATCATCAATCCCCGCTTGGCTTCGCCCAAATGCCGGAACGCGATCCACAATCGCTCCGGCGGAAGCGCGGCGCGTATTTTCTCGGCCCACTCGATCACGCAAACGCCATCCCCGGACAGGTAATCGTCCAGCCCGATCCCCATCGCTTCCTCCGCGCCGCGCAGCCGATAAACGTCGAGATGAAACAGCGGCAGCCGGCCGCCGCGGTGCTCGTTCGCCAGGATGAACGTTGGGCTGTGAATTGCGCCAGGGATCCCCAGTCCGCGCCCAAGCCCCTGCACGAAGCAGGTCTTGCCCGAACCCAGCTCGCCTTCGAGGCAAACCAAGTCACCCGCGCGCGCCACCTCGCCGAGCCGCGCGCCAAAGCGCTGCGTCTGCGCGGCGCTGTGGCTGATGATATCGAGGACGTATTCGTTGGAAATGGGCGACACGATTGCTCCAGGGTGCAGCGAACAGTCTGCAGTAGGCAGTGGCAGCGGTTTGTTTGCGGCATTATTATACTCGGATTGGGCGGGAGCGACAAGGCAGTCCGTGACACGTGACAGGTGACGTGAGGAATACCCTCGTCACTCGCCACTCGCCCCACTGCGGCTCGCCATTTTTGCTTTCACACCAAATGTGGTAGAATATCATCAGAAGGAACCATGCGCATCCTCCTCGTCTCCGACATTCACGCCAACCTGGTCGCGCTAGAAACCGTGCTCGCGCACGCCGCGCCCTTCGACCGCATCTGGTGCCTGGGCGACGTGGTCGGCTACGGCCCGGAGCCGAATGCGTGCATCGACCGGCTCCGGTCGTTCGACCTGCTCTGCATCGCCGGCAACCACGACTGGGCTGCGCTCGGCAAACTCGACCTGGAGGAATTCAATCCGGACGCGCGCCGCGCGGCGATATGGACACGCGATCAGTTGACTCCCGCGAACCTCGAATGGCTGAGGGCACTGCCTGAGCGCGTGCCTGCGCAAGCCGACCGATTCACGCTCGTCCACGGCAGTCCGCGCTACCCGATCTGGGAGTACGTGCTGACGCCCGCGGTCGCGCGCGCTAATTTCGATTTCTTCGATACGCCGATTTGCCTGATGGGACACACGCACGTTCCAGTAGTTTATCGTTTCCAAGACGACGACCAGACCGCCACCGCGGACCCGCTCCCGGAGGGCTTGCCACTCAAGCTCAACCCCGACCGAATGATGATCAACCCTGGCAGCATCGGACAACCGCGCGACGGCGACCCGCGCACCGCGTATGCGCTCCTCGAGCTCGACGCGCTGACGCTCACCCACTACCGGGTCGACTACGCCATCGCCGCAACGCAGGCAAAGATGGAGCAGTTCGGGCTGCCTCCCCGCCTGATCGCGCGGTTGAGTTATGGATGGTGAGTTATCAGACCTTCCGGGTCATAGCGCTGGAAGGTCTGTGCTTTCTGGCGGAACTTTTCTGCCCGGTCAGCGTCTATTGGATAAGGACACAAACTCGCCCACAGAAAGGATGGCTCCCATGAAGCGCACATTGCTCGCAATTTCGTTCCTCGCAATTGCCCTATCGATCATTTCCTGCGCCGCACCTGCTCCCCTAAGCTATCAGATGGCAGCGCCAGCTGCAACCGTAGCACCCGCCAGGTTGGCAGTCCCGCCTGCGCCCGGCGCGCCGCCGTCCGCCGAAGGAAAGAGCGCAGACAGCACGAATGCCGTGCCGGATGCGGCAAGCGCCGAGCGCATGATCGTCTACACGGTGAATCTACGGCTCGAAGTCCAGGACACGGACAAGGCGGCGAACGACATTAGCGCGATCGCGGCGCAATTCAAGGGGTATGTCTCCGCGTCGAACCTGAGCCGCAATACGCGAGGCCAGTTGCAAGGCACGATCACCCTGCGTATCCCCGCCGAATCGCTCGACACAGCGCAAAAACAGATCGAAGCGACGGGTCTCAAAGTCCTTAACCGCAACAGGAATTCCAACGACGTGACCGATCAATACACCGACCTCAACGCGCGGCTGACGAACCTGCAAGCGACGCGCGACGACTTGCGCAAGATGCTTGACTCGGTAACCGAAAGGTCGAGCAAAGCCGAAGACATCCTCGCGGTGTACAACCAATTGTCAGCGATTCAAGGACAAATCGAACAGGTCAAGGGGCAGATGAACGTGCTCGAAAAGACGACCGCGCTCGCAACCCTTACCGTCGAGTTGGTGCCGCACCAGGAGATCGAGATCGTCCAACCCGAAACGTGGATGCCGAACCGGACCGCGGCGCAGGCCTTGCGCTCGTTGGTGCAGGCCTTGCAAGGCATCATCGACCTTGCGATCTGGCTGATCCTGTTCCTGCTGCCGGTCTTGATCATCTTGCTGCTGCCGTTCATCGTGCTCGCGCTCATCCTGCGCGCGATCCTCCGTCGGCGCACGAAGAAAAGCGCGGCGGCACCGTAGAGACATCACACGCAACCCTCCCTCCACACAACCATACTCGGGACACTGGCTCGCGCCGCGGCGCGAGCCAG
>Ga0163210_1000900_pt1 | contig 12670 bp, 11 predicted proteins | sample Kivu_220m_FD_113536 | JGI IMG/M metagenome (GOLD analysis project Ga0163210, IMG submission 113536) | Freshwater microbial communities from Lake Kivu, Western Province, Rwanda to study Microbial Dark Matter (Phase II) - Kivu_220m | ecosystem: Environmental > Aquatic > Freshwater > Lake ...
ATGCTGCGGGGGGCGCTGACCGGCGAGCCGCGCGCCGACCTGCAGGTCGTGCGCGCGGGCGACGTGCCCGGGGGCGCGGCGCATCTGGCGTACCGCGTGCTGCTGGGCACGCCGGCGCCGGCGGGCGAGTGGACGGTCCGCGTCGACGCGTCGACCGGGGCGATCCTGGGTGTCGAGGATGACCGGGTCTTCGTGGACGGCTCGGGCATGCCCTTCGATCCCGATCCGCTGACGACGGCGGAGGCCAACTACGGCGGCAACTACGCCGACAACAACGACGGAGACACGGCGGAGCTGAACGCCGAGCGCTTCAACCGTACGCTCCGCGACATCACCTACGCGGGCGGCGTCTACCGCCTGGACGGGCCCTTCGTGCATATCGCGAACTTCGAGAACCCGCCGGATGCACCGGTCACGAGCCCCACGCCGGACGGCTTCGTCTATACGCGCAACCAGCAGGGCTTCGAGGACGTGAACGCCTACTTCCACATCGACACCAGCCAGCGGCACATCCAGGCGCTGGGCTTCTTCACGATCCAGAACGGCTCGATCACGGTCGACACCCACGGCCTGAACGGCGACGACAACTCCTACTATCAGCCGGGCTACAACCGCATCGCCTACGGCGAGGGGGGCGTGGACGACGCCGAGGATGCCGACGTGATCACCCACGAGTACGGCCACGCGATCCAGTTCGCCATCGTGCCCGGCTGGGGCGGCGGCCACGAAGGCGCGATGGGCGAGGGCTTCGGCGACTACTGGGCCGGCTCCTACAGCGCGATGATCTCCTCCTTCCACGAGAACTGGGTCTTCAACTGGGACGGGCACAACCCGTTCTGGGGCGGCCGCGTGCTCGACTCCCCGTTGCACTATCCCGAGGGGCTGAACGGCCAGGTGCACCACGACGGGCAGATCTGGTCCGCGGCGCTCTTCCAGGCGTGGCACGAGCTGGGGCGGCAGGTGATGGACCAGCTCGTGCTGAAGGGCCACTTCTACCTGGGCACGACCGCCACGATGGCGCAGGGCGCCGCGGCGATCATGCAGGCCGATCGCGATCTCAACGACGGCCTGCACGCCGGCACGCTCGATGCCTACTTCACCGCGCGCGGCTTCTTCGCCGAGGGCGACTATCAGGTGCCGGTCGTGACCCACACGCCGCTGCCCGATCCGGGCGGCCCGGGCCCGTACTACATCCGCTGCGACATCCAGACGGCGCGGCCACTGATCGCGGGATCGGTCCAGGTCGTCTACGGTGTCGATGGCGCCTTCGATCACGAGACGGTGCTCACGCCCGTCAGCGGTTCGCTCAGCGGTTGGGAAGGCTGGATGGACTCGATGGGCGGCGACGTCGTCGTCAATTACTACATCAAGGCGAAGAACACCGACGGCTGGCAGGGGACCGCGCCCCGCGGCGCCGAGTACACGCACTACGAGTTCACCGCCGAGGGCGCATCGAGCGCGGAGGAGGCCGGCGCGCGGATCACGCGACCGGCGCTCATGCTCGGCTCGAACCCGCTCGCGATCGGCGGCGGGATCCGTCTGGCGCTGCCGTCGGAGCGGCCGGGGAGCCTCGCGATCTACGACGTCGCCGGACGCCCGGTGCGGATCCTGGCGGCCGGGACGCTCGCCGCGGGGAGGACCGAGTACGCGTGGGACGGCCGGAACGACGCAGGCCGGCCCGTCGCGCCCGGGGTCTACTTCGCGCGGCTGCGGGCGGGCCAGGACGTGCTGGTGCGCAAGGTGATCCTGCGGCGTTGACGTGGAAGGTCATTGCCGGTTCCACATCCATCGGGGCCAGGCAGGGCCGGGCGCAGACTCCCAGCGTCGGATCCGCTCCGAGGCGGTCTGCAGCGCCCGGGACTCGACCAGGTAGAGGGCCATGATGGGCAGGAACTTGAAGTAGCCGCGTTTCAGCGTGTTCTCCAGCGTCGTGACCGGCGCAACAAACAGCATGAGGGTGAGCCCGAGATAGAGGAACGCCAGCCAGAACCAGAGCGCCCGCGGACCCCGATCGCGCAGGAACACCAGGTTCACGAGTGCGAGCGCGAAGAAGACGAGGGGCAGGTATCCGTACACGGACGTCTGTCCGAAGAGCCAAGCGGTACGGTAGAAGTCACCCGGCAGGGCGAGGGCGCTGATCGGCCCGATGCCGCCCAGTCCCTCGGGGCTCTGATGCAGGACCCGTCCCAGGTAGAGGCCATGCCAGAGCAGCACGAAGGCGGCCGGGATCGCCAGGAACACGGCTCCCGCTGACCATGGGGCGCGAAGGCCGGCGCGGTCGGCACCCTTGGCGCTCAGGGCGGCGAGCACGGCGCCCGGCGGCACGAAGAGCATCGTATCCGAGCGCGTCCAGCACGCAAAGCCCATGAACAGCGCTGACAAGAGCAGACTCCCGGACTGCGGACGGCGATCGTAGTCCAGGAAGAACACCACCGCCGCTCCGAAGAAGACCGCCGTCGCGTAGTCGTTCGAGACCATGAAGGTGTGGGCGTACATCTCGCGGCTCGCCAGGAGCAGGGTCATGACGAGGCCCGCGATCAGCGGATGCACGCGCTCTCGGAAGCGGCTGTAGCAGAAGACGAGGAAGGCCAGGAACAGGGCACTGAGCCAGAGCTGGCCAAAGGGCAACCCGGCCAGCCGGAAGACGACCTGCATGAGCACCGGGAATGGCGCGCGGAAGGGCTGGTTGGAGAGATGGCCATGCAGCCAGGGGTCAGTGAACACGGTCGAGTGCAAGGTTCCCTGCGCCGCAGCGTACTTGGCCACCAGGTCGAGTCCCAGCAGAGCGTCGCGGAAGGTCACGGGCAGGTAGAAGGCCCGCCAGACGCTGATCGCCGCGATGCCGACGAAGAACGCCACGAACGGCCACTCGCAGGCGCGCAGGCGCGCCGCGGAGGACGCGGTTGCGCGCGCGTCCCCGCGCGCCCCATGCCAGGGCCCGTTGAGTGCGGCGGCGGCGCCGGCGAAGCCGCAGAGCACGCTCAGCAGTGTAATGTGGATGCCGACGAGGTCGAGGAACAGCGCGACCAGGCTGGACAGCGGCAGGCCCGCGAGCACGGCCAGGGCGATCGCCTGCGGTTGCGGCAGCCTCACGTGAAGTCGGCGGAGCAACCCCCGACCCATCAGGAACTGGAGCCACAGAACCAGCGGAACCCAGAGCAGCGCCATGCCCACTACTCCCGGAAGGCCGCCCGGAGACGCTCGACGTCTGCCGGGCCGACCAGGCGCTGGAAGACGGGGCGACCGCGATCGTCAATCGTCACGGTGCACGTCGCGCGGTCCGCGCCGGGATCGTCGGGGGTCACGGTCGGCCAGCGGCCGAGCATGTAGTAGAAGTATTTCGGCTCACACCAATTCCAGTAGACCGGATCGAAGTGGCGGCGCACGTACTCCGGGGGCGGCAGCAGGAAGACGTCGCCGGGCCGTAGCGACGCCCCGATGTACTCGAGGACGGCGAGGTTCCGGTGGTGTCGCGCGCGCAGGCGTTCGGTGACGTCCATCGCGCGCCACTCGCGCGGCAGGCGCGCGTAATAGTCGGCGACGTCGGCCAGCCAGGCGCGGTTGGCGGGCAGGAGACTCAGAGCCGCGAGGAACAACGCGGAGACTGCCGTGAGGAGGAGGCTCCGCCGCGCGGCATCTGTCGAGGGCCCACCCATCATCTCTGGATTGTGAAGTCCGGTTCAGGCTCGGTCAACGGCCTGTGCCATCGGGCCGGGCGTGACGAAGCCCGGCCGCTATCCGCGGGCGCCTGGCGCGCCGCGTCACGCGGACCTTCCCTCGGTCCAAGGCGGGAAGGTATGCTGTCCTCCCTGACAGGCAATCCTCGGAGTCGCGACGGGCGGTGGGGCGGGTGCCGCCGCGTCCGCTTGGGGGGCAATGCGGGAGAACGCGACAAGCCCGGTCGGTTCGGGGGCTCGACGGCGGTTGCGGGGCCTGGGCGGCTACCTGGTGCCGCTGCTCCTGCTGCTGGCGTTCCGCACCGGCCTGCACGAAAACGTCTGCGACGACGCCTACATCCACATGCGCGTCGCCGCCCATCTCGCCGCCGGCCAGGGAATGGCGTTCAACGCGGGCCAACCGATCTACGTCTCCACGTCACCCCTCTGGGTGCTCCTCCTCTCCGGGATCCGGCTCGCGACCCACGATGTGCTGGTGGCGTCCCGGATCCTCGGCGCGCTCTGCGAGGCCCTGTTGCTGTTGGTGCTCGTCCGCTATGGCAACGCGCTGGGCGGGGGGCGGACGTCGGGGGCGATCGCCGCGCTTCTCCTGTGCACCCATCCCGTCTTCCTCCTCACGAGCTTCAGCGGCATGGAAGTCTCTCTCTACCTGCTCTTCATCATCTTGTCCGTCGACCTTCTCAGGTCCGGCCACGCCAGCGGGGGGCTGGCGGTGGCGGCCGCGGCCGTCTGGGTCCGGTTCGACGCGCTTCTCTTGTGCGCGGCATGCCTGGCGTGGGTCGCGCACGGCCTCTGGCGGCGGGGTGAGATGCGGCGGCCCGCCAACCTGCGCATCATCTTGCCGGCCGCCGCCCTGCTGGCCGGGTATTTCGTCTTCGGTGCGCTTGTGTATGGCGAGATCGTGCCGGCGAGCGTGCAGCGGAAGATGCTGACTGCGGCGGTGCCCCTTTCGGGCTCGTGGTGGCAGGGGGCGTGGAGCACGGCCAGGGAGTTCCTGAACGTGATCGTGGGGCGTCAGTCGTACTGGTTCCAGGCGAACTCCCTGCTCCCGATCACCCTACCGCCGCTGATCATCGGGAGCGTCTGGGCCGTTCGGACGCGGGCCCGGTCCGTCGCGCCGCTGGTCACCTTCACGGCGCTCTACGTCGGTGTCTTCGTAGCCGGTGGAAGCCCGTATGCGAGGAACTTCCCCTGGTACTTCGTGCCGATTCTGCCGGCGGCATACGTTCTGGCAGGCATCGGGTGCTGCCAGCTGTGGGATCGAGTGGCGCAGCGGTGGAAGCGCGTCAGGACGCTGAGGTGGCGCGGGGTGGCGGCGGCCCTGGCCGGAGTGGCCTGGGCGGCGGCGATGATGATCATGGCGATCGGCCGCGACTCGGCGAAGCTGACGGTGGCGAACGCGGAGCGAGAGCGGGCCTATGCCGCGATTGCCGTCTGGGCGGGCTCGGCGCTGGACGGGAAGGGTCTGATAGCCGCGAACGAGATTGGGGCGGTCGGGTTCTTCGCCCCGCCCGGAGTGGCGATTCTGGATATGTATGGCCTGCTGCGGAAGCCGGACGAGATCAGCACCCCCTACGTCGACCTGGTGCGACGGGAGCGGCCGGAGGTCATCGTTACGAGAGAGAACTTCAACTACCGTCGGGGCCTGGAGGCGGGGATGGAAGGTGCCTACGAGTGGCGGAAGTTCCGGAGCGTCGATGTCGGCATTCGTGCCGACCTGGTGCCGCGGCTCGGGGCCCGCTTCGGCGCAGTGCGGCGCATCTATGAGGATCTCGACCTGGGTCGTGAATACCACGCCGCGCGCGTACGACCCGCGACCGGCGCTTGAGTCGATCGACGGCCTGCTTGATCGGGCCGTGCTGCTCGCGCTCCTCCCTCCCGGCGCCGCCCCCCAGCTCGGGACCCGCGCCGGCGCGCCGCCGTCGCCCCTTGCGCTTTGCCCCCGAAACCGCGATTCTTCTCTGCCGCCGGGCGCCCGCGCGCCGCGGCCGGTGAGGACCTTGGTCCCCGATGCGAGGAGGAACCCCGACATGCGCAAGCTGCGCGTCCCTGCCGTTCTGGCCGTCCTGGCGCTGCTCTGCCTCGCCGCCTGCACCCGCGTGCCGATCACCGGGCGGCGGCAGCTCAGCCTGATCCCGTCCTCCGAGATGAACGCGCTCAGCTTCCAGCAGTACGCGCAGTTCCTGCAGCAGAACCAGCTGAGCACCAACGCGGCCCAGACCGCGCGGGTCGAGAAAGTCGGCCACGACATCCAGCTGGCGGTCGAGCGCTACTTCAACGAGCAGGGCCAGGCGGCCGCGCTGGAGGGCTACGCGTGGGAGTTCCACCTCGTGCAGAGCGACGAGGTGAACGCCTGGTGCATGCCGGGCGGCAAGGTCGTCGTCTACACGGGCCTCCTGCCGCTCACGCAGGACGCGACCGGGCTGGCGGTCGTGATGGGCCATGAGATCGCGCACGCGGTCGCGAACCATGGCGGCGAGCGGATGAGCCAGGCGATGCTCACCGAGCTGGGCGGCATGGCGCTGCAGCAGGCGCTGGCGCAGAAGTCGGAGGAGACGCGGGCGATCTTCCTGACCGCCTTCGGCGTCGGCTCGCAGGTCGGCGTGCTGTTGCCGTACAGCCGGCTGCACGAGACGGAGGCGGATCATCTGGGCCTGATCTTCATGGCGATGGCCGGCTACGACCCGGAGCAGGCGCCGGCCTTCTGGGAGCGGATGGCGGCGCAGAACCAGGGCGGGGCGCCGCCGGAGTTCCTGAGCACGCATCCCTCGGACGAGACGCGCCTGCGCAAGATCCGCGAGCTGCTTCCGGAAGCGAAGCAGTACTATCGGAAGGGGTAGGGACGCGGGAAGGAGATCGCGTGAGACCCGGGATCCGGTTTCTGGATGATGATCTGCTCGAGTCGATCGTCGCCGAGGCCCGCGAGGTGCTGGAGCGGCTGGGGGTCGAGATCCACAACCCGGCGGCGCTCCGCCTGCTGGGGGACCATGGCGCCGAGATCGACGACGCCCGGCAGCGCGCCCGCATCCCCGAGGAGCTGGTCGATCGCGCGCTGGAAGCCGCCCACGAGTGCTTCGCGCTCTACGACGTTCTGGGCAACCCGACTCATGACCTGAGCGGGGAGAACGTCTACTTCACGCCCGGCTCGGCGGCGATCCACGTGCTCGACCATGAGTCCGGCCGGATGCGCCGGCCGACGACCGCCGACTACATCCGACACGTGAAGCTCGTCAACCAGCTGCCGAACCTGGCGGCGCAGTCGACCGCCTTCATCCCGGCCGACGTGCCGGAGGCGATCCAGGACAGCTACCGGCTCTTCCTGAGCCTGCTCTACGGCGAAAAACCGGTCGTGACCGGCGCCTTCACCGTCGAGTCGTTCAACATCATGCATGAGATGCAGCTCGCGGTGCGCGGCTCGGCGCACAACCTGCGCGCGCGTCCGCTCACGGTCTTTTCCGTCTGCCCGACCGCGCCGCTCAAGTGGAGCGCGGTCACCTCGCAGAACCTGCTCGACTGCGCCGCCGCCGGCATCCCGGTCGAGTACATCTCGATGCCGCTGGCCGGCTTCATGGCGCCGGTCACGCTGGTCGGCTCTCTCGTCCAGCACACCGCGGAAACGCTGAGCGGGCTGGTGATGACGCAGCTCGCCAGCCCCGGGGCGCCCGCGCTCTACGGCGGCTCCCCGGCGATCTTCGATTTGCGCTACGAGACGACGCCCATGGGCGCGATCGAGACGATGATGATCGACTGCGCCTACTGCGAGATCGGGAAGTACCTCGGCCTGCCGACGCAGGCCTACATCGCCCTGAGCGACGCGAAGCTGCTCGACGCCCAGGCCGGCCTGGAGACCGGGATCGGCGCGACGCTCGCCGCGCTCGCCGGCGTCAACAGCGTCTCGGGCCCCGGGATGCTCGACTTCGAGAGCTGCCAGAGCCTGGAGAAGCTGGTCCTGGACAACGAGATCTGCGGCATGGTGCTGCGCTTGACGCGCGGCATCGAGCCGAAGGAGGACTTCCCGGCGCTGCCGCGCTTCGAGGAGATGCTGCGCGAGGGGCATCTGCTGATCTCGAAGCACACGCGTCGCTATCTGCGCGAGGAGCACTACCTGCCGGGGCGCACCATCGACCGTGCCCAGCGTTCCCGCTGGCTGGACGAGGGCGGGCTCACGCTCGGCGAGCGCGCCCACCGCGAGGTCGAGCGCCTGATCGCCGCGAGCCGGCCGTCCCCGCTGCCCGAGTCCACACAGGTGGAGCTGGTCGCGCTCATGCACCGCGAGGCGCACCGCTACGGCATGGACGTGCTGCCGCAGCGAGAGCCGTGAGCGGTGCGTTCGCCGCGGCGCGACGGGGACCCGGCGATGCGGGAGGTCGTGCGGATCGACGCGGCGGAGGTGATCCCGTCGCGGGAGCGGATCGGCCGGCGGCTGGGGTTGCCGGCGGACGCGTCCCTCGACGCGCGCACGGACGCGGCGCTGCGGGAGGCGTGCGAGCTGCTCGGCGCGACGGCCCGGCCGATCGGGCTGGCGGCGGCGATCACCATCGCGGAGTTCGCGGCAGTCTACCGCGGCGAGGGGCGGAACGCCGCGGAGACGCCGCTGGCGGAGATCTACCCGCGCGCGACCGCGCTCACGCTCTTCACGGTGACGCTCGGGCCGGAGGTCGAGGCGCGGATCGCCGCGGATTTCGCGGGGCGCGAGTTCCTGCGCGCGACCGCGCTGGATGCTGCCGCCTCGGAGGCGGTGGAGCGGGCGGCGGACGCGCTGGAGCGCCGGTGCGCCGGCGCGGGGCGGCTGCGCTACAGCCCGGGGTACTGCGGCTGGGACCTGAGCGGACAGCGGGCGCTCTTCGCGGCGCTGGGCCCGGAGGCGATCGGCATTCGGCTCCGCGAGAGCCTGCTGATGGAGCCGCTCAAGTCGATGTCGGGCGTGATCGTGGAGGGACCGCCCGAGATCCACGTCTTTGCGGACCGCTATCCGTTCTGCGGCGAGTGCCGCGCGCGCGGCTGCCGCGAGCGCATCGCGCGCGTGTGCGGAGGAGGGACGGAATGAGCGAACGTACGTTGTCTGCCCTCGAGACCCGCGTGCTGCGGGAGCTGATGGACTGGGATCGTCGCTCGAGCGAGGGTGAGCGGCGCCTGGGACAGGTCCTGCTGCTGCTGGGCGGCCTGGTCATCCTGGTTTCGGCCTATCTCGCGCTGCGCCATCCGAGCGATCGGGTGGCGTACACGCTGCTCGCCCCCGGCTTCATCGCCGGCCTGGCGGTGATCGGATTCGCGCTGCAGCAGGGGCGGCGGGTGCGGGAGCGGCACGTGCTGGCATCGGCCATTCGCAAGCTGCGCGGCGAGGCGTAGCCCCGGCCCGCGGCGGAAGGGAAGAAAGCGAAGCATGGACATCCTGAAGGAGATCGCGGAGCAGTTGCAGCAGGGGGACGAGGAGCGCGTCGGGGAGCTGACGCGCGAGGCGATCCACCGCGGCGTTGCCCCCCCGGAGATCCTGGACCGCGGCCTGATCGCGGGCATGAACGTGGTCGGGGAGAAGTTCCGCGAGCACGAGATCTTCCTGCCCGACGTGCTGCTGGCCGCCAAGGCGATGTACGCCGGCATGGACGAGCTAAGGCCCCTCCTGGCCCGGGAAGGCATTCCGACGTTGGGGAAGGTCGTGATCGGCACGGTGGAGGGGGACCTCCACGACATCGGGAAGAACCTGGTCGGGGTGATGCTGAAGGGCGCGGGCCTCGAGGTGATCGATCTCGGCAACGACGTTCCCCCCGCGCGTTTCGTCGAGGCGGCGACGCAGTCGGGCGCGACGGTGATCGGCATGTCAGCGCTGCTGACGACCACGATGCCGGCGATGGGCAAGGTCATCGCGCTGCTCCGGGAGCGCGGACTGCAGGGGCGAGTGCGGACGGTGATCGGCGGCGCGCCGGTCTCGGCCGACTTCGCCCGCCAGATCGGCGCCGACGCCTACGCCTACGACGGCGCGAACGCGGTCGAGCGCGTCAAGGCGCTGCTCGGCGTCGCCTAGCGGGGTCGCGGTGAAGCCGCCGCTCGAACGCATCGCGGCCGGCGAGGTCCTGATCGCGGACGGCGCGATGGGCACGTTGCTGCTCGAGCGCGGCCTCGCGCCCGGCGCCTGCCCCGAGTCGTTCAACCTTTCGCATCCGGAGATCCTCGAGGAGATCGCGCGCCTCTACCGGCACGCGGGCGCCGAGATCCTGCAGACGAACACCTTCGGCGGCTCGCCGCTCAAGCTGGCGCGCTATGGCCTCGACGGCGAGACCGAGGCGGTCAACCGCGCGGCGGTGGCCGCGGTGCGCCGCGTCGCGGGCCCGCGCGCCTACGTTTCCGGTTCCTGCGGGCCGTGCGGCCGGATGCTCAAGCCTTACGGTGACACCGACCCGGCGGTGATCGGCGCCAGCTTCGAGCGCCAGCTGCGCGCGCTGGCGGAGGCGGGCGTGGACCTCTTCTGCATCGAGACGATGACGGACCTCGCCGAGGCGGTACTGGCGGTGCGGGCGGCGAAGGCGGTGGCGCCGGCGATTCCGGTCATGACGACGATGACCTTCGATCGCACGCGCCGCGGCTTCTTCACCATCATGGGCAACGGGATCGCTCCCGCCGCCGCGGCGCTGGTGGAGGCCGGGGCGGATCTGGTCGGCTCGAACTGCGGCAACGGCATCGAGGCGATGGTGGAGATCGCCCGGGAGTTCCGCCGCAGCACGGACCGGCCGTTGGTCATTCAGTCGAACGCCGGCCTGCCGGAGATGGTCGACGGTGTGGCGGTCTATCCCGAGACGCCGGAGTTCATGGCGGCGCACGCGCGCGCGCTGCTCGCGATCGGGATCTCGGTCCTGGGCGGCTGCTGCGGGACAACGCCGGCGCACATTGCAGCGTTCAAGGCGATGGTGCGGGACGCGACCGGCAGGCGCGACGGCTGACGCCCGGCCGTCTGCATCCCGCAATCACCCTGCGGCGTCCTGCACGCGCCGGCCCGCGCCGGACATCCGGACGACACGGATGGCGCGCTCAAGGACTTCTCCCCCAGAGACTTAGAGCCTCTCCCGCATGACGGCGCCCACCTCGTGACTGGCACGAAAAGTGCAGCAAGATGGGACGCTAGTACCTGCCGCACACTTGCGCTACGGGCGCACGAGGCCCGCACGCCGCCGGGGGCGGAGGACCGGCGGACCGGTCTGCGCTGCGCCGCACACGACGCGGAGAAAGGAGCGGAAGATGAGAAGCTGCACCACGGTACTCATGGCATGCATGGGGTTGATGTGCGTGGGCATCTTCGGCTGCTCCGAATCCTCCGGTCCCACAGAGGCTGCGATCCCGACCGCTGGCGGACCCCGCACGCTCGATGAGGGCGTGCCCTGCGGTGATCCGCTGCAGGTCGCACTGCGGCTCATGAACGGTCGCGAAGTTGGAACGTTCCTGGTCTATAACGACGAGGTCACCCTCACGGTCGAGTTTGACGTAGTCGAACCGTGGCTCATGACGGAGACCCAGGCGGTCTTCACCGCCGGGGTTCCGCTGCGCTACCACCGGCATCCCTGGTGGCGTTTCCGGCCCTGGCGAACCCAGGGCCTGCCACTCGGTGCCCGGCATGATCCGCCGGTTCAGCACTACACGTACTGGGTCAATCTCGAGGAGGCTGGCTGGTCGACCGGGGACACGCTCTATCTACGCGGACAGGCGGATGTGGTGAGGCCCGGTGGGGTCGCTTGGCGCGTGAGGCCGGTCACGGCCTACGCGGGCGACGCCGGCCGTCCCGCCACGGTCCGCGGGAAGAGGCTGTTCTACGTGATCCAGCCCTGCGAAGAAGGCGGAGGGGAGGGCGAAGAGGGAGGCGACGAAGAAGGGTAGGCAGGTTTCCACCCCCCTGGCTCTGACGACACCCCGGGGCCCGGTCAAGGTTCGGCGCGGCAGCGGACCGAGACCGGGCCCCGGTCGCATTCACCCCGCGCGTCCCGGTCCAATCCCCCCTTGTCGCGCACCCCGTCGGGGGATAGGCTCCGTTGTTCCGCGCAGCTCTGCGACCCGAACCGAGGGAGGCGAAATGGGGGTGGACGGCTTCATCCGCAGGATGCTGCCCCGCGACGACCGCTTCCACGCGCTCTTCAGGCAGGACGTGGAGAATCTGGTGCAGGCGAGCCAGGCGCTGTGCGACCTGCTGCAGGTCTCGAGCGCCGTGGAGCGCGGGCGCCTGGTCAAGGAGGTCGAGCGCCTCGAGCACCACGGGGACGAGATCACGCACCAGATCTTCCGTGAGTTGGGCCTCACCTTTATCACGCCACTTGACCGCGAGGACATCGCCGGCCTGGCAACCGCCTTCGACAACATCCTCGACCAGATCGACCGCGCCGCCACCTGCATCGAGATCTACCGGATCATGGAGTTCAGCGATGCGATCAACGACCTGGCCGAGGTGATCCAGCGCTCCGTCGGCGAGCTGCAGCGCGCCGTGCCCCATCTGAAGGACCGCCGCGCCCCGGACACGATCCGCGAGGCGTGCGTGCGGATCAACGCCTACGAGAACCAGGCGGATGCGGTCTTCCACCGCGCCCTGGGGCGCCTCTTCCAGGAGGAGAAGGACGCCATCCACCTGATCAAGGAGCGCGAACTGCTGGCGATGCTGGAGGCGGCCACCGACCGGTGCGAGGACGCCGCGGTGCTGATCGAGAACGTCCTCATCAAGTACCACTAGCTGCCATGCTCGCCCTGGTCATCCTGATCTGCGGTGTGGCGCTGGTCTTCGACTACATCAACGGCTTCCACGACGCGGCCAACTCGATCGCCACGATCGTTTCCACCCGTGTGCTCTCACCCGGCAAGGCGGTCCTCTGGGCCGCCTTCTTCAATTTCGTCGCCGCCTTCGGCTTCGGCGTGCACGTCGCGCACACCGTCGGCGCCGGGCTGGTCGATCTGAGCCTGATCAACCTGCAGGTGATCCTGGCGGGCCTGATCGGCGCGATCATCTGGGATCTGCTTACCTG
>Ga0163210_1000902_pt1 | contig 12667 bp, 10 predicted proteins | sample Kivu_220m_FD_113536 | JGI IMG/M metagenome (GOLD analysis project Ga0163210, IMG submission 113536) | Freshwater microbial communities from Lake Kivu, Western Province, Rwanda to study Microbial Dark Matter (Phase II) - Kivu_220m | ecosystem: Environmental > Aquatic > Freshwater > Lake ...
AACGGAACAGGTCCAGCACGGGCGGCCGCAGGGCAAGTGCTCGATCGCCGGCAAGGTCATCGTCGAGGCAACCGGCCAACCCGTTCCCAACGCGCGGATGTATTTGTTCTATATTCCCACGTACAGCGCGGTGTTCGTTAACACCGACAAGGACGGAACGTTCATCTTCAAGGACATTCCCGTCGGCCCGTACGCGCTGCAAACCTCGCATACCCGCGGATACCAGGACGCCCAGTACAACCCCGATGGCAAGCCGGGCCAGTTCCCGCAGTTTTTGCTCAAGGAGGGCGAGCACCGCAGCGGCATCGTGCTGAAGGTGAAACAGGCCTGCCGGATCGCCGGCAAAGTGCTCGACGAGAATGGGAAGACGCCGGAAGACGCCGGACACCTGACCGTATTGGCCTGGTTCAAACAAGACGACGCCAAGGGATATAGGAGCCAGCAGGCACGCGTCAACCCTTCGGACGGCTCCTTCGCGATCGACGGCCTGGACGCCAAGCCGGCCTATGTGATGGCCATCGACTGGCGGGCAAACAAGGAAGATCACGCCTATCCGCCCATCTATTATCCCAGCACGTTTTCCCGCAGGGAGGCCAAGCTCGTTACGTTCGACAAGGGGCCGAGCGTGGAGAACATCAACATTACGCGGCGGAAGGAAGGCGGGCTGGTGATCGCCGGCTCTGTGCGAGACGAGGCCGGAAAGCCGATCCCCGAGGCCTTCGTGGTCGTCCACCGCCGCGACATGCTCTTCGACTTCGTCACCGCCTACAGCGACGGGCAGGGGCACTACGAAATCTACGGCTTGGGCGACGGCGAGTTTCTCGTTCACGTCAATGCCACGCACCGGGGCTTCGTGCGCTCTGCCGCTTCCGTCGATCTCGTCGGCCGCACCCCGAAGACCCAGCGCGACTTTACGCTGAAGCAAGGCGTGTTGATTTCCGGCCGATTCATCGACACGCAGGGCAAGGCGTGGGAGATCGCCCAGAGTTACGGCCACGCGCACGTGAGCGGCGAGCCGCAGCAAGGGCACCATGGTAGTTTCACCCTGACCGGCTTCGACAGCAAGTATGCGCCGCAGTCGCTGCGAGACGCTTCCGGCCGTTCGTTTCAAAATGGCGAAGGCCCTTACCATGGTGGCGAAATGCTCTTTCCCACCAAGAATACGTTTGTGATCCAGGGGATGATGCCGGGCCACACCATTCTCGACTTCATGCCGCAGAAAGAGGGCCAGAAGCTCGCGGAAATCCGCTACGACGGCCGCGACATCAAGAAGTCGGGGATCGACACCCAGCCCGGCCAGGAACTCCGCGACGTCACGATCGTGATTGGACCGCAATAGGAGGCACCGGCGGCTCCAAAGGCGAACCGCGAATCCGGCAGGCCGGTGGAACGAACGGAGGTGAGAAAATGCCGGTTCAGGCTCTAGCGTACACCGGAGAGGTGACCGACAAGCTGACGGGTCGACCCATCGCCGGAGCTACAGTCACCGTGCGGCGCCGGATTGTGGCGCCGTACGAACATCGGATCGTTGAGGAGCCGAAGTACACGACCGATGCGGCGGGAAAGTATATCTTCACTCTCTCAGCAGAGCAGGTTGCCGAGCGGTTCATGTACATTGAGCTTGACGTATCCCACCCGGACTACGCCACGCGAAAGGGGTTCGGCTATGCGCTCAGCATGATTCGTAAGAATGAGCCACGTGGCGTGGGGCCTCACTTGGCGATGGTGTGCTGCTGGGTGGCGCTGGGGGCCACGGCGGGCAGTTCCAGGGTGAAGCGGGAGCCGCCGCTGGGATTGCTCTCCACGAGAATCCGCCCGCCGTGCTCGTGGAGGATTTTCTGGCTGACCGGAAGCCCGAGCCCCGTGCCGCGACCCTTCTTCCCGGAAACAAACGGGCTGAACAGCGAGTCGATCAATTCCGGCGGGATGCCCGGCCCGTTGTCCTCCACCACAATGCGAAGCGCCCCCAGGTCCGGGCAGAACTGGGTGCTCACGTCCACGCGGGCCGACTCGTGGGTGTCGGCCGCAGCGTCGATGGCGTTGGTGACCACGTTGAGCACGGCCCGGTGGAGCCCCTCGGGATCGAAAACCAAGGTCGGCATGGCCTCCGCCGGATGCCAGTGGAGGGCGACCTCGGAGTCGGCTGCCCGCGACTGCATCAGCTCCACCACGTCGCTCACGATGCGATTGATGTCGGACGGCACAAGGTCGGGCTCGCGCTCCTTGCTGAAGGTGAGCATGTCCATCATCAGGTTGGTGATTTTGTTCTGGTTCTTGTCGACGATGGCCCAACCTTTGCGCACCAGCGGCTCGTCGTGCTCCGACAGGCCCATGTCGATCAGGTAGCTCCCGCCGCGGATGCCCTGCAAAATGTTCTTGATGTGATGGGCCACGGTGGCCATGGTCTGTCCGATGGCCGCCAGGCGCTCCGCCTGGACCATGGCCGAGTAGTAGCGGGTGTCCTCGACCGCCAGGGCGGCCTGGTGCGCGATGGCCATCATCAGGTGGAGGTGGTCCTCGCTGAACTTGGTGGCGCCGCCCTGTTTGATGATTTGCTGAGGGCCGCTCGAGGTGTCGATGTAGATCACCCCCACCACGTCGTAGCGCCCCTGCATGGGCACGCAGATCGCCTCGCGGATGCCGAGTTGGAGGATGCTCGCCGCGGGGTTCCAGCGGTCGTCTTTGCGGGCGTCGCTGGTGATGACCCCTTTGTTCTGCTCCAACACGTGGTCCACGATGGTCTTGCTGATGGTGATTTTGTCTTCCAAATGGACCCCTTTGCGGGTCCGGCGGACCTTGGGGATGAGGCTCCGCTTGTCCTTGTCGAGCAGCATGATGCAGCCGCGGTCGGGCTCCACCCACTCGAAAATGTGATCCAGGATGCGCTGGAGCAACTGGTCGATGTCCAGCGTCTGCCCGACCGCCAGGGCCGTACGGTAGAGGACTTCCAGGTTGCCTCGGGCCCGCGCCAACCACGAGTTCTCCGACTGCTCGGCCCGCAAGTCGAGCAGGCGCGTGCCTTCCTGCTGGGACACGGAGCGGACGATGTGCGACGGCTCGTCGGCGGCGACGCGGGCGGCGATGTCGACCTTGCCGGTAAGGTCTTCGAGCGATTCCTCGGGCGGGCCCGTGTAGAGCATCAGGGTGCTGCCCATCTGGACCTGATCGCCCGTGCTCAGTCGGTGCCGCTGCACCCGCCGCCCGTTCACGAAGGTGCCGTTGGAGCTATTCAGATCGACCAGCAGGTAGGTGTTTTCCGTGCGCTGGAGTTCGGCGTGCTGACGCGAGACCTCGGTGTCGTGGAGCTGGAGGGAGTTGGCAGAATCGCGCCCTAGTCCGACGGCCTGCCCCTCCAACTCGAAACGCGTCCCCTGGTCGTTGCCGCGGATCACGAACAGCGAGGGCACAGCGAGGACTCCAGGAATCGCCACACCAGCCCTAACCCGGATGATTCACGCCCTCGTAGCCGAATTCGCCAGAATTCGGGTAGCGCCAAGGACTTAGCCCAAATTCGGGCGAATTCGGCTACGAACACACTGCCGGATCGCACCCGTGGGTAAATGGTCCGGGCTAAGGGGCGATCTGAATCCATGCACCCCCCTACTTAGGCACACCGGGCGCAGTCGCAGGGCTGACTGTCCAGCAACTGTTCGATTCTACGGACCAGCGGACCATAGTGATAGGGCTTGGCGACAAATTCCCCGGTGGGGAGCCCCTCCTCCGAGCGGCGTATACTTCCCAGAATTACAAGCCGCGCGGCCTTTGCCTCGGCTTCCTGAGCGAATGGCGCGCACAGTTCTTCCGGCGTTATCGTGCTGACCTCCAGGTCAAGAACGATGACGTCGGGATGGTGGCGCCGGGCGAGTTCCAAACCCCGTTCGGCACGGCCGGCCGAGAAAATCGTGCATCCCCGGCGTTCCAGGGCGGCCCTCAAGACTTCGCGGTTCTCCTCAGAGCCGTCGACAATCAGCACGCTGCGTTCTGATACCAAGGGGGCACCCTCCGTGGCGTCGATCGGGCGGACCTCCATGTCCGCCCGAGCAGGTTCGAGCGGGGCGTCCGTGCCGCGCTCGAAGGGGCCGAAGCATAGCGATCCCGGCCCGTTGTGTCAAAGCGAATTCGTCGTGAGGCGTTCTCGTTCCCACGCTCCGCGTGGGAACGCAAGCCAAGCCGCTCTGCGGCGCGCGGCGTTAAGAGCGTAGGGCCGACCGAACGAAGTGAGGCCTGCCGCGGTGTGCGTTCAAGGGCGGCGCTCCATCGCGCCGCTTGGCGCGGGCGCGTGCCCCGATGGCCGCGGAGCGGCCCGACGCCCGTTCCCACGCAGAGCGTGGGAACGAGACTGACGGCCATAACCTCCAATCCCCCAAAGGGTTACACTCCTCTTCGAGGCCGCAAATATCTGCTCTTTACCAAATCGGCCTTTGCGGGCAGAATACCGCCTCGCGTGCGTGGCTTTTGCCTCTGCCGGCGGTTCAAGCCGGGGCGGCGTCCTCAAACCGCCCGGTCCGGCGCGTCAAGGACGACGGGCTTTAGCAGCAAGGAGTGCTGAACGTGAAGAAATCTCCAGTCGGCGTCGCTCTGGCGAGTTGTTTCCTGGTGAGTGTGGTATTCGTGGCCGGGGTTTCGGGCCAGCAGAGGAGCGGGCCGGCGACCGGCACCCGGGCCGGCAGCGACATCGCGCTGATCGACATCGGCGTGATCTTCAAGAACCACACCCGCTTCAAGGCCCACATGGCCGACCTCCAGGCCGACATGGAGCGGGCCGAGCAACAGATGAAGAAGGAGCGCGACTCGCTTCGCGCCCTTTCCGAACAGCTTAACGCCTACAAAGCCGGGACCGTCGAATACAAGCAGCTTGAAGAGGAGATCACCAAGCGCTCGGCCGACTTGAACGTCCGCTTCCAACTCCAGAAGAAGGAGTTCGCCAAGACCGAGGCCAAGACCTATTACATGGTCTACCAGGAGATCCAGCAGGAAGTCGACGGCTTCGCTCAGGCCAACGGCATCGCCGTGGTCCTCAAATTCAAGAGCGAGCTGGCCGACGCCGACAAGCCGGACGAGGTGCTCACCGAGCTCAACAAGCCGGTGATCTGGTATGCCCGCGGCCTCGACATCACCCCGATCATTCTCGAGTCGCTCAACCGGCGGGCGCTGCAAACGGAGCGGCCCTCCAACGGACCCGTGAATCTCCCGCGGAGGTAGCGGCGGCGAGGCCTGTTGTGCCGCGCAGGCCAGGATGGCCGCGGCGGCTCAACGGGGGAGACAGCAGTGGAATCCCTTGGTCACGGATGACTAGCCCCTCTCGATGGAAACCCCTCGCAGGCAACGCACGATCGGCGGAACCGCCGCGGTGACCGGATTCGGCTTCTGGAGCGGACGGGACGTGCGCGTGGAATTCCGCCCCGCGGAGGCCGACCAGGGAATCGTGTTCGTCCGTTGCGACTTGCCCGGATGCCCGCGGATTCCGGCGCGGGTCGAGCATCGGGTCGAGCAGCCGCGCCGCACGAGCCTGCGGTGCCAAGCGGCGGGCGTCGACATGATCGAGCACGTGATGGCGGCCCTGGGAGGGCTGTGGATCGACAACTGCGAAGTCTGGGTCGACCAGTCCGAAATGCCCGGCTGCGACGGCTCCGCCCTCCCCTTCGTCGAGGCCCTCGACGGCGCGGGGATCGTCGAACAAGAGGCGCGCCGGCCGCAGCGGGTCGTCGGCCGCCTGCTCCGGCTGGGAGACGGCCAAAGCTGGATCGAGGCCCGGCCGGCCGCCGGCAACCAGTCTCTGTTCCATTACCACTTGGACTACGGCCAGGACACGCCGATCGGGCGGCAGACGTACCAGACCGCGGTGACTCCCGACATCTTTCGACGCGATCTGGCCCCCTGCCGCACGTTCATGCTCAAGGGGGAAGCCGAGTGGCTTCTGGCCCAGGGCATCGGGCACCGCACCCGGGCCCAGGATCTCCTGGTGTACAACGGCCACGGGCCGATCGAAAACCGGGAGCGGTTCCGCGACGAGTGCGCGCGGCACAAGCTCCTGGACATGCTCGGCGATCTGGCCCTGGCCGGGTGCGACCTGGTGGGCCAGTTCGTCGCCCACCGCAGCGGCCATCGCTTGAACGCCGAGTTGGTTCGGGCCCTGGTCGGCGAGTCGGAGGGCACCACCTGCTGGAAACGCTGCGCGTGAGGTGCCACGCGACCCAACATGCTTCAGAGGAGCCGCCACGATGGCCACTTATGTTGCCGACAACGTCTACATCGATCCCCGCGCGGAAATTGAGGACGAGGTGGAGATCGGCCCGTTCTGCGTGATCGGCCCCCGCGTTCACATCGGCCGCGGCACCCGCCTGGAGAACAACGTCACCATTATGGGGACCGTGACCCTTGGCGAGTACAACCACGTCTATCCCGGCGCGGTCATCGGCGGGGCCCCCCAGGACATCAGCTACACCGGCGCCGATACCAAGGTCATCATCGGCAACCACAACATCATCCGCGAGTGCGTGACCATCAACCGCGCCACGGAGAAAGAGGAGGGGATCACCTCGCTGGGCGATCACAACTTCCTCATGGCCTGCTCCCACGTGGCCCACGACTGCCGGCTGGGCAATCACATCATCCTCACCAACGGGGTCCTCCTGGGCGGCCACGTGCACGTGCACGACCACGCCTCGCTTTCCGGCGGGGCGGCGGTGCACCATTTCGCCACCGTGGGGAGCTACAGTTTCGTGGCGGGTCTGAGCGGCGTGCGCCACGACGTGCCCCCCTACATGCTCGTCGAAGGCGTCCCCGCCCGGCCCCGCTGCATCAACGTCGTGGCCCTGAAGCGCAACGATTTCTCCCCGGAAGTGATCGAGTGCCTGGCGGAGGCCCACCGGCTCCTTTACCGCGCCAAAGTCGGCCTGGAACACGCCCGCGAGATCCTCCGCTCCAACGGCCAGTTGCTCCCCCACGTGCAGCACTTGCTGAACTTCGTCGACGACCAGCATCAAGGGCGGCACGGGCGCGGGCGCGAGCGGAGGAGAGCGGCGTGAGAAGGATTCGCGTGGCGGTTGTCGGCGCCGGGCGACTGGGCGGGTTCCACGCCCAGAAGCTCGCTCGATTCCCCGACGCGGAACTGGTGGCCGTCGTCGATCCGGTCGCGTCCCGGCGCGAGCGCCTGGCCGCCGAGTGTAAAACGCAATCGCTGGCCGAGTGCGGCCCGCTCCTGGGCCAGATCGATGCCGCCGTCGTGGCCGCCCCCACCAGGTTCCATCACCCCGTTGCGATGAAACTGCTCGGCTGGGGCATTCATCTTCTCGTCGAGAAGCCCCTCTGCGCCATGGCGGCCGAAGCCGACGACCTGGTCCGGGCGGCCCAGCGCAACGGCGCCGTGCTCCAGGTGGGACACGTCGAGCGGTTCAACCCCGCCGTGACGGCCGCCTTCCCCCATATCGTCGACCCGAAGTACATCGAAGCGGTCCGCGCCAGCGGCTTCACCTTCCGCTCGACCGACATCGGGGCGGTCCTCGACCTGATGATTCACGATCTCGACCTGGTGCTCTCGTTGGCCCGCTCGCCGCTGCGCAAGATCGAGGCCCTCGGCCTTTCCGTCCTGGGAGGGCACGAGGACGTGGCCAATGCCCGGTTGGAGTTCGAGTCCGGCTGCGTGGCATCGCTGAGCGCGTCGCGGGTGAACCACGAGCAGGTGCGTCGCATGCAGGTCTGGTCGGCGAAGGGTTTTGCGGGCATCGACTTCGCGGCCCGTCAAACCACGCTGGTTCACCCCAGCGAACCGCTGCTCCGGCGTGAGGTGGACGTCGCCGCGCTGGCGGCCGATGAGAGTCAAGACAAGGATCGCATCCTTCACGAACACCTGCGGCGCGAAGTGACGCAGTTCGAGGCCGTCGACGCTTTGGCCCTGGAGTTGGAGGATTTCTTGGAGAGCATTCGGGCGCAGCGTCGGCCGCGGGTCAGCGGGGAGGACGGGCGGGAGGCGGTGGCCTTAGCCGAGCGGATCCTCCGCAAAATTCAGACACACGCATGGGACGACCAAACGGACGGCCCGGTCGGCCCCCTGGCCATTCCGCGCCCGGCGGTCATCCCCGCCCTGCACTTCGCGCTTGGCCCCTCGCCACACGCGGCCCCCCGCCGCGAAGCCGGCTGATCTCACCTCTGGCACTCTCAGACAACTCACGCTAGAATACTGTTGTTGGCGACACCCGTAGGGCGGACTCTTCTCGGTGGCCGGAGGGGCGCGATGGTGCATATCATCTTGGACGACGATCAGGTTCGGCTGGTGACGCAGGCGACGGAGGTAGTGGAGATCCGCGACCGGCACGGGAGGGGGCTCGGTTACGTCGCGCACCGATTCACTGACGAAGATCTGCGCATCGCCGACGCGCGACTCCATGGTGACGAGCGCCGATACACCACCCGGGAAGTCCTTGATCACATCCGTTCCTTGGAGCCGCAATGACCCGCTACACCGTGGTCTGGCCCCAAGGCGTCCAGGACGAACTGGTGGAATTGTGGCTCGCTTCCGCCGACCGCCGGGCGGTGACCGCCGCGGTCGACTGGCTTGACCGGGAGTTGGCCGAGGACGCTCCCAGCAAAGGGATCGAACTGAGGGAAGGTCTGCGGGCCATTTTCCTGCCGCCGCTGCGAGTGCTGTTCGCAGTTCGCGAGCCCGACCGAGTGGTTGAGGTTCTTCGCGTCCGGCTTTTGTGATCCTCGGACCCACGTGTAAGACGGCCTTTCCAGACCGTCGTATCTGGCCCATTCGTGACGGCCTGAGAAGGCCAGGGGATCGCTTTCCGGCAGTGCAATGCTGCAAGCACCGACGAGGAAGTGCACTGGCAAGCCAGTGCCACCAGCCGGTGTCACTGGCTCTCCAAATGCCTGTCGGTCTGTCGGGCCTCAGCTTCTTGGATCGCCTTCTGGAAGTCGCGGACTTGCAACACGAAGCCCTTCACATAAAGGCAAGTACCGGGAATGAGGCAAGCTGCGGCGACGCACACCAGAAAGGCCCAAGCTCCGTCTCGTTGGGCCAGAGCATAGATCAGTCCCGCGCAGACGAGGATCAGAAGCACCGCGACCGCCCGAGTGACGTTCGCCCGCCGTTTCATCCTCTGCAGTTTGTTTCGTGCTGCGTCAAGGCTGATCCGTCTTCGCGGTAAGCACATGAGGACCAAGCCACTGATGAATGTCGCTAAGATGAGGCCCACCGCACCACCGGCCAGTGCCGCAAGTTCTGGTCGGTCGTCGGTCAAGCCAAATCCAACTAATCCGCCTACGGCTGAGCCCGTCAAGGCCATAGAAGCCTGAAAGAGGTTGGACCTTCGACTCAAATCGCAGGAGCCTGGAACATCGGGCACGGTGCGTGGCTCGTCTTCCGAGCACGGGGCCTCGCCAGCTACTTCCATGATTCGCCTCACGATATCGCGTATTCGACAGAGCAGTTTCGCAATTCGAGGCCCTCTCCCTTCAAAGCCTCTCACACCTCGGCCTTCCACCGATCACCGCCAACCCCTTCTCCTCAACTCGATTCTACCGCCGGTGGCGGGAATTCTACAAGGTTGCTGACCCGATCTCGGCGGGCGACCAAAGTGAAGATCCGAAGACGAAGGCCCTCGGCCAGCGTTTGCCGAACTCATCGCCCTTCATCATCGAGCTTCTGGCCCTCTTCCGTTCCCAAGGGACGCCAGCGGTGCCACGCGATCAGGTCGCAAACGCCGCCAAGCACAACAAAAAGGCAAGAACAAAGGAGCTGCGTCCCCCTTTTTCACTCAGCGCGAACACTACGTACTAGATTCATCGTACGTCGTTGGTTTGCCGAGTGCGGCCTAGTAGAAGCGATCGGATGTCCTCTATGGTTTGATTTGGACGCCATCCTGCCTCTGTCGCAAAGTCGTCCAAGGCGCTGCCATCACCTGTGCCTGGGGTCCACTGCAATAGCGTTCCGCTGCTGTCAAATAGATAGCACGCAGGGCCGGAGGGCACGAAGACCGGACCACAGTAATCACCCACCCAGACTACGAAGAACTCGGTACCGTGCCTGACTAATGCTAGCCGTGCCGGGGGAGGCATTACCGTGGCGAATTCCTCGAAGGTCTTTACGTTCGGTGGGGGAGACATCGCATCCATTTCAAGTTTGATGACCCACGCCCAAAGTCCTAGACACACTGTCGGGACCAAAATGCATAATACCACGCTCCGGATGATCGAGCGACCCGACCGGTCACGATTAGCCGTCGCCGCTGTACATTCTGGGCTGCGCTTCATTTTGGCCTAAAAAGAACAAAAGAGCTGCGTCCCCTTTGTCGCCCACTTTGTCACCCGGCCTTCTGTCACTTGCCGCCGGGGGCTTCGCTGCCGGTTTTCACCATGACGCTCGCTTCCCCGCCGGCGGGCACGCTTACTTCGCGCACGAAGTGGTCCACGCCCTCTCGGGTGACTTTCAGGCGATACCTCCCCGGCGAGGTCGGCAGTCTGAGCAGCCCGCGCGCGACGGGGCATTTCATGACCAGATCTCCCTGCAGCGTGGTGATCTCCAACGACCCGCCGGAACCCATGAACTCGACCACCAGCGTGCCGCGCGACCTGCCCGACCACAGCCAGTGGCCGACGATCACGACGATGGCCGCGGCCGACGCCACGGCGGCGATCTTGAGGAAGCGCCGCCGCTTGCGTCGCCACGAGAAAGAGCCCATCGGCAAGGAGAGCGGCTCGCTGATCTGGGCCGGTTCGGCCACCAGCCATTCGTCCAGCAGGGAGCCGACGGCAGAAACGGGCTGCGGCGACGGGGCGGCCTCGGCCGGTTTGGCCGGTTTGGCGAGGCCCGCCCGCACCGTCTCGTCGAGCACGTAGGGCCCGGCGCTCGTGCTCCCCGTCGTCTGCTGGCGGTTGACGATGCACTTCTGGATTTCGCCGATCACTTCCGTCATCGAGCGGTAGCGGTCCTGCGGCCGCTTGGCCATCATTTTCTGGAAGACCTTGTCGAGGCTCTCGGGAACGTCGCCGCGAAGATCGCGGAGGAAGGGGACCGGCTGCTCGCGGTGCGCCATGATCTTCTGGAGCACCGTCTCGCCGGGGTACGCCGGCTGGCCGGTGAGCAGGAAGTACAGCGTGCAGCCGAGACTGTAGATGTCGGAGCGGGCGTCGGCCACGCGGATGTCGTTGCTCTGCTCCGGAGACATGTAGTCGGGCGTGCCGACGATGATGCCGCTGTTGGTCATCTCCTCGGCCGAACCGAAGGCCAGCTTGCCCACGAATTCGTCGACCCTGGCAATCCCCATGTCGAGGATCTTCACGGTGCCCTGCTTGTCCAGCAGGAGGTTCGAGGGCTTGATGTCGCGGTGGATCACGCCGTTGGAGTGGGCGTATTCCAGTCCGCGGGCGGCCTGGACGATGTAGTCGACCGCCCTGCCCAGCGACAAGGCCCCGTGCTGCCGCACGATCGCCGACAGGTTCTCCCCGTCCACATACTCCGTGACGAGGTAGTGCATCCCCTTGTCTTCGTCGGCGTCGTGGGCCGTGACGATGTTGGCGTGAGCAAGCTTGGCCGCGGCCTTCGCCTCGCGGAGGAACCGCTTGACGGCCCCGGGCGACTTCATCGCCGTCGGCGACAAGACCTTCAAGGCCACAATGCGGTCCATCTTCTTGTGTTTGGCCTTGAACACCTGGCCCATGCCGCCGCGCCCGATCCGCTCCAGCAGCACGTAGTTGCCCAGCACCAGGTAGGCGGTCTTGCGCTGGTAGATGGCCTGGGCCTGGTACTTGGTGAGCTTCCCGAGCGTGACCATTTCGCGGGCAAGATGCTCCGCGGTGGTGGGTCGCTTGTCGGGAGGGAGGCCGCTGAGGAACGAATGGACCTCCTCGGCGGTCATCAACCCGCACTCACTCAGCGAGCGAATGAATTCGTCGAGCGATACGGCCATGGTGCTCCAGTGCCGGCCCTTCCTGCTGATTCTAGACGCCACCGATGAGGAATTCAAGCAGCCTACGAAGAGGGCAGACGCCCGCGCGGACGGTCCTTTTGGCTACCAGCTATAGGCCCGAAATGGGGGTGTCTCCCGGCCCCTCCATATTCTAACTGTAGGACGGCCTTTCCGGGCCATCTGTTCATCGGTTTCTTGACGGCCTGGAAAGGCCGTCCTACGCGGCCGGCAGAGGTTTAGGGCGGACCGAACGCAGTGAGGCCCGCCGGACCGGGAGAATGCGTGCGGCGCTCCGTGGCTCCGCGCCGTCCGCTCTTCAGTCTACGCCCGAACAAAGGTCAATGGCGTCCGCGAAGCGCTACCTCCTCGATCGCCCTGAGCGCACGATCCACGTCGGCTTGAGAGACATCGAGGTGGGTGGCGGCGCGGACCATGGTCGGGCCGGTGGCGAGCATGAGCACGCCGCAGTCCTTCAGCCGCGACGAGAAATCCGCCGCGCTTCCCCATTCAGGACTTACGTGGAAAAACACCAGGTTCGTGTCGACGGTTTCGGGCTCCAGCCGCAACGCATCGATGCGGCGAATCCCGTCGGCCAGGCGTTGGGCGTTGGCGTGGTCCTCGGCCAGCCGGTCCCGGTGGTGTTCCAAGGCATACAAGGCCGCGGCGGCCAGGACCCCCGACTGACGCATCCCGCCCCCCAGCACCTTGCGATGCCGGACTGCTTCGGCGATCAAGTCGCGGGGCCCGCACAAAGC
>Ga0163210_1000903_pt1 | contig 12660 bp, 10 predicted proteins | sample Kivu_220m_FD_113536 | JGI IMG/M metagenome (GOLD analysis project Ga0163210, IMG submission 113536) | Freshwater microbial communities from Lake Kivu, Western Province, Rwanda to study Microbial Dark Matter (Phase II) - Kivu_220m | ecosystem: Environmental > Aquatic > Freshwater > Lake ...
GCCCCGGACCGCCCCCCCCCGACACCGGGAGCACGTCCATCGTCACGTTCTGCATGGACTCCCTCGCCTGCTCCATCTCGCCCTACTCCCCGACGCTGACCGTCGACTACGCCTCGGCGACCGCCTCCTACGATTCCTACCTCGGGCTCGCCGGCTACACGCAGATCGTCCTGAGCGACGTGCTGGCCCACCACCGGATCGTCATCGACGCCGACCTCGACGGCGGGAGCCTCAGCGATGCCGACGTGGCCGCCTACTACTCCTACCTCCCCCGGAAGATGGATTTCGGGATCGGGCTCTACCGGCAGTCCTTCCGGTACCTGTTCCGGTTCAGCGACGGCCATCTCGAGGAGGTCAGGGACAATGACCTGGGGGGCTTCGGCATGGCCTCGCTCCCCCTCAGCCCCTCCTTCCGCCTCGAGGGAGCCCTCGGCTACCGCATGCTCACCCGGAAGGGGATCTGGAACTCCGACGCCGACTACAGCGAGGAGGTCCTGACCCTCAACGCCGGGGCGGTCCTGGACAACGCCCTCTGGGGATCGGTCGGACCGCGGGTGGGCAGCCGCCTCGCCCTCAACCTGGAGGTGGCCCCCTCGGTATCGGGCTCCGCGAGCTACGGACTGCTGGCGGCCGATCTCAGGAACTACCTGTGGGTGTCCGGGGCGGTCACGCTCGCGACCCGCCTCGCCGGAGCCGGGAGCTGGGGCGACGACGCACCCCTCTTCTTCCTCGGCGGGGCGATGGCCCACCGCCTCGTCTGGGGCGAGGTCGACTCCCTGGACGAGCTTCTCGGATTCTACTCGAACTACGGCGACCTCCTCCGGGGCTGGGACTACGCCGCGATGGCCGGAAGGAAGTACGGTCTTCTCAGCGTCGAGCTCCGCGTCCCGTTCGTGCGGCAGCTCGTCCTGGACGCCCCGCTTCCCCTCACCCTCGCGGACGGGAGGGGGGCCTTCTTCGTCGATCTCGGCAGCGCCTTCGACGACTTCACGGACTTCCGCGGCGCCTCGACCGACGGCGGGTACCATCTGGAGGACCTCCGCATGGGGATCGGCCTCGGCTACCGGATCAACCTCGGCATCCTCCTCCTCAGGCACGACATCGCATGGCGGACGACCATCCGCGGCATCTCGGAGAAGCCGGTCGGGTACGTCACCCTGGGAGCCGAGTTTTGAGCAACGAGCTGATGTGGCTGCTCTTCACGATCGGCACGCTCGGCCTGACGGTGGCGACGTTCCGGTTCTTCGGCCGCGAGGGCCTCATGGCGCTGATCGCCGTCTTCATCATCGTCTGCAACCTGCAGGTGGTGAAGATCACGACCCTCTTCGGGATGACCGTAACGCTAGGCAACGCCCTCTACGCAGCCATCTTCTTCGCCACCGACCTCCTCGGGGAGGTCTACGGCAAGCGGGCGGCCAACAGGGGGGTGGTGATCGGATTCTTCGCCCTGGTCCTGGCGACGGTGATCATGCAGGTGTCGCTCCGCTACTCGGTGATCGACGATCCGTGGGCCATCGAGGTGCAGGACTCCATGAGCACCCTCTTCGGATTCATGCCCAGGATCGCCCTGGCGAGCCTGGCCGCCTACCTTCTCAGCCAGTTCCACGATGTCTGGGCCTACCATTACTGGAGGAGGAGGACCCGGGGCAGGCACCTCTGGCTGCGGAACAACGCCTCCACGATGGTGAGCCAGCTGATCGACTCCGTCGTCTTCTGCTCGATCGCATTCTGGGGAGTCGTCGACCGCGGAGCGTTCATCGACATCCTCGTGACGACGTACGTCCTGAAGTTTATCGTAGCCCTCATGGATACGCCCTTCATCTACCTCGGGAGGAAGATCGCGCCCGGGGTGCTGGGACTCGAGGGCAGACATGGAGGTGACACGCCTTGAGAGCGCTCCTCGCGATCCTGATCGCCGCGACCGCATTCGCCTGGGACTGCCCGAACTGCGGGGCATCGAACGACGGGGAGCTCTGCGTGCGCTGCGGGCTTCCGGAGCCCCCGCCCGGGATGGTCTTCGTCGATCGCTGCACGGTGACGATCGACGGCAGGGACGTCGTCGTGGACCCCTTCTTCGTCGATGCGGAACCCGTGAGCGCGAGGGTCCTGCTCGACTGGCTCGCCTCGGAGCTGACCGTCATCGACCAGGTCCCGTCGCTCCTCGGCGGGCAGGAGGAGCTGCTGATGCCCGGTGACGCGATCGGGGAGGAGTACTCCGGCGTGGTCTTCCTGAGGTACACCCCGTGGGTGGTCTACATGGACTCTCAGGGAGGGGTCACCGGCGTCACCGTCCAGACAGGCTGCTTCGACATCCCCGCGGTCTCGCTCACGCCGTACGGGGCTTCGTCCTACCTCGCCTCCCTCGGGACGCGGCTGCCCACCCTGGCCGAGATCACTGCCGCGCACGAGGCCGGCGTCATCCGGGCCTTCGATACGTGGGAATCGATCGGCGCCTACTCGAGCTTCATCGAGATGACCCTCTCGGGCGTGCTCGGCGTCCAGCTCTCCGGGCTCTCGATGTTCGCACCGGGAGCGAGGCCCGAGGACAGGATCATGTGGGAGCTGACCGCGGATGCATGGGGCCAGGCCCCCGACGAGCCCTCGGATACCGACTCCCCCTACTCGCTGCTCTTCCGCCCGACGGATCCCCCGGAGACGGGAACCGGTCTCCGGTCCGTCGGCTACTACAACGTGATCTTCCGCGGCGTCGTGCCGCTTCCGTGGCTCTCCGACTGAACTCCGCGCGAACGTGCGCCCGCGCGGACCGGATGAGGAAAAGGAGACTGACATGAGGTTCCTCCCGATCGCATCGGCCCTGTTCCTGGTGCTCCTCGCCGGAGCCTGCGGCCGCGAGGTCACCCGCACCGATCCCGACACCGTCACCGATCTCAGCGGCTACTGGAACGAGACCGACGCCCGCATGGTCGCCGATTCCATGGTGGGCCAGTGCCTCGGAGGCACCTGGCTGGCGCGGTTCGACGGAGGCGTCGAGGGCAGCGGGAGGCCCGCGATGCCGACCGTGGTCGTCGGCGGCATCTACAACGAGAGCTCCGAGCACATCAACACCGGGATCTTCATGAGCGAGATCGAGCGCGCCCTCCTGGAGTCCGGGCTCGTGCAGATCGCCGCGGGCGGCCAGGGAAGGGACGAGATCCGCTCCGAGCGTTCCGACCAGCAGATCTTCGCCTCCGAGGCGACCGCGGCCGAGTTCGGCAACGAGGTCGGCGCCGACTTCGTGATGACCGGCAACCTCGGTTCGATCGTCGACGAGGAGGGTGACACCCGGACCATCTACTACCAGGTGAACCTCGAGCTGATCGACGTCGAGTCCGCCCTGAAGGTCTGGATGGGCAGCACGGAGATCAAGAAGATCGTCGAGTGGTAGAAACCCTCCCGGGGGATTCCGTATGACGACGGGAACGGCTGCGGTCCTCCCTCGTGCCTGCATCGCCGCCGTCGCGCTGCTCCTCCCGGGCTGCGCGACGGACTACACGGACATGGTCTCGCCGGTCACGCGGGAGTTGCGGGAGGGCAGCCCTACGGCCGCCCTGGCCGAGTTCCGCGAGGCGTTCGAGGACTCCACCGGGGGAAACCGGCTGCTCTACCTCATGGAGATGGGGAACCTGCTCCGTCTCTGCGGCGACTTCGCCGGGGCGCAGACCACCCTCCTCGAGGCGGACCGGCTCAGCGACCTGCAGCGGGGAGTCGAGATCGGCCAGGAGGCCGGCGCCCTCCTCACGAGCGACCTCTCGCGCGAGTTCCGCGGCGCGGACTACGAGAAGGTCATGATCAACTACTGCCTTGCGCTCTCGTACGCCCTCGACGGCAACATGGAGGATGCGCTGGTCGAGTGCCGCCGGGTGAACGACAAGCTGCGGGCCATGAACGTCGCGTACGCCGATCAGCCCAACCGCTACTCCGACGATGCGTTCGTCCGATACCTGATGGGCGTGCTCTTCGAGATGTCCGGCGACCTCAACAACGCGCTCGTCGCCTACCGGAACAGCTACTCCGCCTACGACTCCGTCTATGCCGGGGAGTACGGCCTGGCCGCGCCGTCGCGGGTCAGGATGGACATCCTGCGCATCGCCTCCGAACTCGGGATGCAGTCCGTCTTCCAGGAGTACGGAGGGGACGACGCGGGAACCGGATGGACCGCGCTCGGGCCCGACTCGCTCCACGGCGAGGTGGTCCTCGTGCTGGAGGAGGGGATGATCCCGGCGCGGAGCGAGATCGACCGTACGTTCGTGGTGGACGGACGGGTCTACCGTCTGGCGCTTCCGGGAATCCGCGGACTCGGCGGTCGCCGATCGGGGATCACCCTCTCCTCGGGGGATCTCTCGACCGCGGGATTCCTCGCGGAGGACCTCGGCGCCATCGCACGGCAGAACCTCGAGGATCACGCGGGCCGGGACGTCGCGAGGGCGATCGCGCGGCTCGCCGTGAAGGCGGGGATCTCCGAGGCCGGCGAGCAGATCGTGGAGGAGCTGACGCACGAGGGGAGCACCGTCTCGCAGGTGACGGGGCTGGTGCTGAGCATCTTCGGGGCCGCCACCGAGAGGGCCGACCTCCGGGCCTGGCTCACGCTCCCCTCCAGGATCTACGTCGCGAGGCTCCGCCTCCCGGCCGGCGGGCACGTGCTGACGGCGAGGATCGACGGGCGCGCGTGCGGATCGCCGATCGCGGTCGACGTGGAGCCGGGACGGATCCGGCTCGTCTTCGTCAGCGAGCCGGGATCATGAGCTGCGGCAGGGCGGAGCTCGCCGCGATGATCGACCACACGCTTCTCCGACCCGATGCGGGACCGCGCGAGATCGGGAGGCTCTGCGAGGAGGCGGCGCTGCACGGCTTCGCGACCGTCTGCGTCAACCCCGTGTGGGTGTCCGCCGCCGCGGGGCTGCTCCGCGGCTCGTCCCCCCTCGTCTGTTCCGTCGTCGGATTCCCGCTGGGCGCCACCACCTGCGCGGACGCCGAGACCGCCAGGGCCGTGGGGGAGGGGGCCGGAGAGATCGACATGGTGATCCCGGTCGGACACCTCAAGGCCGGCGACACGGCCGCTGTCTCACGGGCGATCGGACGGGTGGTCCGGGCCTCCGGCGGGAGACCGGTCAAGGTCATCCTGGAGACCTGCCTGCTGACGGATCCCGAGAAGAGGGAGGCCTGCCGGCTCGCCGAGGAGTGCGGGGCCGCGTGGGTCAAGACCTCCCCGGGCTTCTCGACCGCCGGAGCGACCGCCGCCGACGTGCGCCTCATGGTCGCCGCCGTGGGCGGGAGGCTGGGAGTGAAGGCTTCCGGGGGCATCCGTTCCCTCTCCGACGCGCTGACCATGATCGAGGCCGGAGCCGCGAGGCTCGGCACGAGCAGCGGCGTCCGGATCATCGAAGAGATCGGCTCCTGAATCAGGTGCCCTTCCACGCGACGGAGACGGATCGGACGGGGGAGCACCGGAGCCCCGGGGTGGGTGCCGGGATCGCCCCGCGCGAAGGCGGGAATGTCCGGGACATCAAGAGGAGCGGGCGGCTGGAGGGGTCGACCAGCCGCCCGCTGTCATCCTGGATCTCCTCGCGTTCCCCGAGACCGGTCAGGGAGGGGGTCAGACCGGCCAGGACAGGAGAACAAGGACTGGAAGCACCAATCCGCAGAGGACCAGCATCATCCAGTTTTTCAATCCAGGCTTCACCACGTCATTCTCCTTCACGGGTCATGAGTGACGACCATACCTGTAGCAATACTCTTGCCAGAAGTGGAGCACCGTGGACCTGACCCTGCTGAACCCGAGCCAGCTGGAGGCCGTGGAGTACTTCGGAGGACCGCTGCTGGTGCTGGCCGGCGCGGGCAGCGGGAAGACCAGGGTGCTTGCCTGCAGGATCGCCGGGATCATCGAGACCGGGCGTGCCAGGCCGTGGGATATCCTCGCCATGACCTTCACCAACAAGGCCGCGGGAGAGATGCGCAGGAGGGTCTCCACGCTGATCCCGGGAGAGGGCGACAGGGTGAAGGCGGGCACCTTCCACTCCATCTGCGCCTGGATCCTCCGGCGAGAGGCGCATCATCTGGGCTTCAGCGAGAACTTCACGATCTACGATGCGGACGACCAGAAGGTCCTGATCCGGAAGCTGCTGAAGAACCGGGAGATGACCACCGGCATCACCCCCGGCCAGGTCAGGGACGACATCTCCCGGAAAAAGAACGACGGGATCGGACCCGAGGACGCCCTCCTCCAGGCATCGAACCCGAGGGAGACCGATCTCGCGGGCATGTATGGAGCCTACCAGCAGGCGCTCAGGGACTCCGGAGCGATGGATTTCGACGATCTTTTGACATCGGCCCTCCGGATCATCCGTCAGAATTCTGACATCCGTGCCGCCTACGCCACGAGATTCCCCTACATCCTCGTGGACGAGTACCAGGACACGAACCTCGTGCAGCACCTCCTCCTGCGGGAGCTGGCCGGCGACGGGGCGGGAGTCTGCGTGGTGGGCGACGACGACCAGTCGATCTACGCATGGCGCGGCGCCTGCATCGAGAACATCCTCGGCTTCCCGGACGACTTCCCCGGGACGAAGATCGTGCGGCTGGAGGAGAACTATCGCTCTTCGGGCAACATCCTGCGGGGGGCCGCCGCGCTCGTCGGCAACAACAGCCGGCGTCACGGCAAGACCCTCTGGACCCGCCGCGACGACGGCGGGCCGATCCGGGTCCGTACCCTGGCGAGCGAAGCGGAGGAGGCCGGCTGGATCGCCTCCGAGATCGCCGGTCTCATCGCCTCCGGGGAGTGCCCGTCCGACTCGGTGGCGGTCCTGTACAGGACCAACGCGCAGTCCAGACAGTTCGAGACCGCGTGCAGGAAGCACGGCCTGAGCTACGAGATCGTCGGCTCCCAGCGGTTCTACGAGAGGGCCGAGATCAAGGACATCGTCGCCTATCTCCGGCTCCTCCTCAACCCCGGGGACCGTGTGAGCCTCGAGAGGATCGTCAACCGGCCCTCCAGGGGTCTCGGGAAGAAGGGCCTGGCCGCCTTCCTCGGACACCTCGACCGCACGGGGTGCGATCCGTTCGAAGCGATGGAGCGGGCGGGCGGAATGGACGGCGTCAGCGCGAGGGCGGCCTCCGAGCTGGCCAGGCTCGCCTCCTGGCACAGGGTCGTCACGGACGGGATCCTCCGGTCCGGACCCGCGGCCTCCGTCGTGGACAGCCTGCTCGGGAACGTCGACATCCTCCAGATGTACGACGCCGGCGACGTGACCGACCAGGCCAGGCTCGAGAACATCGCGGAGTTCCGGAGGAGCGTCGCGGAGTACGATACGGAGAGCCCCGGTGGAGGCCTGTCCGGCTACATGACCCAGATCGCCCTCGAGACGACCGGAGACGAGTACGAGGGCGCCGACAGCGGCAAGGTGGCCCTTATGACGCTGCACTGCGCGAAGGGGCTCGAGTTCCATACCGTCTTCGTCGCGGGTCTGGAGGAGGGCATGCTCCCCTTCGTGAGGCCCGGCGACTTCCTGCCCTCGGACGTCGAGGAGGAGCGGAGGCTCCTCTACGTGGGCATGACCCGGGCGATGAACGACCTGACGCTCACCTGGGTAGCGAACCGCGTGAGGCCGGGGGTCCGTCAGTCGGGGCCCTCCCGCTTCCTCTCCGAGATCGCCGGAGGGGCGTCGCGGCTCCGCCCTCCCGTCCGGGAGGCGTCGCCCGCGGCCGTGGAGCAGACCCTCCCTGCGGGTGGAGAGTCCTACTCCAGGGGGGACGTGATCCGTCATCCGAGGTACGGGAAAGGTCTCGTGACCGCCGCCCTCCGGCGCGGAGAGGAGTGGCAGCTCACCGTGGACTTCGGGCTGGACGAACCGAAGACCCTGGTCTCCGGGTACGTTCCGATCCCCGTCATCAAGCACCGGGGGACCCTCGCCGATCTCGACTGACCGGCGGTCCGCCCGGATGGAGGCAGTCATGGATGCGCGGAGCCCGGTGGAGCTGGCGAGGAGGGTCAGGCTCGACATCCTGTCGATGATCCGGGAGGCCGGCAGCGGCCACCCGGGCGGCTCCCTCTCCGCCGTGGAGATCCTCGTCGAGCTGTACTGGAAGGTGATGCGGGTCCGGCCGGAGGAGCCGGATTGGGCGGGCAGGGACAGGTTCGTGCTGTCCAAGGGGCACGCCTGCCCCGCCCTCTACTCCGTCCTGGCCCGCAGGGGATTCTTCGACCCGTCGGAGCTGGGGACCCTCAGGAGGCTCGGCAGCAGGCTCCAGGGGCACCCCAGCATGCTCCGCCTCCCCGGACTGGATGCCTCCACCGGGAGCCTCGGCCAGGGCCTCGCCCTGGCCTGCGGGATGGCCCGCGGACTGCGGATGAGCGGCCTGGACTCGCGCGTGTTCTGTCTCCTCGGCGACGGCGAGCTGCAGGAGGGCAGCGTCTGGGAGGCGGCGATGAGCGCCTCGCACCACGGCCTCCGTTCCGTGACCGCGATCGTCGACAGGAACGGCGTCCAGCTCGACGGAGACGTGTCCGGGGTGAAGGAGATCGAACCCCTCGCGGAGAAGTGGCTGGCCTTCGGATGGGACGTGATCGTGGCCGACGGCCATTCGTTCGCCTCGCTGGACAAGGCGTTCGAGCACTGCGCCGGGTCCCTCCGCCCCTCCGTGGTGATCGCGGAGACCGTGAAGGGCAGGGGGGTCTCCTTCATGGAGGGGAGCGCCGCCTGGCACGGGCGCTGCCCGGACGAGGGGGAGTATGCCGCCGCCGTGGCCGAGATCGAACGAGGCGGGCCGTGACTTCCCCGGACGGGCTCAAGCCCACCCGCGCGGGGTACGTCGAGGGACTGCTCGAGGCGGGGAGGCGCGACCGCAGGGTCGTCGTGCTCGAGGGCGACGTCTCCCGGTCCATCGGCACGGACGCCTTCGCACGCGAGTTCCCCGACCGTTTCGTGAACCTCGGGATCAGCGAGCAGGACATGCTGGGCGAAGCCGCCGGCCTCGCCCTCGCCGGGTACGTCCCCTTCGCGGCCACCTACGGCGTCTTCGCCACCGGCAGGGCGTGGGACCAGATCAGGACCTCCATCTGCGCCATGAACCTGCCCGTGAGGATCGGAGGCGCGCACGGAGGCTCGAGCACGGGCCCCGACGGCGCCACGCATCAGGCCCTCGAGGACATCGCCCTGATGCGCGTCCTCCCGAACATGACCGTGCTCGTCCCCGCCGACTCGAACCAGACGAGGGCGGCGGTGCTCGCCTCCCTCGGTCGGACCGGACCCGTCTACATCCGGTTCGGCCGGAATCCTGCGCCGCAGCTCTACGGCCCGGAGGTCCCGCTGGAGCCCGGGCGGGGGCATCTGCTCCGTGAGGGCGGGGACGCCCTCGTCATCGCCTGCGGAGCCATGGTCGCACCGGCGCTCGAAGCGGCCGGGCGCCTCGCCGCGGCGGGTGTCCGGACCGGCGTCCTGGACATGGCGTCCATCAAGCCGCTCGACGAGAAACTCGTCCTCGAGGCATCGTCCGGGGTGTCCTGCGTCGTCACGGCGGAGGACCACCAGGCGGCCGGAGGGCTCTACGGGGCGGTCTCCGAGTTCCTGGCGCGGACCCGGCCCCTCCCGGTCTCCCCGGTGGCCGTCCGGGACCGCTTCGGTCTGAGCGGCACCCCCGGAGAGGTCATGGAGGCGCTGGGACTGACGTCGTCGGCCGTCGTCGGGGAGGTGCTGCGCAGGATCGGGCAGGATGCCCCCTCCGGCCGACCCGGCGGGCGTTCCGATTCCCGCCCGGATTGACTTGCATCCGCTGCGAGCGTAGTTTGCCCGACGCAGAGTCGGACAGGTTCCGGAAACACCATCCAGAGACCACGGGAGGATTGCGATGGCCAGGATTCTCATTTGCGATGCGGTTGCGGCGGACGCGCTGGACGTCATCCGCAGGAACGGCCACGAGGTCGTCGAGAAGACGGAGATGACCCCGGACGAGCTGCTCGCCAACGTGCCCGATTTCGATGCGATCGTCGTCAGGAGCGCCACGAAGGCCACCCGGCCGGTCATCGAGAAGGGCGCCGCCGGGAGGTTGAAGCTCATCATCCGCGGCGGGGTGGGGCTCGACAACGTCGATGCTGTCGCCGCGAAGGAGTGCGGAGTCGAGGTCAGGAACACCCCCGCCGCCAGCTCGGTGGCGGTCGCCGAGCTCGCCCTCGCCCACATGCTCGCCTGCAGCCGGTACGTGGGAGTCGCCAACTGCACGATGAAGAAGGGCGAGTGGAACAAGAAGGCCTACAGCAAGGGCAAGGAGCTCTGGAAGTCCACGCTCGGGCTGATCGGCTTCGGCCGCATTGCCCAGGAGGTGGCGAAGCGGGCGTTCGCCTTCGAGATGGACGTCGTCTTCTACGATCCGTACATCGAGAGCGTCGCCGGCATCCCCGCGAAGAAGGTCGACCTGGAGACCCTCTGCAGGCAGTCGGACTACGTCAGCCTCCACATCCCGCACACTCCCGAGACCCACTACATCCTGGACAAGCCCCAGATCGACCTGATGAAGGACGGCGTCATCATCGTCAACTGCGCCAGGGGCGGCACGATCAACGAGGCGGCTCTCGTCGCGGCGATGGATGCGGGCAAGGTCTTCGCGACCGGAACGGACGTCTTCGAGGAGGAGCCCCCCAGGGACAGCGCCCTCGCGAAGCACGAGAAGACCGTTGCCACCCCGCACATCGGTGCGGGGAGCACCGGCGCCTCGAAGAGGGTCGGCGCGGAGGTCGCCAAGGAGATCATCGCCTTCTTCGGCTGACGACCAGGGACCTCGCACGGAAGCAACCAAGATGAAAGGTGGATCCATGCGGACCAGCAGCATGCGACGGGTTCCCGCCGCACTGGTCCTCCTGCTGCTCCCCGCCCTGTCAGCCGCTCAGGCGGTCGAGCCGGCGCCGTCCCCCGCAGGTGTCGATTCCTTGACACTCTCGGCGGACTCCATCGGCGCAGGGACAGCGGAGCCCCAGGCGGAGCCCGCGGCGGTCATCGACCCCCCGGGGGCAGTGACCGTTGCGGACAACCCGAATGACGCGGGCGACGAGCTGATCGTGTGCTTCGAGCCCTCGACGGAGACGGCGACCCTGTTCTGCCATGTCCTGTACCGCCGCGTCGAGGGGGAGGGCGACGAGGCCTGGCTCCCCGTGGCCGTGATCCCCGCCGGAGAACCGACCGAGCTCGTGGATGGTCTGGACCCGGACTATCCCGTCGAGCCGGGAGTCCGGTACGAGTACATGGCCGCCGCCCGGACGCTGGACGGAACGGAGACGACCGGTCCGGCCACCGTCGCGGAGGCCGTGGCCGAGGGCGAGTACTACCACACCGGCAAGACCCGGGCTCTCATCGCCAGCGCGATCTTCATCTTCATGGTCTTCTACTTCTTCGGCAGGGCCCAGCGGGGAGCGAAGATGTACCTCAGACCCATCTCGGGGATCGAGGCCATCGACGAGGCGATCGGCAGGGCCACCGAGATGGGCAAGCCCATCCTCTACGTGCCGGGGCTCTCCACGATCTCCGACGTGGCCACGATCGCCAGCCTGACGGTGCTCAGCAGGGTGGCCAAGAAGATCGCGCAGTACCAGACGCGCCTGATCGTCCCCAACCGCGATCCGATCGTCTACACGGTGGCCGACGAGTGCGTCAAGCAGGGGTATCTCGAGGCCGGCAGGCCCGACGCGTACGACCCGGACTCGGTCTTCTTCCTCACGGACAGCCAGTTCGCCTACGTCGCCGGAGTCAACGGCATCATGATGCGCGAGACGCCCGCGACGAACTTCTACCTCGGCATGTTCTGGGCCGAGTCGCTGCTCCTCGCGGAGACGGGTGCCCTGACAGGAGCCATCCAGATCGCGGGGACCGACGCCGTGACCCAGCTCCCGTTCTTCATCACCACCTGCGACTACACCCTGATCGGCGAGGAGCTCTACGCCGCGAGCGCCTACCTGGGGCACGAGCCCAAGCAGGTCGGAGCCGTGAAGGGGCAGGATGCCTGCAAGGCCATCATCATGGGCTTCATCACGCTGGCGCTGGCCCTGGCGGTGCTGGATCTGGCCGCCGGAACACACACACTGGACTGGCTGCGTCAGCTCATGACGATGCCGGTGATGGACTAGGCCCACCGGGAAGGAGTTCGGACAGTGAAGAGAACTGTTCCGCTGATCATCGTCATGGTGGGCGGGATCCTGATGATGATCCAGTATTTCATCCCCCACCAGGCTTCGCAGGCGGTCTTCGACTACTACGTGGACTGGGCGCCGATCGTCGGCGCGTTCGCCCTCGTGCTGGGAGTCGGCAGCCTGACGAGGGTACACTTCCACCGGATCCGGCGCCGGTCGCAGAACTGGCCCTACAGCCTCGCGGTCCTGATCCCTCTCTACGCCATGCCCATCCTCGGCCTCCTCTGGCCGGTCACCCTCGGCGGGGGGATGGAGGCGCCGAGCATCTACCACTTCCTCTTCATGAACATCCAGGTGCCGATCCAGTCGACGATGTTCTCCCTCCTCGCCTTCTACATCGCCAGTGCGGCCTTCCGGGCGTTCCGGGCCAAGTCGGCCCTCGCCACCGTCCTGCTGCTCTCGGCGACCATCGTCATGCTGGCCCAGGTGCCCATCGGCGAGATCTTCGGACCCGGGCTCCAGGACGTCGGTCTCTGGATCCTCCGGTTCCC
>Ga0163210_1000904_pt1 | contig 12655 bp, 8 predicted proteins | sample Kivu_220m_FD_113536 | JGI IMG/M metagenome (GOLD analysis project Ga0163210, IMG submission 113536) | Freshwater microbial communities from Lake Kivu, Western Province, Rwanda to study Microbial Dark Matter (Phase II) - Kivu_220m | ecosystem: Environmental > Aquatic > Freshwater > Lake ...
ATGCAGGTATTTGGGAAAGTCGCTCCGTAATCCAGCGTTTGACATTCACTACAATGCCAGAGAGGCCGGCGGAAGGACACGATCCGCACAGAACATTCCCTATGCGTTGATCGTCACGGTGCGTGCCGCGCGAGTCAAAGACTTATATGACCGAATCTATCGTAGGTACGGAACGATTCTGGAGATTCTAAACCCCGTAATCCAGATTCAAATTCGCGAACAACGGCGCAGTTAACCTTTGCCCCACCGCTTTCGGGCCGCCCTTCTGGCGCTCTCCGAACGCTCCTTGGCGGTCAATTTCGCGGCCCGCGCCTTTCCGCCTTTGAGGCCGCCGAGCCGGCCCAGGGCAACAGCGGCTGGGTTCTTTGGCTTCTCCGGTTCGGGGGGCGGCGTGATTACGGGTTCTGCATCCGGCATAACCGTATCAAGAACCTGTAGGGCTATCTGGAATACGTCTTTCGGCTTGCGTGAGCGTTTAGGCATGCCTGAAGTCTACCCTGCGGTAGCCGATTCGGCAAGCCCAGTCAACAGACACCCTAGGAATCGGTGATTTCAGACTGACCCACTACCGGCTGGTTCGCTCCCCCCTTGATCGCGGCAGCGCCGCGCGGCAGCGCCGGCACAAGGCCGGCCGTGGCGTTTTCCGTGTGCGTGGTTTAGCATCATCGTGCAAAGACTCGTCGCCGAACGATGTCAGGAAAATCGAGCTGGTTTCTTTCTGGAGACACCGCCATGCACTCCCTGTTCCTCCTGTTGGCCGCCGTCGGATGTGGATTCGGTCTTGCCCGCCCGGGGGTCGAGTTCAAGGTCTTTCAGTTTCCCGCCGACAAGATTCCACGCATCGACGGCAACGCGGAAGACTGGTCGATGGTTCCGGAGTCCTACGCGATTGGAATGGATCAACTGCGGGAAACGGTGGCCGGCCTCGGCGACAAGCGCGATCCCAAGAATCTGGACGTGAACGTGAAGGTCGGCTGGGTGAAAAGGCAGAACCACCTCTATTTTCTCTACGAGGCCCACGACAACTACTGGGACTTTGCGCGCGAGGACCTGCACAACGACATCTTCGAGGTGGTGATCGACGGCGATTTGTCGGGCGGGCCGCTGATCCGCCAGATGCACCCCAACGAGAAGCTGCGAGAGACGCCTGAGGCGTACTATCTCTTCCACGGCGTCCATGCCCAGAACTACCACGTCTTCACGCCCGCGGAAGGAAAAGACTGGGCCATGGTGTGGGGCGCGCAGCGCTGGATCAAGGAGTTGCCCTATGCCAACGCGGCCTACCGGTACAACTTCAGGCCCGGCGAAAGCGGCAAGCTCGTGCTGGAGTTCTTCGTGACGCCCTTCGACTACGCCCCGCCGGAGCCCTCGCGCGCCGTCCCGTCGAAACTGGAAGAGAACCGGGTGATCGGCATGTCCTGGGCCGTTCTTGACTATGACGACAAGAATGCCGAGCAGTACGGAGCCTTCTGGAACTTGTCGCACAAGACCACGATGTACGGCGATGCGTCGGACCTCGTCGCGTTCCGATTGATGCCCGTGGAGAAGCGTCTCCGCAGGCCCGTCGAGGCGGACTGGTCCTTCGAGGTGCTCAGCCGGGCGGAGCGCGTCGTGGCGTTCCGCGATCGCTCGTGCGGCGACATCCGCTCATGGCGATGGGATTTTGGCGACGGCAAGTCTTCCACCGAGCGCCATCCCCTCCATCGCTATGAGAAGGGAGGGGAATTCGTCGTGACCCTCCACGTCGAGGGGCCGGAAGGCAAGGCACGCCGCGCCAAAGTGTGGGACGTGACTCTGTTTTGACGCTCCCAACCACGAATCCTTCGGACGAGCCGCGGAAAAAGGGGATGGGCACGTCGCCGGGAAGCGTGTCTCGCGGGACACGGATTCTTGGGCGACGGGGCCCGTCCCCTCTTGCGACGGCCTCCCCATCGCTGCTATTTCTTTGCCGGAGCCTTCTCAGCGGGCTTGGGCGGGGCCTTCTCGGCGGGCTTGGGGGCAGCCTTGTCGGCGGGGCCCTTGGGGGCGAGCCGGTCGCGGAGGCTCTTGAGGGCCTTGGCCTCGGCCTCCTGCTGGAACGGGTTCTGGTTCTCGTCTTGCTTGGGGGCGCCGGCGCCCATCATGCCCGGCATGCCACCGGGTCCACCCATGCCCGGCGTGCCACCGGGTCCACCCGGTCCGCCGGGCGCGCCGCCGCGGCCGGCAGGACGAGGGAGGCCAATGGCCTCGAATCGTGCCTTTTGGGGCTCGGTGAAGAGGGCCAGGAGTTTCTCGTGTTTTGCCTTGGCCTCATCATCCGACATCGTGGCGGGCTTCTCGACATCCTTCAGGCAATCGCCGACGGCTGCGGCCTGCTCGGCGGTGAGGGTGAGGGCGATGTCGCCGGTGAGCAGTTCCAGTTTTCGGACCAAGGTAGTCAAATCACGTTTGGGTCGTGGCCCCATTCCCATGCCGCCCATGCCCCCGCCCTTGCCCATGCCGCCGCCCATGCTCGGCATGCCCATGCCGCCGCCCATGCCCGGCATGCCGGTCGAGGTCGGAGCCGCCGGCGCAATGCCCTCCGGCCCGGACACCACTCTCACCCACTGGTAATTCATCGTCCGCGCGGCGGCATACCAACCGATGCAGCCCAGGAGCACTCCCAAGACGCCCGACGCCAGCCAGACGATGATCGTCCGCTGGGTGCGGTGGGTCTGCCAGACCACGACCGCGACCAGCAAGGTCGCGATCGCCACCACAAGCAAGAAGGAGGTGATCACATCGATCCCAGGCATCGCAGCGCCCTTTCAGTTAGAGATAGAGAGAATGCCCCCGGGCGACCATCGGCCCGCAATCCCCACGACACCCGCAGCGCCCCACTCGCCGCCCGGGGCCTGCCCAAGACCTCCACCGAGCGGCTTCGTCCAGGCACGATCTTCGGTCAAACGGCTGGCGGTGTCAATCATCGGGGTCATGCGATCTCCCGGCCTGGGTGAAGAACGCCACGGTTCGGCGATACGCGTATGCGGTCGCGGGAAACTACCCGTTTGGCGGGGTAGTGCGACCACGGGCCGAAGAGCGATCTACCCGAACCTAGTGGCGTGCCCGGCGGTTGCCGCCACGGGGGGGTGAACGGGCCCGTAGAAATTTGCCGTACCCCTTAAGTATTGGCGGGGCTTCTGGTAGGATAGGACGCACCGGGGCACGGCGAACGACGCCCGCGGACCCCGACGTTCGGTCCGACGACCCACCGAGGTTTGCGGGCATGGATGCGTCGGGGTTTGGGAGTCGGGCCGCATCCGGCCTCGCTCGAAGATGGTCGCATCGAAAGGAACGAACACACATGGCCGCCTTGGTACGGTCCGAGTCGGATGGCGAAATCCTCACCGTCTACTTCACCGAAGCGAAGATCCTCGACGAGCTGGTGATCCGCCAGTGCCAGGACGAGTTGATCCGCATGCTGGAGAAGACGCAGGAGCCGAACGTCATTCTCGATTTTCGGTTCGTGAAGTTCCTTTCCTCTTCGGCGTTGGGGATGCTGATCCGCGTCCACAAGCGGTGCAAGGACTTCAAGATTTCCTTGAAGCTCTGCAACATCGACAAGGAGATCGAGAAGGTCTTCAAGATCACGGGCCTGAACAAGATCCTGGAGATCCACCCCGACAACGCCTCCGCTGCCGCTTCGTTCAAGAAGAAGGGCTTCTTCGGCCGGTGAGCCGGCCCTTCGGGGCTGCGCTGCGGGGCGATCCCTCGCTTTTTCGCCTTCGGCTCCGCGACGATCGGCGGACCGGGGTACGGGCTCGCGACGCCAGATAAGAGCCTATCCTACAACGTGGCACAGCCGCCCTCGGCTGTGCGGATCTGCCCGGCACAGCCGAGGGCGGCTGTGCCACACATCGCTTTCGGGGTAGGCTCCAAGGTCGCTCGAGACCGAGACCCCGCGAGCGGGCCTGAAGGGAACGCCCTCCGTGGCGTTCCGTGGCATCTCTTTGCGGTCGGCGCGCCGCAATGTTAGACTCCCTCCGGTGGCGTCAGACCGGCGTTGTCGAAACGCCGGCTTCACTCGGAACCCAGGAGGCATACCCATGAGATCCTCCATGTGGCGCCCGGCATGCCTTGCGTTGACCGTCGCCGCGCTGCTCGTCGGGATCAGGTCCGTCGCGGCGGGTGAGACGGCTCTTGCGCCGAACCTGATCTTCTCCTGCCGGGCCGACAATGATCTTTTCCGGGTGTTGAAAGAAAGCGGCGTGGACTGCCCACGCTGCGACGCGCCGTCCGAGGCCGTGCAGGCCGCTCCGGAGGGGGCGGGCGTGCTGATCCTGGCCGACGCTTATCCGCAGAAAGCCACCACCGTGGAAGCCGCGGTCTACGAGGCGGCCGCGCAAAGGAGGCTTCGCCTTTACGTGGAATTCCCCGCCGCGCTTCCGGGAATGAGCGTCGGCGTGCTGCGGCGGACCTCGCTGGAGCGGGTGGTCGTGACGCAAAGGTGTCAGGAACCTCTTTCGGCGAGCAGTCTTCCCGGCAATGAAGACTCTCCTCCGACAAAGGTTCCCGACACCTTCGCCCGGCCCGCGCTGCGGCCCTTGCAGATCCTCGCCATCCACGATTGCCACTTCGTCGAAGTCCAGGCCGACCGGCCTTGGCTCGTCCTGGCCAAGGTGGCCGGCTTTGACACGGCCGCCTACGGCCTGGCTGGCGCGAAGACATTTCCCGTCCTCTTCGAGCATCCGCGCGGCGACATCCTCGTGTCGACCACGAAGCTGAGCCAGTTCGTCTCGGCCCGATACGCTCCCCGGGACGCGATGCGGGCCGTCTGGCGCATGGTCTTCGAGTGGCTCCAGCCAGGGAGAAAGGCGCCGGCGATCGACTGGACGCCGACCGTCCGGCCAACCTACGCCCGCGAAGCCCCGCTTCCCTCGGATGCCGCGCGCCGGGCGATCGTGCGAGGCATCGACTGGCACAGCAAGGCCAAGATGCTGCTGAGCGAACCGGGGTGGCGCGAGTATCAGCAGCTTCGCGTGCGAGGAAAGGTCAACGCAAACAACCCGGTCGCCCCCCAGCCCGACGCCACCTTGACCGCCGGCGACGGCCGCTTCGGCGTCCTGGAGGGGGTGAGCTCGCAGGTCGCCTTCGACGGCCGGCAGCCGGTCCGCTGGTGGCTCCGCACCGACTGCAACGGCGAGAGTTCGCTGGCCTTTGCCCTCCGCTGGAAGCTCGACGGCCACCAGCACAGCCGCACCGTGGCCGCCAACCTGCTCGACTGGGTCTACACCACGTCCGGCCTGTTCCAGAACGACCCGGCCAAGGCCAATTTCGGCCTCCTCTACTGGGCGCCGGACAACGACCAGTCGCTTTACGAGGACAACGACGTGAAAGCCATCCTCGGCTGCCTGGGAACTGTCGGCGTGCTCCAGACCGATCGCTGGGACGAGCCCCTGGTGAAGAACATCCTCGGCAACTTCCGCACCACGGGGGTCTACGGGTTCCGCGGCTATTGCCTCAACAACCACGACCTGCTGCGGCGCGGGTGGAAGGCTTTTTGGCAGGCCCGCACGATCCATTACCAGCCTCACTACGAGGCGTGGATCTGGGCCGCCTACCTGTGGCTCTACGACAAGACCCGCTACGCCCCCTTGTTGGAGCGGACGCGCGAGAGCCTCCGCACGACCATGGCCGCTTATCCCGAGGGCTGGCGGTGGACCAACGGCATCCAGCAAGAGCGGGGGCGGATGCTCTTGCCGCTCGCCTGGCTGGTGCGCGTCGACGACCGCCCCGAACACCGCGCCTGGCTGAAACGCCTGGCCGACGACATCCAGCGATCCCAGGTGGCGTGCGGGGCGATCCGCGAAGAGCTGGGCGCGCTGGAGCAGGGCGACCTGCGCCCGCCACGGTCCAACGCGGAATACGGCTCCAACGAGGCCTCCTTGATCCAGGCCAACGGCGATCCCGTGGCCGACCTGCTCTATACCTGCAACTTCACCTTCCTCGGGCTGCACGAGGCCCACGCGGCCACCGGCGATCCGCAGTACCGCCACATGGCCGACCGGCTGGCCGAGTTCCTCGTGCGGGTTCAGGTGCAAAGCGAGGCCCACCCCGAGCTCGACGGCGGCTGGTTTCGCGCGTTCGACTTCCGGCAATGGGACTACTGGGGCTCAAACGCCGATTCCGGCTGGGGGGCGTGGTCGATCGAGGTGGGCTGGACCCAGGCGTGGATCCCCACGGTGCTGGCCCTCCGCGAGTTGAAGTGGAACCTCTGGGATCTCTCGAAAGGGAGCAAGGCCGGGAAGCACTTTGAAAGGTACCGCCGGCTGATGCTGGAAGGTGCGACCTACACTCCCCCTCCGGCGAACCGGCCGAAGCGTTGAACAGCGTGTTGACGGAGACGAGAGCGAAGAAAACGGGACAGGTTCGATATTGACAAGATAGGCAAGCGTTGTTAATCTCCGGTGATGCCACGTACCGCAAGAGTAGCGCCGGGAGGAATGGTCTTTCATGTGCTCAATCGGGGCGTTGCACGCATGCAGGTGTTCGAGAAGGCGGGCGATTATGAGGCGTTTGAGCGGGTGTTGTCCGAGACGCTCCAGGAAGCGCCGATGCGGATATGCTGCTACTGCGTGATGCCGAATCACTGGCACATGGTCCTTTGGCCGGAGCGTGACGGGGACATGGCGCGATTCATGCAGAGGCTCTCGATCACGCACGTGAGGCGATGGCAGGAGAATCGCCACTACGTCGGACTGGGACACGTTTACCAAGGTCGTTACAAGTCTTTCCCGGTCGAGGAGGACGAGCATTTTCTGGCGGTGGCGCGGTATGTGGAGCGAAATGCGCTACGGGCCAATTTGGTGGTTCGGGCGGAAGAGTGGCGTTGGTCGAGTTTGTGGCGTCGTTCTCGGGGCAGCGCGAAGCAGAAGAGCATCCTGGCGGCTTGGCCGGTCGACCTGCCGGACGACTGGATCGGGCGCGTCAACCGCGCTGACAACGAGCAGGAGTTGGAGGCCCTGCGTCGCAGCGTCCAGCGAGGGCGTCCGTATGGAGCACTCGAATGGCAGCGCCACATTGCGAAACGTCTTGGCTTGGAATCGGCGTACCGTTCGCCGGGTCGTCCCCGGATCGCGCGAGGTGGCGACCGCGCTGCAGAAGCGTGATGCGCAATGCCCCTCTCTTCCCATCCTGCCAATATCGGACCTGTCCCGTTTTCTCGCTCGTGCCTTCCTCGTGAGCGCCCCTGCCGTCACTGCCGGATCGTTTCGCTCTTGAAGCTGGCCTTCTCGGCGTAGCGTTGGGCCTTGTCTTCCTGGCCCAACTGGCGGTGCATAGTGGCCAGGTTCTTGTAGGGGACTTCGAGCACCGTTTTGGGCAGCGATCCGTCGATGACGGCCCTCTCCATCATCTCCACTCCCTGCTGGGTGAGCTGGAGGGCCTTTTCGCGCTGTCCGGTCTCCCAGTACGACACGCCCATGGTGACGAACGTTTCCCCGAGCCGGCCCTGCTCCGCGGGCGAGGCCTGGGAGAGGGCTGGCTGGAGCGTGGCGACCGCCTTGTCGAACCACTCCACGGCCGCGCGGTGGTCCGGCTCCCCGCTCGCCCGGACCGCCCCCATCCGGAAGTACAGGCGGCCGAGACGGTAGACGTCAGTGGGACGGTCCTTGGAGGGCTTGATGGCTTCGAGGCACTCGATCGCCTGCTTGCCGTATTTCTCGACGGCGTCGCGATCCTTGCGCATCTGGCAGATTTGGACGGCGTCGTACAAGGCCGCGCCCAGTTCCCGCTGGAATCCCTGCTTCTGCGAGGCGGACGCGGCCCCTTCCGTCAATTCCTTTCCGACGCGAATCGCCTGATCGGCCCAGGCGGCCGGATCGGCTTTGCCCTGCAAGCCGACGCAGGCGGCCAGTCCCCGCGCGGCCACACGGAGGCGAAGCTCGCTGGTAGCGCCGTCGTTCCGGATCAGGTCGTCGGCGAACTCCGCCGCCCGCTTCAGCCACGCCCCAACGGCCACCTCCTTGTTGTTCCAATTCCCCCAGGCGATGTCGTGGGCAGCGCCGAGGTGGGCATCGACGAGCACCTCCTTGGCCGGCAGGCGGATGGCCGGGTGCGGATCGCCGGCGATGGCCTCGGCCGTCTTGATCGCCTGGCTGTGGTATTGCATCGCCCGCTTGTAGTCGGGTTCCGGCGCGGAGTTGGAGAGGTCGCCGAGCAGGCAGAGGGCGCGGGCCTTGACGAAGGGACGCTGCTCGCTGGCGGCAACCGCTTCCTCGGCGCGCCGCGTCGCCTCGGAAAACCGTCCGAGCTGGCCGAGGATCTGCGCCTGCGTGAGCTGGAACTGGCCGTTCTTCGGATCGAGTCGGACCGCCTCTTCGGCGGCCGCCAGGGCTTTGTTCGGGTCGCCGGTGAGGAGCAAGGCACGGGCCTGGAGCCAGCGGGCCCGGGAATTCTGCGGTGCCAGTTTGACGGCCGTTTCCAGGTCCTTGAGGCTTGCCTCGATCTGCGTGTCCAAGTCGGTTTCCGCTCGGAGCACGAACGGCTCCGCCGTCACCGCCTCGAGGATGATCTGGGCCACCTTCATCGTCGGCTTGCCCGGCGCCGGACCCGGCTCGAACGAGAAAAGCACCCCCCGCTCCGGATACGACTGCCCCAAGATCTCGCCCATCTCATTGGAGACCAGCACGGGCCGTATGCTGGACAAGGCCAACTGCTTGGCCACGCCCTCGGCGGGAAACGCGTGACTCAGGCGAATGATGATCGAGGCCACCTTGTCCTCGTAGAACGTCACCTCCACGTGATCGAACGGATCGACGGCGTACAAATGAACGATCGCGCCTCGCTCCTTGCGCATCTCTTTGGGGACCCCCCATGCCTTCTTCACGTCCGCCATCCCGCTCGCGCCGGGAGTAACGCCGTTGAAACTCGCGGTCTCGATCTCGACCGGGCCGGCGGCTGGGGCCTCCGGAATGGGGCGAAGCGGCTTCTCGTCGGACGCTGCTGCGGCGGACTCTTTCTTGGCGTCGGAGACCTTCTTGTTGGCCGGTTTCTCCTTGTCGGCGGGCTCATCGGGCGGGCCATCGGGAAGGACCTCGAGGATGCTCTTGGCGCCCCCGTCCTTCAGGGAAGCCGCGCCTTTCGAATCGCCGGGCAAGCGATCCGGGATCTCCGGCGGCGAGGCCTTGTCGGAGGCCTTCTTCCCGGCATCGCTTCCCGTGGTCGCGGTTCCGCCGGGTTTCGTGTCGCGGAGCACATTCTTCGGCGGCGCCAGGGTGGGCCCCCGCTTGACGGCAGCCGATGCCGGTGGGGCGGCTGTCCCTACGGCAGCTTCGGTCTGCCCGCCCGCCTTGCTCGGCGTGGCGGCGGGCTCGTCCGCGATGGCCGACATCACCAGCAAGGTCATCCAAGCGGCGACCCCCGCCCAACTCGCCCCAGACCGCCGACACAGTGTGCAACACATCGCGTCATCCTCCTGAATCTCGCGACATCCCCACGGGAACTCCACACGGTGACCCATGCTCAGCCCGCGGTTCTTTGCCTGATCTGCGCTAATTCCGCATTTTGAAACGAACGTGACACGATGGACCTGGACGAAAGGCGGAGTCTACCCACACTCGCCATATCTCGTCCAGACCGGATTTCTCCCGGTATGGCAGCAGGGCAGCCCCGGTAGACTTCCCGGCAACCGTGTGCTATCGTCGGGCGGTATCCACTAGCCAGCGGAGGAAGATTTCCGATGTCCGGGTTGCTGTGGCGTAGCGGCGTGGGGCTCGTGATGGCGGCGATTCTCGGTTGCTCGAAGGGACCTGCCCCCCAGACCGGTGGGCCTGCGGGGGCGCCTTCCACGGTCAAAGCCTTGGCCAGTGCGAAGACCTCGCCGGCGACCAAGGCCTCGGAGCCCTCGGTGGCCGCGACCCTGCCCGCCGCCGGGGGCGTTGCGGCATCCTCCGGGGGTCCGTTCTGGCCGCGTTTCCACGGGCCCAGAGGGGACAACCTTTCCACCGAAACCGGCCTGCTCAAGAAGTGGCCGGAGGGCGGACCGAAGCTCCTCTGGACCGCCAAGGGGCTCGGCCACGGCTTTTCCAGCGTCAGCCTGGCTGGCGGGCTCATCTACACCACCGGCAACAAGGACGACAAGTCGACGATCACCGCCCTGGACCTGAACGGCACGATCCTGTGGCAGGTCGACAACGGCGCGGCCTGGACCGGCGACTCGCCCGGCACGCGAAGCACGCCGACGATCGACGGCGACCGGCTCTACGACGAGTCGCCCCTGGGCGAAGTGCTATGCTGCAACGCCAAGACCGGTCAGAAGGCTTGGAGCGTGAACATTCTCAAGGAGTTCGCAGGGGAGAACATCCAGTGGGCCCTTTCGGAATCGCTCCTGATCGACGGCGACCGCGTGATCTGCTGCCCCGGCGGCAAGAAGGCCAGCGTCGCCGCGCTCGACAAGATGACCGGGAAGACCGTCTGGATGGCCAATCCGACCGGGGTGAAGACCAGCTATGCCACGCCCGTCTTGGCCGAGTGCCAAGGGTTGCGGATGATCCTCACGATGAACTCCAAGGCATTTCTCGCCGTCGGCGCCGACCAGGGCGGCCTGCTCGTCACGTTTCCCCACGAAACCTCCTACGACGTGAACGCCACTTCGCCGATCTGCCACGACGGGCACATCTTCATTACCTCCGGCTACGGCTCCGGCTCGGTCCTCCTCAAGGTCAAGGTGGAGGGGCAGAAGGCCTCGGTCGAACGGGTGTGGCAGTCGAAGGAACTCGACAACCATCACGGCGGAGTCATCCTCCTGGACGGCTACCTCTACGGCGCCGCCTTCCGGAGGAACTGGGTCTGCCTGGAATGGGAGACGGGCAAGAAGATGGTTGCCGAACGTGGCGTAGGCAAAGGCTCGCTCACGTACGCCGATGGGATGCTCTACACGCTCAGCGAGCAGCGCGATATGGGCCTGGTCGAGGCCACCCCCAAGGCCCACAAGGTCGTCAGCAAGTTCAAGGTCCCCTCCGGCGGCGAGGGGCCTTCCTGGGCCCATCCGGTCGTCTGCGGCGGCCGCCTCTATGTGCGCCACAGCGATCAACTGTTCGCCTACGACGTGCGGGCGGGGGAGTAGGAATCGCTACCCGGCCCGCGGCGTCATCCCCAGTAGCGTTTGCGGCGCTTCGTAAAGGATGGCTCGGGCAACGGCCAGGGCCTCCTCGCGCGAGTATTGGCCCTGTTCGATTCGCTGGGCCAGCACCTGGGCCATCTGCTTGCGCACCAGAAGGACCTTGCCGTAGGTCCATTCGACCACGTAAGCGTCGGAGAAGAAGCCCACCTGCTTGTTCACCGGAAGCATGTCGAGCCGCTCGGACATGACCTGGCGGATCACGTCGGGGAAGAAATTGTGCCACCAGTAGCCCGCCAGGCTCAGGTTGGGCAATTCCCGGGCCATGATGCACAGCGACTGGTTGGCGTGCCGACTCGACAAAAAGGCCTGAAAACGGAGCTTGGGGTGGCGGCCGATGATCTCGGCCAGTTGGGCGATGGTGCGCTGGGAAAGCCGGCTGCCGGTCTCAAACGGCAGCGGCTCGGCCCCCAGGCTGAACTGGAACACGATCTCGTGGCCGTGCTTCTCCAGCGCGGTGAGGAACGCCTCATTGATGTACGAAGCATAGACGTCGCGCTCGCCGGGCCCGGCCTCGCCGCGGCGCATGAGGGCCGCAGCCATCTCGGCGTCGCTCACCGGGCGGAAGTCGATGTCGGTTGAGATGTGCGTGGCCGTGGCGAGCACGTGCCCATAAGGGATGCTATCGACGTAGTGCGCCATGGCCGCATGGACGTCGTCGAGGGAGCGGATGGTCCGCTCGGTGGGTGGGCGCGGGCCGGAGCCGATCGGCGCCGGGCTTTCCGGCGTGCGCCCCCAGCATCGCTCCAGTTCGTAGAGGGCGGTATCGAATTCACCCCATTGCGTGCGCGTGAAAAAGCCCCATTCCAAGGCGTACAGGAGCCGGTCGTCGTCGAGTCCGGGGCCGCGCCGGGCCCATTCCGTGCCCGAGCGGCGGATGTTCAGCCGGTCGAGGATCGCCCGGTGCCAGGCCCGGTCGTCGGCACGCTCGCGGACGATCGAGTCCAGCTCGCGCCAGTTGTCGTCCGTGATCGGCTTGCGCCAGTCGTACAGGTCTCGCAGGATCATGCGCAGGCACCAGAAGCAGCTCGTGTTCTGGATCAGCGGCAGGAGCGGGACGGCCTCTTGAATGCGGGCGTGGGCCTCCTCCCGGCTCGGCCAGCCGGGATACTGCGTTAGTCGGGCCCCGCTCGGGCATCCGGCCGCGTAGAGATCGCTGACCACCATGTGATAAAGGAGGATGTCGTGCAGGCCCCGGGCCCCGAGCCGGCCGCCGACCAGATGGGTGTGCACGTCGAAGATCGGCAGGTCGGCGAGCGCCTGTTCCAGGTCCTCAGCGAGTGACTTGGGCGAGATCGTCATGACAGTCGTTCACGTTGTGGAGGAAACGTGTGTAACTACCGATCCCTGCCCCTTCGGCACAAGACGAACTGTGGGGATCGTCCCAGAATCATGCACGGTCATTCAGGAATTCTTCGACAACGGATCGCGTGGGGATGCCCGCCTGCCCGCCGCGGCGAGTCGCCTTGAGGGCCGCTGCCGCAGCAGCGAACCGCACCCGCTGCGGCAGCTCCAGCC
>Ga0163210_1000908_pt1 | contig 12625 bp, 17 predicted proteins | sample Kivu_220m_FD_113536 | JGI IMG/M metagenome (GOLD analysis project Ga0163210, IMG submission 113536) | Freshwater microbial communities from Lake Kivu, Western Province, Rwanda to study Microbial Dark Matter (Phase II) - Kivu_220m | ecosystem: Environmental > Aquatic > Freshwater > Lake ...
ACCGAAGACGGCGGTCGCCTTAATGCCTTTGCCACCGAGCCCCGCATGGAAGTTGTGAGTGCCGAGAGCGGCTGGGGTTTTCACGAGCGCGCCGAGAAGCTCAACGGCCGCATGGCAATGCTTGGCTTCATTGCCCTCCTGGCCACCGAAATCGCCCTGGGCGGCGAATCGTTCACCCGCGGCCTGCTCGGGATCGGCTGATTCAGCTGTCGTTAACTCCCCCGGGACCCTTCTGGCCGCAGCAACATTGCTGCGGCTTTTGCTTGGCGAGCTGCTGTTTTGCCCCCTGCCCCTCCATTGTTCGCCTTGGTGCGCGGATGCGGACCGACCGGCGCCCTGGCGGCCCTGGCCCTGGCCGAAGCAGGCTGGTCAGTGCGGGTTCAGGATCCTTCCAGCCCCGCCGAACTGACAGCAAGGCAACGGGCCTATGCCTTGACCCACTCGAGCCGCAGACTGCTGCAGCAGCTGGGTCCCTGGGATGCCCTACGCGACCGGCTGGTTCCATTCCATGCGCTCAACCTGCGTGATCTGGGCAGCGGCGCCGCCACCGTCAGCTTCAGCAGGTGCGATCTCAGCCGGGCCAACGCGGCTGAACCGATCGGCTGGATCGCCCTGCATGACACCCTGATGGCCACCCTGCTGGGGGCGCTCGAGCGGCATCCCGGGGTCAGCTTGGCCCTGGGAGCCGCCGCAACCGATGGGCCCGGCCCCGAACCGGTCCTGATCGTGGCTGCCGAGGGCTCCCAGTCAGCCAGTCGCGACAGCCTGGCCATCGGCTGCTGGCGTTGGCACTACCGCCAGAGCTGCCTCACAGCCCAGGTTCAGATGCGCGGAACGGAGCCGCACCAGGCCTGGGAGCTGTTCAGACCCGAAGGCCCGATGGCCCTGCTGCCCCTGGGCGGGACGCTGGTGCAGCTGGTCTGGAGCGCCAGCCCCGAGCGCTGCCGTGCGCTCGAGCTGCTCGGCCCCGATGCATTTCTGGATCACCTCTCGGGAGCGTTGCCCGAGCGCTTCCAGCCCGAAGCCTGCCTGGTGCAGCCCCGCAGCTTTGCGGTGGGTCTGAGTCTGGCCCACCGCCTGCAACGGGGCCGCACGGTGCTGGTGGGCGAAAGCGCCCACAGCAGCCATCCGGTGGGCGGCCAGGGGCTCAACCTCTGCTGGCGTGATGTGGCGACGCTGCATCGGCTGGCCCTGCGGGTGCAACGGGGGCGTCTCACACCCGGGGCCCTGCCGCGGCGCTACGCGCTGCAGCGCTGGCCCGACCTGCTGCTCACCCTGGCGGCAACCGACCTGCTGGTGCGGGTCTTCTCCAACCGGGCTGCGCTGCTGTTGCCCCTGCGGCGTGCCGCACTCGGGGCCCTGCTGCGGCTGCCGCTGCTGAGGCGGCTGAGCCTGGGCGTCATGACCGACGGCCCTTGCCGGGTGCAGTGCCACTGACCACAGTGGAACCATCCCAGTGGAACCATTCAGAGCGGGGCCATGGTCATCAGCACCACGCCCCAGCCACCGCCGTCGGCGGGGCTGCTGCGTCACCTGCGGCTGCATCTGGGCCTGAGCGACAGCGCCCTGGCCCTTGGACTGCGGCAGGCCCAGCAGGAGCAGGCGCCGCTGCCGGTGGTGCTATGGCGATTTGGGCTGATCAGCCTGGAACAGCTCGACGCGGTCCTGACCTGGCAGGACCAGCAACCCTGAGCTCAGCTGTACAGGATCAGCGACTCAACCGGATGCTGCTCGGGCAGGCGCTGACGCCCACCGAGGGCCACCAGCTCAGCCACGAAGGCAAAGCCGCACAGCTGACCGCCGGCGGCGGTGACCAGCTCGGCGCAGGCGGCGGCGGTGCCGCCGGTGGCCAGCAGATCGTCGACCACCAGCACCCGGTCGCCGCGGGTGAAGGCATCGCTCTGGATCTCCAGCCGATCGGAGCCATACTCGAGCGCGTAATCGACGCCGGTCACGGCACCGGGCAACTTGCCGGGCTTGCGCACCGGCACAAAACCGATCTGCGCGGCCGTGGCCAGGGCGGTGCCCACGATGAAGCCACGGGATTCGATGCCCACGATCAGGTCGGGCTGAAGGCGCTGACACAGACCGCTGAGCTGCCGCATCACCTCCTGCCAGCCCTGCGGATCCCGCATCAGCGGGGTGAGATCCCGGAACAGGATCCCTGGTTTCGGGAAATCAGGCACGTCGCGCACCAAGGCGCGCAGATCGATCCCGGCTGTCATCGCCCCTTGCCGTTGGCCATGGCATCATCGCAGCCATGGTCTCTGCAGCCGCTCCGCCCCAGCCGCCCGCAACAGCACCGGATGCCCCCCTGCCCCGGCGCGGCATCGAGCGGCTGGACCTGATGTTGCTGTGTGCCGAAGCCCTGGATCTCAACGGTGCCGAGGCGACCTTGATCCTCAGTGAACAGCTGGGATTTCAGGAGCTCATCCCCAACCGGGTCGAACTATGGAAACGGCGCTGCCACAACCCCCTGCGCCGTCAGGTGCGCCGCGGGACCCTGGCCGCCACCGACAGTGACGCCCTGATCCGCATCCTCTGCACCCAGTGCGAACGGCTGTATCCGTTGCTGCGGGCCCTGCTCTCGGCCGCCGAACCCGAGGCGATCGCACGCCAGCGCTGGGGGTTGTTCGAAGAGCGCCTGGCCGGCCTGGTGCAGGAGCGCATGAATCCGCGCCGAGGCGGTGTGCAGCGGCTGCTCGAGGGGGCCGAAGGGGCCCAGCAACGACGCCAGCTGATCCTCGCCATGGCCCTGGCGGCCGGCAACGGCGGCGTTGCCCGGCTCAAGGCCAGCCTGATGGATGCCGGTGCCTGAGCAGCCATGAAACAGACCCTGCGCTTTGATCAGATCAGCTGCCGCCTGCAGGTCGAGGGCCTGCCGGATGTCTCGACCGGCCAGAGCGGTGATGTCCTCGGCATCGTCACAGGCTGGAGCCTGCAGTGGGCCGGAAGACCCGAACTCGAAGGCAGGAAGGAGCATCTGCTGGCCCTGATGCAGGCTGTGCTCCCCTACGCCAGGCTGCTGATCAGCGGGGCCGGCAGGCCGCTCACCAGCCCGGGCCAGGAGGTCGACATCGCCCCGGCCGCGGGGGGTGGGCATCAACTGCTGCTGCGCAGCAGTCAGCCCGGCACCGAGCCCCTGACGGTCGTTCTCGATGACGCCGAGCTCAGCGATCTGGTGCGGGTGCTCGACCAGCTGCGGCTCGACCGCCGCCTGTTGCTGAAACTCGACATTCCCGAAGACCGGCCGCTGCGTGGGCGCGAGGTGAGCCACCGCATCCCCCGTCGTCAGCGTCTGGCAGCCCCGGCTGCAGCGGTCCTGGCCCTGGCCCTGAGCACAACGGCATCGCTGTTGTGGACCACTCCAAGGCCGCCGGCACCAGCGGGCCAGGGGCTCACCCAGACCGACAAGCTGAACCCACCCCGTTGACGCGGCGCCGGGCCTCTGCACACTGGGCTATCGATGCATTGACCTGTCGCGATGCCCCTGTCCTGGCCCCAGCTGCGGCGACGGGTTGCCCGTCTGGGCGCCAGTCTCGACGTGGTGGTGCGCAGCGATCCGGAGGTCTGCGGCCTCAGCGGAGAGACCTTTCACCTCTCCATGCACCACGGCGGCCAGGGTGACTGCAACGTGGGCGACCTGCACCTGATCGATTGTCCCAACGAACTGGTGCTGAGCGAGTTTGAACGCTGGATGCGCGACGCCGGTCACCGACTCGAGCCATGAGACGTCACCAGCAGACCGGGACACGGCAGGTGTTCAAGAAACAACCCAGCAGCGCCCGCTGGCAGCGGGCCGCCAGTGGCGTGCTGCTCATCGCCCTGGGCTGCGGCCTGCTGGTCGCGCTGATGCAGTTGCCCGAGCGACTCGACACCCTGTTGCTGGTGAGCACGGCAATCGCCAACCTGATCAGCGGGCTCAGCCGCTTTCTCCAAGGGCTGTTGCAGCTGCTGGCCGTGCTGCTGCTGGTAATCGTCGCCATTGGAGCACTGGTGCTGCTGCTGGCGGGTCTCAGCCGGCTGGTGCGGGCCAGTCTTGGGACCCCGCCGCCGCCGAGCAGCCGCCGCCGGAGCGGTGCCAAGCCCCGAAATGGCTGAGTCACGGCACCGTCAGCCGGTTGGTAACCCCATCAACCATGCAGGCGCTGCAGCCAAAAACCTGCCAACTGCCAGCTGCTCCACAGAAACATGCCCAGAAACAGCCAATTGAGCCAGGCGGGGCGCTGGGGCTTGTCAGGCTGCATGGTCAACGGGGCCGGCCGGTCTCACCTCTAGGTTGCCGTAACAGGTCCGACCACCACCAGCGGCCATGGAGCTGATCGCCACGTATTGCAATGCAGGGCTCTGCCAACTCGCCGACGCGGTCTGCGACTTCTACAACCGCCGCACGGACCTGCAACGGCCGGGCCTCAGTTTTGGCGCGAATGCCAGCCGCCCCGACAAACGCTCGACCGACATCTCCCTGGTCTGGATCGATCACAGCGATGCCGAGGCCCACGCCCTGGCCGACACAATCATGCGGGCCGTTGCCGGGGGCCTCAAGCGGTATCTGGCCGAACGGCCGCTGCTGATGGAGATCTGCCCTGAGCGCAGTCTGTTCATCAACCCACTGTTCAACATTCAGCATTACGCCCCTGGTGAAGGCTTCGTGGCCTGGCACTGCGACTGGAGCACCGAGCACGACGCCAGCGAACCGATCACCCGCGTTCTGGCCTGGATTCTGTATTGCAATGACGTCGACAATGGGGGCACCGAATTTCACTGGCAGCAGCACCACGTCGACGCTCAACGCGGGCAGCTGGCGATCTTCCCCGCGGGGATCAGCCATGCCCATCGCGGCCGCGTCAGCGAGGTGGCCAGCAAGACCATCGCCACCGGATGGATCAATGCCGGCTCCTTGGAGGCATATGTCGCGCGCCTGGGGAGTGAAGACGACAGCAACTAGTGATACGTTCGGTGCGCCACCCATCAACGCTCCCTTCAAGCGGCCGTGCAACACGATCCACGTTTCTCAACCATGGAACAGCACCCCAGCGAAGACAGAGGTGACGCTGACAACCCAATAAGGGGCAAAATCGACAATAGTCAGACAGAAGTAGACGAGCAAGATCCCAGAAGCATAATTAGCAGCAAACAGAAGATTGAGCCCACACAGGCCGAACAAAAAGGACAGGTCTTTTTCATTCGCCACGGCGAAAGCACCAGCAACGAGCGCAATATCTTTGCCGGCGTCCTTGATGTGCCACTCACTCCCTATGGCCGGCTACAGGCTCGCCGTGCAGGCCAGGACATCCGCAGGAAAGAAGTTCAGTTTGATGCCGTTTATGTGTCACACCTACGGCGGGCCAGGCAAACCTGCGAGATTGCGCTGCACGAAAGCCAGGCCCTTCGAAATCCCGAGACCAAGCCCATCATCGATCACCGCATCAGTGAACGCTCCACTGGCATTCTGACCGGCGAAAACAAGAATCTCTGCCGACAGGCGTTGGGTCACAACCGCTTCGAGGCAATGGTCCATGCCCACAACGAAGCACCACCCGGGGGAGAAACGATCGAGAACGTCTACAGACGGGTTGTTGATTTCTACACACAGCAGGTGGTTCCACGCATTGAACGTGGTGAAAATGTCCTGGTGGTCTGCCACGAATACGTACTCGAACCATTGTCGGTGTATTTGTGCGGCCTACCAGCAAGTGCTTACAAACGCCTAAAACTTCCGAATGCAAAGGCTCTGAGCAGAAGTGATCTGATGCGCTTCCGTGAGGACGAGGCAGCAGAGGGTGCGATGCGACGCAAAAGCATGAATGACCTTGCAGCCATGCATGCGGTGACGCTGTACGCGCTGAGTTTCGTCGTCGCAGCCACGTCCAGGTGCCTGCTGGACGGCCCAGCCATGCCGACCAGCCTGTTCCGACTGTTCACGGTTGTCGGGCTCGCGATCAGCACCTTTTACGCCTATCTGGGCCTTGATTTCAAAGAAACCGCTAACAATGTTTCAGCCATCACCACCCGGGTGATTCTGGGGTGGTGGGGGATGCGCTGGCTCCTGGCAGCTGGGCTGATCAGCACAGGCAGCCTCACCCTCAGCATCGATGGTGAGATCAATCCCTCCATCCTCTGGCTGTTGCTGTTGCTGGTGCCGCCGGGGTTGACCTCGGCAACCCTCTCGATGGTCTGGGGCGGCAACCTGTACCCAAGCGCGGCACTCTCGAAAAACCTATCGCTCGTGCTGCCCCTGCTACTGATCATTGGGATCAACGCAGTGCTACCGACCAATGCAGGGTCAGGGTTGATCTACTTCTACCTGGTGATCCTGGTCGGCCTGGCACTCCCGGCACTGCTGGCACAGATCTGGCGGCGGCGATCACCGGTGAGATCCAACCACCACAACAATGAATTCAAGTTCATCGGTGTACTGGCAGTGATGCTGATCAACGGTTCACTGGGTTATCAACTCACGCCACCGACATTTCTACAGGATCTATTCCAGTCATTGCCAAATGCGACAACAGTCAACAAGGATCAGCAACTCATACTGGCCTTAGGGGTTTTTCTCGGCATGCGCCTCTTGGCATGGCTGACGCTCGTGGTGGTGCGGCGGGTGCCGGAATTTGCCAAGGCTGAATCGCAGGACATCTGGATCCTTCTGACACAGCCGAACATTGTGCTATGGCTATCAACGGTGTTGGCTGTCAGCGTGGCCATTCCGGGCAGTGCAACGGCCTATACGATGTTCTGGGCCTCAGCGGCCTACTGCTGCTTGCCACTCCTTGACCAGATTGGACTGATGCGCCAATTCAGCACCCATTTACTGCAGGAAAGCCTGAAGACTTCAAGACTGAGTGAGGACAGAATACAGGAAATTTTCGACAGCATTGATGAAGACCAAAGCGGCGAACTCAGCCTGGGAGAAATCAAGGACCTGCTACGCTTGATTGAGCAAAATACGACAGGGCTGACCTCAAACGAGGAGACACTCGATTATGTCAGCGAATACATGTTAAAGATCATGGATAGCGATCAGGATGGCCGTGTCTCCAACAGAGAGCTGAAGCGCTACATCAGCACTTACGGCCTGGTCGCCAACCTGAACCTCAACCGGCAGCGATGATGCCGTGATCACCGAAGCCCCAAGTCAGAGCAGACTAACAATCCAAAAGCGATCCACAGAAGAACCACGTCATTTCAAACTCCCGTACCTGATCAATGACCACTGATACAGGCAACGGACAACTCTGGATCCTGCTTCCCTGGGCACTGTTTGCGCTGGCCGTTGCCATCAAGTTCTGGCAAATCAGCAACGCGATCCGTCAGAACAGCCTGAAGAAAAGACCATCAACCGAACGTTTCAGACAACGACTCGAGCGCCTCTGGCGCAACGATGGTCCGTCAGCGCGTTGAGCCAAGCGAGTGTAGCTGTTGCAGGAGCACCGAGGTTCACCATGGACGCGGTTGTCACTGCAGCAGGCGGGACTAAACTTGAGTGAGGATAGGTTGATCCATGGTTTTCGAATTACAAGGCACAGCCAGTCGCGATAATTTTGTGCTCGGACGAGCGGGCCTTGTCTACAGCAGCCTCCATGATCCAACGCATGAGCATCCATCCTGGATCCTCGGGCTGACTCCCCAGCAGGATGCCATCAGTCTGCCGGGCACGATCCGCGACTATTTGTTACGCCCCACATCACTACCGTACGCGATCAGCGGTTATGCCAAGGGCGCGCCTGCGTTGGGTATCTATTTCACCAACCGCAATGAACGAGTTGCCCGAGAGTCGGCTTGGGGTCGCCAATATGGCAATGAGATTTCATTGATTGCCTATCTTGTTCAACCCAAAGAACTCCTCTTTGACCCGTGGATTCTAAGTCTGGGCTTGAAATCGGACAGCGACATCAACAGTCAAATCGACACCTACAACCTGAGCTATCAACAAATTCACGGGGGTGTTTTCACACCTGCCAATTATTTCACCGAGAACGAACGACAACTGTTTCTCTTTGATGGGGCAGGCGCACTGCAGCGCTCATCGCAGCCTGGCGAGGTCACACAACTGTCCAGCGAAGCCAATCAGGGTGTTGTCTATATTCCAAGCGAGAGTCTCAACAGCTTCAGCATCCCCCTGAGCGCGTGGAATACGCTGCAATTCAACAGGAGCACAAGCGCCCAGGATGTTACACGTCAGTGGTTTGGCAGCAACAGCGGAACCTCACTACAAACGAATGACTTGACAACACAGAAACATCTCGAAATCACGGCAAGCTCATGGATTGGAACAATCCAGATCAATCGTGTGGCACAAGGGTCTAATCATGGCGGCGAGATCGTATGGGGACTCCAAACAGTAGACGGTGCAGACCCGAGAGTTGGCTCTGTTTTGAACGGCGGTATTGGCAATGACATCTTACGCGGCCTCAAAGGTTGGGATATTCTCGACGGCGGCACAGGAAATGACTTGATCAAAGCAGGAAACGGACGCGACATCATCACTGGGGGAGCAGGGCACGACGAACTTCACGGCGACTTTGGCTGGAACACCTTCACTGACGAACGGGACAACGCATCCGACCTAATTGTCATTAAATCAGATGAATATCTTATCAACCATATCTACGGCAAAGCTTACAACAACACGGATGGATCAAAGTGCGACATCATCGAAGGGCTGGACCCGATCGATCGAATCCGCCTTATTGGTGTTAACAGCGCAGACATCACCTTCGCCCCAAACACCACCCTCACGAGGAATAACATTACAGTGACTGGCATAGGCGTCTATGGCAAAGGAGCACTGGAAGCACTGTATACTGGTGGCAATCTAAGCATTCCAGAATTAACGCAAATGACGTCCGGAGATGATTCCAGCGCTGCCCTTAACAATCAGATTTACTCCTACAGCTGGACAGAGCTCCCTGGAGTCTTCAGAACGCAACTCGCATAAAGACCTTAAGAGAGTTCAGATTAAATAGATTCTTTGCGAGCAACATGAGAAAATCCATTATAAATTCTTGATTTAGGGCTCAGGACGCATGATCTCTAACTGAGCCAAGCTCGTCAACTCAAAAGATTGCGAACAATACGCTCCCGGCAACACCGCGACAGCATGCACAACAGTGCAAAACACGCGCAACAGCGCAACACATCAGAGCAGGCTCGACGGTAATGAACGCTCAGCCCCCGCTGTTCTGGAGGTCTTTAGCACCCACATGAACGACCTCTAACAGGTCCTCAATCCCACAATCCAGCACCGTCACGATCTTGGATGCAAGATCCAGTGACAGCGCTGCCGCCGCCTTCCCGTCGGTTCGTGCTAGTCGGGTGATAGTGGTCGCAGCGACACCCGCCTGAATGGCCAGCGCGTTCATCGTGATGGATTTCTCCCCAGCCTCAGCACGGCGAAGATTTGCCTTGGCGATTGCCTTGGCGAGGGTCAATCGAACTTGCCTTGCCATGGAAAGCACAATACCTGAAGCATCGAAGCGGATAATAGCTACCCCCAAGACTAGGCACTCAGCGCCTAACACTAAGCAACTGCCAGAAACACCTCCAGGGCAACGAAACCAAGAACGGCAACAGCCGCTAACAGCGAAGGAAGGGCGAACACGGCGACAACCCCAAGGGCCAAAGCATTTCTAAAGGAAATCTGAAGAAGTGGCCACGTCGATTCACAGACCCGCATTGAACAAAACATCCCTCAACAGTTGGGGTCCAAATGCAGCATATTCAGCGCCATGCACAACAATACCTGCATCCTTATTCAAAAACCTGGCGAAGAAGCCTCCTCCTTGTTGCTGCCTCTCCCTCTCACAGAGATGGCAGCCAATGCACCTCCTGATTCCTGCTGGAGCTGGTGATCTTCGCCTCGAGAATCGACCGGGCTCAGACCAGTAGCAGGCACGGCGGGATCGGCCGCAACCACTGGTGAGCACCGATGGCAAACAGCGATCCGGCCGCCATCCAAGGCGATGGCCAGGAATAGCTCAAAAGAAGGTAAGATGTTAAAAGTTGTAAAGTCGTTCGTGCTGACTGGTCTATTCGGTTTCCTGTTCGCAGTGCTGTCCTTTGTTCAAGTGCCCCAGTGGGACAACGACTGGACCAAGTGCTCTGTCTCGGTCCCCGACACCGCCTGCCACTGGTATGTGGTGAATCCGGACAACACCTTTGGGAAGGGGTTCAGTTGGATCACAGCTCCTGAATACGACATCGAGACCCTGCGGGACATCGGCATTCAGCACGAAGTGACCGTCGCCCAGGGTTATGAAACAACCGTTGAGTTGATGAATTCCACTTCAACAGTCAAATATGGCGACGATTACTAAACGTCGCAGCCATTGACACCACAGCATCACCGGTGAAAGACCCGTTTGAGATGGGCGATGGGATTGTTATGATCGTCACCCGTCACAATCCACGATTCAGTTTCGCCGCTGGTAAGCAGGGCACGGAAGTCGTCGGCATCAATGAAGATGCCTGCCCCAACAGCCAGATCAACCATCTCTTCTGGGGAATTGGCCCCGTAGAACTCTCTCTCCACCTCAGGGTCGTCGTCCACTTGAAGGCAGAGGTGATCCAGAGCATCGAGCAGCGGTACCAGGGTGTTCTCCACGCCGCTTCCGCAGGTCAATGACACGCTACTTGGCCGGTGACGCTGCAGACACAGAACTTTATCTTCATAGCGCAAAACACTCTGGCCTCAGGGCCAGAATTGATGGAGCTTCAATCAGCCACTCAAGAATCCGTGAAGCTGCTGAAGGCATCCCGTGGCGACGGTGCCATCAAGGTTTGACTCAGTCCCAGTGCCGAAATCCTGGCAGGCCATTTATCGGAGGACCGAAGCCGAAGAAGATTCACGCGAGTGCGATGGACATGAAAGCCTTGAGCAGCTTGAATTCGAGTCCTTCTTCTTTGATTATTTTGATCTGATTATTTTGATCTGATTATTTTGATGCCATTAAGACGCCAAAGGGTATCAATCAATCTAATCAAAAGCAAGGAAGAAGCTTAAGAAGCATGGTTGATATCTGGGTAAGATATTGAAAACGAAGGGTCTGGACGAACCAGACCCTTCTTGAACTTCCAAAAAAGCGTAGAGGGTGTCCGTCGATTTCGGTCTCATCTGGACTCTCTCAGACGCTTTTGAGGTGTTGGGGTGCGATTTACCCCAACATTTACCCCATCATCAGTTTTCGTCCGTGAACTCGACGGAAGGGGCAGATCGATTGCCCCAGAGCGAATCTGGGCATTAACGCTACCCCAACATCCTTCACCCACCCTCAGGACACCACCCAACCGCCACCTCCCGCCGAGCAACCCACTGAGCGCACCGTTTGGTCAGGTGCTCGCCCTGGGGAATCAGACCCTGATGAATCGGACAGGTCAGCAGGGTGACGCAGTGCCTGCCGACCTCATAGCGGAAGTGCTGGCAGGTGATGCAGACGCTTGAGGAGCGGGAAGGGGAGAGGACATCCACATCCAGGTAGTCCCACTCTTCTGGCGGGGTCTCAGGAGGGGCAGGGCGAGCAGCGGTCATCACAGGCAGGCAAGTACGCCTGTACTACTCACGGAGTGATGGTGAGGTCAAGTGCCTTTCCGCAGATAGGGCGTCAAACTCATCAGTGACGGGTCTGCCTCCCAGTGGGGTAGTCACACGAGGAAAGTGCGGTGCGGGTTCGCCCAAGTCCGCCGCTGTCCCGCAACTGTGATGGGGTTCGCCCCTCAGTCAGAACACTCGCCGTCTCCAATCCCATTCGTGCTCGGCGAGGACCGAGGAATCCCATGAAACGCTTCCTATCCCCCCTGGTTGCCCTGACTGCTGGATCCGCTGTGGTCCTGGGCACCCATCCCGCTCTGGCACACGGCACCGCTGCTGGTGGCGCTCTGGACGGTCTCACCCACCCACTGCTCGGGTTGGATCACCTGTTCATGCTGATGGCAGTAGGCACTGCTGCCTCCTTCATCTCCTCACAACTGCTTCTGTGGGCACTTGGGGGTGCCGTCATTGGCGCTGCTGTGGGTTTCACAGGATTCACGCTTGCCTCTGCGGAAGTACTGGCGGCACTGGCGATCTCAGCAGTGGGCGCACTGATCCTGCTGGCGGGGAGGGTCGTCAAGACATCCAACAGCGACACACTCACGACCATCAGCGGCGTGGTGGTTGCAGGAGGGATCTCCATTCACGCCATGCTCCATGGACTGGAGGCACCCAAAGACAGCAGCACCCTGCTCTGGTGGAGCGGCGCTCTGCTCAGTTCGGTGCTGGTATGTGGCGGCACCTACCTGTTGCAGAAGAAACTGCCAGTGACCTGGACCAAGACAGCGGCGATTGCCTTTCTCGCCATTGGCGGGTTCCTTGCTTTTGGTCCGTTGGGTCTGATGGCAGGTGGGGCAGGGGCATGACCCTCAACCGCTGATTGCGTGAGCAAAGACCTCTTGCCCATCAGGGATCCTCGTAAGGCGCTCTGCATGGGCGGGGTCTTTGCCGTCAGCACGGTGCTCCCTGAAAAGATCCAGCACCTTGCCGCCCACCTGGAGGACTTCAGGCGGATCATTCCTGGCGAGGTCCTGGAGCACTCACTTCAAGTGCTGGGGTGCTTCCTGGTGCTCTCGGTGCTGATCTGGGCAAGCA
>Ga0163210_1000911_pt1 | contig 12611 bp, 13 predicted proteins | sample Kivu_220m_FD_113536 | JGI IMG/M metagenome (GOLD analysis project Ga0163210, IMG submission 113536) | Freshwater microbial communities from Lake Kivu, Western Province, Rwanda to study Microbial Dark Matter (Phase II) - Kivu_220m | ecosystem: Environmental > Aquatic > Freshwater > Lake ...
ACTTTGGTCTTAAATTCTGACGTGTGTCTGGTTCTGGTTCGTTTCATTGGACAAGTTTTTAAGGTTTATACTCTTTTTTTTACCTTAAGTTGCTGTCCAGTTTTTTGGGACCATTTCAGAATGCACTAAATTTTTTCATGACGGTCTCTCTTAATTGGTTTGTAACTGAGGGGTTTGGGAAAAAGCCTGATCGATGTCACCCATCACCTGATCGAGGGAATGATGTCCGTTGAGAATTCCCCGGATGTAGGCATTGAAAACAACCGGAATGGTTTTGGTCACTGGGTCGGCATCCTTCTGGTCCGCGATATCGATGACCAGGGTTCCCGTTTCATACTGGTAGGCGTAGGTCGGATACCACGGGTAGTAATATCCCCAGTCATACCATCCCCAGTAATCGGGAGAGTAATAACCCGGATAATACCACCAGTAACCCGGATAGTAATAGACCGTATTCATGGTTTTGATTGCCACGACGTTGATGGCCAGATCCGGATCCTGGTCCTTATCGACCTTGGTGAATCCACGCTGGGTCATATGATCGGTGATCTGCGCAAGAACCGCCTGGGTTGTGTCATTCGAGACCCTGACAACCGTAGTGTCATCATCCTTGATCAACCCGATGCTGTCGACAATTGCAAAGGTTTTGAAATCAGTGAAGTTGACCTTGGTATCATACATGGTCAACACCACATCCCGCTCATCCAGAAAATCGGTATCGGATGGGTACTTGTAACAGGATGCGGCGCCGATTAGAACGGCTGCGAGCAGGAGTAACTGTAATTTTGTTTTCATATGAGGTTGGTTTAAACAATCATGGAATGGGATCCTACGATCAGAAGAACCGGATAAATTCTTCCACTTTATCTACCATCTCAGCGGGCCCCATGTAAAAAGGGGAGCGCTGATGCACCGAATCGGGATGGACCTCCAGGATCCTCCTGGTTCCATCCGAAGCTTTCCCTCCCGCCTGTTCGGCAATGAACGCCATTGGTTTGCATTCGTAAAGCAGCCTCAGTTTCCCGTTTGGTTTCACCTTGGTGCCGGGGTAGAGAAAGATCCCTCCCAGGAGGAGATTCCGGTGGACGTCAGCCACCATCGATCCAATGTACCTTGTGATATAGGGGCGCTTGGTGGATGGGTCATCCTGGTGGCAGAACTGGATATAGGCCTTGATGGCTTCAGGGAAATAGATGTGGTTGGATTCATTCACTGAATAGATATTCCCATTCTCAGGATAACGGATGTCAGGATGGGAAAGGATAAAGAGCCCGACGGAGGGATCCAGCGTGAAGCCGTTCACCCCTTTCCCGGTGGTGTAAACCAGCATAGTGGAAGAACCGTAAACTACATATCCGGCCGCAATGAGGTTCACCCCCGGCTGAAGCAGATCCGCCTCTTCCGCTGGTTTGCCTATTTCACTCTTTCGCTTGTAAATGGAAAAGACCGTCCCGATGGAGACATTCACCTCGATGTTGGAGGATCCGTCCAGCGGATCAATCGCCACGACATATTTGGCCCTGTTGGAGATCGGATTATCCAGGATGATCACCTCTTCATTCTCTTCGGAAGCGATGGCAGCGCACTGCCCCCCTGCTTTCAGCGCGGAAATGAACTGGTTGTTCGCGTAAACATCCAGTTTCTTTTGCTGTTCCCCCTGAACATTCTCCGTTCCTTCCAGGCCGAGGATATCCGCAAGTCCCGCATGATTTACCTCACGGTGTACAAATTTGGCCGCGATGCCGATGTCATTCAAAATCCGTGAAAGATCACCGGTGGCGTCAGGAAACTCTCCCTGCCTGTCAACGATGAATTCAGTGAGTGTAATGATTTTTTTCATGGGAACCCGTTCACAACATTGATTGAGCGAAAGTAAAAAAAAAAATGACCCGGGATTACAACTTCAGTGCCTCTTTCAACACCTTGTACCCGGATGTGCTCGCTTTCAGCATGGTCCCGTCTTTCATCAGAACGGCATAGCTTTCCTTGTCGTAGTATTCAAGCTTATCCATGAAATCGATGTTGATGATCGTCGAGCGGTGGATCCTGATAAACCGTTCCGGGTCCAGGTGCTTTTCAAAATATTTCATGGTCTTCTCCTTTAAAAACTTGTCCCTCTCGGTATGGAGGGTGACATAATCCCCGTCGGCTTCAAGATAGCGGATCTCCCTGACGGGGATCACATGGACCTTATGCCTGATCTTGACGGCAATCCTGGCTAAAAGATCCGGCTCTTCCTCCACCGTTTCAATGATCTTTTTAACTGACTCCACCTCCTTGTTCCCGGCACCCAGAGAGATGATGGCTTTATCAACCGCCTGCGAGAAGCGGTCTTTGGAATAAGGTTTCAGCAGGTAATCAACAGCATTCATTTCAAAGGCCTTGATGGCAAACTGGTCATAGGCGGTGCTGAAGATGATCACGGGTGGTTCATCCAACAGGTCGAGCAGTTCAAAACCGGTCAGTTTCGGCATCTGGATATCGAGAAAAACAAGGTCGGGTTTTAGCTCCTGAATCGCTTTCAAGCCGGAAAACCCGTCGGCATATTCCCCGATGATCTCGAGCCCTGGATAGCTTTTCAGGAAATCGCGGATGATCTGGCGGGCGGGAGGTTCATCATCGATGAGAAGGACTTTGTGTCGATGTTCTGGCTTCATGTTGGGAAATTAAGTCGTTAAGAAATTAAGTCAATTGATTTAAGGTTTCGTCGGGGATTCTCAGCTCCACGTAAAAACGGTTTCCCTCCTTACGGGTCTTCAGCAGGTCATCCCGGTAGTAAGTAAGACGGAGCCTTTCGCGAATGTTGTTCAGCCCCACTCCTGCCCCGACACGCGGGATGGCGTCAGGATCAAAGTCATTAATGATGCGGATCTCTGAACATCCCGAACTGACATTGCATTCTGTTTCTATCAGCACCTGGTCGGTGCTTTCATAGACGCCATGCTTGATGGCATTCTCATACAGAGGCTGCAGGATCATCACCGGGATCTTCTGTTCAACACACTGCGGGTTGACGTTCAGCTCGTAGACAAGCTTATCGCCGAACCGGATCTTTTCAATCTCCAGGTAGCGTTTGATGTTCTCAAGCTCTTCAGCCAGGGAGGTCAGGCTACCGGCTCCCGATGAGACAGAATACCTCAGAAAGTCGGAAAGTTTGATCACCATTTCCCTCGCCTTCTCCGGATTGGTCACGGTGAGGGAACTGATCGAATTCAGGCTGTTAAAAAGAAAATGTGGGTTGATCTGTGATTTCAGCATGTTCAGTTCCGACTCCTTCAGAAGGGTGTTCAGCCGGGCTTCCATCTTCAGTTTCTCCTGGAGGTTGTAATTGTAGATCAGCAAGTAAAAGGTGAGGCCAAGCAACAGGTACAGGAGAACTCCGCTGATCACCCGCATGGGGACGGAAACCGTCAGGAAATCATTGTAAACGGTCTCATCGTGAAATAACAAGGAGAGGATGGAATAGGCCAGACCAAACCAGATGACCAGGAGCAACACCAGGGAGGTCAGATGGTTGAACACGATGTTGAACAGGTTTTTCGAGGAGGGGGCGGTATACCGTACAATAAACCACATCGGCAGGCCGATCAGCCCAAAGAGTAAATTGAACACAAGGGCATCGGCCAGTGCAATTTCCAACGGGAAGTGGTACTGGAACACTAAAATGATGAACTGGATCCCCGCTAAAAGGATCCAGGTCCCGAAGTAGATCAGAATCGATCCGGTGCTTTTAAATACAGGATGCTGCATCAGATGAATGCTTAATAACTCTTGATCTCACCCCCTCCGAAAACAGCTTCCGCCTTGATGATCAGTACCTTTGAAGGATCTGTGTTTTCTTTGATGATCCGTCGTTTATCTTCGAATCCACCAAGAACAGAGGAGTTTTTCACGATCACTTTCCAGTCGGCCGGCACAATAACGGAAGCACCTCCGAAAATGGCTGTTATCTCTAGCACATGCTCTCCGGGAGCCAGGGAACAGCTGGTAAGATCCACTTCCGTACCTCCGAAAATACAGGAGATCTTGCCTCCCTTGAATGCCTGGTGAACCACCTTCTGCTTGCTCCCCCCAAAGATCGCCTCTTCGCTGATGTAGCCATCTTCCACAATGAACTCTTCCCGGTTTCCGTGAAAGCGATGGGGTTTGAAACCCTTGAAGAGCACAATGATGCCAAAGGCAATCAAAAGGGCAGGCCAGAAGAGATTGTGAACGCTGAAAGGCAAAACGCCAAATCTCGGGATGATAAAAATCCCACCGATCAGTATCAGGATAATACCGGGGATGTAGCTGTCCTTGCCAAACAGGCTGATCACCCCGATGGCGATCAGGAGCATCTGCCATGAGAATACGATCGATCTCCAGGAATAGGGGATCACATTGAAATTCAGTCCCAGCAGGATCAATCCGGCCAGGATCACCACCGCCCCAAGTGCATATTTCTTCATACGTCGCTTAGCTGAGTATATTTCTGAACGATTTTCGTTATGCTTTTCAACAAATGAGTTCATTTTTTTCAGATTTTAAAATTAGACATTTTTTTCGTGAGCAAAAATAATCCGGACGGATTCCGGTGAAAAGAAGATATCGGTAAATCGCCGAATTCCCACGATAAGGAATTGAAAAAACATCTGAAACAGATCATAGGGGGGGGATAAAATTTCGTTAGTTTTGCACTATGAAACTCCCGTTCTCCAAGTACCATGGCACCGGAAATGATTTCATTCTTGTGGATAACAGGGAAGGGAAGATCCACCTGACAAGGGACCAGGTCATTCTGTTGTGTGACCGTCACTTCGGCATCGGCTCCGACGGGCTGATGACACTTAACGCTCAACCCGGATATGATTTCGGGATGTCCTATTTTAACTCCGACGGGAATGAGAGCACCATGTGCGGAAACGGCGGCCGCTGCCTCACGGCGTTTGCCAAAGCCTGCGGCCTCATCAACACACAGGCCCGTTTCCTCGCGATTGACGGAGAGCATATTGCGGACATCCTGCAGGAAAAGGGAACCGTGACGCAAGTAAAACTGAAAATGTCGGATGTCACTTCGTCCCAAATTTCAAGTCCCACGTCCCAAGTCTCACAACTCACGTCTCACGTCTCACAACTCACGTCTCACGTCCCTCGTCTCACGTCTCACGTTATCAACACCGGCTCCCCTCACTTCGTCCTCTTTGTGGAAGATGCCTTTGCAACCGATGTGGTGAACGAGGGCCGGAAGATCAGAAACGATCGGGAATTTGCCCCTGAGGGGATCAATGTCGATTTCGTCCAGATCCGTGAGAACGGCGATCTCTATGTACGGACCTACGAGCGCGGGGTGGAGGATGAAACCCTATCCTGCGGCACCGGGGTGACAGCCGCAGCCTTGGCGTATGCCAGTGGGCAAGCAGAGGCGCAGCATGCTGCGCCTGGCAGTGGGCAGGTAGAGGCGCGGCATGCCGCGTCTGGCAGCGGGCCTGCGGCAACCAGTATCCGCGTCGAAACCCGCGGGGGGATCCTGACGGTTTCGTTCCGCCGGGAGCCTGACCGCTTCACGGACATCTGGCTGGAAGGGCCGGCGAAGTTGGTGTTTAGCGGGGTGGCTGAAGTTTGAGGGACGAAAACAAGCGGACAAGCGGACGAGCGGACAAGCGGACAAGCGGACAAGCGGACAAGCGGACAAGCGGACAAGCGGACAGGAAATACAGAGTTATAAAACCCGAAACCCGAAAACTGAAACCCGAAAACTGAAACCTGAAACCTGAAACCTGAAACCTGAAACCTGAACCATGAACCATGAACAGTAACCTATTACAGGGTCCTCGTCTGCTTCTCAGGGCTGTCGAACCTTCGGATGTAGACCAGCTCTTGAAGTGGGAAAACGACATTGAAGTCTGGAAAGTGAGCAATACATACACCCCCTTTTCCCGCTACGAGATCGAAGAGTACGTGCTGAACGCCAAACGTGATATCTTCTCGGCCAGGCAACTCCGGCTGATGATCTCCCTTCCCGGAGACGACACCCCGAGTGTTACGGTGGGGACCATCGATCTATTTGATTTTGAGCCTGTACACCTGAGAGCCGGAGTGGGGATCATGATCGCCAAAGAGTTCCGTGGTAAAGGATACGCTGCAGAAGCGCTGAAGATCCTGGTTCGCTACGCCTCCGAAGGACTTCATCTGAACCAGCTTTTCTGCAATATCTCTTCAGAGAATCTGGTAAGCCTCCACATCTTTGAAACGATCGGTTTCGTCCGTTGCGGGCACAAGAAAAAATGGATCAATGCCGGGGAAGAGTGGGTGGATGAATATATGTACCAACTGATCCTGTAATCGAAATGCGCCTCCTCTTCCGCATCCTGTTTCTCCGTCTCCTTCCGTTTCTTCTCCTCGCCCTGCTGCTGATCGGAGGCGAACGGCTTTATTTCAAGGTCCATTCCGCCGTCATTGATCTGAAAGGGATTGACCATGCCTGGCTCTATATCCCGAAAGGGGCCGGCTTCAACCAGGTGAAAGACAGCTTGTACGCACATGGATATGTCAGCCGGAAAAAGTTGTTCGAAAACTATGTGGAGCTTGGGGAGTACAACCGGCGGTTCAAACCCGGAAGGTACCGCCTAACCGACAGGATGAGCGCCAAAGAGCTGGTTAACATGCTTGTACGCGGACTCCAGGTCCCTGTACAGGTGACATTTCATTCCGTCAGAACCCCGCATGAACTGGCAGGGAAGGTGGCCCGTCAGCTGGAGACCGACAGCCTCAGCCTGCTGAGGGCCTTTTCGGATACCGCATTGCTGTCTCCTTTTTCGGTGACACCGGGAACGCTGTTCACCATGATGATCCCGAACACTTACGAAATGTGGTGGACATCCACTCCGGAAGAGTTTGTGGCACGCATGGGAAAAGAGTCAAAGAGATTCTGGGATGGGGAGAGAAGAGCCAAAGCCGATTCGATCGGGCTGACGCTACCCGAGGTGGTCACCCTTGCCTCCATCATTGAGAAAGAGACGGCAAAAAACGATGAGAAACCGGTCATTGCAGGTGTTTACATCAACCGGCTTAGAAAGCATTGGCCTCTTCAGGCTGATCCGACCCTGATCTTTGCCTGGAACGATTTTACGATCACCCGAGTGCTGGACCGGCACAAAAATATTGATTCACCTTACAACACATACAGTGTTACGGGACTCCCGCCCGGGCCGATCTGCCTCCCCTCCATCTCATCCGTTGATGCCGTATTGAACTACAGGCATCACGACTATATGTATTTTTGTGCCAAGGAGGACTTCTCGGGGTACCATGCTTTCTCCGTGTCATTAGCGGAGCATAACCGGAATGCCCGGCGATACCAGAAAGCATTGGATGAACGAGGAAGATAGAATGTAATAAAAATAAAAAGGGATATTGAAAACACAGCGAAACTGGCTGATCACGCAGGGGGTGATCTACGCCGGCTCGATGGCCGAACTCTACTACCTATGGTACAAAGACTATCCACAGACCAATTTTCACTTTTTCAATGACAACAGCGAATGGCTGCAGATGGATAAGATGGGACATTTCTTCTCCTCCTACTACCTCAGCAGCCTCATGTACTCCTCTTCACGGTGGGCGGACAGCAGTTCGGTTGGCATGAACAACGGTTTCTGATAAAGGTCCCGTTTCCCGCGCTTGAATACAATACCAAAGGAGAGTTTAAATTTCATCCGTTCTACTTCTGAGTTATTGAAAAATATTCTATCTTTACCTTATTCTTTTTAATACCCGGTCGTATGGAAGAACAACATGTACCCCCTGAACCAGGCGCAGAAAATGTCTTCGTACAAAAACCCCAGGAGAACCTTCCCAACTCCACCATCGTACTCACCCTCGGCATCCTCTCCATCGTTTTCAGCATCTGGTACATTTCATTCATTGGTGTGATCCTCAGCATTGTGGCATTGGTTCTGTCAGGGAAAGACAAAGCCCTCTACCTCCACGATCCATCGAAGTACACCCTCAGTTCCTTTAACGACCTGAAAGCCGGCAGGATCTGTGCCACCATCGGCCTCACCGTCGCGATCATCTTCACCGTGATCATCATCCTGGTGGTTTTCGGCATCCTGATCACCCTTCCCTTTTGGGGAATGATCGACTGATCATGAAGATTCTGCCTGTCGATAAAATCCGTGAAGCAGACGCTTATACCATTGCGCATGAGCCCATTCAGGATATTGACCTCATGGAGCGCGCTGCCGGGAAATGCTTTGAATGGATCTATCAGCACATCCCGGCCTCCCATCAGGTGAAAGTGGTCGCCGGATCGGGAAACAACGGAGGTGACGGACTGGCCATCGCCCGGATGCTGAGGGAAAACGGTTACGATGTTGAGGTATTCCTTGCAGGGGATCCTGAAAGCCTCTCCCCCAGTTGCCAGATCAATTACCGGCGATTCATTGACCAGGCAGGCGGGAAAGAGAGACTGATCATCATTTCCGGGGAAGATCAGTCAAAATCTAAAAATAGTGCATTGCCCAACCGGGATGAGATCAAAGGAAAGGGCATTATCATAGACGCGTTGTTCGGAAGTGGCCTTACCCGTCCGGTCACCGGGTTTAACGCGCAAATTATCGATTGGATCAACGGACTTAATGTACCTATCGTCGCCATTGACGTTCCATCCGGACTTTTCATTGACAGGAGCGTGAAAGGAGTAGGCACTCCCGTGGTGATCCACGCCGATTACACCCTGACTTTCGCTCCGCCGAAACTGGCCTTCTTCTTTCCGGAGAACGACGCCTGGATCGGCGAATGGGTGCTCCTCGACATCGGCCTTTCCCCGGAATTTCTGGCGCATACAGAGGTAAAGAATTTCATGGTGACGGCAGCCACCGCGATGCCTCTCCTGAGAAAACGCAACCGCTATGATCACAAGGGGGTCTTCGGCCACACCCTGCTGATCTGCGGAGGGAGAGGAAAAATGGGAGCCGCCATTCTCTCGGCAAGATCCTGCCTGCGGTCCGGGTCCGGACTTGTGACCGCGCGGGTTCCCGCTTCCGGGGTTGACATCATTCAAACGGCTGTCCCGGAAGCCATGATCGTGATCGATCCCAATGAGAACTATTTCAGCGAATTGCCTGATCTGGCAGGCTATACGGCCATTGCCATCGGGCCGGGTACCGGGATGGAAAAACCGACCCGGGAGGCATTCAAACTCCTGATCCAGGCGGGCATTCCCCTGGTCATCGATGCCGATGCGATCAATATCCTCGGGGAAAACAAAACCTGGCTGAGTTTTCTGCCTCCCGGGTCGATCCTGACACCTCACATGAAAGAGTTTGAACGCATTGCCGGCAAAACCTCCGACGACTTCCACCGCAACGAGCTTCAGCGGGAGATCTCATTCAAATACTCCTGTTACATCGTCCTGAAAGGAGCCCATACCGCCATCACCACCCCTTCGGGTCATTGTTATTTCAATACCACGGGAAATCCTGGGATGGCCACGGGAGGGAGCGGAGATGTGCTCACCGGACTGATCGCCGGACTAGTCGCCCAGCATTATCCCCCGCTGGAGGCCGCACTGCTGGGAGTTTACCTGCACGGACTCGCCGGGGATATGGCAGCCGAGGCAGCCGGACAGGAGGCATTGACGGCAAACGACATCATCAACAACATCGGAAACGCCTATTTGACCCTTTATGGAGAATTATGAGGAAAAAGCGCTGGAACAGCTTACGATGGCGCCCTACGTTCAAAAAAGCACCGCCCTGCGCGGAAAATTCAGGTATGTGGGTGGGAATCAATTCCGGCATGCCTTCGGTACCTTCGCCATCCTGCTTGATTATCATTACATCGCCCCGGTCTTGCTGAAGGCCTCCATGATCCACGATATCTTCGAAGATGTAAAATGCGTCTCCCGGGAGGAAATCGTGAACCTAGACGAAGACGGGCAGAAGGTCTATGACCTCGTCATGGAGGTGACCCGGCATCCGGATGAATCAAAAGAGGATTACCTGGAACGGATCCTGAGGGAGGGATCCGTCAATGCCAAGGTGTTGAAATGCGCCGACCGGATCAGCAATCTCACGGATCTTCACTCCGATACCTTCGAAAAGGAGTTCATCAAGAAATACATCAACGAGACGAAGAAGTTTGTCCTCCCGATGGCCGAAGAGGTGAATAAAAACATGCATTTTGAATTAAACGACCTGGTCAAGAAACGGGAGAGAAGCCTGAGGATCCCCACACATTACTGGCCATTACACAGAAAGGAGGATTAGTTCAGCTGCGGATTCAGCAGGATGTCGTTTTCCATCCGCAGGTTGTCAATGATAAAGCCCTGACGCTCCGGGGTGTTTTTTCCCATATAAAACGCAAGTACCTCCTGGATGGATGAGTCTTTGGAAAGAAGGACCGGATCGAGCCGGATGCTGGCCCCGATAAAATGGCTGAACTCGTCGGGCGAGATCTCCCCCAACCCCTTGAAACGGGTGATCTCGGGATTGTTGCCAAGTTTCGCGATCGCCGCCTGTTTCTCCTCTTCCGAATAACAATAGAAGGTCTTCTGCTTGTTCCTGACACGGAAAAGCGGGGTTTGTAAAATAAACAGGTGGCCGTTGCGCACCAGGTCGGGATAAAACTGCAGGAAGAAGGTCAGCAGCAGCAAACGGATGTGCATCCCGTCAACATCGGCATCGGTGGCGATCACCACATGGTTGTAGCGAAGGTTTTCCAATCCCTCCTCGAGGTTCAGGGCCGACTGCAACAGATTGAATTCATCATTTTCATAGACCACCCGTTTACTCAATCCGTAGACATTCAGCGGTTTCCCCTTAAGGGAGAATACAGCCTGCGTATTGACGTCCCTCGCCTTGGTGATCGACCCGCTGGCCGAGTCGCCCTCGGTGATGAAGAGCGTGGATTCAAACTTCCGGTCGTCGTGGTTGTTGTAATGGATCCGGCAGTCGCGCAGCTTTTTATTGTGGAGGCTCACCTTCTTAACGCTCTCTTTGGCGATCTTCTTGATGTTGGCCAGTTCCTTTCGCTCCTTCTCACTCTGGAGGATCTTCTTCAGCAGGGATTCTGCGGTGTCGGAATTGATATGCAGGTAATTATCCAGGTTCCGTTTAACGATATCCATGATGAAGTTCCGGATGGTCTGTCCGTCGGGTTCCATCAGCTGCGATCCCAGCTTGGTCTTGGTCTGCGACTCAAACACCGGATCCTGCACCTTGATGCTGATGGATGCCAGGAGCGATGCTTTGATGTCATTGGTGTCAAAGTCCTTCTTGTAGAACTCCCTGATCGTCCTGACAAGCGCCTCCCGGAAAGCCGCCTGGTGTGTGCCGCCCTGGGTGGTGTGCTGCCCGTTGACAAAGGAGTAATACTCCTCACCGTACATCTCACAATGGGTGAAGGCAAACTCAAAATCCCCCTCCTTCACGTGGATGGTCGGGTAAATTTCATTGGAGTCGTTGTAGCTCTTCAGGAGGTCCAACAACCCGTTCGAGGAGTGTAACTTCTCCCCGTTGAAGATGATCGTCAGCCCGTTGTTTAGGTAGGCGTAGTTCCACAGCATCTTGGTGATGTACTCGGGGATGAAGTGGAAATTTCCGAACAGCTCCTCGTCGGGTGTAAAGGTCACCAGCGTTCCGTTCCGGAGATCGCACTCCTTCTCTTTCTCCTCATGGATGGTGTTTCCCCTCTGAAACTCCACGATCTTCGTCCGGCCTTCCCGAACAGACTGTACCTTGAAAAAACTTGAGAGGGCATTTACCGCTTTGGCGCCCACGCCGTTCAGACCCACCGCTTTTTTAAAGACCTTGGAGTCGTATTTTGCTCCCGTGTTGATCCTTGACACACACTCCACCACCTTACCTAACGGCATTCCACGCCCGTAATCACGTACACAGACCTGCTGCTCGTGAATGGTCACCTCGATCGTCTTCCCGAAACCCATCACGAATTCATCCACCGAGTTGTCCAGGATCTCCTTGATCAGCACATAGATGCCATCGTCCGGAGAGGCGCCATCGCCCAGTTTCCCGATATACATCCCGGGCCGCATGCGGATATGCTGCTTCCAGTCGAGCGAGCGAATCGTATCTTCCGTATAATTATCTGGCTGAAACATGCTTCTTCCTTTCTGCGCTGCAAAGATAACGGAATCCCTCTGCCTTCAAAGGAGACCGGCCGAAGAGTTTTCAAAAAGAAATGAACAGGGGCCGGTGAACAGGGAAACAGGCGGACAGGGGCCAATGAGGAATGAGGAAGGAGGAATGAGGAAGGAGGAATGAGGAATGAGGAATGAGAAATGAGGAAGGAGGAATGAGGAAGGAGGAAGGAGGAATGAGGAAGGAGGAATGAGGAATAAAAGCGGAAAAGTCCAAAATTCAAAAAACAAATCACAAATAAAATCCAAGCTCCAACTTCCAATATCTAACATCCGGCATCTGGCATCAGGTATCAGATATCGCGCATCGCGCTTCCCGTTTCCCGCATCTCGCATCAGCCAACAGCCAATAGCAAGAAATAATTAGGCTAATGTTTGGTTCGGCAACTCTTTACCTTCGGTATTCGGTTAGTCTTCCCTTCATTTTCGCTTCATTTACCTCCGACTGGCATCTGGCCTCGCCTTCAAC
>Ga0163210_1000912_pt1 | contig 12608 bp, 7 predicted proteins | sample Kivu_220m_FD_113536 | JGI IMG/M metagenome (GOLD analysis project Ga0163210, IMG submission 113536) | Freshwater microbial communities from Lake Kivu, Western Province, Rwanda to study Microbial Dark Matter (Phase II) - Kivu_220m | ecosystem: Environmental > Aquatic > Freshwater > Lake ...
AGATCGGGATCAAAATGAAATCCTGGCCGGAAGCCCAATCGGCGGCCGAGGACATCATCAAGAACCATCCCGGAGAAGCGGCCGGCTATTGGCTGAAGGCCCAGGCGCTGGAGGGCCAAGGAGCCTTGACCGAGGCGCTCAAGCTTTACGCGGCAGCGCTCGAAAAGGCCCTGGCTCAAAAAAGCGCCGATCACTACGAACCCCCTCTGCCGATCCTCATCAAGATCAGGGACCTCGAGGAGAAGCTCGCCGTCCCGTCAAAAAAGTGATCATCAGGGAAGGGGGGAACGCCCGGGCGAGGACAAACCCCGCGGCCCGGCGGTCAGCGGCCCGCCTTGAGGTCTTCTCGCGCGCACACGAGCGCCGGAGAGCCGTCGGCTAGCGTGGCTTTTCCCCGAATTTTTCCGACAAACCTCCCAGAAGCAGACTATTGGCACGCACGTTGCTCTCAAAAAAGGAGGAAATTCTTTTAAACGAGGAGGTTCGCGGAATGAGAAAGGGATCATGGCCTAAACGAGTTGTCACGGGAGCGGCACTTATCGCCCTCTGCCGGCTCGCCGCTTTTCCCATGTCCAATTTCGACGAGACGTCCAGGCTGGCGGCCCTGGGCAAGGTCTGGGGGGTGTTGAAATACCATCATCCTCGGGTCGCGGCGGGCAAGATGGACTGGGATGAAACCCTAGTCGCCGAAATCCCCAAGGCCAAGTCCGCTCAAACACGGGAAGAATTCGGATCGGTTCTCGATTCGCTCGTCCGGGCGGCGGGCAACGCCGCTTTTCTTTATGGACCGCGAGTCGTCCCCAAAAAAGGCCCCGAGGAGCCGCTCTTCTCCTGGATAAACGATCGGGACCTGATCCCGCCGAACATCGCCCTGAAGCTCGCCTTGTTCTTGGACACGTTCGCCGCCTGGCCGAATGTCTATATCGCTCCGGCTTCCAATGCCGGGAATCCTGATCTCAGCGGCGAACAGCCTTACGCTGACTCTTCGCTTCCGAGCGAGGAATATCGGCTCCTGTCGCTCTTCCGCTACTGGAACATCATCCAATATTTCTATCCTTCCAAGCATCTCATCGGCCGCGACTGGGAGGAGGTCCTGGAGGAGTTCATTCCCAAAATGATCGCCGCCTCGACCTCTCTCGACTATCATCTGGCCGTTTCCGAGCTCACCGCAGCCATCCATGACAGCCACGCCTACTGCGTCAGCACGACTTTGTCCTCCTATTGGGGATATTACTTGCCGCCCTTCGAGGCCGCGTACGTCGAGGGCCGATCCGTCGTCACCAGGATCTATTCTCCTTATTTGGTCGAGGCGGGGTGGCTCCGCGTCGGCGACGTCATTGCCAAGGCGGACGGTATCGCGATCGATTCGCTCCTTCAAAATCAAGGCCGCTATCTCTCGGCTTCCAACGAGGCGGCTTGGCACCGGCGCCTCGACTTGAACGTCTTCCGCGGTTCGGGCGAGAAGCTCGTCCTGACGATCCGAAGAAACGGCGTCGAATTCGACCTCCCGGTCACGCGGATTTATGCCCGCACCTGGTCCGAACCGGCGGCCACGACTCCGCCCTACGCGATCTTGGAGGGAAACGTCGGCTACATAGACATGGGAGTCCTCAAGACTGCGGATGTGAACGATTGCATGGCGGCCCTCGCTGGAACGCGGGCGATCATCTTCGACGTGCGCAATTATCCTCTGGGAACGCTCTACAACCTGACGGACTTTCTGTATCCGGAGCCCCGGCCGTTCTATGCCTATTCCTATCCCGATTTTTCGGCTCCGGGCCGGTTCTTGAGACAGAACGGCCCGAGCTACGGGCGCTCTCCGAACAATCCCTCCTATTATCGCGGCAAGGTCGTCATCCTCGCCAACGAGACTACGATCAGCCATGCCGAGTTCACCTGCATGAGTCTTCAGGCCGTTCCCGGCGCGATCGTGATCGGCAGTCAGACTCAAGGCGCCGACGGCAACGTCTCCGTGCTCAAGCTGCCTGGGGGAATCGAGACGTGTTTCACGGGCCTCGGGATCTATTATCCCGACGGCCGCGAAACCCAGCGCATCGGCATCCTCCCCGACATCGAAGTCCGCCCCACGATCCAGGGCCTGATCGACGGCCGGGACGAAGTCCTGGAACGGGCCTTGGAGCATATCCGCGGCGGGGAGAAATGACATGAAACGTCATTGCGGAACGGCTGTCCTGCTTATTGCTGCGATCGCGGCCTGCGCCTTCGGACAGACCGAGGTCGGCCTAAAAATGGGATTGAACGCCTCGCGGTTTGCCTTCGCCGCCTCTCCCGAAGACTCTTGGAGCTCGCGGTGGACGTCTTGTTTCGGAGGTTTCGCCTCGTTTGCGACGAGGAAAAGGCTGTCGTCTCAGATCGAAGTGTGTTACGTCCGGAAGGGAGCGACGGCGACAGGCGCCTACGCGGGATCCGAGGTGATAATCCGGGAGCGCCTTGCTTATATCGAGGGACTCGCCCTGATGAACCTCAGAATTTGGAGCCGGAACCGAATCTCGGTCGACGCTCAGGCCGGGATTTTCGGCGCTTCGAGAGTGGGGGCGAAAACGCTGACGACCTTCCAGGGTGAAACGGCCGAGGAGGACATCCGTTCCGAAATCCGATCCCTGGACGGCGGCATCGCGGCCGGCCTTGAAGGACGCTGGCGGGCGTGGCGCCTCGACGTCCGGGCGACGATCGGGCTGGCCGACCTGCGGGCCGACCGTGGAATAGGGAGCTCAGTCAAGAACCGGAGCTTTTCCTTGACCATTGGATACGGATTTCGTTTGGTGAAGTTCGCTTCCGGCGCGGCGCATTGACCGCAAGGCGAACCCCGCGGTCAGCGGCCCGCCTTGAGGTCGTCCAGCACGCACAAGAGCGCCAGATATCCGTCGGTCAAAAGCCCCTCATAGCCGTGACACCTGCCCGACCAGTCCCGCCAATCCTTGGACTTTCCGTCGGCGCAGAAACCCTGGAAGTCGCCGGCGGCGAAACTCTCCAGCATGGGATAGAAGATGCGGCGGGCGTCATCCTTCCGGCCGAGCATGTAGAGGGCCTTGACGGTGAAATACGCGTAGCAGGCTGTCGCCCCGCCGTTCTCGTAGATCTCAAACGCGTCCTTGCCGTCGTCCTGGAATGGTTCTCCGATCGCCCGGGCGCCGTCCCAATTGTGAAAGACGTAGTCCTCTTTCCTGACCGGGACAAGGTTTCCGGGCAGGCCGAGACGGAAATTGGTGAAACCCGCGCCGGCTATTTTTCGAAGAAGATTGTCCATGACCGGATTCGCGTCGGGAGGCTCCAGGAGGCCGAAGGCGACGGCGATGCCGTTGACGAAGGTGAAGGCGTAGTCATGAAGCTTGCCGTCCGCGCTCTTCCATCCGGCCAATAAGCCCGTCGCGGGATTGAGGAAAGCCGGCTTGAAGGCCGCCTTCAAGCGGCCGGCTTTGTCGGCATAGGTTTTCGCGTCGCCGGACCGGCCGAGGCCTGCGGCCAGCGCGGAGAACTGGCGGCAGGCGCGATAGGCGAGGGCGTTGGAGTAGGCGTCCTCATGGCCGAAATTGATCGTGTCCCACCAGTTGGCGGGCCGCCTGTCGGCGGTCGCCCGGTCGCCGGAATTACCGGTATGCGGGTGCTCGATAAGGCCGTTTCGGTTCTTGTCGGCGGCCATCATTTCGGCCGCCCATGAGGCGAGCTTTTCATAATGGGCTAGGGCCCAGGCTTTGTCCGCCGAGGCTTCGACGTACGTACAGGCGGCTTGGAGGAGGGACGGATATGTGTCGAGCGAATTCCAGGGCGCTTTCCAGGCGACTAGGTCGGCGTCTCCCTTTTCGACGGCGTAGCCGACGAGCCCGTAACCTTTGGCCCCGGCGATATAGCGGTCGAGCGTCATCCGGACGAGGTCGAGGGCGGTCAGGCCTTTGGCCAGAGGCGGCGCTTGGGCCGCGACGAGCGCATCCATGTAAAGGGTGAATGGGACCGGGTCGCTCGAGGCGTTGTTGGCCAGCATCTGGATCCGCGGATTGACCTGGAAGATGTTGAGGAACGAGCGCCGGAACCCGTCGTAACGGGGGTTATTCTCGACGCCGGCCGGGCTGTGATAAATCGCCGTGACGTCGAGGACATAGACGGCGTGAGGGTGCTCGGCCGTGGCTCCCGGAAAGGCGATCCGAACGAAGGGCTTCGGGACATAGCGGCGGGCGTCGTACTCCAAGGCGAGGCTCGGCGGGTCGGCCGTGATCCGGACGCAGCCGCGGTCGGGCATATGGAGGACGCAGGGCAGGCTGACGAGCCGCTCCCCCGGCTTCATCAGGCCGAGCAATGTGGCGTGGTTGGCTTTCTGGTCGAAAGTCAGGACAAACGGGGGCGTCGAGACGCCGGCCGCATACGATGAAGAAAGAGAAAGCCTCTTGTCTCTCACGGTGACCGTCCAGACAGGCACCGAGCGCCCGCTCGCGTCTGGGGCCAAATAGACGAATGTTCCGGGGCCTTGAGCTTTGAGCCGGAGAGGCACCAGCGGGAGATCCTCTTCGAGGACGGGATTCCCATCGACCTTTCCGGCGCCCAGCGAATCAACGGAGAAAAAACTGAAGGCGGGAGCGGTGGGGGATAGGCTTGCGGCCAGGTAGGGCGAGCGGAAATCCAACGGCTTTGCGGGTTGCGCACCGAGGCCGGACAGACAGAAAGCCAAACCGGCGATCGCGGAGCCGGATGTCTTGATAACGGCGTTCATGGTCGTTCTCGATGTCATTCTCTTCCCCAGCCTCCGAACTGTCAAGGCACGCCCAGGTTCGTCATTTGCTATTTTCGTCCTTTTGTAATAATCATTAGGAACGATCCGACAAGGACGATTCGGTCGCCGATATGACGCCGCGAATTCTTTAGGGAAAGGATCCTCATGGCCCTACAAACTTGGGATTGGATCACGCTGGCCGGGTATTTCCTCATCATTCTGGCCGTCGCTTGGTGGGTTATCAGGAAGCGCAAGGACACCGCCGCCGACTATTTCCTGGCCAACAGGAATCTCAGCTGGTGGATCGTCGGCGCCTCGATCTTCGCCTCGAACATCGGCTCGGAGCACATCGTCGGGCTGGCCGGGACGGGCGCGACGGACGGGGTGGCCATGGCCCATTACGAGCTCCACGCCTGGTGCCTTCTGGTGCTGGCCTGGGTCTTCGTTCCCTTCTATTCCCGGTCGCTTGTCTTCACCATGCCCGAGTTTCTCGAAAAGCGCTTCTCGGTTCATTCGCGCTACGTCCTGGCCGTCGTCTCGCTCATCTCCTATGTCGTGACCAAGATGGCCGTCGGCGTGTTTGCGGGCGGGGTCGTCTTCTCCACGCTGCTCCCCGAAGTCCAACTGACCGTCGGGGGGATCCATCTCAACAGTTTCTGGATCGGATCGGTCCTGGTCATCGTCCTGACAGGGATTTATACCATGCTCGGCGGCATGCGGGCGGTCGCCTATAACGACGCCCTCCAGACGGGGATCCTCATCCTGGGATCAATCATCCTGACCATCTACGGCCTGATCAAGCTGGGGGGCATCGGCCCCCTGCGCGAGCTGACCGGCTCGGAGATGTTCAACCTCTGGAAGCCGCTTGTCCCGGCCGGCGTGGAAGGGACCTGGGCACCGGTCATTGTCAAAGATGCGGCCGGGGCGATCGTCAAGCAGGCCTGGTATTTCAACGGTTTTTACCCCTGGCTGGGCATGCTCTTCTGCGCCCCGATCATCGGCCTGTGGTACTGGTGCACCGACCAGTACATCGTCCAGCGGGCCCTCGGCGCTCCCGACATGCGGGCGGCGCGGCGGGGGAGCATCTTCGCCGGCGTGCTCAAACTCCTGCCCGTCTACCTGTTCATCGTTCCCGGCTTGATCGCGTTCGCTCTGGCCAAGAGCGGGAAGGTTCCCGGGCTGGAGGTCATGCTGGCCGCCAACGGCAAGACGATCCCCTTTGAGGCCCAAGCCGCGTTTCCGCTGCTGGTCAAGTACCTGCTGCCGGTGGGATTGCGCGGGCTCGTCGTGGCCGGACTGCTCTCCGCCTTGATGAGTTCGCTGGCCGGCGCGTTCAACGCCAGTTCGACGCTGTTCACGGTCGATCTCTACAAGAAGTGGAAGCCGCAGGCGACCGAGCATCAGGTCGTTCGCACCGGCCGGATCGCGACTGCAGTCATGGTCCTGATGGCGCTCCTGTGGATTCCGGTCATCCAGGGCGCCCGCGGGCTGTATTTCTACCTGCAGTCCGTGCAGGGGTACCTCGCGCCTCCCATCTTCGTCGTCTTCTTCTTCGGCGTGTTCTGGAAGCGGCTCAACGCCAAGGGATGCCTGTGGGCCCTGATCACCGGGCTCGTCCTGGGATTGTTCCGTTTGTTGGTAGACACGCCGGTCGCGCTGGGGATGTTCGGCTACGCCGACGCGGCCAAGACCGTCGCCAACGGCTATGCCGAAGGCTCGTTCCTCTGGATCGTCAACAACATCTTCTTCCAATACTTCAGCGTCCTCATCACCCTGATCTCGATCGCGGTGATGGTCGTCGTCAGCTATTTGACGAAGGAACCGGATTACGGGCGGATCAAGAGCCTGACCTTTGGAACGCGGACGGCGGAGGACCGCCATCACATCCGGCTCAGCTGGGATTGGCGGGACGTGGCGGCGTCGGCCTTTGTCCTGGCCTGCATCCTCGCCGCGTACTTCTACTTCACGGGGTGACGGAGGCCCGGCCGGCGGTCTTCCCGCCGCGGGGCTAGTCCAGCCGGTAGTTGGGCGCTTCCTTGGTGATCGTCACGTCGTGGACGTGGCTTTCCTTGAGTCCGGCGGCAGAGATCCGGATAAAGCGGGCTTTCGCCTGGAGCTCTTCGACCGAACGGCAGCCGGCGTAGCCCATGCCCGACCGGAGCCCCCCGATGAGCATCTGGATGATGGACGCCACGCTGCCCTTGGTCGGCACCATGCCCTCGATCCCCTCGGGCACAAGCTTCGCCTCGGGCGCGGCCGCGTCCTGAAAATAGCGGTCGCGGCTGCTCTTGCCTTCCTTCATGACTTCGAGAGAGCCCATGCCGCGGTAGATCTTGTAGGAGCGGCCCTGGTACATGACCACGTCTCCCGGGGCCTCGTCCGTTCCGGCCAGGATGTTCCCGACCATGACCGAGCTCGCGCCCGCGGCGATGGCCTTCGTGATGTCCCCCGAGAACTTGATGCCGCCGTCGGCGATGACGGGAATATTCTTGGGCTTGGCGACCTTGGTGACGTCGGCGATGGCCGTGATCTGGGGGACGCCGGCCCCGCTGACGACGCGCGTCGTGCAGATCGAGCCCGGTCCGACGCCGACCTTGACGGCGTTGACGCCGAGGGCGATGAGGTCGGCCGCGGCCTCCGCCGTGCCGATGTTGCCGGCGACGAGCTCCAGGTCCGGGAACTCCTTGCGCAGCATCTTGACCGTCTTCAGGACGTTCTGCTGATGGCCGTGGGCCGTGTCGACGATGATCACGTCGACATTGGCGTTGATTAAGGCCTGGGCCCGGTCCTTGGTCTCCTCGCCGACGCCGACCGCCGCCCCCACCCGCAGGCGGCCCAGGCCGTCCTTGGCCGAGTTCGGATACTGGATCCTCTTCAGGATGTCCTTATAAGTGATCATCCCCTTGAGATGATGGCGGCCGTCCACGATCAGGATCTTTTCGATTTTGTGCTTGTGGAAGAGCTTCTCGGCCTCTTCGAGCGAGGTCCCCACCGGGACCGTGATGAGCTCCTTGGTCATGACCTTTTCGATGGCCAGGTTCAGCCGGGTTTCGAAGCGGAGGTCCCGGTTCGTCAGGATCCCGACGAGCTTGTTGGACTCGTCCGTGATCGGCAGGCCGGAGATCCGGTATTTCTGCATGGCCTCCTTGGCCTGGAAGATCTTGTCCTGGGGCCGCATGCTGATCGGGTCGTGGATCATCCCGCTCTCGTGGCGCTTGACCTTGTCCACTTCGTCGGCCTGGGCTTCGATCGGCATGTTGCGGTGGATGATGCCGATCCCGCCCTGCTGGGCCAGGGCGATGGCCATCTTCGATTTGGTCACGGTGTCCATGGCCGCGCTGGCGATGGGGATGTTGAGGGGGAGGTTCTGGCTGAGCCGGCTGCCCAGGGCCGCCTCGGCGGGAACGACGTCGGATTTGGCGGGCAGGATCAGGACGTCGTCGAAGGTCAATCCTTCCTTGATCGGTTCATCCAGCATGGCGCCTCCTTCTCATCTCTTCTTCCGTTTGGAGGGGATCATCGACCGGGCCTGGCGGGCCTTGGGCGCCGGCGCGGCGTGCGGCTGCTGGTAATAGACCGGCCTGGGCTTGCGCTGGGCCTCCTCCATTTCCTGCGGCCGCTCGGCCACCGGCTGGATCAGATACAGGTAGCGGATCGTATCGTCCTCGATCCGGTCGAGCATGGCCTGGAACATGTCGAAGCTTTCCTTCTTGTATTCGATGAGAGGGTCGCGCTGGCCGTAGCCGCGGAGTCCGATCCCTTCCTTGAGGTAGTCCATGCCCAGGAGGTGGTCTTTCCACTGGGTGTCGATGACCTGGAGGAGGATGATGCGTTCGAATTCGCGCATGGCCGCCGCGCCGAGCTGGGCTTCCTTGCGCTCGTAGACGTCCAGGAGATGCTTGTGGACGCGCTCCTTGATCTCGTCGCCGCTCGCCTCGTCCCACTTGATCCCGAGCTCGTCGAGGGCGACGCCGAACTGGGCGGCGACGGCCTTGCGGAGCGCCTCGATGTCCCAGTCGTCGGGCGATTTGTCCTTGTTGACGTAGCTGTCCAGGAGCCAGTCCAGGATCTGCTCGACGATTTCCTGGACGTATGCCTTCATGTCCTTGCCTTCGAGGATCTCGCGGCGCTGGGTGTAGATCGTGGAGCGCTGCTTGTTCATGACGTCGTCGTACTCGAGGAGGTGCTTGCGGATGGAGAAGTTCTGGCCTTCGACCTGCTTCTGGGCCCGCTCGATCGCCTTGCTGACCATCTTGTGCTCGATGGGGACGCCGTCTCCCATACCGATCCGGGCCATCAGCCCCGAGATCCGCTCGCTGCCGAAGATCCGCATGAGGTCGTCCTCGAGGGAGAGGAAGAAGCGGGACGAGCCGGGGTCGCCCTGCCGGCCGGCGCGGCCGCGCAGCTGGTTGTCGATGCGGCGGGCCTCGTGGCGCTCCGTGCCCGTGATGTGCAGTCCGCCCAGGGCGATCACCTTCTCGTGCTCGTCCTTGGTGATCTTGGCCGCTTCGGCCAGGGCCTTGTCCCATTGCTCGGACGTCATCTTGGCCGGATCGACGCCGGCCCGCTTGAGCTGTTCGCGGGCCATGTATTCGGAATTGCCGCCGAGGAGGATGTCCACGCCGCGGCCGGCCATGTTGGTGGCGATGGTCACGGCCCCGATCCGGCCCGCCTGGGCGATGATGGCGGCTTCCATTTCGTGGTATTTGGCGTTGAGGACGACGTGCTTCAGGTTCTTTTTCCTGAGGAGCGAGCTGAGATGCTCCGACTTCTCGATCGAGATCGTCCCGACCAGGACCGGCCGGCCGGCCTTATTGCTCTCCTGAATCTCGTCGGCCACCGCCTCCCATTTTTCCTTGGCCGTGCGGTAGATGACGTCGGGATTTTCGAGCCGGATCAAGGTCCGGTTGGTGGGGATCTCGGCGACGTCCAGGCCGTAGATCTGCTGGAACTCGGTGGCCTCGGTCGCGGCCGTTCCGGTCATCCCGGCCAGCTTCTTGTACATGCGGAAGTAGTTCTGGAAGGTGATCGAAGCCAGGGTCTGGTTCTCCTGTTCGATGCGGACGCGCTCCTTGGCCTCCAAGGCCTGGTGGAGGCCGTCGCTGTAGCGGCGGCCGGGCATCAGCCGTCCCGTGAACTCGTCGACGATGATGACCTGGCCTTCCTTGAGCATATAGTCGACGTCGCGCTTGAAGAGATGGTGGGCTTTCAGGGACTGGTTGATGTGGTGGACGAGGTCCATGTGGGCCAGGTCGTAGAGGTTCGTGACGTTGAGGAACCGCTCGGCCTCGGACACGCCCTCCTCCTGGATCGAGACCGTCCGCGTCTTTTCGTCGACGGTGAAGTGCTTGTCCTTGTGGAAGCGGCGGACGAGCTGGTCGACCTTGTAATAGAGGTCGGTCGATTCGTCGGTCGCGCCCGAGATGATGAGCGGCGTGCGGGCCTCGTCGATGAGGATGCTGTCGACCTCGTCGACGATGGCGTAGTTGAACTCGCGCTGGACGAGGTCGGTGCGGCGGAACTTCATGTTGTCGCGCAGGTAATCGAAGCCGAACTCGTTGTTGGTCCCGTAGGTGATGTCGCAGCCGTAAGCGCGCTGGCGCTCCTGGTCGTTCAGGTCGTGCTGGATCGTGCCCACGCTCAGTCCGAGGAATTTGTAGATGGGACCCATCCATTCCGTGTCCCGTTTGGCCAGGTAGTCGTTGACGGTGACGATGTGGACGCCCTTGCCCTCAAGGGCGTTGAGGTAGGCGGGAAGCGTCGCGACGAGCGTCTTTCCCTCGCCCGTCTTCATCTCCGAGATGCGGCCCTGGTGGAGGACGACGCCGCCGATGAGCTGGACATCGAAATGGCGCATGCCGACCTTCCTCCAGCCGGCTTCGCGGACGACGGCAAAGGCCTCGGGCAGGATGTCGTCCAGGGTCGCGCCTTGGCTCAGCTTCTCCTTGAATTCGGCCGTCTTGGCCTGGAGTTGGGAATCGGTCAGGTCCTTGATGCGGGATTCGAACGCGTTGATCTCGGCGACGAACGGCCACAGCTTTTTGAGGTCGCGCTCGGTCTTCGTGCCGAAGATTTTGTCGATAACGAACTGTAACATTACCCATTTTTACCAGAAAGGGCCGCTTTTTGTCAATTTGCAGGGCTCTCTCGAAGCGGGCGAATGCTCTTCTTGGTAACAAAGGCTTCGGCCGATGCGGCGACAGGGTGGCCCACGGCTCACTGGGGCACCAGTCCCGTCGGTGCCCCCCTAGGCTGCGCCTAGGGGACCCCCCACCGCTATGTTCGCCTTAGGGCCATCCCTGCCGTCGCATCGTTCTTTTCTTGGCCAAAAAGAGCGTTCGCCCGCTTCTTCGCTCGCAGGACTAAAAAGGTCAGGGTACACGTCTTCGCTCTCTCGGATCGCGGCAATTGACTTCATCCGGGAAATTGATTAGGTTCGATGGTGCCGATGCGATCGAAGAAAAGAATCGTCTGGTACGTCTTAGGAGCTCTTCTCTTGGCGGGGGCGTTCTATGGGATCTACCTGCTCGGAGTCCGTGGGGACATGACGGATTTCGGCGTCTGTTACCGCAACGGCCGCCGCGTCCTGGACGGGGAGACGCTCTACCGCGCCTCCGACGGCCACCTTCAATTCAAATACGCGCCCGTGGCGGCGTTTTTCTATGCGCCGTTGTCCCTCCTGCCCTGGGAGGCGGCTAAGATCGTCTGGTACTACCTGGGGCTCAGCCTACTTTTCGGCATTTTCTGGCTGTCCTTCAAACTGATGCCGGACCGGCCGAAAAAGCCCGCACTGGTTCTTGCGGCCGCGTTTCTTGTCCTTCTCAAGTTCATCGGCCGCGAGATCGAACTCGGTCAGGTCAACCTCCTGATCCTCTTTCTCCTGACCTCCATGATCGCCTTGACCATCCGGGCGAAGGATGCGGCGGCCGGGGTCCTCTGGGCTCTCTCTCTGTTTTTCAAGCCCTACGCGCTTATCTTTCTGCCCTATTTCCTTCTCAAAAAACGCTTCAAGCTCGTCCTGGCGGGCGCCGGCGTCGTCCTCGCGGGTTTGGTCCTGCCGGCTCTGGTTTTCGACCTCCGGGGTGACTGGGTCGTGCATGGAGAATGGATTTCGTCGCTATCCAGGTCGACTCCCGCCTTGACGGCCGCCGGCGATACCGCCTCCCTCTACGCCTTTTTCTGGAAGGTCTTGCCCGGCCATCCGCAGCTTTGGGTTAGGATCCTGTGGATCGTCTTCGGACTGGCCCTGGGCGTCCTCTTCCTGGTCATGATGGGAGCGGCCCGCAAACGGCTGCGGCCCGCGCCGGAGGTTCTGGAAGCGGCCTTCCTTCTGATTCTGATCCCGATGGCTTCGCCGCTGGGCTGGTATTACAATTATTTGTATTCGACCCCGGCCATCATCCTGGTGATCTGTTCGCTGCGGGAATTGCCCAAGCTCGGGAAATGGGTGGTCGTCGCCGACCTGTTCATGATCGGAGCCTCATTGAGCGAGGTTCTCGGAAAAAGTCTCTTCGATTTTTACAGGTCGTATTCCCTCGTCGTCGTCAATTTCCTGGTCGTTTTGGCCGCCTTGGCCTATCTGCGTTTGCACCGGAACTCGCGTCTCTAATCCCTGACCTCCCGGCCGCCGGCGGAGCGGGCCTCGGCGCGCTTATTTCGTCAGGGCGAATTGGAGACCGACCGTCAGCGCCAAGTGCAGCGCGGTCATGTCGGAAACGGTAAAATCGTAGGCGCTCGTGTCGAAATCCTGGTCGTACGGCTTCAAGTCGAGGGAACTATAGAATATGGGGCGGAACAGGATTCCGGCGTTGAAGCTGAGCCGAGAGCTCACGTTGACCTCGAGGCCCGCTCCCAGATTGAGGCCGACGCCGAAATACGTCACGCC
>Ga0163210_1000914_pt1 | contig 12575 bp, 6 predicted proteins | sample Kivu_220m_FD_113536 | JGI IMG/M metagenome (GOLD analysis project Ga0163210, IMG submission 113536) | Freshwater microbial communities from Lake Kivu, Western Province, Rwanda to study Microbial Dark Matter (Phase II) - Kivu_220m | ecosystem: Environmental > Aquatic > Freshwater > Lake ...
AGAGACAGGCTCCAGGCGGAGGAGGATCCGCGCGATGGTGCTCTTGCCGCTGCCGGACTCGCCGACGAGCGCGACGGCCTCGCCGCGGTGAACGGCGAAGCTGACGTCGTCCACGGCCACGACCGGCCGCGAAGAGCGGAAGAGCCGGTTCGCTCGGAAGGTCTTCGAGAGGCCGATGATCTCGAGGAGCGCGGGGCTCTGGGCACTGGAGGCGGCTGGCGGCACGGTTGCCTTTCCCAGAAAGGGCTTTGTTCGGTACCCGAACATAGTGTATAATACACTCGCGCAGTGTCAAGCGCGAGTTCTGGTGCGTCATTGTAGCGAACTCGGACCCACCGGTCACGAGGCAAGAGGAAGCAGCTTCAAGGAGGTGAGCGATGAGGCGCGCGAGCAAGGTCCTGTGGCTCGGTCTGATCGTCGTGACCACGCTGGTTCTGGGGACGCAGGTCCCGGCACAGGCGAACCTGTTGGCCAATCCCGGGTTCGAGGCCGGCGGCGGGAGCTATGACGGTTGGCTGACCTTCGGCAGCGGTCCGCAGATCTCCACGCCGGCGAATGACAACATCTTCAGGTCGGGCACGGCCGCCGCCAAGATCTACGGCGAGTTCACAGGCTGCCCGAGCAACCCGCAGTTCACCGTCGGCGGTGCCTATCAGATCTTCACTCCCGCGCCGGGCACCGTGTACGAGTTCAGCGGCTACTCCTTCGTGTCCGCCGCCGACACCATCCCGGGGAGCAACACGTGCCTCGGGAACCGGCTGATCGCGAAGATCGTCTTCTTCAACTCGGTCGGCACGGAGATCGCGTCCAACGAGATCATCCTCGGCGACTGGAACACGACCCCCGGCGAGTGGCACCACTTCGCGGTCTCGACGCCCGCGCCCGCGACGGCGACCACGGTGCAGCCCATGCTCCTGTTCCTCCAGCCGGCCTGCGACGAGGGCTCGGTGTTCGTGGACGACGTGTCGTTTGCCCCGATCGCGCCGCCCGTGGAGCCGAACGTCCTCGTCAATCCGAGCTTCGACACCAGCCTGCTGGGCTGGCACACGTTCGGGAACGTGTACTACGACGGCCGCGCTTGGGCGCGCCGCACGCCGTCGGGCAGCGCGAAGATGTACGGGACATTCGTTCAGGGCAGCGACTCCGGCATGTTCCAGCAGTTCCACGCAACGCCCGGCAGCATCTGGAAGCTCGATGCGTACACGATGACGACATGCGTCGAGTCGCCCATCCAGCCCGGGAACGGGAACGTCGTGATCGCCAGGCTGCTCTTCAAGGACGCGGCGGGAGCGGAGACGGGCTCGGCGGACGCGATCATTCTGGACCAGGCGGCGCAGCTCGGCACGTGGGCAAAGCACACCCTGATGAGCAACGCTCCGGCCGGCACGGACTCGGTGGCGGCCTACATCCTGTTCGTTCAGCCGGTCCCGACGGAACAGGGAGCGGCCTGGGTCGACGACGTCTCGCTGTTCGACGTGAGCACCGTGGGCGTTCCCGACGGGGAGATGGTCGGCGCGACGCTGCGCCAGAACGTCCCGAACCCGTTCAACCCTGAGACGAGGATCGCGTTCGACCTGCCGAGGGCGGGCCAGGTCGAGGTGGTCATCTACAATCTCGCGGGCCGCGAGGTCACGACGCTCTTCAAGGGCGAGCTGCCCGCCGGAGCGCACTCCGTCAATTGGGACGGGCGGACGAGCGACGGCAGTATGGCGGCCTCCGGCACCTACTGGTATCAGCTGCGGACGCCGGACGGCCGGACCTCGAGGAGCATGGTGCTCCTGAAGTAGCGGCGCAGCGCCCGGAGATCGTCGGGAATGGGGAATCACCGGAAGCGGAGTCCTGTCCAGTCCGTCGCGAAGGCGCCGGCCGACACCGGCGCGGCGTCTCCGGTCGGCGCGCCCGGCGGCGGGCTGGTGAGGTTCGAGGGAGAGGACTACTACCGGATCTCCTCGTACCACCTGATGTCCCCGTTCCTGATGACTCTCGCGACCGACACGGACCTGTGGATGTTCGTGACGTCGGGCGGGGGTCTGACGGCGGGCCGCGGGGACCCAGACGGGAGCATCTTTCCGTACGAGACCGTCGACAGGCTGCACGACGGCCACCATCACACGGGTCCGGTCACGCTCATTCGGGTTCGCCGAACCGGGGAGTCCCCGGTCCTGTGGGAGCCGTTCTCGTCCATCTGCACTGACCGTCTGGCCATCGACCGCAACCTGTACAAGAGCATCACCGGGCATCGGCTGGTCTTCGAGGAGACCGACCGGAGCCTGGGGCTCGTGTTTCGCTACCGCTGGGCCGCGTGCGACGAGTTCGGGTGGGTGAGGACGGCCACTCTGGAGAACCGGGGCGCCTCGCCGGTCACCGTGGAGCTCCTCGACGGTCTTCGCAACATCCTCCCGCACGGAGTGTCCCAAGCGCTCTCGCAGGGCGCAGGCAATCTCGCCGACGCCTACAAGACGTCGGAGGTCGACGAACGGACGGGGCTCGCGGTCTTCTCGCTGACCGCGGGCATCAGCGACCGGCCGGAGGCCGCGGAGGTGCTGCGGGCCAACGTGGCCTGGTGCGCGGGGCTCACGGACGCCGCGGTTCACCTCTCGGGCGAGGCGATCGACGCGTTCAGGGGGGGCCGCGCTTGTCGGGACGAGACGCCCCTCACCGGGAGACGAGGCAACTACCTCGTGGCGGCGTCGCTCGAGCTGGGGCCGGCCGAGTACGCGCAGTGGCACGTCGCCGTGGACGCCGGGCGCAGCCAGGCGCAGATCGTCGATCTGCGCGAGCGCATCGCCGCGGGACGGGATCTCGAGTGGGACATCGAGAGCGGACTGACACGCGCCGGCGAGAACATCAGGAGGATCGTCGGAAGCGCGGACGGCATTCAGCTGTCGGGGCGAGCGGAAGCGGCGGCGCACCACTTCGCCAACGTCCTCTACAACAGCATGCGCGGCGGCGTCTTCGCTGACAACCACGGTGTCGAGTCGGCCGATCTCGCGGACTTCATCCGCGTGAGGAACCGCCCGACCGCCGAGAGGCGGAGGGCCTTCCTGGAACGACTGCCCCGGTCTCTCGGCGTCGGCGAGCTGCTGCGGGCAGCGAGGGAGACGGGCGACGCGGACCTCTCGAGGCTCTGCCACGAGTATCTGCCGATCCACTTCGGCAGGCGGCACGGTGATCCCAGCCGGCCGTGGAACCGCTTCACCATCCGCGTGCGGAACAGCGACGGGACGCGCGCCCTCCACTACGAGGGCAACTGGCGGGACATCTTCCAGAACTGGGAGGCGATGTGCGCCTCCTTCCCGGGCTTCATCCCGAACGTCGTCTCCAAGTTCGTGAACGCCTCGACGGTGGACGGCTTCAATCCGTACCGCGTGACGCGCGACGGGGTCGAGTGGGAGACGCCGGATCCCCGGGACCCGTGGAGCCACATCGGCTACTGGGGCGACCACCAGATCGTCTATCTGCTCAAGCTGCTGGAGTCGATGGAGCGCTACCTGCCCGGCGAGATGGAGGGCCTGCTCGACAGGGACGTCTTCAGCTACGCCGACGTGCCCTACCGCATCAGGCCGTACGAGGACATCCTCAGGAGCCCGGCCTGCACGATCGAATACGACGCCGCCCTGGATGCGGCGATCGCCGCGCGCGTGTCGGAGATCGGCACGGACGGGAGACTCGTGCCCGGTGCGGGAGGCGGCGTCTGTCACGTCAACCTGCTGGAGAAGCTCCTCGTTCCGTTTCTCTCGAAGCTCTCCAACCTGGTTCCCGATGGCGGCATCTGGCTCAACACGCAGAGGCCGGAGTGGAACGACGCCAACAACGCGCTCGTGGGGACACGGCGTCTCCGTCGTGACTCTCTGCTATCTGAGGCGCTACGCCGCGTTCCTGGAGAAGAGCCTCTCGAACGCGGCCGGCGAAGCGCTGCCGGTGTCCACCGAGGTCGTCATCTGGTTCCGCCGCGTCCTGTCGGCCCTGGAGAGGGCTCAGCGGCATCTCGGGACCGCGGCCATCGGCGGCCGCGACCGCAAGAGCGTCATGGACGAACTGGGCCTCGCGTTCTCGGAGTACAGGCAGAGCGTGTACGCCCGCGGCTTCACCGGCAGGGCGAGACTTGCGGTCGGCGAGGTTGTCGGCCTCTGCAGGACGGCGATGGGCGTCATCGACCACGGCATCAGGGCGAACCGCAGGAACGACGGTCTGTACAACTCGTACGTGCTCCTCGAGCTCTCCGGAGACGGCAAGGAGGCGGCTGTCCGCCCCCTGCCCGAGATGCTGGAAGGTCAGGTGGCCGCTCTCAGCTCCGGCCTTCCGGACCCCGCGGAGGCCGCGGACGTGCTGAGCCGCCTCTTCTCCTCGGCCCTGTACAGGGAGGACCAGCGGAGCTTCCTTCTCTATCCCGACAGGCAGCTGCCGTCGTTCCTCGATCGGAACGTCGTGCCTCCGGACCGCGCCTCCGCGGTGCCGCTCCTTCGGGACCTCCTCGAGGCAGGGGAGAAGTCGATCGTCGAGAGGGACGCCTCGGGCGCGATCAGATTCCATCCTGACTTCAGGAACGCTGGAGATCTGGAGCGCGCCCTGGACAGGCTCGGAGATCGCCCGGGCCGCGGCGAAGCCGTCGCCCGCGACCGCGACGCGGTGATGCGGCTGTTCGAGCAGGTCTTCAAGCACCGGGAGTACACGGGACGGTCGTCCGTGATGTACTTGTATGAGGGGCTGGGCTGTGTCTACTGGCACATGGTGGCAAAGCTGCTCGTCGCGGCGCAGGAGATCGCGCTCAGGGCGGCTGAGGACGGGACCTCGAAGCGACTCAGTGACGATCTCGCGGTGCTGTACCGGAGAATCCGTTCGGGTCTCGGCTTCGAGAAGACGCCGGGCGAGTTCGGCGCGTTTCCGACGGATCCCTATTCCCACACGCCTCGGCACGGCGGCGCGCAGCAGCCCGGGATGACGGGACAGGTGAAGGAGGAGATCCTGACGCGGTTCGGGGAACTGGGCGTGCGCGTCGACCGGGGCGTCGTGCGTTTCCGTCCGGTGCTTCTCGAGTCCTGCGAGTTCCTGCGGGAACCGACCCTGTTCTCGTACTTCGACGTCCACGGGGGCGCCGCGTCGCTGGACCTCGACGCTGGAAAGATGGCGTTCACATTCTGTCAGGTTCCGGTCGTCTACGAGACCGTCGAAGGGGATGCCTGGGTGTGCGTCGCGCTTGGCGACGGCTCCGAGAGGCTCATCGCGGGTGATCAGCTGGGGCCGGAACTGAGCCGTGAACTGCTCGGGCGGACGGGACGGATCGCGAAGATCAGCGTGGGAGTGCCGCAGAGATCACTTCAGTAGGACCATCCGCGTCGTCTCGACAGCATCCCCTGTGCTCAGCCTGCAGAAGTACACGCCGACGCGACGGGGGTCCCGCGCTCGTCGAGTCCGTCCCACGTCGCCTCGTGCTCGCCTGCCGAGACGTAGCTGCTCACGAGGGTCCTGACCCTGCGGCCGTCCGGACTGAACACCGCGAGTTCGGCCATCCCGCCTGCCTCGATCGAGTAGCCGATGGTCGTTGCAGGGTTGAACGGGTTCGGTCGTGCTGCGACGAGGCGTGCCGCGCCGTCAACCTGGCCTGCGCCGGAGGGCTGTTCCGCTACCCCCGTGGGATCCGCCGGGAAGAAGTTGAACGCGCTGAGCACGACCTCCTGGTTGGCGGACAGGTCGCCGCAGCACCGCCACAGGTTGATGTGCACGCGCGGTATCTCGGGCCTGGGGACGTGGCGGCCCGTGTAGGTCCACGCGTGGATCGTGTTCTCGGGCGCCTCATCGAACGGGCCTCCTCGCCAGCTCCTGCACTCGACCCGATCGTGGAGCCACCGGAACGCGTGGCTCGAGACCTCGCCCTCCGCGAACGTCGCGGTGAACCGGCTTAGGTTGCCGCTCCAGTCGTAGGGCTGGGCGACGAACTGCGCGTTCGGGCCGGACGACTGACCCCATCGGCTGAACTCGATGTCGAACTCGTTGTAGGGGTTCCACCAGAGGTAGCCGTCGTCGTAGCACGGTCCGTACTGCCAGGTGAACATGCCCAGCACGGCGTTCGGGCTCAGGAGGTCGATCCGTCCGACGGTCGTGAAGATGTAGTCGCCGTAGCCCAGGGTCTCGACGAGAGCCACCTCGGTGCTGTACCAGGTGCCGCCGACGTTGCGGATGGTCATGTGGAGCCTGTCGTCGGCGTCCACCCAGACGCTGCTCTGTGAGTCGGAGAACGAATTCGGCCCGGGCCCGTAGTAGCCGGGTCCCTTGACGCGCCAGTCGCGTCCCGAGAACTCGAGGGTGCGTCCTCCGGGGAAATCGTTCCACTGCATGTCATCGAGCGTGGGGTAGCTCTGGCTCAGGACGGTCGTCTGGTCGTAGTAAACGATGGGACGCGGGTCGCTCGGGCCCTGCAGAACGCCGAAGAGGACCCGCATCGCTACGGTCCCGGACGGGGCAGGGTCGCTCAGCACGGAGAAGCTCCGGTACTCGTTCGTCGGTGTCGCCGGGAGAGCCACGTCGTGCGACTCGTAGCTGATCAGGCCGCTCGCGCTGTGCCACTCGACGTTCACGATGGCGCGGGAGCTTCCGCTGAGGGGACTGGCGGAGGAGTGCGCCACCATGCCGGTGATCCTCCACCGCTCGCCCGCGGCGGAGTCCTGCTGCTGCCAGAAGGCCGACACGTCCCAGCCGCCGAGATCGGGGCCGGAGACGCGCGCCGCAGTGGAGCCGTGCGCGGCGAAGGTGACGGAGCCGACCACACCGAACTGCTCCCAGCCGCCGAAGACGTGTCCGGATGAGCCGGTGATCTCGAAGCTTGGGTTTGCCAGGATGCACTGGGCCCGAGCCGGTGCAGGCCGGGCCAAGCAGAGGAGTGTCAACACCCCGAGCCCCTTGAGCAGGCTGGGCAGGGTCATCCTAGTCCCTCCATCGACACAGGGTATCGGGGCGCTCCCACACTTCGTTCGGCTATCGAACATAGTATGCCACGAAGACCCGCCGATGTCAAGGACGGGCGGGTACAGGAATTGCTTCTCCTCGTCCCGACATGGCCGCCCACCCAGGGCGGCCGCCCAAGCGGAGGGGACGACGATGACACGCTCTCATGCCGGTTGGCTCATCACGCTCGCGCTGGTCGCGCTCGTTCTCGCGGCGGTCGCGCCGCGGGCGCTCGCCTTCACGCTCGGCGACGCGATCTACAACTGCGAGTACCTCTCTGAGTCCGGCTACCTCGGCGGCGGGCAGTTCAGCCCCGACGGCACGAAGCTCTACATCCTCACGGGTTCGGCGCCGGCCACGATCCGGTACTACACGCTCGCGACGCCGTGGGACCTCAGCACGGCCTCCTACGTGGCCACGAAGACGTTCACGATCTCATCGAGCAACCCGCCGTATGGCGCGTACGGCCAGAACCTCCACATCAGCCCTGACGGCACGAGGCTCTACTTCGTCATCAACTGGCCGGGACTGACCACGAGCGTCGTCCAGCACAACTTCGGCACCGCGTGGGACGTCTCGACGCTCTCCAGCACGCCGAGCGGTCAGAAGTCCATCGCCTACACGATCCCCGGCGGTCTCGCGTTCTCGGCCGACGGGTCGAAGATGTACGTCTCAGAGATCCAGAACATGAACCGGCCGGTCTATCAGTGGACGCTCTCCACGCCGTGGAGCGTGAGCAGCGCCTCCGCGAGCGGCTACTCGTTCAACATCGGCGGCTCGGGCGACGGCAACCTCTACTGGGGTGCGACGGACTTCTGGTTCAGCGACGACGGCGCGACGATGTGCGCGTACGGCCTCCACTCGGGCTCCGTGACGTACATCAAGAAGTACACGCTCAGCACGCCGTGGCGTGTGTCCACGGCGTCGTACGCGAGCGACTCGTTCTCGCCGCTCGCCCAGGTCAGTCATAGCTACGCGTGCGACCTCACCATCGGCGACTCCGACACGAAGCTTTACCTGGTGAGCGCCGTCACGCCCTACGGGACGCTCCAGTACAGCCTCGATGGCTCCGGCGGCGCGTCGCCGTGCCCGTGGAGCGCGACCACGAACACCGCCGGCACGGTCGTCACCATCACGTTCAGCCGCGCGATGGCCGACCCGACGGGGTTGCATGACCAGTTCAGCTACAAGATCAACGGCGGGAGCGCGCAGACCTTCTCCGCGGCTGCCCTGAACGCCGACACGAAGAAGATCGATCTCACCTGTTCCGGCACGCCGATCGCATACGGCAACACCGTCACCGTGAGCTACACCGCGGGCACGGTCGCGGCGGCCGACACCGTCGCGCTCGACAGCTTCAGCGACTTCGCTGTGACGAACGCGATGCCGGCGCCGCCCACGTTCTCGTCGGCGACGACGAACACCGCGGGCACGGTCATCACCGTCACGTTCAGCAAGACGATGGCGAATCCGGCCGGCAAGCACGGCGAGTTCAGCTACCAGATCAACGGGGGCGAGCCGCAGTCGTTCTCGGCCGCCGCGCTCAACGCCACTACGACCAAGATCGACCTCACCTGCGCGGGCACGGCCATCGCGGCGGGCGACACGGTCACCGTGAACTACACCGCGGGCACCGTCGTCGCGGCGGACGGCGGCGTCCTGGCGAGCTTCTCCGGGCGGCCCGTGAGCAACATCGTGCCCGACCCGACGCTGACCGTCGTGTCGGCGGCCACGAACACGGCGGGCAACGGCATGACCGTTACGTTCAGCAGGGCGATGGCCAATCCGTCGGGCAAGCACGGCTCCTTCGTCTACAAGATCAACGGCGGGTCGTCGCAGAGCTTCTCGGCCGCGGCCCTGAACGCCGACCCGACGAAGATCGACCTCACCTGCTCGGGCACGACCATCGTCTACGGCAACACCGTGACCTTGAACTACACGCAGGGTACGGTTGCAGCGGCGGACGGTCTTCTCCTGGGGAGTTTCACGGATCAGGCCGTCACGAACAACGTCCCGCAGACCTACGCCGTGACCTACAACGGCAACGGGAACACGGGCGGGACGGCGCCCTCGTCGCAGACGAAGATCCACGACGTGCCGCTGACGCTGCGAACCAACACGGGCAACCTCGTGAAAACCGGCCACACGTTCACCGGATGGAACACGCAGGCGGACGGGCTCGGCACGCACTACGACGCCGGCGGCACCTACACGGCCAACGCCGCGGCAACGATGTACGCCGAGTGGACCATCAACACCTGGCCGGTGACCTACGACGCGAACGGCGCGACGGCCGGCACGGCGCCGGACGCGCAGACCAAGGTCTACAACGTGGCCCTCACGCTGCGGACCAACACGGGCGGTCTCGAGAAGACCGGCTACACGCTCTCGGGGTGGAACACGGCCGCCAACGGCTCCGGCACGGACTACGCCGAGGGCGCGTCCTACACCGCGAACGCGACGCTGGGCCTCTACGCGAAGTGGACGGCCAACACCTACACGGTGACCTTCGACGGGCAGGGCGGATCCGCGCCCGATCCGGCGACCAAGCAGGTGACCTATGGCGCGGCGTACGGGACCCTCGCCACGACGAACCGGACAGGACACACCCTCGACGGGTGGTTCACCGAGCCGACCGGCGGCGACGAGATCACGGCCGAGAGCATCGTGGCCGTGGCCGCCGACGACACGCTCTACGCGCGCTGGACGCCCAACGAATACACGGTGGTCTTTGACGCGCAGGGCGGGAGCGACCCAGACCCAGCGACCAAGCAGGTGACGTACGGCACGGCGTACGGGGCGCTCGCCACCACGAGCTGGACGGGCTATACGTTCGTCGGGTGGTTCGACGAGGCGATCGGCGGAAACGAGATCACGGCGGGCACGACCGTGACGACGGCCCAGAACCACACGCTCTACGCCCAGTGGGAGCCCAACACGTACACGGTGACCTTTGACGCCCAGGGCGGCACGACGCCGGATCCGGAGAGCAAGTTCGTGATCTTCGGCCAGCCGTACGGCGCGCTTGCCACGACCAGCCGCACGGGCTATACGCTGGCGGGGTGGTTCGACAGCCCCGAGCGCGGCGAGGTGACGGCGGAGACGGTCGTCGCCACGGCCGAGGACCACACGCTCTACGCGCACTGGACGCCCAACGAGTACACGGTGACCTTCGACGCGCAGGGCGGTTCGACGCCCGTGCCGGAGAGCAAGCAGGTGGTGTTCGGCTCGAGCTACCAGGACCTCGCGACCACAGACCGCACCGGCTACTCGTTCGACGGGTGGTTCACGGAGGCGGAAGGCGGCGACCTTGTCACTCGGGAGAGCACCGTGACGACGGCCGCCGACCACACGCTCTACGCGCAGTGGACGGCCAACACCTATACCGTCACCTTCGACGCGCAGGGCGGGAGCCAGCCCGACCCGGCGAGCATCCAGGTGACCTTCGACGAGGCGTACGGCACGCTCGCCACGACGGACCGGACGGGCTACGACCTCACCGGGTGGTTCACCGCCCCGCAGGGCGGGGACGAGGTCACGGCGGAGAGCATCGTCGCGATCGGTCAGGACCACACGCTGTACGCGCAGTGGGAGGCCCTGACCTACGTGGTGACCTTCGACGCGCAGGGCGGCACCGACCCGGACCCGGCGACGAAGCAGGTCACCTTCGGTGAGGAGTACGGCGACCTGGCGACGACGAGTCGCACCGGCCACTGGCTCGCCGGGTGGTACACCGACCCCGAGGGCGGGACGGAGGTCCAGCCCATCACGATCGTCGAGGTGGCCGCGGACGACACGCTCTACGCGCACTGGGTTGCCGAGGAGTACAAGGTGACCTTCGACGCGCAGGGCGGCACCGACCCCGATCCCGAGTACGTCATCGTCACGTTCGGAGAGCCGTACGGGACGCTGGCGACGACGAGCCGCCAGGGGTTCGTGCTCGCCGGCTGGTTCACCGAGGCGCAGGGCGGGGACGAGGTGACGGCGGAGACGATCGTCACGACCGCCGACGGCCACACGCTCTACGCCCACTGGATCGGCAACACCTGTACGGTGACCTTCGACGCGCAGGGCGGCACGGAGCCCGACCCGGCGAGCAAGGTCGTCACGCTGGAGTTGCCCTACGGTTCCCTGTCGATGACGAGGCGCGAGGGCTATGTGCTGAGGGGCTGGTTCACCGAGCCCGCGGGCGGGCCGTGGTCCGGCGGCGGCGACGAGGTCACGGACCAGACCATCGTCACGACGGCCGAGGACCACACGCTGTACGCGCACTGGACCGTCGACGGCTATACGGTGACCTACGACGGCAACGGTGAGACAGAGGGTACGGTCCCGACGCCCCAGTCGGCCGTCAGCGGCGTCTACCTGATGCTCTCCACGAACAGCGGTGGTCTGACGAAGGAGAACTTCAGGTTCGCAGGCTGGAACACGGCCGCCGACGGGTCGGGCGCGGACTACGCCGAGGGCGCGACGTACACCGAGGGCGTGTCCGTGACGCTGTACGCGAAGTGGACCCCGTACTTCCCGATGCCGGCCTACACGGTCACCTACGAAGGCAACGGCAACACGAGCGGCACGGCGCCCGAAGACCAGCTCAAGGCGCACGGCGTTCCGCTGACGCTCGCGGCGAACGACCACTTCCTGGCCAGGACCGGCTACCTGTTCGTCGGATGGAACACCGAACCCGACGGCACGGGCACGGCGTACGCGGCCGGCGGCACCTACACCGTCGACGCTGACGCGACGCTGTACGCGAGGTGGACTCTCGCGGGCATGGGCGCGATCTGGGCCACGGGGAACCCGGTCCTGTCGAGCACGACTCTCAACTACTCGCTGTCGCAGCCGGCGAGGGCCGAGCTCTCCATCTACAGCGTTACTGGCCGGCAGCTCCTCGTGGTGGACCTCGGCGAGCAGGGGACCGGCGCGCACGCGGTGGAGTGGGACGGCTGCGACGCATCCGGTACGCGGGTCGCGTCGGGCGTGTACTTCGCCAGAGTGAGCACGGCCACAGAGCACCAGGAGGTGCGGCTCATTGTGCTGCGCTGACGGCGCGGCACATCGGAGGCTGTTCAGGGGGCGGTCGCCATCGGGCGGCCGCCCCTTCTGCTTGATATCGTTGCCTTCGTGTGGTATCCTCCTAGCGCTGGTCGGGGAGCCTGACTGACCGGCAGCCTGCCGGTTTCTCGATGACACATCGGTCGTTGGGATCACCCGCTTGCCCGGCACGGCCGGGGAGGGAGGGTCGGACCATGGGACGCGCTCTGTGCTTCACGACCGTCGTCCTCGTCGTCGCTCTCTGTGCGACGGCGTTCGCGGACATCCCCGAGACCATCAGCTACCAGGGTGTGCTCAGGGACGACGACGGCAATCCAGTGCCCGACGGCGCCTACTCCGTGACGTTCCGCCTCTACGACGTGGCGACGCATGGGACCGCGCTCTGGACCGAGACACAGTCCATCAGCGTCTCGGGCGGCATTCTCAACGCTCACCTGGGAAGCGTCGTACCGCTCACCTCGCTCGACTTCATGGTCTGACCTGACCCCCTGGAACTGATCCAGTCGGAGAGTTAGACTTCCGGCCTGGGATCACACAGGGGGTGTTTCATGAGCAAGAAGCGGTACACGGCAGAGGAG
>Ga0163210_1000917_pt1 | contig 12568 bp, 12 predicted proteins | sample Kivu_220m_FD_113536 | JGI IMG/M metagenome (GOLD analysis project Ga0163210, IMG submission 113536) | Freshwater microbial communities from Lake Kivu, Western Province, Rwanda to study Microbial Dark Matter (Phase II) - Kivu_220m | ecosystem: Environmental > Aquatic > Freshwater > Lake ...
CCCTCGACGACCAATTCCCCGCCCTCCAGGCCAATCCCCGTAAAATCGCCAGCATCCCCTTCGATGACCAATCGCTTTCCCTTGGGAAGACGAAAGCCTATGAGGTTAATCTCCGTTTTTAATTCCGAAAGTTTGAGAAGGATCTCCTCCTCCTTGGCATAGTTACAGAGCGCTGAGATGTAAAGTCCTGCGGGCCCTGGGATAAAGTAGGGTATCTTTTGCGTATTCTCCAGAGCAAAACAGAAATCTTCGATGTCCTCAGCAGAATAATCAATCTCCTGAATATGCTTCTCGGCCACCTCGTAGGCCTTGATGATGGTGTTGTACTGAACCATCCAGACAAGCTCCTTGGCCTCCTCTTCCAGAAGCTTTTCATAGCCGCGCCGGATCTGGTCCATGACGACCTCGGTGGACTCAATGATTTGGTCCAAAGGGATCTGCGCTTTTGTAACCGCGAAGGTATCAAATTCCTCGAACGGGTTTTCAACCCCCCGGGTTTCACCGAATCCTTTCTTGGCCGCTCCGTCTCCTTTCATGCTTTCATCCCTTCCATTCAAGCGGGTTGAGGATCAGGACCCTCGGGCATGAAGATCTTTCTTGATTTCTGCATAGAGGGGATGGTCTCCCTCTAAAGGTTCAAGAGACTCACCCTGAAAGATTTTCGAGGCGACGGCAAGTGCGTCCTTCAGATGCTCACTTTGCTCTCGATACCTTTGGGATACCGTTTTGACGGCCTCCTTGGCCAGGAAGATCGGGAAAGGATCGTCCCGCTTGGATCGCTCTCTTTGAGAGACGACTTCATCTTTCCACTGGGTCCGGTGAGCCAGCGCGTAAGGAAGGACTGATTTGACATGTTCAATACCGACCTCCGAATCTTCGAGGAGCCATGCAAGGGCTTGCGCGTATTGCTTGATGGAGATCGGAAGTCGATTGGAGGCACAATTTTTAATTTCGTGGCAAAGATACCCTGTGTAATGACATCCTTCCTCGCAGGTCTCCAGAGAGCGTTTCTGGCCATAGCGTTCACAGAAAGAGAGTTCCGCCAGAAGCATCCGAGTGAAGGCGCTCGCATCCTGGTCCAGATCGGTTTCCTCTATTTCCGAGCGAATCTGTTCGCGATCCTGTTTTTGAAGCGGTTTCACCCGCAGGGTTTCGTAAACGTAGTCCCCAAAGGAATTGCAGACCTCCTCCATGAGAGGGATCTTTTTCTCATACGGTGTCTTGGCGTTCAGGATCCGATGAAGCTCCTTTTCAACCTTGGGGTGCCGCAGCATGGGATCCTTGCGATTTGACTTTCCGATGAGAAAGGAGAGGTTGGCTCCGGGGTGTCTGGACTCCACCATCACATCGAAACGATCCACCAGGGGAGCGATGATCGTGTTGGTCCCCCCATCCTGATAGTTGGCCGTGGCAAACAGACAATACTCGTCGTTAATGATCATCTCGTTCAGGTACTCCCAGTTGCCTCGGTCCACCCCATCGAGGATCATGCTCTGCTTGGTCTCTGGAAGACGGTTGATCTCGTCCACGATCTTGGCAGGAATTTGAGAAAAGTTGGTCCAGACCACATCCTCTTCGCCTCGGTTGAGCTTTCCTAAATCCGGACGGCCCACGATCTTTTCTTCGGTCTGTTCTGGATGCCCAGAGACTTCACTGCCCCAAATGACCCCCAATGGAAATTGATAGATCAATGAACAGACAAACTCCGCTGAAGTCGTTTTTCCCAGTCCGGGCTCCCCAATGATCAGTTCCTTGCCTTTCTTTAGCCCCGTCAGCAGGCTGAAGAGGATCGTCGAGTTGTACCTTTCGCCATTGATCTCAAGATCGGGTCTGTTGAAATAGAGATGCTCATGGATGAATCGATAGAGATCCATCACCTGTTTTTGAAATGCATTCTTCTTCACGGTCGCCCTTCCCGGTTGAAATGATCAAATAACTAATATTAACACGATGCCCCGACCCCTGACAAGACAGGATCAAACCAATCATCCGTAATCTATTCTTGATTGCAGATTATGGTCGAGCGCGTCCTCTTTAAATGCGGCCTGACCCTGGGATTACACATTGGTTTTATAGGTCTCCACAACCCCCTCGGAAGCAAGCGCCTGTCTTGCCGCTCTGCTCAATTCGCGATCATACCGATGGGTGGGCACGTAAACCCGGCAGATGGCCACCTTCGCCGGGATATACTGGAAGAGCCTCCGAAGAGGTTCTCGCGAAATTCGCCTCGTCCCTGAGTCGTAAATGAGAAGCGTCGCTCCTTCGGATTCATACCAGGGATTAAGCGGCCTGGGGTCGTGATGAGCCATATCCACATGAAATTCGATCCCCTTGACCTGTTTGGGGAGAAAGGCCTTCATTCGTTTCTTCACCTCATCCGGAGAGAGGAAGGGAGACCTTCCAAACTCTATTTCCCGGAGCGTCAATTTTTCCTCAAAAGCACTGCTCCATTTCAATCTCCGGGAGAGAACCTCCGCCCACTTTTTCCCCAGCCGCTTCTCCCTTGGCCATGAGGACCTCTCCCATTCCAACACCCTTTCCATTAAGAACCAATCGGTCAAGGCAAGGTATCGGTCGATCTCCTTCAACGGGTGATACGGGCATAGGATCTCCATGGTTTCCTTGAAGATCTCCTGGAGTTGGAGGTCGATGGAGCGGGTGGTGCGGTGATAATAGACATTGGAGTAGAGATAGAGACGAGCATTGAGAAACATGGCCAAGGCATCCAGCCCTCTCCGGTCTAAGACCAATCCCCGTTTATGGAATGAGGTGTAATGGAGGAGTCGCCTCCAATCCATGGGACCGATGGAAACACCGGTCATATACGCGTCGCGCAAAACATAGTCGATATTGTCGAAAGTGAAAATGCCCCGAAAGAGCTGCTGGAGAAGGCTCAGCCACTTCGGATGTTTACGATTTTCTTTCCTCAGTGGCCTCTTGATGAGAAATGCCAAATACCCCGGGTCGATGGATTCCCCTCTTTTGAAGGGCCCGTGGGGGCTCCTTCGGATTCCCTTCAAAATAGGAGAAATCTTTTCCTCGATCATGTGCTGGCCAATCTCCTCGTGGTTCGTTTTGAATCGCGAAAGGTATTGCTCGTCGAAGAAATGGCAGAAGGGTCCATGGCCAATATCATGGAGGAGGCCAGCCAGGCGGAGAAGTTCTTCGATATAAAAAGGAGAGGGAAGGTCCTCCCGAAAGATGCGGAAAAGAGAGGGGTAAAGCCTATCGGCAAAGACGCCCGCCACATGCATCGTTCCAAGGGAATGCTGAAACCGGGTGTGTTCGGCAGAGGGAAAAACCCAGCGGGCACTCTGAAGTTGAAAGATGCGCCGGAGCCGCTGGACCCAGGGCGTATCAATCACATCCCTCTCGGTCTGCTCCCCTTCCACGCGGTCGGTCATCACGATGTAATGATAAATGGGGTCTGCGATCAGGCCGGTGACTTGGCTCTCTTCTGTCCCCTTCATCCTCTGAGACCTATTCTACGATTCATCGGCCGAAGGCTCCCTCTGTTTTTCCTTCTCTCTGGGGTCGATGAACTGCACTTTTCCCGCGGCGACTTCTCGAAGGGCGTTCACGATTGGTCGGTTATCGGCCTCCACCAAGGGGGGGGCCCCCTTTATGATCATCTTGGCCCTTCGTGCAGCCAAGATGACCAACGAGAAACGACTCTCCACCTTTTTCAGACAGTCTTCCACCGTGATTCTAGCCATGAGGTTCCTCCCACTGACTCATTTTTTCTTCAAGGAGAGCGCCTTTCCGTTGACGACAACGCTCTGCCATGATGATCGCCTTCAACTGTTCCACGGTCTCCTCGATGCGATCGTTCAAAATCACATAGTCATACCGTCGGGCCTCTTCCATATCCTTCTTCGCATTGGCCAAACGAAACTGAATCCTCTCCGGAGAATCGAGTGCTCGCCTGGTCAGTCGTTCCCTCAAGGTTGCGAGCGAAGGGGGCAGGATGTAGATCGAGATCGCAGGTTTGACCTGTATGACCACTTGTTTTGCCCCTTGGGTATCCACATCCAAAATTAGATCAATGCCTTCTGATCTCAGGAGATTCATATTCTCCCGGGCCGTTCCGTAACGGCTTCCCAGGACTTCCGCCCACTCCAGAAATTCATTCCGCTCAACCATTTTTTGAAAAAGGGAGGGTGAGATGAAATGATAGTCTTCCCCCTCTTTTTCATTCGCTCTGGGGAGACGGGTTGTGTAGGAGACGGAGAAGCGCAGGCCCGGCAATTCTTCCATCACCTTTTTTAGCAAGGTCGTCTTCCCAGCCCCCGAGGGAGCGGAGATGATGAAGATCAAACCCTCCCCTTTCTCTTTCATTCCTCCTCCGTGTATTTGAAGCCGTTACCAGGGAAACCATCACTCTATATTTTGCACTTGTTCCCGAATCTTTTCCAGCTCCGCTTTAATCTCCACCACACGCTGTGAAATCTCAGCATCGTTTGCCTTGGCACTGACGGTATTGACCTCCCGGAACATTTCCTGAAGCAGGAAGTCCATTTTCCGCCCCACGGCTTCTTCTGCTCCGAATAACGCAAGGAATTGAGTGAGGTGGCTCTCTGTCCGGACGATCTCTTCGGTGATGTCCGTTCGCTCGGCCAGCAGGGCAATCTCCTGTTGGAAGCGAGAAGGGTCCACATCGTTCCCTTGCAGGAAGGCCCGAACCCTGTCATGGAGACGGTTTCGGTAAGCGTCGAGGCTAAAAGGAGACAGCTGCTTGATCTTTTTCAGCTGCTGAGTGACTCGTTCCAATCGTTGCCGGAGATCTTTTGCGAGCGTTTCCCCCTCTGAACGTTTCATTTTATCCAAGTCCTGGAGGGACCGCTTCAGGATGGGAAGGATTTCCTGCCAGAGGGGTTCAAGATCTCCTGTTTCCTCCTTGGCCGTGATCACATCCTTTGCTCCAGCCACCAATCCCAGCGTGATCCTATCCTTGAGACGAAGCCTTTTCTTCAGAGACTGGAGTGCCTGGTAATACTCCTTGGCCAGATGCAGGTCCACGTTGAGGTGCGCATTTTCTTCTCCGAGGTTGTCAAGTTTAAGAAAGAGATCAATCCTTCCCCTCGAAACCTGCGCCCGGATCATTTCCTTCATCCGGTTTTCAAACAGGGTCAGTCTTTTGGGAACTTTGATGTTGATGTCACAGTAGCGATGGTTGACGGTGCGAGTTTCCACGAAAACCTTTCCGAGGGTCGTTTCTCCGTCCCCTCGGCCGAACCCTGTCATCGATTTCAGCATAGCTGCTCTTTCCTCCGTTTCAAATCGTCTTGATAGGTCCTGCGAAATTGATTGAACAGTCCGACGACCTCCGGTTGCCGGTAATCGGGATAAGTCCATTCCAGGGGCTGGTAGGACCTGCCTCGGTAGATCAAGGTCAAGTCGGCATAGATGCCATCCCGGAGATAGGGCCGATGGGCATACCCCTTGGTCGTGGCCAGGATGACATGCTGCAGACACAGATACCCGGGGTCAATATTGATCCTCCGGCGGCCCATCGGGCCTGCATATCTCTCCTCCAGATGATTGGTCCTCTGTTTGATCTCAGGGAGCAGCGTTCGTGCCATGAGCGGTGCAAATGTGATGAAGCGGCGGAAGAGATCTGCTCCCATCTCCTGGGCGTAATAGTCTGTAAAATTGAAGGGCAGTACGTCACTGATGAAATCAACTTCACCGAACATCCCTCCGAGGTCGTCCAGACTCTTCCGGAGGACCTCCTCCTCTGACGTGATCATACTCATGAAGAGTTTCGCGAGTTCAGGTTCTTTCGCCTTTCCCATGAAGCCGGTCACTTTCTCAGATGGATGAAAAACTCTTTGTTCCCTTTGGGACCCAGCAGGGGGGACTCGACGACCCCCTGAACGCTTAATCCCAGCCCCCGGCTGAATTGAGAAATCCCGTCCACCACTCTCCGATGCAGCCTGCTGTCCTTCACCACGCCCCCCTTGCCCACCTCCCCCTTGCCCACTTCAAACTGCGGTTTGATCAAGCAGAGGAGATCTCCTCCCTTTTTCAAAAATCCTGCCAGGTGAGAAAGAAATTTTTCCATGGAGATGAAAGATGTATCGACGAGGATGAGGTCTGCCTCTTCGGTAACGGCCTCCTTCTTGAGGTAGCGGATGTTATGCCTCTCAAGATTGATGACCCGCGGGTCTTTCTGGAGCTTCCAGGCCAACTGTCCATATCCCACATCGACGGCATAGACTTTCTTTGCTCCTTTCTGAAGGACGCAATCCGTGAATCCACCGGTGGAGGCCCCTACATCCATCACCACTTTTCCTCCAGGATCAACTTCAAAGGCCTTGAGGGCGGCCTCTAATTTTAACCCCCCCCGGCTGACATAAGGAAGCGCTTCTCCCTGAACCTGAACAGGAGCATCGATATTGACGAGGGTCCCCGCTTTTTCAACAGCATGGCCTCCGACAGTCACCCTCCCCTCCATGATCAAAGCCCTTGCCCTTTCGCGGCTCTGGACCATTCCCTTCTCTACGAGCAGTTTGTCGAGTCGCTCCTTTCTGATCACCTCAACACTCAACCGCAAGACTTCCGAAAAGAACAGATTTTCAAGGGAATCCAGCAAGAAGGCCTATTTCGCGTTACGGATAGCTCGTTTGGCAGAATTCCGGGTCTGCCCTGAATGGAACGAGAACGAACTTTCGTTTTCCACCATCTCCTTGGCCGATCTGTAAATGCCTGCCTCATCGATCCCGTATTTTGTCCTCAGAAGCGTTGATGGACCATGCTCCACAAAGAGGTCAGGGATACCCAGTCGCTTCACCTGGACCGAAGAGAGGCTCTTCTCTTGAAGGAGTTCGAGCACAGCGCTGCCAAATCCTCCTTGGAGGACATTTTCTTCCACGGTGAGGACCTTCCCGGTCTTCCTGGCCCATTCAGCGATAAGATTCCCGTCCAAGGGCTTCAGGAACCGGCTGTTAATGACGGCGGCATGGATCCCCGAGGCCTCTAATCTCTCCGCTGCACGGACTGAGGGGTGGACCGTCGTTCCGATGGCCAAAATGAGCATGTCGCCGCCTTCCCTGAGAACCTCTCCCCTTCCGATTTCGATCGTTTGTAGAACAGGGTTTCTCCTGACCCCCTCCCCCTTTCCCCTCGGGTAGCGGAAAGCCACCGGCTGGGGACATTCCATCGCCGTCTTCATCATCTTTTGAAGTTCTCCCTCATCTTTGGGAGCCATGATGATGAGGTTAGGAATATGGCGGAGGTAAGAGAAATCGAAGAGCCCCTGGTGGGTCGGACCATCTTCTCCCACAATCCCTCCTCGATCCAGGGCGAAGACCACTGGAAGGTTCTGGAGGGCGACATCCTGAAGGACCTGATCATAAGCCCTCTGGAGGAACGTGGAGTAAATGGCCACAAAGGGCTTCATTCCTTCAAGGGCCAGACCCGCAGCAAAGGTGACGGCATGCTGCTCTGCGATCCCGATATCGTAAAAGCGGTCTGGAAACTCTTGAGCAAATCTCTCCAATCCCGTCCCGCTCTGCATGGCCGCCGTGATGGCGATCAGGTGCTTATTCTCTCGAGCCAGCTGGCAGAGGGTTTCCCCAAAAACCTGTGTATAGGTCGGAACACTGCCCGTCGCTCCCTGCTTTGGCTCTCCCGTCTCAAGGTTGAAGGGAGGAACGCTATGGTACCGGGCTGGATTCATTTCGGCAAAGGGATATCCCTTTCCCTTCTTCGTGATGACATGGATGAGGATCGGGCCTTTCATTCTCTTCACGTTCTGAAGCGTCTCGATGAGATAATCCAGGCGATGGCCGTCAATTGGACCGATGTACTGGAGCCCCAGCTCCTCAAAGAGAAGCCCGGGCATCAGGAACCCCTTCAGCGATTCCTCCGCCTGTTTGGCAAATCGGAGTGCAGACTTTCCAATCCTGGGAAGGGTTTCGAGGAAGGCCTTGATGTCTTCTCTGAATCGGTTGACGAACTGCCCCGTCATCAGACGGTTGAGATAAGAGGAGAGGGCTCCCACATTGGGTGAGATCGACATTTCGTTGTCGTTCAGGATCACGATGAGATCCTGATCGATGTGCCCTGATTGATTGAGGCCTTCGAAGGCAAGACCCGCCGTCATCGAGCCATCGCCAATCAGAGCAATCATTCTGCCCTCTTCGCCTTTGTGCCTCCGGGCCTCCGCCATTCCCAGGGCGGAGGAGATGGAGGTTCCGCTGTGACCCGAATCGAAGGCGTCGTAAAGGCTCTCCTCCCTCTTGGGGAAGCCGCTGATCCCTCCATACTGCCTCAGCGTGTGAAATTGATCCTTCCTTCCCGTTAAGAGCTTGTGAATATAGCTTTGATGCCCCACGTCCCATACCACCTTATCCCTGGGAAAGTCGAAGACATAGTGAAGGGCAACGGTTAACTCGACCACTCCCAGGTTGGAGGCGAGATGTCCTCCATTCTGCGAAACCGTGGAAAGAATTTCCTCTCTCAATTCTCTGCAAAGCGTTTCCAATTCCTCTGGATCCAGTTTCTTCACATCAGAAGGACATTCGATTTGATCGAGCATTCTGGACATTTTTCAACTTTCCCTTGCGATAACGAATCGCGCGATATTTCTCAGTGGGTTAACTTCTGGGCCGTAAGGCTCCAAGGCCGCAACCGCCAGCTCCACCAACTCCGCCGCCCTGCGCTTCGATTCTTGAAGCCCCAACAAAGAGGGATAGGTGGCCTTCCCCCGGGAGACATCCGTACCCGTGCGCTTTCCAAGGGCCGTCGCCTGCCCTTCCACATTCAGAATGTCATCGGCAATCTGGAACGCCAGTCCAATTCTCTCCGCGTATCGTGTGAGCGCCCGAAGGGCTTCTTCGCTGGCCCCTCCAAGCTTTGCGCCCACCCGTACGGAGGCAAGAATCAGGGCCCCGGTTTTATGGGTATGGATATATTGGAGCAGGGGTAGGTCAACTTCCTTCCCCTCAGATTCAATATCCGCCACCTGCCCTCCCACCATTCCTGAGATGCCAGCCGCCTGAGCAATCTCATGAACGATGTCAAGGATCAGCTCGGGATCGGTGGAAAGGCCGTCCCGGCTGGAACGGTTTGTCATCAATCTGAAAGCCTCCGTGAGAAGCCCATCCCCTGCTAAGATCCCGATGGCCTCTCCAAAGAGCTTATGACAGGTCGGTTTACCCCTGCGAAAATCGTCATTATCCATGGCAGGAAGGTCGTCATGGATGAGAGAGTAGGTGTGGATCATCTCAAGCCCGCACGCAAACGGGAGGATTCGGCCTCCCGTTCCTCCAACTGCCTCGAAGGCAGCGATTGATAGAATGGGACGGATCCGTTTTCCTCCGTTGAGGAGGCTGTGCCGGATGGCCTTACGAAGGGAGCCCGAAAACCTTTCCTCCCCCTCTCCTTCGGGAGGGTCCGGAAAATATCGATCGAGGGCTGAGTCCATAATCCTTTTTTTTTCCTGGAGATATTTCTGAATATCCATTCTCTTTTACTCATCTTCTTCGGAATCAGACTCTTCCGAAGCACCTGGTCCCGAGCCTGTCGAAGGGTCGAAAGGCTGAGGTTTCACCACGCCATCCTTCCCTTTCATGAGAATTTCGACCCTCTTTTCAGCTTCGTCCAATTTTTGATTACAGAAACGGGAAAGACGAATCCCTTCCTCGAAGAGTTTGAGAGATTCCTCCAGAGGAATCTCTCCATCTTCCAGTCTGGACACGATTTTTTCAAGCTTGCTTAATGCATCCTCAAACCTCTCTTTGGCCATCCCTCCCCCTTCAGTTGCCGCAATTTTTCAGCGGCAACTAACTACAAATAATTATTATATATTTTAAATCTTTATTCCGTCAAGTTTCTTCTGTTTTTTCGACGCCACAAACCAGCGTTCCTCCATAGAGCCTGACCTCGACCCGATCTCCTTTTGTCACCTGGCTCGACTGTCTCAGAATTTCGAGAGAGGGGATCTTTCGGGTAATGCTGTAACCCCTTTGGAGAATGGAAAGAGGACTCAATGATTCCAATTGTCCCATCCTCCCTTCCAACCTCTGTTTCCAGATTTCGATCGAGTGGTTGATGTTTTGCAGGAGACGCCTTTCGGTCTCTAATATGAATCGGCGATGATGCTTCACCCTTTGCATCGGGTTACGAAGAAATAGGCTCTCATGGAGGTGAAGGCGCTGCTCCCTTTTCCTGTTGGCGATCCATGAGGCCAAAAAGAGAAATCGGCTGAAGAGGTCATCCAGTCTCAAGAAGTCTTCTTCAATTCTCTGTCTCGGGTCTCTGAGCCTCTTTTTGAGATGGGTCAGCTGTGTTCTGCCTTCCTGAAGGATCTGAAGGACCTCGCTTCCCAAACGGTTTTCTAAAAACCGGAGCGTATGCTTCACCTCTTTTCTCTCTTTCACGACCAATTCTGAAGCAGCAGAAGGCGTGGGAGCTCTCAGATCAGCCACGAAATCGGCAATGGTGTAGTCGGTCTCATGGCCAATGGCAGAAACCACAGGGATGTGTGATTCAAAAATGGCTCGGGCCAATTCCTCCTCGTTGAACGCCCACAAATCTTCGAGGGAACCTCCTCCTCTGGCCAAGATGATCACGTCCACCTCTCTTTGTTTATTGAAGTATTCAATTCCCTCGGCGATCTCAGACGCTGCGCCTTCCCCCTGAACTCGAACCGGGTAAAGGAGGAGATGGACATTTTCAAATCTTCGCTCGATGATTTGAAGCATGTCTCTGATGACCGCCCCTGTGGGAGAGGTGACGATTCCTATCTTCTGGGGAAGCATGGGGATTGTCTTCTTGCGGGAGGCATCGAAAAGCCCTTCCTTTTCGAGCCGTTCCTTCAGCTGGAGAAAAGCGAGCTGGAGGGCACCCATCCCTTTCGGTTCCATCTCTTCGAGAACCAGTTGGTATTCACCTCTTTTTCATAGAGGCTCACCCTTCCCCGGCAGATGACCTGAAGCCCATCTTCCGGAGAAAATCGCACGCTTCTTGCCTGGTTCTTGAACAGGACGACGCGGATCTGACTGAAATCATCCTTCAACGTGAAGTAGAGATGTCCGGAGGGAGGACTCTTAAGGTTTGAAATCTCCCCCTCGACCAGGATGTCGGGAAATTGGGTCTCCAGGATATCCTTGATCTCCCGGGTGAGTTCGGAAACGGTGAGGATGTATCTGAATGGAAGCCTCATGTGAAAGGGGTCCTGCTGAGGACCCATGAAACAAACTAAATATAACAGAAAGAAAAAAAAGTGCAAAACCGGAGGATTGACTATGGGGCTGTTTGGTTATAAAATCCAAGTACTCACCAAGGAGATCATTGTGGGGAGATTTTCTCTAAGAGAGATGAGGGAAATGGCAAAGCGGATTTTTTTGAAGGCGGTTTCCGCTGTTGATCCTGCCCGCAAACTGAGAGATAGGGTCAGCGTCGAAGGGAATCAGCTTCTCATTAAGACCGAAGAGGGGTCCGATAAGGCGTTTCGCCTAGACGGATTCAAGAACATATTTCTCATCGGAGCAGGAAAGGCCTCTGCCTCCATGGCCTCTGCCATGGAGCAAATCCTTGAAGATCGAATTACCGAAGGAATCATCACGGCCAAATACGGCCACACGCTCCCTCTTAAGAGAACCACGATCGTCGAAGCAGGCCATCCGATCCCCGACCAAAAGGGCCTCGAAGGAGCGAGGAAAATACGCGATTTGCTCAAACCATCGGGTTCTGAAGATTTGGTCATTTTTCTTCTGTCGGGTGGGGGGTCAGCGCTTCTTCCTTTCCCTGCGGATGGGATCACCCTTGAAGAGAAACAGCAGGTGAACCGGCTCCTCCTCGATTGCGGAGCAGATATCGGTGAGATCAACACCGTACGGAAGCACATCTCGCAGATCAAAGGTGGCTGGCTGGCTCGGTGGGCCTCCCCCTCAACGATGGTCGGATTCATCCTCTCAGATGTTGTGGGGGATCCACTGGATGTAATCGGGTCTGGACCCACGGTTCCCGATTCTTCGACGTATGAAAACGCCTGGGAGATCTTGAAAAAGTTTGATCTGGTGCATCGGGTTGCACCCACCATCCGGAATCATCTCTCCATGGGAAGAGAACGAAAACTCCAGGAAACCCCCAAGCCCGGTGAGCCCATCTTTGAGAAAGTTCACAATATGATCATCGGGTCGAACATCCTTGCCCTGAGGGCTGCAGAGCGTGAAGCAGCCTCGCTGGGTCCCCATCCCCTAGTCCTCTCGTCATCCATTGTCGGAGAAACGAGAGAGGCAGCCCGTTTCCACGCTGCCATCGCGAAAGAAGTGCTCTCAAGCGGTCACCCCATTCGCAGACCTGCCTGCATCATCTCGGGCGGAGAAACGACCGTGACAATCAAAGGCAAGGGCCTCGGAGGCAGAAATCAGGAGTTTGCCCTTGCCGCTGCGCTGGAGATTGGGGGCTTTGAAAAGATCGTTGTCTTGAGCGGAGGAACGGATGGTACGGATGGCCCGACAGACGCCGCCGGTGCCATTGCTGACCACACGACCGTTGAAAGGGCGAAAGCGATGGGATTGAGCCCGAAGGCCCATCTGGAGAACAATGATGCCTATCC
>Ga0163210_1000919_pt1 | contig 12562 bp, 11 predicted proteins | sample Kivu_220m_FD_113536 | JGI IMG/M metagenome (GOLD analysis project Ga0163210, IMG submission 113536) | Freshwater microbial communities from Lake Kivu, Western Province, Rwanda to study Microbial Dark Matter (Phase II) - Kivu_220m | ecosystem: Environmental > Aquatic > Freshwater > Lake ...
TCTATAAACTTATCCACCTCACAAGTTGTAATACCCAACCTTATGTAACCTAGGGCATCCTCCATAACTTTAGAGGCTATAGCACAGCTCTCCCTCATTTTGTTCAAATCTTCTTTTGTTTTAATGCCGGACAGCTTCCTAAGTATCAAATTATGGATGGCTTTTATGGTTCCTTCACCATTAACTTCTATCAAAATACTCTTTACTCTATAGAAATCCAAAACAAGCTCTGTATTTGCATGGTACTCTCTAAGGCGCTCCCTTATGATTTCAGGGTTATCATCTTCCCTTTTCCTATTAAGCAGCCGATCAAAAGACGTCTTATCCGAAACATTTATATACAAAGCAAAATCCGGGATAAAAGGGGCATGTTGAGCTTGATATAAATTTCGAGGGAATCCGTCTATAATAAACCCTTTGGCATAAGCATCATCTTTAAGTGCCTCACTCACTACCGTCATAGTATCCTCATCAGACACAAGTTTTCCTTTAGATAAAGCTTCCCAAACCCTTTTCCCCAAAGGGGTTTTGCTTTCTTCAAGGTCTCTAAATATATCTCCTGTTGATATATGTGGGATATTAAGTTTTTTAGCTAAAAGATCAGCCTGCGTAGACTTTCCACAACCCTGCGGCCCCATAATCACTATTATCATATTCCAATTCCCAAATCGGACAACCTGCCCTGCATTCTCTTGGCAACCTTCTTTTGGCTTTCCTTCACCGCTTTATTAAAAGCATCTTTAAGGCGAAGGTCTTCTACGCCGTCAATCTTAACACTCTGTACCTTCTGATCCCCCTGCATAATAATTCCCACACCTTTCTCTTCCACCTCAACAATGATTCTCTCCATTTCTTTCTTCATTTGGTCGGCCTGTCTTTTTAAGTTGTACAGATCTTTGACCTTTCCAATATTAAGCATAAGAATTACACCTCCTAATTATCCTCTAAAATCACAAGAAACTATCATAATCCCGCATAACAACTTGAGACTCTACCTTTTTCATGGTTTCCAAAACCACTTGGACGACAATTAAAACGCTTGTTCCTCCTATGCTTAAAGTGGATACTCCCGTCATAGTTTGCATTATTTGAGGCAAAATTGCAATCAATCCCAAAAAAACGGCCGCTGGAAGAGTAATTCTAGTCAAAATTGTGTTCAAATACTCCGATGTAGACCGTCCTGGTCGTATGCCGGGAATAAACCCACCGTTTTTCTTTATCTCATCAGCAACTTTTTCGGGGTTAAATGTAACTGCTGTATAGAAATACGTAAACCCGACCACAAGTATAAAGTAAAAAGCATTATACAAAATCCCGGTCGAGTTAAAGTTATAAGTTAAAAATTGCGAGATGCTAGAAGCTGTGGGATTATTAACACCTTTCAGGTAGTTGCCTACAACAGAGGGCATTAAAACCAGAGAGACCGCAAATATTATTGGGATAACTCCCGCTTGGTTTATTCGCAAAGGCAAATACGTAGTCCCGCTTCCAGTAGAGGCCCCCCTCTTAACTAGTCGTGCGTATTGTATAGGGATATTCCTGGTTGCTTCGTTGACAAACACAATACCAGCAATGACGATCAGCGCTAATATAGTAAACAAAAGTATATTGGAGAACCCCCCCCCTGTTGTGGAAGCTGCAGTCTGGCCCATGGAGGTTGGAAGCCTGCTTATAATTCCTGCAAATATCAAAAGCGAAATACCGTTTCCTATACCATATTCAGTTACGAGTTCCCCAAGCCACATCAAAAGAATTGAGCCAGCAGTCATAGTTAAGGCGAGAATAAAAAGGGGAAGGACGCCCAAAACAGGAACTATTCTCTGCGAATGTAGAAAAAAATACATACCATAAGCCTGAACTAGACACAAAGGTACCGTTAAAATCCTTGTGTATTGATTTATCTTTTGTCTCCCAGACTCACCTTCCTTTGACAACTCTTCTAGGGATGGTACTGCCATTGTTAGAAGCTGAAATATAATGGAAGCGTTTATATATGGGTTGAGGCCTAAGGTTATTACAGAGAAATTCTGCATGCCCCCTCCGCTGAACAGGTCCAATAAACCTAAAAGTTGGCTACTCGCAAAAAAGTTTTTAATATTTGTAACATCAACACCGGGGACCGGAATATGAGCTAAAACTCTAAAGAAAGCGAAAATAATTAAAGTCAAAATAATCTTCTTCCGCAAATCCTCGGATTTAAATATATTTTTATAATTCTCAAAAAAACCCTTATGCATTTTGAAGCAGGGCGGATCCTGATTTGGGTCGGTCCCGATTCAGGATCCGCCTAAAATATTACCCCCTTTGAAAATCTTCCAAAAGTTTTTTCTGTTCTCTGGTTACCCTCTTTGGAACGACAACTTTAACCTGGATAAAGTGATCACCTCTGCCAAAACCCCGCAATCTTTGCATACCCTTGCCCCGCAGCCTAAACTGGGTTCCATATTGAGTACTGGGGGGGATCTTAAGAGCAATCTTAGAAACACCCGTCATGGATCCCGTGTCAACAATATCTACATCTATAGACCCTCCTAATATGGCCGTTACAAAATCTACTTCCTCTACGCTAAGAATGTCGTCACCCCTTCTCACTAGCTTTTCGTGAGGTGTAACTTTGATAGTTATAAAAAGATCGCCATTGGGAAGGTTATCTGGCCCCTTCTCACCATAACCTTCAAACTTCATCTCTGCCTCATTATAAATACCTGCTGGTATCTTAATGTCCAAGCTTCTTCCGTTTATATTCACCTTCTTTTCCACACCATGGACAGACTCGGAAAAGGATATGCCTAATGAGTAGTATAAGTTTTTGCCTTTCTTAGGCCTTCTTGAACCGGAAAAACCCCTAAACCCGAAAACTTCTTCAAATATATCAAAAGGATCGGTAAAATCCCCAAAATCAAATCCAGTATCCTTCCCGGAAGTTGAGTACGTCCACGTAAAAGGACCCCAGCTTCCTGCATTCTGCCCGCCAAAGGGACCCCCTCCCTGCTGATAAGAAGCACCCGCATGGCCAAACTGATCATACATCCTTCTTTTCTCCGGATCGGATAATATATGGTAGGCTTCGTTTATTTCTTTGAACCTTTTTTCGGCCTCAACTTTATTGAAAGCTACATCTGGGTGATATTCCTTGGCGAGTTTCTTATATGCCTTCCTTATCTCCTCCTGCGAAGCACCTCTCCCCACGCCCAGTATTTCGTAAAAATCTTTCTTATCCATATCCCCCTAATTACTTGTTGCCCTCGTCAACCACTTCACCCTCAACGGGACCGTTGTCCCCGCCCTTTGGTCCGGAATTACCAGAAGGGCCCGCACTTGGGCCATACATAGACTGACCTAGCTTTTGAAGCTCAAGAGACAGTTCCTGTGTCTTGGATTTAAGATCATCCAAGCTACCCGTTGGAATAATATCTCGCAAAGCCTTTACTTTATCCTCTATGCTCTTCTTCAAGTCCGCATTTGCCTTATCCCCAGCCTCCCTTAAGCTCTTCTCCGCTACATAACAAATATTATCGGCTTGATTTCTAGCCTCCACAAGCTCCCTTTTCTTCCTGTCTTCGTCCGCACTTTTCTCGGCATCACGCACCATCTTCTCAACTTCCTCTTTGGACAATCCAGTTCCTCCTTGAATAGCAATCTTTTGCTCTTTGCCCGTAGCTTTATCTTTAGCAGATACATTAAGTATCCCATTTGCATCTATATCAAATGAAACCTCAATTTGAGGGACTCCTCGCGGCGCAGGTACAATACCATCCAAAACAAACCTCCCAAGGCTCTTGTTGTCGGTTGCCATCTCACGCTCGCCTTGGACAACATTGACCTCAACACTAGTCTGATTATCCGCAGCAGTAGAGAAAACTTGCGAAGCGCTGGTTGGAATAGTTGTGTTCCTCTTTATCAAAGGGGTTGATACGCCTCCTAAGGTTTCAATACCTAAGGTTAGCGGCGTTACGTCCAAAAGCAAGATGTCTTTAACCTCTCCAGATAAGACTCCGCCCTGAATAGCCGCCCCAACAGCTACAACCTCATCAGGATTTACACCCTTATGCGGTTCTCTGCCGAAAAATCCCCTGACCACTTCAACTACCTTAGGCATTCTCGTCATTCCGCCAACCAAAACCACTTCATCAACATCCGAGACTTTTACTTTTGCATCCTCCAAAGCTTTTTCACAAGGACCAATACTCTTTTGGATTAACTCGTCAACAATCTGCTCAAGTTTGGATCTGGTGAATTTAACATTCAAATGCTTCGGCCCGCTTTGATCAGCAGTAATAAAAGGAATATTTATTTCTGTTTCCTGTGTTGAAGAAAGCTCTATCTTGGCTTTTTCCGCAGCATCTTTTAACCTTTGCATAGCCTGCTTATCGGAAGATAAGTCCACCCCTGTCTCTTTTTTAAACTCATCAACTAAAAAATTTATTATTTTTACGTCAAAATCATCCCCCCCCAAAAAGGTGTCCCCATTGGTAGATTTAACCTCAAAAACCCCTTCTCCAATCTCAAGTATAGATATATCAAAAGTTCCGCCTCCCAAATCATAAACGGCTATTTGCTCACTCTTCTTCTTATCGAGACCGTAAGCCAGCGAAGCTGCTGTTGGCTCATTGATGATCCTCAAGACATTAAAGCCGGCAATTTGGCCTGCCTCTTTAGTAGCACTCCTTTGGGAATCATCAAAATACGCCGGCACGGTTATAACCGCATCTTTTATTGGCTCTCCCAAAAATGCTTCCGCATCCGCCTTCAACTTTTGCAAAATCTTAGCTGAAATCTCCTGGGAGGTATAATCAACACCTTCAACCTCCACAGCTGCCATACCATTCTTCCCTTCTTTCACAACATAAGGAACATGCTTAATAGTTTGCTGAACGTAAGGATCCGAGAACCTTCTGCCCATAAGCCTTTTTACCGAATAAATTGTGTTTTTGGGATTAACCACCTGTTGCCTTTTAGCAGCAACCCCAACAATGTTTTTATCAGGCACAACTACGGAGGGGGTGGTGTTCATACCTTCGGAATTTGGCAGGACTTTAGGCTTTCCTCCCTCCATAACAGCCATACACGAATTAGTTGTGCCAAGATCAATACCTAATATCTTTGCCATAGCTAAAATTACTCCTTTCTGCCCACTATAACTTGAGCGGGCCTTAGAACTTTACTCTTATACATATATCCCTTTTTGTGGACTTTAACAACTTTATTTTCCTCACCTTTTTCAGAACCTATAGCTTCCATTGTATCTGCGTCAAAATCAGTACCGTCTACCTTTATCTCTTCCACATCGTAAGATTCTAAAAAATCTTTAAATTTCTTTAAGCACAAGTTCAGTCCCTCATCCTTTATGTGCAAGGTGGCATCTTCCAAACTGTCCAAGACAGGAAGAAGATCATATAAAATAGCCTCGCTTGCGAAATCCAGTACACTCTTACTCTCTTCAGCCGTCCTTTTCTCCAAATTTTGATAATCGGCTAAGGCCCTCTTCCATTTATTCTCCAAATCCAGCACTTTCTTCTCCAACTCCTCACATTGATCGCGCTCGTCTTTACCTTTAGTTTTTTCCTCCTCATTCTCCATAAAGTCAAAACCCTCCAAGCAACTCGTTAATTAGACCCTTCATATATCTTATAGTTGGAATTACCTTGGAGTAAGGCATTCTATCCGGCCCAAACACGCCTAAAAACCCCCCTCTTTTCTTGGAATTAAACGGTGTGTACACCAATCCGCAACAATCCAAATTATCATAGTCAAGCTCCTCGCCAATCAGAATCTTTACGTCCGCCCCCCCAAACCCTTTCGCATAAAGTCTTTCCAACAAATCTGCATTATCCAAAAGCTGCAAAGCCGACTTAGAAACTTCTATATCGAAGAACTCTGGATACTCCAATATATTAACGCTCCCCGCATGTACCAAATACCCATCATCTAAAGATACAAGCGCTAAATACTTTGTAGCTTCTGATAATGCCAAAACTATATTGCGCAAAGTCCTTTCGTATTCGTACCTGTCCTGCCATACCCGCTGCTTCATGGAAACCTCCTGCAAAACCGGAACTTCCCGCTCCTCCATCAACTCATTTATGTAAAAGCGCAAACCTAAGCTTGTAGGTTTTCTACCAGATGAGGAATGGGTCATCCCCAAGAACCCTTTTCTAATCAGGCTCGCCATTTCGTTTCTTATGGTTGCAGGGCTGTATTTTAATTTGTACTTGCTAACCAAAGCTTCGGATCCAACGGGATTAGCCGTATCTATATACTCATCAATAATTATCTTCAAAAGCTCTTTTTGACGATCAGTAATTTCTTCCATTTCTAGCACTAGTATATAAAGAGTGCTAGGAGGTGTCAAGAGTAATTTACACAAATATACATTGCCTGCATAATCTCTGATATACTAATTGCTATGAGTGTACTGGACAGCCTAAATCCGCAACAAAAAGAAGCTGTAAAGTATTTTGATGGTCCGAGCCTTATTGTCGCGGGACCCGGAAGCGGCAAAACGCGAGTTCTAACTCACAAAATTGCTTATTTAATTAAAGAAAGGGGTGTTAGTCCTTTTGAGATATTAGGTATCACCTTCACAAATAAAGCCGCAAACGAGATAAAAGAAAGGGTAGGTAATCTAATGGGCGCAAGTACGCGGGTCCCGTGGCTTGGAACCTTTCACAGTATGTGCGCAAGGATACTAAGAAAGGAGGCCTCGCTCCTTGGCATTTCCCCAAACTACGTCATCTACGATACAGATGACCAAAAATCGCTAATAAAGCACATCGCTAAAGACCTGGATATTCCTCCAAGAACAAATCTTTCCGTAGCTTTGTCTTCCATCTCAAGTGCCAAGAACGAGCTTGTTACCTTTGAAGATTACGAAAAGTACGCCTACGGCCCTTTCCAAAAAGATGTTGCGCGAATCTATAGAGAGTACCAAAAAAGGCTTCACCAGAGCAACGCGCTTGATTTTGACGATTTGATATTTAAGACAATAGAGCTTTTTTCCCTAAACGAAGGTCTGCGGGATACATATTCCCGAAGGTTCAAATATATATTGATAGACGAATATCAGGACACTAATCATGCGCAGTACGTAATCTCTAAACTTCTAGCCAAAAACCACAACAATATTTGTGCTGTTGGTGATATGAGCCAAGCTATTTATTCATTTAGAGGGGCAGATTTTAGAAATATTTTAAATTTCCAAAGAGATTATCCAGCAGCTAAAATTTTTAATCTGGCGCAGAATTATCGGAGCACCAAAACAATAATAGACGCCGCCAAAAATATTATTAAGCATAACGATAACCACATTGATCTTGACCTATGGACTCAAAACGACAAAGGAGATTTAATATCTTTGTACGAGGCTGAAGATGAAAAGGAAGAATCTTTATATATAGGATTTAACATAATAGATAAGGTATTAAAAGGGTCTTCTTCCTACAAAGATTTTGCGGTTCTGTATAGAACAAACGCTCAATCTAGAAGTGTTGAGGAACAGTTTATTAGGCTAGGAATCCCCTACAAACTTATCGGAGGCATAAAATTTTACAGCAGAAAGGAGATAAAAGACGCTTTATCATTTTTGAGGGTTATACAAAACCCCAAAGATTCCGTTTCTTGGGAGAGGATAATAAACACCCCGCCGCGAGGCGTTGGGAAAAAGAGCGTTGATGATCTATCCAAATCCGGATGGGATTTATCACTAATAGAACAGAAAACAAGGCTCCCAATTAAAGGTCTCATAAGAAACAAAGACGCTATGCCGGTGGTTGAACTCTTGGACAAAATTCTGGATGTATCAGGATACAACGAATATCTAAACGACGGAACCGAAGAAGGCTTGTACAGATTAGAAAATTTAAAGGAGTTAAAGTCGGTTGCTTCGCAATTTTTGACCCTGGAAGACTTTCTAGAGAACGTATCCTTAGTAGAAGCTCTAGATGTCCCTACTACCAATAATGATAGGAGCATTTCCACAGATAAAGATACCGTTACGCTTATGACCTTACACAGTGCTAAGGGCTTAGAATTCAAAGAAGTTTTCATTATAGGTATGGAGGAAGGGCTCCTCCCGCACTCAAAAAGTTTGTTTGCCAAAGAAGATATTGAAGAGGAAAGACGGCTTTGCTACGTAGGAATAACAAGGGCAAAGGAAAAAATCCATTTAACGTATACAAGAAGCCGGCTTTATTTAGGTTCAATGAACAGTAATATAGTCTCTAGGTTTGTGTCAGAAATTCCAGGTGAGTACATAAGATTTAACACAAAAAGTGGGATGCAAACTATACATATGGATAAGGGCTTGGAAAAATATTTGGACAATCTGGAAGACTCGCGGGATTTTAATCTATGAAAAAAGATTTAATTCTTCCAGCCTTAATTCTCTTTATAACCTTAACCCATATGAGCAACCTAAACAAAAGCTTTAAGGTCCTAGGATACTCAACGAGCGCCTTCAAAGACGAAAAACCCATCTCGCAACTAAATAACACGGAAATCAATACGATAAGCTCCTTTGAGGAAAAAGAAATTTCCGAAGAAGAAGCTATACCGTTTGGTAAAATTTATCAGAACAATCCGGATATAGAATTGGGGACAGAAGAAGTTATTCAGGAAGGAAAGGATGGAAAAATAGTTAGGACTTACCTAGCCTCCTTCTGGTATGGCGAAGAGACCCAAAGAACTTTAACTAAAACGGAAGTGACAAATGCGAAGCCGGAGATGATTTCCGAAGGTACTAAGATTGTGTGGAGAAAAGTAGCAACAATGGGAGAGAAGAATATTGACGACAGTGACCTTTCATATTGGAAAAGAATAGAAAACGTGTGGGCGACGAGCTATGACAAGAGTTGCTACGGATGTAACGAATGGACAGCGCTCGGAACCAAACTGGATTATGGAACCTGCGCGGTGGATCCAAAGGTAATAAAACTTTGGACTAAAATTTATGTTCCCGGCTACGGTACCTGCTACGCCTTGGACGTAGGAGGCAGTATCAAAGGAAACAAAATAGACGTGGGGTTCTATGATCTGCACGCACAATCAGAAGAGGTGGGCTGGCGCGGCGCGCATTATACTACAATATATCTACTGGACAATGAACCTACAGATTAAGGATAAGGAATTACATCACACGTCAGCAAATTAGATATTCAAGACCGCGATTACAATTATTGGCTCTCTTTGTGTTTCCTTGAAGATAAATTTAGAAATTTCCTTCTCAATTCTTCCTTTAATAATAGGAATATCCGCCTCTTTGGAAGCGCGAAAGGCTTTAAGCACTTTCCTAACCCGCCCCTCCATCTCCGAAATTAGCTTCTTTGACTCTTTAACGTACACAAATCCCCTTGAAACGATCTCAATGTTCTCCCCGAACCTCCTTTTGCTCCTCTTATAAGGCAAAACAACTACGACTATTCCACTATCCGCCAGTTCTTGTCTATCCCTCAAAACAACAGACCCAACATCTCCAATCCCGGCACCGTCCACATAAATGTTCCCCACAGGAACTATACCCCCCTTCTTAACAGATCCTTTCTCCATAACCAAGCTCTCACCATCCAAAAGCTCAAAAACCGCTTCCTCTCTAAAACCCATTTTGGACATTAAGTTCTTATAGGCGCGCATAAATTTTACTGTCCCCCCTATTGGCATAAAGGCTTTGGGCTTTACTATAGCCGCAAGCATCGAAATATCTCCAATAGACCCGTGACCCGAAACGTGCAAATTCTCCTGTATAGCGGAGTACAAAACGTCTGCTCCCAATAAGGTTAATCTATCTATGACGTAATTCACAGCCTCCAAAACACCGGGAGGATTAGGATCTGCGGAGAAAATAACCATAGCCCCCTTCTCAAGTTTTATCTGCTTGTGCGTTTCCGAAGCTATCCTGTACAAAGAGGAATTGTTTTGGCCGTAAGACCCCGCAACAAGATAGGTTATTTTGTCTTGAGGATATCGCGACACCCTCTCTAAAGGAACAAATATTTCCTTCGGAAAGTCTAGAAGACCTAAATTTCTTGCCACCTCTATGTTCTGCTCAATAGACCTTCCGCTAATAGCAACTTTCCTATTGTGCTTCAAAGACGCCCTAATTGCCTGATACACACGCGAAATATTCGAAGACATCGTTGTAATAATTACTTGACCCTCGGCTTTAGACAAAAGCTCATTAAACGTGTCTTCTATATACCTTTCTGATTCGGTATACCCCTGAGACGTCGACCCAAGACAATCTGACAAAAGAAGATCCACACCGCCTTTACAAAGGTCTGCCAGCTTTCCAATATCAAAAGGCCTGTCCATCACGGGTGTCCAGTCAAACTTGAAATCTGACACGTGAATTATCAACCCGTCCAGAGTTCGTATGGCAAACCCAAGGCTATTTGGCACGGAGTGGTTTATGGAAAACGGCACAATCTTAAAAGGCCCAATTTCCAAAATAGAATCAGCATCAAAAGGCCTAAAGTCGATGCCGTCCTTTATGCCGAAATCATTTAGCTTATTCCTAATAAATCCCAAAACAAGTTTTGTTGAATAAACTGGGATCTTTAGCTCATTTAAAAGAAATGGAACAGCACCAAAATGGTCTTCATGACCATGCGTAATCAAAAGACCCTTTACCTTATGTCTGTTCTCTAAAATATATTTAAAATCAGGAATAACCAGGTCAACCCCATAGTCAGTGGAGTCGGGAAATCCAATACCACAATCTACGATGAATATAGAGTCTCCGTGCTCATACACATACATATTTTTACTTACACTAGTTGTTCCGCCCAGGGGAATAATTCTCATCAATCTTTAAAGCGTTTCATATTAAACTAATCTGCCCGTCATCCGTAGCATCTCGCACCAAATCCTCCTTTGGCTTAAGCTCTCCAGAGATCACTTTAGGCAATTTCATAAAATCTTCTTTTAGTATATGCTCTACGCTAGGATTCCGCAATGCGGCAGCAGGGTGATACAGAGGAAAGACCACTTTGCCATTCCAGCTTTGAGGTATCCCATGATCTTCTGATATCTTCGCCGTAGGGACGAAAAAGTTTAGAGCGTACCTACCGAGGGTAACTACCACTTTGGGGTTTATAATCTTCAATTGCTCTGATAAGTACGGAGAGCAGGCTTTTACCTCATCAGACATTGGGTCCCTATTCTCGGGAGGCCGGTGCTTAATAATATTTCCTATCCATACATCAGATCGGCGCAACTCGACCATCCTAAGAAGTGCGTCCAAAAGTTTTCCAGCCCTACCCACAAAAGGTATTCCCTCCTGGTCTTCATAAAACCCCGGAGCCTCCCCAACGAAAACTACTTTGGCGCGGATATTACCGTGACCCGGAACTGGATTAGTAGCTCCTTTATAAAGCCGGCATTTTTCGCATCCCAAAACAGACTGCTCTATCTTCGCCATTAACTCTTCACTATTCATTAATCGTAATATACAGTATCAGTCCACCAAAGTTCAACCACCGCATTTTCGGAAAAACAAGTAATTTTGATATAATAGATATAATCTGATAAATATGCCGATCTTTGTGGTGCAAAAACACAATGCCTCAAAACTTCATTATGATTTTAGGCTTGAAATGCCAAAAGCTCCCGGAGAAGAAAATGTTCTAAAAAGCTGGGCTGTACCAAAAGAACCTTCAAATGAACCTAAAATAAAAAGACTTGCTGTACAGGTTGGAGACCATCCTCTAAGCTATGCCAATTTCGAAGGGATTATACCAGAGGGACAATATGGAGCAGGAAAAGTGGAGATTTGGGATAGCGGACAATATGAGCTTCTAGGACTTGAGGAAACCAGCATCAGATTCAGGCTTTTTGGCAAAAAACTAAACGGAAACTTTACACTGTTCCATCCCAAAACATTCAAACAGGACGATTGGCTTTTAGTGAAACGTCCTTAACTTTTTCGTGGGCATTACCACCCATTTCATACTTGACCTTTTGTACAAACTTTATCCCCGCCGTGGTAGCGCCAATATTTAGGGCCAAAATCTTCGCCATGGTTTTAGCATAACCACCTTTTCTAAATCTCCTAAATGACCAGACAACCTTTGGTTTTTCCATTACGGACATTTTATAACCCAATTTATGGAGCCTCTTTAATAAATCTCTATCTTCTGCAAAGACTAAACTCTTATCAAAACCCCCCGCCTCATTAAAACAATCTCTCCTGATAATCAAATTTGAAGCAACAGCTGCTGGGGTTAAATCTTTACCTAAAAGAACAGAGAGATTGTATGTTGTAGCCATCAAATCATCTAAACTTTTCTTAGTATCGGGTTCAATCCATACAGCAACAATAGCACTTTCCTTTTTCTGTATATGCTTATTCAACTCCTCCAAAAAGTTCCTCGGGATTCGCACATCCGCATCAAAAAACACGATATATGTACCTCTTGCTTTGCTGGCGCCCGTGTTCCTTTGATGACCCGCATTTCTAACCTTTGAACTTAAAATAGTTAAATTTGGCAAATGCTTCGAAAACTTCTTTGCTTCCGAAACAGTACCATCCCCAGACATCCCATCTACCACATAAACATCAAAATCTTCA
>Ga0163210_1000920_pt1 | contig 12553 bp, 12 predicted proteins | sample Kivu_220m_FD_113536 | JGI IMG/M metagenome (GOLD analysis project Ga0163210, IMG submission 113536) | Freshwater microbial communities from Lake Kivu, Western Province, Rwanda to study Microbial Dark Matter (Phase II) - Kivu_220m | ecosystem: Environmental > Aquatic > Freshwater > Lake ...
CGTTCAGGTAGTACGTCCAGCCCGTCGTCCAGTCTTCGCCCCAGCGCGCCGGGGGGAGGGCCCCGCGGTAGCAGACCGGGTTCAACGTCGGCAGGTCGCACTGCGAATGCCAGTTGTCGAAGCAGCTATCGGCAGGCGCCGGGTTGAAGTCGGCGACTGCGTCGAAGGCGCCGATCGCTGGGCTGCCCCAGGCCGGCACCCAGTTCGGGTGCTCCAGGTTGTAGGGATCCCCCAACCGTGGGTCGGCCAGGGTGTCATTGTGTGCAAAGTAGACCGCGCCAAGATCGTAGGCGTCCCACGCGAGCGAGTTGTCGATGTAGCACCAGCGCGGCGTGTTGTCCCAGAACAGATTGCCGTCGAACGTGTGCTGCGCGGCCACTGGCAGCGTCGTCAAGCTGACCAGCAGCAGCCCCAGCGCACCCGACAGCCGCCAAGCCCGGGAGTGCATGTCGTATCCCTCCTGTGTCTCAGGTTGTGCGTATCCACTGGGTCCGAGTCCTCGCGGCGGTGGGATCGCGCGGCCTCTCGAGCAAGCTAGCGATGGTTCCCCGGCCGGGTGTTTCCCGTGGGGGAGACGGCCTCGTTACCCAGCCTCGACCGCGGGCCGCCGCATCGGGAGACGACCGGCCCGCGCATCGGACTCGTCCAGAGCATACGGGCAAAGACCAACGATGCTGCGTTAGGAGCTCATTGATGTCGTGTAAGCGTTGCGATGCTCCGCGACACGCCGTATCTGCCAGCCGTGCTCCTCGCAGTAGACGCGCGCCCGGCCGAAGGGGTCCCCCATCACCCAGGCGGCGCGACGGTGGCAGCGGCGTGATTCATCGCCGCCTTCGAGCCACATGCACCCGACGTGACGCAGATGCAGCGGCACGTTGCGGCGCAGTCCGCGGCCGCCGGGCTGTACCCGCCGCCGGCATGGCGGCCAGGGTGCTTCCGTCGGCGGTGGCAGCTCGATGATCAGTTCGTCCCAGGGGATGGCCCGCCATCCGTGTGGGGCATCCCAGAAACCGCTGTCCTCGGTCATGATGTCCTCCCACGATGTCCGACCCGCCCGCGCGCCGCCTAGGGATGCGCCGCCAGGCCGAGTCTCAGTGCCGTAGATGCTCCGCTCCGTTGCAGACCGGCGAGAAGCGAGACCCCCGGCTGACGCAGCGCGAAGCGGGCGGTCGCCCCGTATGCCGGACGCGTCCCGTCGAGCTCGGAGCCTGAACGGCCGCGCCAGCTCTCCCATCCCGCAGCGAGATCGATCGTGCAGCGGGGGAGGCCGGTGGGCGTCCGCACATAGGCGCCGCCGAGCAGCGCAGTCGCCGCGGCAGACCCTCCGGCCGTGATCGCACAGACCAGTCCCAGGCTCGCCGGGCCCACGCCGCGCAGATCGCGCGAGACCTGCAGCGCGACGCGGTTCTCGGCCGAGCGCCGGTCGAGGAGCACCGCAAGGCACAGGCGGTCGCTCCCGCCGCGGCGACCCCGCTCGAGCAGCTCGAGCGCCTCTAGCGCCCTTGCTCGGCGCTCAGTCGCGCCACGTCCCAGCTCCTCCACCCGCTCGCGCTCGGCGCGGACGTTTGCGTCGACCAGCGCCAGCTCCGTGCGCGCGGCGTCCCGTGCCTGGCGCGCCTGGGCGCAGGCGGAGGCCAGGGAATCCTCCTCCGCGCGCAGGGGCGCCGTGTGCTCGATCATCATGCGCACGCTGTCGCTCTCAGCGTCGAGGCGGGACCCCAGGTACTCCGCATGCGCCTCCTGCAGCGCCCGGAAGTCGCTCCCCTGCGTGAGGGAGTCGGCCCGGGCGGCCTGGAGCGCGTGCTCCCCCTCCAACAGCCGCGCCTGGTTCGCCTCGCGCGTCTGCTCCAGCTCGTCGTGCGCCGCAGCGACCTGCGCCCGCCCATGTGTCTGGTACCGGAAAAGCACCGCGCCCGTGAGGATCAGCAGAGCGATCGCGAGATCGATGAGCCTCCGGGGTGACGGGATGAACCAGGGGTGTCGTCGCACAACGCTCCTCCTCCGAGCTGACGGGCCGCGGGCCCGTCCGGAACCCTGGGTTTACGAGTCCTGTGCCCAGATGGCGCCCAGGCACGGGCCGAGCACGTACCAGACATAGTCGAGCACTTCCCGCTGTCGGTGCCGCGTCTGCTGGCGCCCGAGCTGCTCACCGGTCCGGGCCAGGAGCTGCTCCAGTGTGATCAAGGAATCCTCGAGCCCGGCACGGCGGGCGCGCAGATCGGCCAGGACCGCGTCGCGCTCCGCCCGCTCACGCTCCGCGCGCTCCGCGGAAGCGGCCAGCCCCTGTTGCAGGGCGCGAAGGGAATCGATGCGGACCCGGCACGCGGCCAGCCCGGCCTGCGCCCCCCGACGGCGCAGCCTCAGGCTGTCGATGGCGGCCAGCCCGTGCTCCAGTTGCGGGCGGAACCGCTCCTCGATCGCAGCCTGCGCGCGTTGCGCCCCGACGCGTGCCTGCGAGACCTGCAGCCCCAGATGGGAGGCGCGCGCGGTGCTGGTGCGCGTCACGCGCTCACCCTCCGTCCTCGCCTCCCGTAGGGGGGGATGCACGAGGAGGGTATCGGCCAGCGCGAACCCGAACAGGGGAAGGAGGAGCACCCAGGCGCGCGCCGTGAACGCGTGCCACCAGCGCGGGCGGTCGGCGATCAACTCGCCGGGAGGGACTCGGCGGCCTCCGAACTCCCGGGGCCGGGGCTTCCATGTCCCGTTTGACGGGATCGCTTGGGCTTCCATCCTCTTCCTCCGTGCGGTGTCTCGACGGGCGCATCAGACCAAGCCCAGGTTTCGAGCGGATTAGAGATTGGTGCGATGTTGGTGCGGAATGACCGCCGCCGGTCTTGTGACCAGGTGCGTCCTGTGCCAACCTGTTCGCCGGCCAGGAGACTCGGGGGTGAAAACATGGGATCCATGATGAGTGCGGTGAGGGTGCTCCGATCGGGTTTGCGAGGCATCGGAGCGGGGGCATGCGTCGTGACCTGGCTCTGCTCCGCGGCGGCCATCGAACCCGCGCCCGAGAGCGTCGTCTTCCCGCGCCATCCCGATCCGAGCCCCGATGGCGCTCGCATCGCCTTCTCGTATCAGGGGGACATCTGGATCGTGGCGAGCGCGGGAGGCGAAGCACGACGGCTCACCGTGCACCCGGCATACGACGCGCATCCGCTTTGGTCCCCCGATGGCGCCTGGATCGCCTTCGCCTCCGATCGCGACGGCAACGACGACGTCTACGCGATCTCGGTCGAAGGCGGCGAGCTGCGCCGGCTGACCTGGCACAGCGACTACGACACGCCCACGGGTTGGACCCCCGACAGCCGCGCGATCCTCTTCGAAAGCCGGCGACAAGTCCGCGACGGCGACAACCCGGGCATCTTCATCGTCCCCCTCGACGGCGGCACGCCGCGCGCGGTCGTCCCCGTCGGTGGCGCGCAGGCGGTCGGCTCGCCCGACGGCACGCGCCTGGCGCTGGTGCGCGGCTCACTGAGCTGGTCGCGCCGCGGCTACGAAGGGAACGCGCGCGGGCGGATTTGGATGCTCTCGATGGATCGCACGCTATCCGCCGCGCTCGCGGGCGCGGGCAAGAGCCCGGGCGAAGCGGGCGAGGACGCCGCGACCAGCGCCGGCCTGCACGCCGCGGCCGCGCTTATCCCGGACGGGCGCTACACGAACCTGACCGAGCTCGCCCGCGAGGTCCCGTCCGCGGACGCGAGCGGCGGGCCGCAGCGCGCGTGGGCCACGATCCGCGGTGCGGTGCCCGCGTGGGACCATCCTGCGCTCGAGCCCGGCGTCAGCATGAATCCCGCGTGGTTCCCGGACGGCGAGCATCTGCTCTATCTCAGCGAGTACCACGGCGTCGCGAACCTGAAGGTGATCGACGCGCGCGACGGCACGCGGGCCTGGGTGACGCGCTTCACCGAAGGGCGCCTGCGCTTTCCCGCGCTCTCGCGCGACGGCCGGCTGGCGGCGTTCGAGTACGAGGACGGCATCTACACGGTCGCGATCCCGGCGCAGCTACCGGGGCGCGGCTCATCCGGCTGGCCCGTTGCGCCCTCGGCGCCGCAGCGCCTGGCGATCACGCTCCCGCGTGATGAGAAGAGCGAGCCGATCGAGCGGCGTGAGGTGACCGGGGGCGCCGACGAGCTGGCGCTCGCGCCCGACGGCGAGCAGATTGCCTTCGTCTACGGCGGCGAGGTCTTCGCCATGAAGGCGAGCGAGGACGAGCCTTACGCTTACGACCTCTCGCAGTCGCCGGCGCGCGACCGGCAGGTGAGCTGGGCGCCGGATTCGAAGTCGCTGGTCTTCGTGTCGGACCGCGACGGGGACCAGGACCTCTATCGGGTGCGTCCGGCGAAGGCGGACGAGCCGCGCCTGGCGCGCTCGTTGGATCTCACCGTGACGCGTCTCACCGACGATCCCCGCGAGGAGCGCCAGCCCCAGTTCTCGCCCGACGGCGAGCGCATCGCCTACCTGTGCGGCAATGGCACGCTGATGGTCATGCAGGCTGACGGGTCGGGCGCGCGCATGCTGGCGGACGGCTTCTCGGACATCGACTTCGTCTGGTCCCCCGACAGCCGCTGGATCGCCTACGCGCAGGAGGATAGCGACTACAACGGCGACATCTGGATCGTCGCCGCCGACGGCCACGACGCGCCGCACAACGTGAGCCAGCATCCCGATGAGGACTTCGCGCCCTGCTGGTCACCCGACGGCCGTATGCTCGCCTTCGTCTCCGCGCGGCAGTACCTGAACCAGTTCGACGTCTGGTACGTCTGGCTGACGCGCGCCGACGAGGATCTGTCGCGGGAGCAGCGGCTCGACGCGCTCGCGAACGCCGGCCAGGGCAAGAGTGACGGGGAGAAGGAGGAGAAGGGCGGCAAGAAGGAGAAGTCGGAGGCCGCGGAGAAGGTCGAGGTCCGCATCGACTTCGCGGACATTCACCGGCGGCTGCATCGGCTGACGACCTTCCCCGGCAGCGAGACGAAGGTCCTGATCTCGAAGGACGCGAGCGAACTCGTCTTCGTCTCCGACACCGACGGCAAGACCGATCTCTGGAAGGTGAAGTGGGACGGGAGCGAGCCGAAGCGCCTGACCGAGGGCGGGCAGGAACCGCGGTACGTTCAGTGGGACCGGAAGTACGAGCGGCTCTTCTACCTCAAGAAGGGTGGTGCGATCGCGTCCGTTTCGCTCAAGGGTGGCGATGCCAAGGGCTACGCCTACCAGGGCGCGCTGCGAATCGATCGGGGCGAGCAGCGCAGCTTCGTCTTCGACGAGGGCTGGCGCGCGCTGCGCGACGGCTACTACGATCCGGCGATGCACGGCTGCGACTGGGCGGCGGCGCGCGAGCACTACCGGCCCTGGGCACTGACCGCATCATCGTATCGCGACTTCCAGGACGTCTTCCGCCTGATGATGGGCGAGATCAACAGCTCGCACCTCGGCCTCTGGGGCGGGCCCGGCGACCCGAACGGGCGCGAAGGCCTGCCGGCGCAGACCGGCGAGCTGGGGGTCCTCTTCGATGCGGCGGATCGCGGTCCGGGCCTGCGGGTGGCGCGGGTGGTGAAGCGCTCGCCGGCGGACCGCGCCGAGAGCCGGCTCGCAGTCGGCGAGCGGATCCGCGCGGTCGACGGCACGCCGCTGGATGCCGCGAGCGACATCGCCCGGCTGCTTGATCGCAGCGTCGACCGGCCGGTGCGGCTGCAGGTCGAGGGCGCGGACGGCAAGTCGCGCGAGGTGACGATCCGTCCGATCGGGAGCGGCGTGTGGCGCGATCTCCTCTACGACGAGGAGATCGAGGCGCGGCGGGCGCGGGTGCGCGCGCGCACCGGGGACCGCGTCGCCTACCTGCACATCGAGGGAATGAGCGAGGAGTCGCTCGATCTCTTCGAGCGGGACCTCTACGCGGAGGCGCACGGCAGGGACGTGCTGGTGATCGACGTGCGCAACAACGGCGGAGGCTGGACGACGGATCTCCTGCTGACGAGTCTCATGGCGGCCGATCACGCGGTGACACAGGCGCGCGGGAGCGGCCCGGGCTACCCGGAGGACCGGCGCCTGCTCTACGCCTGGACGAAGCCGATCGTGCTGCTGTCGGACGAGTACAGCTTCTCGAACGCGGAGATCTTCACCTGGGCGATCCGAACGCTGAAGCGCGGTCCGGTTGTCGGGCAGCAGACCAACGGCGGCGTCATCTCGACCGGCGGGACGGCGCTGCTCGACGGATCGTACGTGCGGTTGCCGGGCCGCGGCTGGACGTCCCGGCTGGACGGCTCTCCGATGGAGGGGACTGGGTGCTTGCCGGACATCGCGGTCGAGGACCTGCCGGGCGATCTGGCGCGCGGCACCGACGCGCAACTCGAGCGGGCGATCGACGAGGCGCTGCGCCAGGTTCGGTGATGCGACGGGGAGCGCACAGACGGTGGCCCGGCGCGGCGCTGGCGACGGCGCTGCTGCTCGCGCTCGTTCCCGCGGGCGCGCGCGCGGCCGACGGCGTGCCGCCCGAGCCGCTGGCGCGCTCAAGTTCGCTCGACGCGGAGATCGTGAACCTGGTCGTCCGCGGCCGGCTGCCGATCGAGGCGCTCACCTTTCGCCCCATCGATCGCGGCGAGCTCGCCCGCGACCTGCGTGCATCCGGGCGCGGCGCGGACGCGACCGCGGAGGTCGTGCAGCGCGTGCTGGGGGAGCGCGAGACGCGCGCGCTGTCGTTGCGCCGCACCGCGCGCGAGGCGCTGGCCATTGCGCCGTACGCCCGCCTCATGCCCGTCGGAGAGGACGGGGACTGGTCCTGGACCGCGGCCTCGCGCATCGGCGTGCGCGCGGTCTACAACTACGACAGCACGCTGGCCTTCGTGAGCGACATCTTCGCGGCGGAGATCCCGGAGGGCCGCAGCTTCGCCGATCCGCTGATCGCGGGGACGGACTTCATCCTGCACACCGAGGAGGCGACGATCTCGGCGCGCCGGGGGCCGCTGCGCCTCCGCGTGGGCCGCGACCGGCATCGCTGGGGACCGGGGGAGAGCGGGACGCTGCTCCTCTCGGAGGACGGCGAGCCCTTCACCTTCGCCGAGTACCAGCTCCGCCTGGGCCGGAACCTGCGCTTCCTGGCGCTGAGTGGCTTCACCGACCGGCACGCGGCCGCGCCGGTCGACTCGAGCGGCGCGGTGCCGCCGGGCGTCAACCCCGAGCGCGCGCGATCGCTGGCGGCGCACCGCCTGCAATGGGACGTGACGCCGCGGCTCACGATCGCGGTGGCGGAGGCGGCGCGCTACCAGGGCGGCGCGCACGCGCTCTACCTGCTGGGCATCGTCCCCTACACGCTCGTCGAGCGGCTCGACCTGCAGGCGGCTCCGTCGGACTCGACGCGGCACTTCGCGCGCAACAACGTCCTCTGGAGCGCGGACGTGGCGTGGCGCGCGGCGCCCGCGACACTGCTCTATGCCGAGGTGCTCGCCGACGACATCGCCATGGAATCCTCCGACATGCCGACCCGCGGCGGCTTCCAGCTCGGCGCGCGCGTGTGCCCCGCGTGGCGCGGCTGGGGCTGGACGCTGGGGGCGGAGTACACGCGTATCTCGAATTACACCTACTCTGTCTACTACCAGGACGTTTGCCAGTGCGACTGGGAGCATCTGGGAGAGCCGCTCGGTTACGGGCTGGGCCCCGACGTCGAGAACCTGCTCCTGCACGCGTGGACGGCGCCGGCGCTGTCGTGGAGCGCGAGCGCGTGGCTGGATGTCACGCGCAAGGGCGAGGGCGCGATCGGGAAGCCGTGGCAGCCGGCGTCGGAAAGCTGTGCCTGCGGCGCGGAGCCCGGCGCCTGGACGCTCTCTGGGAGCGTGACGCGCACCACGGCGCTCGGCCTGGCGGTGCAGCATCGCTTCTGGCCGCGGGCGCGGGTGCTCTGCCCGGCCTGGGTGGGGGCGTCGATCGAGGGCCGGTGGGCGCAGCCGGACGATCGGGCGGTGGCGCGGGTGCGGCTGTCGGCGGGCGTCGGGGGATGAGCGGAGGATCTGGACGAGCATGATCCTCGGGTCTATTCTCCTGTCATGACTGCATCCGAAGAGTCCGATTCGATTCGTGCCCGGATCGAGCAAGAGCACGCGCGCATCCTGGCGCATCTGCTCGGTCCGACGGGCGGAGCCGCGGCCGATCCGCCGCTCGCGGAACGCTACCTCACGCTGATCCGGAGCATCGCCGCGCTGACGCCGGCGCAGCTCGGCAAGCTGCAGCTTGTACCGGAGTCCCTCAAGGCGGCGGAGTACGAGCCGGACTCCGCCGAGAAGGAGTTCGCCACGGCCCAGGCCGCCGAGGACCTGGTGCTCTTCCGTCAGGTGGCGGATGCCTCGGGCCACGGGTTCGCGGTCGCGGACGGCCGGGGCGAGCTGACGTATGCGAACCCCGCGCTGTGTCACTTGTACGGCGAGGACGAGCCTGGGGCCGTCGTCGGCCGGCCGATGACAGTCTACCTGCCCGATGAATGGCATCTGCTCTTCCGAAGCGAGGTCATCCCGACCGTGCTGTGCGAAGGCTGCTGGGTCGGCGAGTTGCCGGTGCGCTCACGTCAGGGGAAGGTGACGCCGGCGATTCAGTCGATCTTCGTGGTGCACCGCGGGCCGGAGGGCATGCTGCGCCTCGGCGCACACGTCCTCGACATCAGCGAACGCCGGCGCATGGAAGACCGGCTGCGCGAGTCGGAAGAGCGCTATCGCGAGCTGGTCGAGACGATTGACGAAGCGATCTTTGCCATCAATCCGCAGGGGCGGCTGACGTACGTCAGTCCGTCGATCGAGCGGTTCACGGGCTACACGCCGTCGGAGGTCGTGGGCCGCCTGACGCAGGAGTACATCTACGAGGAAGACCAACCGGTCCTGGCCGAGCGCTTCCGCCGGCTCATCGGGGGGGAGCATCTTGGGGCTCAAGAGTACCGGCTGACCCTCAGGGATGGCACCCTGCGCTGGACGCGCATCTCGACCGCGCCGGTGTGGCGCGAGGGTCGCATCATCGAGCTGCGCGGCACGATCATCGACATCCAGGCGCGCAAGGAAGTCGAGCAGGCGCTGCGCGAGTCCGAGGCGATGTACGCCGCGCTGGTCGAGCAGGCGGAGATCGGCGTCGCGATCGTCCAGGACGGTCTGGTCAAGTACTGCAACCGGTACGGCGCTGCCCTGATGGGGCTCACCCCACAGGATGTCATCGGGCGGCCGCTCATGGACTTCATCCACCCGGACGATCAGGCCGCGCAGGCGAAGATTCATGATCGGCACATGCTGGGCGACGATCAGCCCGCCCGCTACCGGGCGGTGGGCCGGCGGCCGGATGGCTCCCTGGTCAAGGTCGAGAACGCGACCGTGCTGATCCAGTATCAGGGCCGGCCGGCGGCGCTGGCCGTCATCCGCGACGTGACCCACGAGTCGGAGACGGGGCCGGGGCCGGCGACGGGATAGGGCGACGGTTCAGGGGCTGAACATCTCCTGAAGCGCCGCCAGCGCCCGGGCGGTCGTGGCGGGCGACAGGCGCCCCAGACGCCGCACCAGGCGATCTCGATCCACGGTGCGAATCTGGTCGAGGACGACGTGCCCGTTCCGGCGCCCGAAGCGACAGGGGATGCGGAATGGGTAGGCGCGCCCCGAGCTCGTCAGGGGCGCGACGATGAACGCGCGCAGGTGGCGGTTGAGCTCGTTCGGAGAGACGACCAGGCAGGGACGTCGCTGGCGGATCTCGCCGCCGCGCGTGGGGCCGGGGTCGAGGACGTAGATGTCTCCCCGGCGGATGCCTTCCGCGGCTACCACTCCCATTCCTCCTCGTCGAAGCGAGTGGGCGTGGGCGCATCCAGCAAATGATCCTCGCCGCGCTGCGCGAGCTGCCGGGCGGCCTCCGCCCAGCTGGCGCGCGGCCGGTCGGCGGGAGCGATGACGATGGTGCCGGCCCTCACGTGGATCTCCACCTCCTCGGTCAATCCGGCCTCTTCAATGAGCGGCTTGGGCAGACGGACGCCTCAGCACGAATCGCACCTCGATACCGCGCCGAAGCGTTCCTATACTTGGGCATCGAGCCGGGAGCGGCCGGCACGGATAGGCGCAGGCGAGTGTGGAGGCGACATGGACCGCAAGGGATTCCTGACGGCGGTGGGAACGATCGGGGCCGGGACGTGCATGTGCGCCGCGGTGGGCGGCATGCGCGCGGCGTTCGGCGAGGAGCCGGCGGGCGCGGCCGGTGCCGCCCCGGCGCCGCAGCCCGGGGAGAAGACGCTGGAGCGCGCGGCGAAGCGCATGGAGTTCGTCGACGGCTGGGTGAAGCGCTTCTTGGATGCGATGGACTTGACGCTGGACGAGCCGGCGCGCCGCAAGCTGATGGAGGCGAACGGGAAGGCCTGCTTCATCGCGTATGCCGGCCCGCCGCGGCGCGAGCCGGTTACGATGGAGCGTTTCCGCGCGTGGGTCGCGGAAACGGGCAAGGAGCGCGGCTACGCGATCGACGGTGACACGATCACATTCGAGTTCGTCAGCAGCGCCGAGACCGGTGGGGCGGCGCCCGAAGGCGTCTGCCTCTGCTCGTTGGCGGAGACGCAGACGGCGGGTGCGATCTCGCCGACCTTCTGTCACTGCTCAGTCGGCTATGTGCGCGAGATGCACGAGCGGATCTTCGGCAAGCCGGTGGCGGTCGAGCTGCTCGAGTCCGTCCTGCGTGGTGGGAAGCGCTGCCGGTTCAAGATGACGGTGGCGTGAGGGCGGGGACGGTCAGACCTTCCGTCGCCCGGCGCGGACGAGATCGATGATCTCCTCTCGCGACAGGTCCAACGTCAGACCGGGGACGTCCAGCGGAGAGCGCTGAGTCTCCTCGGGACGCAGCACAAAGACCTCGCCATCCTTCCGGCGAATGCGTACGGCGCCCTCACGTAGGGCGCGATCCAACAGGGCGGCCAGACGCTGCCGCGCTTCGGAGTACGTGAATACCTTCATGGGGCGACCTCCAAGACGCGCACGCCTGCTGCGCCGGCCGCGCGTAGCAGGCCGCAATCCAGGGCGAGCAGGGGGCTCCGCAGACGCCGGGCGCACGCGATGACGTATGCGTCGTAGGCGTAGAGACCATGTTCGGCGGCTAGCTGCAGCGCCTCCTCGAGATCCACTTCTATGAGACGAATCGGGATCTGTTGGTACGCGCGGAGCGCCCGCGATGCCTGCCGGAGATCGATACGACCTCGCCTCAGCATGGCGGCCAGGGCCTTCCCGATCTCCCAATGCACGGACGCCGGAGCCGCCAATTCTGCCCCGCGAATCTGCCGAATCAGGGCGGCCCGTTCCTTCTCACTCGTGAGGACCGCGATGATCACGGAAGTGTCGACGGTCAGTTCCATGAGGCCTCCCCACTGGTACAATTGTACGATTGGACCGGTTTCGTGTCGAGGGGAGAATCCGGCGCCTGGCGGTTCCGCCGCGGGCGACGCGCCGGTTCGGGGCGCGCCGAGCCGGTGGGGTGTCCAGCAGAGGGCGGCATCCTGCCATGTGTAGAGGCGTAGCGAGTCACGGGCCGGGGTCCGGATGCCTCTACTGCCCCGCGGCCGGGCTGAACTCCACCCCGCTGATCTCCACCGGCTGAGAGACGCTCAGCGCGAACCGGCACTCCTCGGCGTCGAGTGGCAGGCCGCGATCTCCCCCGGGATCCGCGGAGTCGACGCGCCGCGGCTTCTCGGGCATCGGGAAGTAGAGGAACCCCGAGACCGACTGACCGGGGAAGACCGTTGTCTTCCGCAGGCTGCCGAGATCCACGCGCTCGCGGAAGTCTTGGTAGTACTGATGCGTCTCGGCGAGCGCCTCGCCCGTGCGATCGAAGACGGCGTCCTGCTTGGACTCGGTGTCCTCCACGACCGCGACTGTCCGTCCCGTCCCGTCGGTCACCGCGGTCGGTTGCTGCGCCAGCGCCTCCAGCGCGCCCCCGATCGTCTGCAGGACCATGGCGGAGGTTCGGTCGGAGTCGATCGCAGAGAGGAGCTCACGAGGCGGCGTGGGCGCGATGTCCGGGTAGCTCCCGGATGCGTCGGCGACGTCGAGCTGCGCCACGGCCAGCGGGTCCCAGAGGAACTCGGACTGCGAGCAGTTCTTACAGAGCATCCACGTCCGCACGTAGGACCGGTCGGCGACGGTGCAAACGTCGATCGAGGTGAGCAGGAGAGCGCTGTCCGATTGCGCGGACATGATCGGAACGCCTCGGCTCCAGAAGCACCGGACCCCGAGGCTCTCTTCCGGGACGTAGACGACGGGTGGGCGCGTGCTGGCGCAGCCCAGGAGGGTGACGAGGATCAGGATCACGGAAGGGTACAGCAGTGCCCGCATGCTCAACCTCCGGTCGAGCGTCGTCGCATGGTGCCGCCGGGCGGCTGGCTCTGACGGGAACGATCATCAGTACGCTTCGACCGAGGCGAAGTTCCACGATGTGGCGACGCGTGAGCTCGGCACTAGGGCTTCCGGTCCCTGAGATCCTCGACCGCCTTCCGCAGGGCCGCGAGCTCGCCCTGCAGCTCATCCATCTCGGTCGTCTGCGCGCGCTCGCCGGGCGCGAGGAACCAGGA
>Ga0163210_1000923_pt1 | contig 12549 bp, 11 predicted proteins | sample Kivu_220m_FD_113536 | JGI IMG/M metagenome (GOLD analysis project Ga0163210, IMG submission 113536) | Freshwater microbial communities from Lake Kivu, Western Province, Rwanda to study Microbial Dark Matter (Phase II) - Kivu_220m | ecosystem: Environmental > Aquatic > Freshwater > Lake ...
GGCCCGCGATCGGCGCGGCGAAGTCGCGGCTGGTTGGGACGCACCGCGAGCCCGGTCCCCGGCGGGGCGGTTCGGTGCGCCTGGTCTACGAGGGCCGGGAAGTGGGACGTGTGCTGCGAACCCAGGACGGGGTCAAGCCGCTCTTCATCTCACCGGGGCATCGGATCGGGATCGCCGCGGCGGCAGACCTCGTGCTGCGTCTGGCATCCCAGTATCGCCTGCCCGAGCCGACGCGACAGGCCGATCGGTGGGTCCGCGATCTCTCGCGTTCCCTCCGGGGCTGATGCGGCTACTTCTTCTTCTTTTCCTTGACCGAGTCGGGCTCCGCGATCTCGCTCTCGATCTCGGTCTCGACGTCGGCTTCGAGCTCCGGCACCACGCCGTCCGTCGCCGCGACGATCAGACCGATGTCGGGATAGTAGCGCCAGGCGAGGGTGTTCGGGTTGCCCCCGCTCGACCCGACCTTGCCCTCGTTCGAGCCGATGTACGGGTTGACGGGAATGCCGGTCCGCAGGTATGGCCCATAGCGCGTGCCGGGAGCGCCGTCCTTGTCGGTGGGTAGCGTCATCTGCTGAACGAAGATCTCCCACTTCGTCTGGTGGGCCAGCGTCCCCGGGTAGGCGCCGCCGTGCTCGGCCTGGTAGAGCTCGATCGCCTTGTTCATGATCGCGAGGTCCTGCTCGAGGGAAGAGCGCTTGGAATCCTCAGTGGAGGTCGTGAAGACCGGCAAGGCTATGCCGGCCAGCACGCCGAGAACGACCACCACGACGAGCAGCTCGACCAGCGTGAACCCGCGAGCGGCCTCTCCTGAAACGTATTTGCGCCTCCCGATCATCACACATCCTTGGTTCGGTGCTCGGACCAATAGAGTTGAGGCCCGTGGCGCGGATCGGCCAGCGGGCCGGGGCGGGCGCGGCGCATGCACCTGGCGCCCTACCCGTCCGCAGGATCGGCGGCAAGCAGCTCTCGATAGCAGGCTGCGGTTTGCGCTGTCATTGCCTGGTCGGTGAAGTGCGCCAGGAACCTGGCCCGGGCCTCCAGCGCCATCCCGCGCGACGCCGCCGGGTCCTCGAGCGCCTGCGCGATCGCCGCGGCGAGCGCCTCCGGCTGGCCGACCTCCGCCAGACGGCCCGTCACCCCGTCTTCGACCATCTCCGGGACGCCGCCGGCGCGCGTCGCCACCACCGGCACCTCCAGCGAGAAGGCATCCAAGATGGAGCTCCCCAGGCCCTCCGTGCGGCTCGGGAGCACGAAGACGTCCATCGCGCTCAGCAGCCGGTCCGTGTCACGTCGCTCGCCCAGGAGGTGGACCGACGGCCCGATCGAGAAGGCCGCCGCCTGTTCGCGGAGGCGCGGCTCCATGTACCCGCTTCCGGCTACCAGGAGCTGCGCGCCCGGCCGCCGCGCGACGAGGCATGCGAAGGCGGTGAGGAGGGTCGCATGGTCCTTGTGCCCGACCAGGCTGCCGATCGTGCCGACGATCGGAACGTCACGCTCCACGCCCAGCTCGGCGCGCACCGAGGCCGTAGCCTCCGGAACGCGCACGATCGGCGGAACCCCGCTGTGCACCACCCGGATGCGCTCCGGCGCGACGCCGGCCCGCGCCACGGCGGCGGCGACCGCGTGGCTGACGCAGATGAAGAGCGCCGGGGCGCGCCGCTTCCATCCCGAGAGAACGCCGCCACCGAGCGGCGTATCGATGCGGCGATGGTAGACGAGCGGAAGGCGTACGCCTCCCAGGGAGCGGGCCAGGATCGCGAGGCCGAGCGCGTGCGTGTCATGGGCCGCGATCAGCTCGGGCCGGATCCGGCGGATCCATCCCGCCACGCGCAGCGCGGCGACCGGGTTCAGCTCGCCGGCAGCGCGCAGGCCGTGCAAGCGGACCGGGGTACCGGCGAAGTGCTGCGATAGCGGAGAGCCGTGCCGGCAGGCGAGGTGGACCTCTGCGCCATCCGCCGCAAGATTGCGGCACAACAGCGCACACTGGCGCTGGCCACCTCGCCAGCGCCGGCCGGTGTCGATCTGGAGCAACCGCATGCCGCGTGCTATCCTGCCTCGGGCGCATCACGCGCGGAAGAGGAAACGTGCCGATGCACATGACCCCGCCCATGCCGGTCGATCTTGACCGGATCCGAGACGCCGTGCCCCGCGGCGCGCTGGCGATCGTCCGGCGCATCCGCGAGGCGGGGGGGCAGGCGTATCTCGTCGGCGGCTGCCTGCGGGACCTCATCCTGGGCCGCACCGCCAAGGACTGGGACATCGCGACGGACCTGACGCCCGAGCAGGTGCGGCCCCTCTTCCGCCGGGTGCATGACGTCGGCGCGCGCTTCGGGACGCTGCTGGTCCCGGCCGCCGGCGGGATCTACGAGGTCACGACCTTCCGCACCGAGGCGGATTACCAGGACGGCCGACATCCCGAGCACGTCGCCTTCGCCCACGACATCGTCGCGGACCTGCGCCGGCGCGACTTCACCGTTAACGCGATGGCCTGGACGCCCGGCGAGCCGGCGATCGTCGATCCCTTTGGCGGCCTTGCCGACCTGGCGCGGCGCGAGATCCGCGCCGTCGGCGATCCCCGCGAGCGCTTCGCCGAGGACGCGCTGCGCCTGCTGCGGGCGATCCGCCAGGCGACCGAGCTCGACTTCCGCATCGAGCCCGAAACCTTCCGGGCGATCCGCGAGGCCGTCGAGGGGCTGGACCGCATCTCGGCGGAGCGGATCCGCGACGAGCTGAACAAGATGCTCCGCTCCCCCATGCCCTCGCGCGGCTTGCTGCTGATGCGCGACACCGGCTTGCTTGAGCGTGTGCTGCCCGAGCTGGCCGCCTGTGACGGCGTGGCGCAGAACCGCTTCCACGCCTATGACGTGCTGCGCCACAGCCTCTACACCTGCGACGCCGCGCCTGCCGGGAACCTGATCGTGCGCCTGGCGGCACTCTTCCACGATCTGGGCAAGCCCGAGACCGCTGAAGGGGCGGAGGGGGAACGGACGTTCTACGGCCACCAGCAGGTCAGCGCGCGCAAGGCGCGGCGGATTCTCAGGCGCCTGCGCTACTCGCGCGAGGAAATCGAGCGCGTCGAGCATCTCGTCCGCCACCACATGTTCTACTTCCAGCGGGAGTGGACCGACAGCGCGGTGCGCCGCTTCGTCCGCAGCGTCGGGCTGGAGGAGATCCCCGACCTGGTCGCGCTGCGCCTGGCCGACATGGCGGGGAACGGCCGCAAGGGCGGCGACCGCACCCCGCTGGCGCAGCTCCTGCAGCGCGTCGACGAGGTGATGACCAAGGACGCAGCACTCACGGTGAAGGACCTGGCGATCGGCGGGCACGAGCTGATGGCGCTGGGCCTGCCGGCCGGCCCGGGGATCGGGCGCATCCAGCGCGCGCTGCTGGAGCGCGTGCTCGACGACCCGGCGGTCAACACGCCCGAGACGCTGGCGGCGCTGGCGCGGGAGCTGATCGCGGCGGGCCATCACCGGCAGCCGGATGCCAAAGAGCGCGAGCCGCGGCGGGCGATATCAGGGGATGAGGAGTAGGCGCGGGCGGTCGCCGGCACCGCCAGCGCTGCCTCTCAGAGCCGCAGCGTGGCCATGAGCCGCCGCGGCTCGAGCAGCAGATCCAGAGCCTCGGTCGGCTCGCGGACGACTACCGTGGCGACCTGAAGCAGGTCAACGCATGCCCCTTCCCCGCCGATCACGGCGACGGAGAGAGCGGCCGCGCGGAGCATCGGGACGTCGTTTTTCCCGTTTCCTATCGCGGCCACGCTCGCCGGGTCAAGCGATGCGATCAGGCGACGCTTCTCGGACCCGCTGCGGGCCCGGCGAACCATGACGTCCAGGCCATCCAGAGCCCGCCGCGCGGTGCCGAAGGTGTCGGCCGTCAGGACCACGACGTCGACCGCGGCCGCCAGGCGCCTGAGCCTCGCCCTGGTCCCGCGAACCAGTCTGCCGTCGACGGCCAATGTGCCGTTGAAGTCGAGCACGACGTGGTCGATCCGCAACGGGCGCTCCCATCCCGGAATCACGATCTCCAGGCCTCGAGTGGCGCGCGCGCTTCTAGGCACTCCGGAAACCTCCGGCCTTGACGAATGCCCCGCCCGCGTAGCGCCCCTGCCCGCCAAGCTCCTCCTCGATCCGCATCAACTGGTTGTACTTCGCGACGCGTTCGCCGCGGGCGGGCGCACCGGTCTTGATCTGTCCGGCCGCGGTGGCCACCACGAAGTCGGCGATGAAGTCGTCCGCGGTCTCTCCGGAGCGGTGGCTCACCACCAGCCCGTAGCCGGCATTCCGCGCCGTCGCCATCGCTTGAAGCGTCTCGGTCACCGTGCCGATCTGGTTGAGCTTGATGAGTGCGGCGTTGGCGACACCCTCACGGACGGCCCGATCGATGATCGCCGGATTGGTCACGAAGATGTCGTCCCCAACCAGCTGGACGCGTTGACCCAGCTTCTGGGTCAGGAGCTTCCAACCATTCCAGTCCTGCTCGGCGAGGCCGTCCTCGATGGACCAGATCGGGTACTGGCGTACCCACCCATCCCAGAGGGAGACCATCTGCTCGGACGAGAGCCGGCTCCCATCGGACTTCTTCAGCACATAGGCGCCGTCCTCGTAGAACTCGCTCGCCGCCGGATCGAGGGCGATGACCACGTCGGCGCCCGCCCTTAGGCCCGCCTTCCGGATCGCGTCCAGGATCACCTCGATCGCTTCCACGTTCGCGTCGAGGTCGGGCGCGAATCCGCCCTCGTCGCCCACGGCCGTGGAACGGTCCGTCGCCCTCAGGATGCTCTTGAGCGCATGGTAGACCTCGGCTCCCATCCGGAACGCCTCGCGGAAGGTCGGCGCGCCGACCGGGGCGATCATGAACTCCTGGAAGTCGACGCTGTTGTCCGCGTGGGCCCCGCCGTTCATGATGTTGAACATCGGCACGGGGAGAAGCGTTTCCTTCGTGCCCGCCAGCGCCGCCAGGTGGCGGTACAAGGGAACCCCGGCCGCCGCCGCGGCGGCGCGGGCCGCGGCCAGCGAGACCCCCAGGATGGCATTGGCGCCGAGCCGGTCCTTGTTCGTCGTGCCGTCGAGCTCGCAGAGCCTCTGGTCCAGCGCGGCCTGGTTGGATGCGTCCATCCCACGCACCGCCGGGAGGATCCCCCCGTTCACGTTCTCCACCGCGCGCAGGACGCCCTTGCCCGAGAAGCGGCCTTTGTCCCCATCGCGCAGCTCGAGCGCCTCGCGGCTCCCGGTCGAAGCCCCGGACGGCACCGCCGCCCGGCCCCTGAATCCCCCGTTCAAGTGCAGGTCCACCTCCACCGTGGGATTCCCGCGAGAGTCGAGAATCTCGCGCGCGATGATGTTCGTAATCTCCTTCATCAGTCACCACCCTTTCCTTCCGGGCCGAGCGCGGCCAATCGGTCCTTGAGCGCCCGGATGCGGTCGATCTCTCCCTGAACCGCCAGGCTCCCCTGCGCCCGGCGCTCCCGGGCGCGGGCAAGCGCCTGTTCCGCGGTCGCGGCCATCTCCGTCAGGTACGACTGTATCTCGAACTGAAAGCGCCGGCGGCTCTCCAGCACGCGATCGTCGAAGTCGTTGGCGATTCGGTTGGCGTTGGCGAAGAGCAGCGTCTCCAGGTACTCGCCGATCTCGCGCTCGAGGACTCGCAACTGCTGCTCGCGCGAACGGAGCAGGTCCACCATCGCACCGAGGGGCGTCCGAGTGGTCAGGGGCGTCAAGGAGACGTAGTGGAGACGGCTGCGCACGCGAAACCCGGCCTCGGGGCTCACCGTGCGCGGCAAGCCCGCCACCGCCGGCTCACCCGAGGCGACCAGCCTCTCCAGAAAGCTGTTGGCCAGATCGACGAATCGCGTCGTCGCCTCGACGTAGAGGGCCTCGGCCGCGGGCTGCGCCTCGGCGAGCCACGCGTCCAGCCGGCGCGTCGAGATCTCCTCAGCCTGGTCGATCGCGCGGCGGCGCAGGGCCGGCCCTCGGAGACCGGGCACCGCGCGTAGCGCCCCCGACAGTTCCCGCCGTGCCTCCGGCTTGGCTCCGGTCAGGAACGCCTCCATGCGCTCGAAGAAGATCCGTCCCAGACGCTCCTGTTCCGCCGTGAAGAGGTACCCGAGGTCGCCCAACGAGCGTTCCGCCTCGGCCACGAACGCGCGGAGCGATTCCACGCGGCGCTCCGACTCGTCCAGCGGGCGCAGCAGGGCGCCGAGGTCCTCGTCGAGATGGTGGCCCAAGCGCCCCGCGAGCAGGGCGAGGCCCCGTTCCTCGGCTGCCTGCACCAACTCGCTCCCGGACTGCCGCGCGAGCGCCTCCAGGGCGCGGACGAGGGCCGGCCAGTCGCGCGCCGGACCCGGGCCGTTCTGGCGTTCGAGCGCGCTCACCTCGAAGAGCGGGACCTGAGGCTTGCCGGCGCGCTCCGCCAGCACACGGCGGGTGAAGTCAGCGGCTTCCTGTCGATCCGCGTCGGCGAGCTTGTCGGCCTTGTTCATCACGAAGAGGAGATCCCGGCACTGGCGGCTGATCTCCTCGACCAGGGAAAGCTCATCGGCCGAGATCGGGGGATCGGCGCCGAGGACGACGAGCGCCGCATCGACATGGGGCACGAACGCTCTTGTCGCCTCGGTGTTGCCGGCGAACACCGAGCCGATCCCCGGCGTGTCGACCAAGCACATTCCGGTGGCGAGGAGTTCCGAAGGCAGGAAGACCTCGACCGCCGTCGCTGCCTTGGCGTTCTCCGGGTTCTGTTCCTCGGTCACGTAGAGCGCCAGGTCATCGAGAGGGATGTCCTGCCAATCGCCCGCGGCGAACCGCACTCGAGCACTGCGATCCGGGCCGTGCCGGACTACGGTGATCACCGTCGTCACCGGCGCCACGCCGGCGGGGAGAATCGCATCGCCCAGGAGAGCGTTGATCAGACTCGACTTGCCCCGCTTGAATTGCCCCACGCAGGCGACGTAGAAGAGCCCGTCCCGCACCCGGGCCAGCAGCGCCCGCGCCTCCTCAGCCAGGCGCCCGGCGCCGACCTCGAGCGCGAGACGCGTCAAGGTCTCGAGACGCGATCCATCCCCACTCGTCCGGGACATCGCGCTCATCCTTCCTCGAGCGGGCCGGCCCGCAGCACTTCCTTCGATCGGGCTCGCATCGTGCCCGGGTTGAGTTCGGCCCCGGCGAAGAAGGTGAGCAGCACCGCGCCGGCGCTCGCGATAAAGACCAGCCACGGCTGCTTTGCGCCCAGGGCATTCGGTCCGGAAAAGCTCGTCGCGACAGCTCCAGCCAGCGCGCCCACTGTGATCTCTACTAGGGCATGGGAGATCTTGAACCGCGTTCCGAGGAAAGTGGCGATCAGGGCCAGCCCGAACCAGACGGCCGCGATCGCGAAGGTGCGATCCATCCGTCAGCCTCCTTGCGCCCCATGGGCGCAGAGCGATTGCTCGTGGGGCTGACTCGGGATTCCGGCGACGACAGGTCCCACGGACGGTCAGCCCCGCAGGAGTCATCGGCCGCGGCGGGTGCGCAGCGGTTATCGGCGGACTCCACCGCCATCAGCAACGGTCCACTACATAGCGAAGTCGGCTGCGCATGTCAAGGCCCTGGGCAGCGAGTTCCGCTGCGAGCGGGAACGAGTCACGGGATTCGCGAGCCCCAGACCTCGCCGCTAGTCCCATGGATCCTGCTTTCGGCCTGAATGGCGGACTGCTATGGTTCCTCGCGCTCGCGGGCGGCGGCTCCCCCACCGTCTCCCGCTGCCCTGGAGTGAAGCATGCGGATCGGCTATCGGTTGACCCTTCTACTCGCCGGCCCCCTCGTGGTCCTCATGGCGCTATTCGGCTACATCGACGACCAGCGCACGCGGGCGCGCAATCGCGAGGAGCTGGCGCGCGAGGGCCGCTCGGTGGCGCGCACGCTCCAGCTCGCCATCGAGGACTACTTCCGCGACCGACAGCTGGAGGACGTGCGCGACCTGGGCGACCAGGTCACGAACTACGAGCGCATCCTCGGGCTGCGCGTGTTCAATGTCGATGGCACGATCATCTATGAATCCGCCAGCCTCGCATTGTATCCCTTCCTTTCCCGGCCGCAGTTGCTGGTGGTCCTGAGCGAGGGTCGATCGTTTGAACTCCAGCGCAAGCTGGGCGACGAACCGGCTACCAGCTTCCTCTTGCCGCTGAGCGGAGCGGGTGGGAGGCGGCTCGGCGCGCTTCAACTGCTCCAGCTGGGCGCCTTCATCGAGGAGGAGGCGCGCGCCTCGCGCAACTTCATGATCCTGCTCACCGCGGCGACCATCCTCGCCCTGACCGGCATCGTCTATCTGGTCACGCAGTTCGGCGTCAGCCGCCCCACCGAGGAGCTGGTGCGCCGCTTCCGGCAGGCGGGGGCGGGAGATCTGCACACGCGCGCGCCGGTTCGGGGCCACGACGAACTGGGTCGCCTGGCGCAGGAGTTCAATGCGATGTGCGCACGCCTCGACGAGGCGCAACGCACGCTTCAGCTCGAGCAGGAGAAGCGGCAGAAGGCTGAGACGGCGCTGCGCACCGCGGAGAGGCTGGCCAGCGTGGGCGGGCTGGCGGCTGGACTGGCGCACGAGATCGGGACGCCCCTCGCTGTGATCAGCGGAAGGGCGGAGGGCATGCTGTCCAAGGCCCCACCCGACTCCGATGTGAGACGGGGACTGGGCATCATCGTTGCGCAGATCGAGCGCATCTCGCGAATCGTGCATGGCATGCTCGATTTCGCGCGGACGCGGGAGATGCGGCCCCGCCCGGTCGATGCCGCCAAGCTCATCGCGTCGGTGCTCGAGTTCATGGAGCATCGCTTCGAGCGGTACCGGATCCGGGTCTTGGTGTCGCTGCCCGACGCACTTCCCCGCGTTAGTGCCGACCCTGACCAGCTCTGCCAGGTCTTCCTCAACCTGGTGGTGAACGCCGTGGAGGCGATGCCCGGAGGCGGCACGCTCGAGGTCCGCGCGGCCGTCGTCTCGCGGACGCACCCCGATCACCCGGATGCGGCGGAACTCCCCTACCTGGCGCTCGTCTTCGCGGACAGCGGCGCCGGCATCGCGCCCGAGCACCTGCCGCGCGTCTTCGATCCGTTCTTCACCACCAAGGACGTGGGGGCAGGCGCCGGCCTGGGGCTTTCTGTCTCTTACGGGATCGTGCAGGAGCACGGCGGCTGGATCGAGATCGAAAGCACCCTGGGAAAGGGCACCGGTGTCACGATCTGCCTGCCGGTCGTTGCGGCCGAGGCCGCCGGAACGGGAGACGCCCGATGAGTTCCGCGGTGATTCTGGTTGTTGAGGACGACCCGGAGATGCTCGCCCTGCTCGAGGAGGTGCTGGTCGCGGCCGGACACCAGGTCCGCACGGCGGCCGATGGGACCACCGGGTTCCAGCTGTTCCAGCGCCATGAGGTCGACTTGATCGTCACCGACATGCGGATGCCCGGGATGAAGGGCCGCGAACTGCTGGCCGAGGTGCGGGCCCGCCGCCCTGACGTTCCCGTGATCATCATCACCGCCTTCGGTAACATCGAGTCGGCGGTGGATGCGATGAAGGGCGGCGCCCACCACTACCTGGCCAAGCCGTTCCACATGCAGGAGCTGCTCCTGGCGGTCGACGCGGCGCTCCGGGAACGGGAGCTGCTGCAGGAGCTCACCGCCCTGCGCGCGGCCGCCGCGCCGGAGGTGCGGGAGGTCGTGGCCGAGAGTCCGGCCATGCACCGCGTGCTGGACCTGCTGGAGCGAGCGGCCTCCGCCGACGTCCCGGTGCTGCTGTTGGGCGAAAGCGGCACGGGCAAGGAGGTTCTCGCCCGCGCCCTGCACGCGCGGAGTCCCCGCGCCGGACGGCCGTTCATGGCGATCAACTGCGCCGCGATCCCGGAGACCCTGCTCGAGAGTCAGCTCTTCGGCTACCGGCGCGGCGCCTTCACCGACGCGCGCGAAGACCGCCGCGGCCTGCTGCAGGAGGCCGACGGCGGGACGGTTCTGTTGGATGAGATCGCGGACATGCCGTTGGTCCTCCAGGGCAAGGTCCTGCGGACGCTGCAGGAGAAGGAGGTTCATCCGCTCGGCGCGCCCGCACCGGTCCCGGTCGACGTGCGAATCGTCGCTTCGACCAACCGTGACCTCGCCGCCCTGATGCAAGCCGGCCGCTTCCGCGAGGACCTCTACTACCGCCTCAACGTCGTGACCATCCGGGTCCCGCCGCTGCGGGAGCGGCCCGAGGACTTGCTGCCACTCATCGCCCACTTCATGGAGCTCCACGGGCGGCGGCTCGGTCGGCACGATCGTGAGCTCGCGCCCGAGGCGTTGGCGCTCATGCGGGAGTACGGCTGGCCGGGCAACGTCCGCGAGCTGGAGAACGCGATCGAGCGCGCCCTGGTTCTCAGCCGCCGCACCCAGATCGCACCCGAGGACCTCCCCGACGAACTGCGCACCCGCCCCATGCCGGCGGTCGAGGCGGATGGGCCGCTGTCGATGGTCGAGATCGAGCGGCAGCACATCCTGCGCACGCTGGCCGCGGTAGGCGGCAACAAGGCGGCAGCGGCCCGCCTGCTGCGACTGGACCGAAAAACCCTCTATCGCAGGCTCCAGTCCTACGGAGTCGAGCTGGAGGGCGACTCCCCCGAGAGTCCCGGAACTCCCCAGGTGTAGCGTTTCTCCCCAGATCGGGTCTCCTCTCCGGCCGCGCGCACGCCGCTAATCTCTAGTCAGACCTCATGTTCGCGATTGGCACGAAGCTTGATAGCGCCAGTGCCTGGCAGCCAGCGGCAAACCTAGGGAGATCTTCAATGGAACGCGAGAGGTCTCAGACCCCAGGAAGAAGGTCCCCGGCCTCGGGCCTGGCCGAGATGCTCTGGGACGAGATCGATCGCCCGGGATGCTACCTGATGCTCGGGGTCGGGATCCTCGTGCGCATGCCACGGGCAGCTCTGAGCCCCGGCAACCTGCCGCTCGTGTCGCTCGTCTCGCGATCGGGGCCGATCGTCGCCCGTATCTCCGATGACCCGGCCGAGTCCGTCGACGTGCTGCGAGCGATCGCCGAGAGGCACGCCTATGCGATCGACTTCTAGCTCGGGGCCCGGCTTGCCGCGAGGATTCCGGGCGACCGCGGCGCTTCTCGCGCTCCTGACGGCCGGCGTGGCGCTGAGCCTTGGGCCCAGCGGCTGCGCCGAATCGCCGACCCGTCCGCTGACTTCGGGGGACGTCGCCGGTGACTCTGACAGCGGAGTCGGGGGGGGCAGTCCTCCGGACACCAGCGCTCCGCATGTGGAGCCGGGGGATGCGCCCCCCGCCGACTCAACCTCGAGCGAGCCGCCCTCTCCCCCGGCCGACCCCGTCTGGAGCGAGGAGGATCCGCTGGAGCGTATCCTCGCCGTGACCCCGACCTCGTGGTTCGGAGGCCGGGCGGCAGCCTGTTCGTTCGCGTTCGACGACACGCGGCCCTCGCACTACGAGCGAGCGGCTCCCGAGCTGGAGCAGCGGGGCTTCCGCGGGACGTTCAATCTGATCACCGGGCAAGTCGCGTACTGGCGACCCTGGCAGCGACTCGTCGATCGCGGCCACGAGATCGCGAATCACACGCGCGACCACATCTACTTCGACGCGCTCACTCCCGCCGCCATGGAGGAGCAGGTGCGCCTGGGCAAGGAGGACATTCTCGCGCACCTGACCGGCGTCGGTGACGTCCCATCGTTCACGTATCCCGGCGGGGTCTGCCCGTTCGGTGCGCCGGCCGTGGTCGCCCGCTATCACGTCAGCGCCCGCGTCGGGCAGGGGATCGCCCCCGCGGATCCGGCCGACCTGGCACAGGTTCCCGGCTGCGGCTACTACGCGCCGTACCTGACGTGGAGGATGAACCAGAACCTGGACACCGCCATTGCGACGGGAGGCTGGTACATCGGCTACTTCCACAACATCGTGGATGCGGGATCGACCTATCTCGATTGTCCCCTCGACGTGTTCCGGGCCCACCTGGACTATGTCCGCAGCCGAGGCGACGAGGTCTGGGTCGCCCCGCAGGGCGAGGTGGCCGAGTACATCCTGCGGCGAAGGAGCTTCCGGTACCGCCTGGCGCCCGGCACGCCCCCCGAGCTGATCGTCGAGACGGAACCAGCGGGGGCGATCGAGCGGCCGCTCACCGTGGAGCTGACGCTGCAACCGGCGGACGCCATGGTGCGGCTGACGCTGGGCGGCGAGAGCCAGGTCCTCCCCGCGGGCGCGACGCGAGCGCTGGTCAACGTGCTGCCCGGCCGCAGTTACACGCTCAGGATGGAGCTCGCGGCCGTACCGGCCCTCGCCGGGTATGCCTGGCGTGAACGGGGGCGGCGCCTCCTGGCGCTGACACCCAATGACGCTCACATCCCGGCCGCAGGCTCGCCCGGCATTCAGCCTCTTGTCTGGTCGGCGAAAGCCGCCCCCGCGAGTTCACGCTCGCCGGCGATCCCGGCCGGTCAGGTCTCGCTTCCTTCGGTCCTGCGCGGAACGTTGTGGCGTGACCCGTCGCATTCCGCGCTCGCACGGCACTCAGCATGAGGAGGTAAACGGACATGAGACTTGGGAC
>Ga0163210_1000924_pt1 | contig 12527 bp, 11 predicted proteins | sample Kivu_220m_FD_113536 | JGI IMG/M metagenome (GOLD analysis project Ga0163210, IMG submission 113536) | Freshwater microbial communities from Lake Kivu, Western Province, Rwanda to study Microbial Dark Matter (Phase II) - Kivu_220m | ecosystem: Environmental > Aquatic > Freshwater > Lake ...
CCAATGTAGCTTGTTTTATTCTATAATGTTTCCTGAATGCAATTTCTACTGCTTTCTGCCATTGACTTATTTTTGCCTTTGCTTTAAGCACAGTATTTTTTTCATCATCAGTAAAACCTCCTGGATCACTTATTATTTTTAGTAGTTTACATTCCGCCCAAGCTCCAATTAATAGAGCATATAAACGAATAATAGACTTCGACAATGCAGGATTGTTAATTGCAATATAATGGTGCGCAAGTTTTTTTACCTGTTCACTTACTATTTTAATAGCTTTAAGATTGGATACTGCATATTCATAAAACTTTTTCTTTGAGTTTACTTTAACCATTCAACTAACCTCACCACCAAAAACTACTATTAATATAGTCTTTGGTGGGGAGGAATTGAACCTCCCTAAACTCTCTCTCGAGCGTGTAACCTTTACACCAACACCTTTTGTACTACAAAATATGAGCATAGTAGAATTGTCAAGTTGTTTGTTCTGATATCAAAGTGTCGAGACGCTCAGTTCGCCAACAATGAAAATTCGCCGCAGAGTGAGCTTTTCAGCTTAATCAGCGACGATTTGAACGATTACATTCAGATAAGAAAGTTGCTCGAGCCGGGCAGCCCTCTCATTGATAAAAACATCATCAAGATAAACGTCAATTACATGTTCGGAATGACATATTATTCCATCGGCGATGCCCTCTATAAAGAACTGACAAATGATGCCGACCCAGCCAACTCCAATCAAAACACCGGCTTGAGATTCAGCGACGGCGACTATTTCCGCTTGCTGCAACCACGTCAAACCATAGATATGCTCATCCTGCCGGACGACATCAAATCCACTCTCTCATCTTCTGTGCGCCTGCACAACGAACCGCAAAGATACAATCTCGCCAACTGGGGTCTGACCTCACTCAAGACAGACAAATCCAACGATAACGAAAACAGCAAAGGCATGACTTTCCTCTTTCACGGGCACTCCGGCACGGGCAAGACCTATGCCGCCGGCGCTCTTGCCAATGCCCTGCACAAAAGTCTCTTCAATATCGAAGCGACCAATTTGCGTGACAAATACTATGGCGAGAGCCAGCGAATAGTGAAAGATGCTTTCCGCCTGATGCGTAAAACCATCAGCGAGAGTTCAAACCCACCAGTTTTCCTGCTCAACGAATGCGACCAGCTTATCCATATGAGACTTGATTTGGGCAGTTCCTGCACTGAAACTGAGAACGCTATCCAAAACATCATCCTGGAAGAGCTGGAGACCTTCCCCGGTATCTTCATAGCCACCACCAACCTGGTGGAAAATCTGGACACAGCGTTCTTCCGCCGCTTCAATTACAAAATCCAGTTTCCCCTGCCCGATGAAGAATGCCGCTATCAGTTGTGGCTGTTGCACATCCCCACCCAGGTGCCCGGCTACGACACCCTTGACCTGCATAAACTTGCCAGATGCTACCCTCTCACCGGCGGTCAAATCCGCCTGATCGTGGAAAACGCCTGCGCAGAAGCCATCACCAGAGATACGCAGCAATGCCTGACGCAGCAAGACCTGATTAAATATACCGAGCTTGAATTGGGCAAGACCGATGAAGCCAAGCCCAAGGTCTGCGGTTTCCGGTAATTCACATCCGTGATAGGCGTTCCATCCTTCGACAAGCTCAGGATGACGGTGTAAGTGTAGATGGCAATGAATCTCCAAGCGTCACGCTGAGCCTGAGCCTGCCCTCGACCTGGTCGGGGGAATCGCGACATTGATAGGCGTTCCATCCTTCGACAAGCCCAGGATGACGTAAAGCGGTGGTTCAGCATCAGCCCTAAGGACAGGTTATGGTAATCAGTGCTTTTCTTTGCACAACTCCAAAAGGACGCCAAGAGTGGATTTGGGATGCAGGAAGGCGATATCCGCCCCGTGGGCACCGGGGCGGGGCGCTTTGTCAATCAACTGAATACCTGAAGCTTCCGCTTTGGTGAGTTCTGCGGGCAGGTCGTCCACAGCAAAGGCGATGTGCTGGATGCCCTCGCCTTTTTTCTCGATAAATTTGGCGATGGGGCTATCCTCGGCAGTGGGTGCCAGCAGCTCTATGCGGGTGTCCCCACAAGGGAAAAAGGCTACCCTGACTTTTTGGGAGGGCACTTCCTCAATGCTTTCCAGCTTGAGTCCCAGCTTTTCATAAAAGGCGATGCCAGCCTGCAGGTCGGCTACAGCGATACCGATATGTGAGATGTGCTTAATCATATTTATATCAGTTTCTTTTTATATTTGGCGGCAAGATCAAAACCAAGCTGCATGGCTTTGTGATTCACTTCCAGAAAAGCCGGTTTAACCGATTCAGAGATGGCGGCTTTGAGCGATTCCTCTTTGACGATACCAGCCACCTTGACCAAAAAAGCCAGGGAGATGATATTGGTGGTGATGGGGCTGCCCAGGTGTTCCATGGCAAGTTCAGTGAAGGGGACTTCAAAGATGCAGGCATTGGTCATGGAGATATTCTTGACATAGGTGGTATCCACAATCAGGATGCCATCTTCCTTCAGGTCAAAGAGATATACGTCGCATGCCTCTTGGGTGAGCGCCAGCAGAACATCAAATTGTGTGGCTTCCGGAAAGTAGATTTCGCTATCGCCGATGATGACATCCGCCCGGGAGTATCCGCCGCGGGATTCCGGTCCATAGCTTTGGGTTTGGGTAACGCGTCTTTTATCATGCACAGCGGCTTTAGCCAGGATGATGCCTGCCAGGATGAGTCCCTGTCCCCCGCTGCCGGACAGACGGATTTCGGTGGTCTTACTCATGGCTTCCTCCCATGGCGGCAGCTCTTTGGCAGAGCTTGGCATATTCATCGGTGAATTCAGGACGGATTTCCCGCTTCAGAACACCGCGGGCAAATTTGCCTGCCGTCTTTTCGGGGGGCAGTTTTTCAAAGGCAGAGAGAGGGAGGGAGTTATCCCGCATATCTTTCATCATTTCCGGAGCACCGCCTTTTTTATTCAATCTGCCATAGATGACCGGACAGGCGCTGACCACTTCAATCATGCTGAAACCGGGATGCTGGATGGCTTCCTTGACCAGGTTCTGCATCTCCACAGCATGATAGGCAGTGGTTTTTGCCACAAAGCTGGCACCTGCACCAATGGAGAGCTGGCAGATATCAAAATCAGGCTCAATATTGCCATAGGGCGCAGTCGTGGCTATAGCTTCATGAGGAGTGGTGGGACTGGCTTGTCCGCCTGTCATGCCATAGATATTGTTATTGACGAGGACCACCGTCAGGCCAATATTGCGGCGGGCGGCGTGAATCAGATGATTGCCGCCTATGGCGGTGCAATCTCCATCGCCGGTAACCACGATGACCTTGAGATGCGGCTTCTGGAGCTTGACTCCCGTGGCAAAGGCAATCGCCCTGCCATGCAGGGTGTGCAGCGTATTCAAATCCACATAGACCGGCATGCGGCTGGAACAGCCAATTCCGGAGACCATGACAAGATCGTCCCTGGGAATCTGCAACTCGGCTATGGCGCGGATGATGGCACCCAGCACGATGCCGTTGCTGCATCCGGCACACCAGACGGTGGGAAAGCGTTTATCGTGTCTCAGATAGTCGTGGATGATTTTTTGTGGTATGTTTGCCATATCAGTGCACCTCCTTGATAACACGCAGGATTTCATTGGGGGTAATCAGTTCTCCGCTGGCTTTCTGGATGGGTATCAGGTCGCTGTCCTGCTTGTCTTTGGTCAAACGCTGGATTTCGTGGATGAGCTGTCCCTGATTGAGTTCCGGCACAATGACCGTCTCCACATCCTTGAGCATTTTACGCACTGCATCATCGGGGAAGGGCCAGATGGTGAGCGGGCGCAACAGACCGACGGGAATCCCTTCCGCCCGGGCTTGGGAGATGGCGCTTTTTGCCGCTCTGGCACTGATACCGGCGGCAAAGATGGCAATCCTGGCATCTTCCATCTTGTAGCTTTCTATTTGCACCAGGTCACGGATATTATGTGTGATTTTCTTGCGGAGGCGTTCCATCATGACATCTGCTTCATTGACTTTATTGGTGGGAAAGCCCAGGGCATCATGGGTCAGACCGGTTACGTGGAAGCGATAGCCTTCGCCGTAACTGGCAAGGGGTGACAGGTATTTTTGATTTTCATCATAGTGTTTGTACCAGTGGGGGGGGACATTGGGTTTGATGCGCGAGATGACACGCACATTGGCGATATCCGGTAGAGCCACCGCTTCGCGCATGTGTCCGATTACCTCATCCAGCAGTAGAATCACGCAGGTGCGATACTTCTCCGCCAGATTCACCGCCCGGATGGTCAGTTCATAGCTTTCCTTTACTGAAGCAGGATAGAGCACGATGGCGGGGCCATCACCATGCGAACCCCATTTGGATTGCATGATGTCACCCTGAGCGGGACTGGTGGGCATACCGGTGCTGGGTCCGGTGCGTTGCACATTGACCACCACACAGGGTGTCTCGGTGATTTTGGCATAACCGATGCCTTCCTGCATCAGGGAAAATCCCGGTCCGCTGGTGGCGGTGAGCGATTTTGCCCCGGCCAGGGAAGCCCCGATGATGGCACAAATGCTGGCTATTTCATCTTCCATCTGGATAAAGACGCCACCCCGTCTGGGCAGTTCCAGAGAGAGGATTTCAGCAATCTCCGTGGAGGGGGTGATGGGATAACCGGCAAAGAAATTGACCCCGGCATCCATAGCTCCGATTGCCACGGCTTCATTGCCCTGCATCAGACGAACCTTGCGTCCGCTCTCTTTCAAGGGGACTGATTCGTTAACCTTGGTTTTATTTGCGGCAGGTGTTCTTTTTACTGCTGACATATCCTATTTCTCCTTAGCCCCGGTGATGGCAAAATCCGGACACAAACGGTCACAGGTCTCGCAATGGACACATTTTTCCGGATTAGCCACATAGGGTGAACCATCAGGTTTTCTGCCAAGGCATCCTGTCGGGCAGAAAGCCACGCAGATACCGCATTTCTTACACCAGTTGTAGTAGATCAAGACAGGTGAGGCTTCATCGCTGATGGCTTTGACTTCGGTGGGTTCCACCTCCATCTTTTCCGGCGTGTCCTCCGCCTGGATAATCATGCCCACTTTGTCTTTGATGACTTCTTTGGACATTCTTCCTCCATCTGTTTATAGCATTTGTGCCTGTTTAATACAGGCGTCTTTTTTTTCAAGGTATTTTTTTATATTGTGCTCAAAATCCTTTGCCTCTGCCCCTGACCAGGACATGGATGCGATTGAACATCTGACGCAGACGATAGACCATGGTTTTATTTGGATTGAGCTGATGCAGCAGCTTGGCGAGAAATCTATCCCAGTTGGTGGTTTCCCGTTCCTGGAAGTAGCCGATGGACTGCAGAACCTCCAGCATATAATGATGGATTCTTTTCAGTTCGTTGCCATCCACGGCAGGACTGCTCAGACCTTTGGCAGAACTGCCATCTCTGAGGACACTATCATCCCACAATCCCTGCCTGCCCGGATAGCTCCAAATCTCCCAGGCGGCAACTGCCACTGCCTGCGCCAGATTGAGGGAAGGGAAAGCCGGATTGGCAGGTATGTGACAGCGCAGGGGACATAAATCCACTTCCGCATCGGTCAGACCATAGGTTTCCCTGCCAAACACCAGACCGATGGTCAGTTCTGGCTGGCTGTGGCAATATTCAGCCATATTCCAGGGATTGAGGTCCACCGGTTTCTGTCTGCCCCTGCGGCGGGAAAAGGCTATCACCCTATCCAAATCCTGCACCGCTGCAGCCAGGTCCGGATACACCTGAGCCTGGTCTATGAGCTGCTCAGAATGCACGGCAAGGTAATAGTCATTTTTCTCAGGAATGCTGCCCACAAGGCGTAATTGGTCAAACCCGAAATTATTTAGTATTCTGGCAACTGCACCCACATTCCCGGCATAAATGGGTTCCACCAGGATAAAGACGATTTTGGCAGAGATATTACCTGTCATATATCAACCTTGCTGTAAGGGATGGTCAGTGTTGTTTGGTAATACATCATAACTCAACGGGCTATGCAAAGCCTGCCGCTCCAGGTTGCCAAGCCGTATGGCAGAACGGAGTGCAGAGAGGATATTTACATAATCACTGCAGATTGGAATATCGTATGTGTCAGCGTTGAATAATCTGTGCCAGCTTACTGCCCATCTGGGACACATTCTGATTGGGGTCGTTTTTCCATTCCCGGACTGTCTTGTGGGTCACATTGATAAAATCCTGGGTCTTCTCTCTCCGGCTGCGTTGCATCAGGATATTAGCCAGCTTTTTCATCGTCATCCAGATGGTGCGGAAGCGTGTTTCATCAGCATCCAGAAGCCAGCCCTTGATGGCGGCATAACACTGCACCGGACGCATGCGGCCCACCTGGGTGAGCAGATGGGTTATCTTCTTCTGGACTTCCGGGGCATCGTCCATCAGCAGGTTTGACACAAAGCTCATGATATACTGAGGGTCTTTGGTGGCGATATTTTCCATGCCATGCATGGCTATCGCCCGCTTCTTTTCCCGCTCGGACTTTGCCCAGAGCAGCATTTCCTCTTTCATCACATCACTATTGCGTTTCCACATCTCAAACAGGATGGTCTCAGTCTCCCAAGGCACGGTATCCAGCGTCTTCTCCAGGATTTTTACAATGACGCGTGGGTCGTCCTGGCGTTTGTAATAGTAGTAAAACAGGGCGGTGGCACGCAGTCCGTAAGTGCGGTTGTCCAGCATGGTCGTGGTGATGGTATCCAAAGCGCCATTGCCTTTGTATTGGGCAAGACGTTTACCCAATTCCTCACGTGTGAAGTAATTGGGTGTATTGGCGATTTCGTGAATTTTCTTTTCTGCCAAAGCGAGATTGTCTTTGTCCAACGCTTTGTAAATTTTGTCCACTTGCAAATCCATCAGTTTCAGGTCATCGCCGGTCAGGCGTCCTACTGCTCTCAGCATAAGTACTCCGTTGCTATGTAGTATCTATTTGTGTTTCAATTATCTGACTATCATGTGTAGCTCATCGCTGCCAATGTGAGAAGATGCCGCTTGAGTATAATGATTTGGATTATCTAAATCATAAATGCTTAGTTCACCTGCATTCATTACATAAGATAACGGCACCGGTGTTTCTGTCAAGAAAAAAGAACTCCGGCCTATTCCCAGAACTTTCTATCCAGCGTGCGATATTGAATTGCTTCGCTCACATGCTCCGGTTTGATGTGTTCATTGGCTTCCAAATCGGCAATGGTGCGGGCTACTTTGAGGATGCGGTCAAAGACCCTGGCTGAGTAGCCCAGATAGTCTATGGCATTTTGCAACAGGGCATGGCTCTCAGGAGTCAATTGGCAGTGTTTCTTGGACATCCTGGAGGTCATTTGGGCATTGCAAAAGATTTTATCAGACCTGAATCTGATTTTTTGGATATCCCGGGCGGCATTGACCCTCTTTCTGATTTGGGCGCTGGTTTCCCCGGTGGGCAGACTGCTCAAATCCGCATAGGTCACTGCAGGCACTTCCACATGGATATCAATTCTGTCCAGCAGCGGACCCGAGATACGGGACCGGTAACGCGTGATGGCGCTCCAGGCGCAGTTGCAGTTGTGATTGGGGATATTGCTGCCATAATAACCGCAGGGACAGGGATTCATGGAAGCTATCAGATTGAACTCAGCGGGAAAACTGATGCTCTGTATCGCTCTGGAGATGGTTACCACCCCATCCTCCAACGGTTGACGCAGTACTTCCAGCACCTGCCGCTTGAATTCGGGAAGCTCATCCAAAAACAACACGCCGCGATGTGCCAGCGATACTTCCCCCGGCTTCGGAAAGCTTCCTCCCCCAATCAGGGCAATGTCTGAAATTGTGTGATGCGGAGCCCTGAACGGACGGGAAGTGAGGATGCCATTGATGAAACTGGAGGAGTAACCGCAGACGGAATGGATTTTGGTGGCTTCCAAGGCTTCGTCCAGCGTCAGTTCAGGCAGGATGGTAGGCACCCGTCTCGCCAGCATGGTTTTGCCGCTGCCGGGCGGTCCTATCATCAGGATATTGTGTCCTCCCGCGGCTGCCACTTCAAGCGCCCGTTTGACCTGAAACTGCCCCTTCACATCCGCCATATCCACACCTGCTTCATTGAGCACCGAAAAGATGCTCTCGCGGTCAATCGTCTTGGGTGGAATTACAGCCTTGCCCATCAGGTAATTGACCGTCTCCCGCAACGAAGTGACAGAGATAACATTCAAGCCCTCTATAATGGCGGCTTCCTCCGCATTTTCATAAGGAACGATCAGGGCGTCCAATTGGTCTTTCCTGGCTTCCAGGGCTATGGGCAGGACACCTTTGACCGGACGGACATTACCATCCAGCGCCAGTTCGCCGATGATGCCAATCTTATCCAGTTGGCTCTTGGGCATTTCCTTCAGCGCTTGCAGGATGGCTATGGCAATGGACAGGTCCAGCGCAGCGCTGTCCTTTTTCAAATCAGCCGGCGCCAGATTGATGGTATAGCGTTTATTGGGCGTGTCCCAACCGGAGTTTTTGATGGCAGCCATGACCCGGAAGCTGCTTTCCTTCACCGATCCGGTGGGCAACCCCACCATGGTTACGCTCCAGATGCCGTTGGCGGCATCGCACTCAATACTGATTGGTCTGGCATCAATTCCCAGCGTGGTGTAGGATAGGGCGTTTCCCAGCATATTGCATCCTCAGTCACCAATTTTCTATATAAAACCTATTATCAGTATAGTGAAATTATGGCAAGCAATATCGTAATCATATGTTCTGTTCCGGTGCTGAAAAAAAAACTTGACAGTGATAAGGTAGCTTCAGAAGATGGTTTTAGTGTTTGAAGGCATCAAATACAAGACAATCGGATAATTCTATATGTAAAGAAGGTGATGTATGGCTCAGCATCGTGCAGGCTCATATCCTGATAGAAAAAATCAGGGTTGTTATCATTGTTCCCACTTTGTATCTCGCAATAGCTATATATGTAAGAAAATGCGCAGTCAGCGGGGCAATCTCATGCTGGCGCTGGCATTGACAATCATGGGTGCAGTCTCCGTGCTTTCCATGCTGGCAATGGTGATGGGCGATACCATCAGGATTCGGCTGGATATTGACCGGCTGCAGGAAGATAATTTTCTGCGCTCGGAAGTGAGCCGGTCGCTGGTATATGCCGGAAGCGTAAAAAGCCTCTGGGACATCCTCCCCTTGCCGGAAAAACGCATCCATATCAGAGATTCCAAAGGCACCACGACCTATCTGATGAAAACCAAAATCAGCAGAAGGGAAGGCGACACCTATTCTACAGACTACTTTGCCAATGGCTTCAAAGCTGCCACCCTGGTCAAAGCCCTGCGGGGAACGGTCGGACGGACCATCTGGAATATCAATCCCTCTTTGGTCAGCCGTTACGGAGAAACAATGCTCGGGCAAGGGATGACTCTGAGTGCATATCATTACATCACAGACCAGGAACTGATGCCCGACGGCAAGCGGCATTATTTCTGGGGTCCGGATGTCTATTACGGCAGAGTGCATAGTAATGACGATATCTGGCTGAAACAAGCCGGAGGAGGCAACAACAACGGCTGGCCAACCTTTCATGGACCTGTATCCACCTCCGGGTGCTTACGTTCTGCCAGCGGAGCAATCCCTATGGCTACGATTTTCCTGGCCGGTTTTGTGGACCATGCCCCAAGAATAGAGATGAGCAGCGACGAAATCAGGGCACATGGCAGACCGGTGGGTCCCACCAGCTATGATCCCAACCGGATACTATTTCTTGATTTATGGGGTTCTTCATTTGGTTCTCACATCGGATATGTCTACAATGCCGGTCCCGATACCGCCGATGTCTGGACCCGTTATCCACCCAGAGCCGGCACCTACTTGTTCCGCAATCGCTGGACCAGGCAAGATACCGTCTGGACGACCGGCCCCTGTGGTGTCGGATCAGGGCATTCCAATATCGTGTTTTCCAAGCTGTGGATCAAAGGCAGGGTTTATGGAAAGCAGACCTGGTGTGCAGTGGATACGGTCTATCTGGTGGACGATTGCTACCTGTCGGGAACTCCCAGAGGTCAAAACCCGGATGGCACTACCGCTGGTTCAATCTTGAACACTACGGATTTTCTGGGTATCGTGTCGGAAAAATCCATCCTTATCCAATATGGTTATAAAGACCCATGCGATTCTGTCAGATACCATCCTAATTGCGACGGTAATCAGAATGGCATCTGGATATACGCCGCCCTCTGTGCTCTGGGCAACATCAATGATAATCCGTTGAAAGCGGGGGTATTCACGTTTGAGTATCAGCATCCCCATCCCTCCACGCCAGCGGGAAAGTTTGGAACTAATAATTATATCTGGGACAAGATAGACCTACACAGGCGCAGATATCCCCAGACGGCTGAATCCCCCTGGCCGATGCAACTGGACTATCCGTGGTATAATCCGCTCTGGCCTGAAAGGACTCCATATCTGGAGCGGGGAACGGTGCATTTGTATGGCGCCGTAGCCCAAAAGAGGGTGGGCTATCTGCACAGAAGCTATAACGACATGAGCAATTCGGATGTCCAGCGGGGTTGGAACATCCCTCTGGATATGTATGGCGGAGCCTCAAATGTGCCGGTGCACGACCCTGTCCTGGGGATAACCATGCAGGCGGCGAATGCTCCCAGTGCCAGCGGAGCCGGAATTGGGTATGCGTACAAGGATTATCACTACGACAACCGCTTCACCTATACCAGTCTGCCGGATTATCCCCCCATCCAGTTACAGAACAATACGCGGGCGCAAGTGACGGTCGGGACCTTTATTATGCCAGTCCCTTCCGGATTTTAGTTCGTCTCGGCCGAATCAGCCATAGAAGCGGAAAAGGCAGTCAGCAGGCTATGATAGACGCTATCGCACAACGCTTGCCGGTTTTGCTGCGGGCTGTAGGGAATGCTGTCCAGAACGGTTACCGTCACTTCAACCTCATGCAGCAGATATTCCCAAAGGTGGGGCACAAATTCCATATCGCCATACCAGCAGACCTTATCCCTTTGCTGTTGCGTCATGATGGGCTTGCCATCCAGCCGGGTGTATCTGATGCAGATGGGTAGCAGCGGCTTTTCGGCAATGAGAGAGGTCTGAAAGAGGGATTTGCGGAATTCCCGGATGGTCTCGCCATTGGTGCTGGTGCCTTCCGGAAAGAGGACGACGTCAAAGCCATCCCTGAGTGCCTGGGCAAAACCGTAGATTTCCTGCGGCAGGGTGGTGATTTTCTTGCGCTCCGTATAAAGGCATCCGCCCTGGCGGGTGATAGTGCCCAGGAGCGGTGTCTCCCCCATATCCTGGGAAGTGATGAAGACGAAGGGATGCAGGGAGGAAAGTACGATAATATCCGTGTAGGACACATGGTTGCCGACTATCAGGTGATTGCTCTCTTGCAGGCAGGCCAGCTTTTCCGGATTGACCACCTGGACGCTGATGTGAAATGGCTTCAGCATGTGCCGGGCGGTGCTGCTGGTATTGCAGGCAAGCCGGAGCCGGCGTTTGACCGGGTCTTTGACCAGGATGGAAATAAGCCTGGCGCCCACAAAGAAGCTGCCCAGCCAGAAGACCACGCCCAGTAAACGCAGAAGGCGCCGCATCAGAATCAGCTAATGGTCTCCGGTTGGCGTTTCTGGATTTTGCTCAGATATTCCTCCCGCAACTGGGTCATATCCAGCAGCGTGAGAAAATCTATGCAGCGAAAGCTTTTATCTATGGCTGGTCTGCCGCAGACCTTGGCGCCCAGTTTCAGATAGGATTGCAGGAGCGAGGGCAGTTTATCCGCTATATCGTGGTAGTCAATCGGCTCATGGTGGTGGGGATGGCGCTTGAGGTGACCCCTGAGCCCGTGCACATTGAATTTGCCCTTGGGTCTTACCTTGTGCTCATGGGTCAGATGCTCCTGCTGTTGCAGGTAGTAATAGATTTTCCGGATATCATCCTTATCCATCGTCTTGATGCTGGAGCAACCAAACATATATTTGGTATCGGAAGCCAGCACATAGGCATGAATGCCCTCCCACAGCAGCGCTATGGTCACACCGGTCCGGTATTCCGGATGCACGCAGGCTCTGCCCAGTTCCAGTTTATTGCCGGGCAGCTTCTTGATATTGCGCATGTGAAATTCCGTGGCGGTATACCATTTCTTCGTATGGAGGGAGGATTGCAGCCGGTAGGTGCCGATGAGCTGTTCAGTTTTTTTGTCGATAATCAACAGATGGTCGCACTTACGGTCAAAGCGGTCTATGTCCAGTCCCGTCTTTTTGTGCTTGTGCAGCAGTTCCTCGATAAAGACATCATGCCTGAGCCGCAGGGCTTCATACAGTTCCTCCGGTGTGTCGGCGGTCTTGACCACGAAATTGCGTTTCTCTATAAATATGCTTATATTGGATTTGTAGTTCTTGATTCTTAGTCTGGAAATCGTTTTGTGCAACTGGTCCTGGGGACTGTAATGGCTGCTGAGCATAAG
>Ga0163210_1000927_pt1 | contig 12522 bp, 10 predicted proteins | sample Kivu_220m_FD_113536 | JGI IMG/M metagenome (GOLD analysis project Ga0163210, IMG submission 113536) | Freshwater microbial communities from Lake Kivu, Western Province, Rwanda to study Microbial Dark Matter (Phase II) - Kivu_220m | ecosystem: Environmental > Aquatic > Freshwater > Lake ...
AGGAATGCTCCGCCACCGACTCCGGGTCGCGCACCCCCGCCACCCACCAGCCGGAGCGCGCCACCCGCTTCAGGTGCCCAACCTCGAAGAGGAACCGCACCGCGTCGCGCATCGCCACCTCCTACCGTTCGAGCTGGGTTGGAACGCGCATGAAGCATGCGCCCCGCGACGCACCGGGCGCAAGCGCAACGCAAAGCGCCGGACCGGTAACCCGGCCCGGCGCTCCGGTTGTGGCGTCCGTCGCTTAGCGCGCCAGCACGATCTTGCTACGCGCCTCGGACGCGCCGGCCCGCAGCGTCGCGTAGTAGATGCCCGACGGGGCCGGGCTGCCCGCCTCGGTCCGCCCGTCCCAGCTGAGCGCGTGCGGACCCGCGTCCAGGGTCTGGTCCGCGATCGTCCGCACCAGCCGGCCCGCCGCGTCGAAGACGCGCAGCGCGACCGGCCGCCGGTCGGGCAGCTGGAAGCGCACGGTGGTCATGCCCGAGAAGGGGCTGGGCGCCGCCGGTTCGGCCCGGAAGGCAAGCCCCGCGTCCGGTCCGTCGACCGCACTCGACGCCTGCCCAACGCGGATCAGGATGTCGTCGACCGCCGCCTCCGTGATCGTGTTGTTCTCCTTGTCCTCGGCGACGAACATGAAGCGCACCGCGTCGGTGTAGCCGCCGATCATCTCCGGCCGGTAGTAGACCTTCTGGTGCTCGAAGGTGGCGATATTGTGGTCCGTCCCGTGGATCTCCCAGAGCGGGGTCCACGTGGTGCCATCGCCCGAGACGTAGAGCGTGAGCGAGTCGTCGTTCGTCGGTCCGAACTGCGCGAAGAATGTGTAGAACTCGATGTAGCCGGCGCCCTTGCCGGTCATATCGAAGAGCGGGCTGACGACCGAGGTCTTCCCCGCGTCGACGTTGCCGTTCGAGTAGAAGCCGCCCTGACCGTCGGTCACGAAGCACCGCACGCCCGGCGAGGCGGTGTGATCGTTCTCCGGCTGCACCCACTGGCTGTTGTACTGCTTGCCGGCCGGATCGACGCGCTCCCAGTGCCCGTCGGTCGCGTCGTCGTCGGGCGCGCCCAGCGTCCAGCCCAGGTTGTTCTCCAGGTTGTCGTTGAGGACGTCGGTCGCCGGGCCGGCCAGGAAGCGATGCGTGTGCTTCTCGGGCGCGCGAGCGGGTTCCGTCCCGTCGATCCCGGTCGAGGTGACGCTGCGGATGTAGTAGTCGACCAGTACGCCGTCGGTCAGCGGGATGGAGGCGCGGTAGTTGCCGCTGCCCAGGTTCGTCATCAGGACCTTGGTGTAGTTCACGCCGTCGTAGCTGTAGCAGACCTTGGTCGACTCGGGCAGCACCGTCCCGGCGCCGGTCGTCGCCGTGATGTTGGCGTTCACCTGCACCGGGTTGCCGGTGTTCGGCTGGTCCAGCAGCGGCGTGTGGACGAACACGATCTTCTTGGTGATCGTCGGGCACGGGATCCCGTTCGCGCCGAACCCGTCGCAGATCTCCCAGTAGTCCGGCGTGCCGTCGGCCAGGTCCCCGTTGTCGTCGTTCGCCATCAGGAAGCGCATGACGAAGTTCGGCATGTTGTAGGTCTTCGCCTCGACCGCCGAACGGAAGTAGAGCTCGATCTGGGGCGCGAAGCCGTCGCCGTGCTTCTCCAGCAGGTTCCGGCGCGCCTTCCAGAAGCCGCCCATCAGGATCTCGCCCAGGCAGTGCACCTCCCCGCTGCACTCGGTCCCCGGGTACTGCCGGAGATTCAGGCCCGTGCGCATGCAGCCCTCGGGGTTGTTGTGGTTGTAGGACTGCGCCATGCAGTAGGAGTTGGTGATCACCATGGCACAGATGTCGGAGAACGCCTCGTTCAGGCCGCTCGAGCTGGGCGGCGCCGACGGGTAGTAGGTCTCCGCCGTGATCGTATGGTGGTACTCGTGATAGACGACATCCGCCACCTGGGCCATGTTGTTGCAGTTGCCGCCCTCGGCGCAGAAGTTGAGGCCGCCGCCCCCTGACCAGGCGTTGCAGCTGCAGCTGTAGTCGTTGACCACGGTGTGGAGCTGATAGTCCACCCCGGTGAAGCCCGGATCGACGTTCTTGATCCAGGAGTGGACGACGTTCACGTGGTAGTAGGCGTCCCGCTCGGCGGCGGTGCTGGTCGCATCGGTCCAGTAGAGGTGCGCCGGCTGGCTGGGACTGCCGGTGGTGGACGTCGTGGCGTAGCGTGAGTGCTCCGCGTCGAAGACCCGCGTGTACGAGCCGCGGTTGGTGGCGGTGACGGTGTAGACCTGGTTGTTGGTGACCGTGACGCTGAAGTTGCCGTTCCCGTCGCTGTGCACCGTGTGCGAGTCGGCCGTGATCTCCTGATAGGGCATCGGCAAATCGGAGTAAGGCGCATCGGCACGCCTAGGCTGGATATCGCCGCGATCGTCGCCGGTGATCGTGTAGTAGCTGTTCAGATCGTAGCGCCAGTAGACCTCGCCGTCCCGCGCGTCGACGTACGCCTCCCAGCTGCCCCGCGGGGACTGGGTGTCGAAGTGGACGCGATAGACCAGGTAGGGCGCCACCTGATTGCCGAAGATCACCGGCAGGATGCCCAGGGTCGTGTCACGCACCCGGTCAGTCTCGGCGTTCCAGGGCATCTGGGTGCGCGCGCGCTCCGCCGCCTGGGCCTCGCTCAGGCTGGGCGTCGCATCGAGCATGATATCCGGGCAGACCGCGGCCGAGATCGCGTTCACGCTGCCCCGGTCGAGATGCAGCGAAAGCAGGCCGAAGAAGACGGGCAGGCCCTGGTAGTACTGCTGGAAGTGGACGTAGGCGCCGTCTCCCAGGACCAGCAGGGATTCGAAGCGGAGATCCTCGGGCGCAACGCGCACCAGGTCCTCCACCGTGCCGATGAAGTCGAGGCTGCGCGCACTGACTTCCGCCTCGTCGTACGTGCCGGCCGCGAGCATCGGGATCGGCGCGCCCGCGGCGAAGTCCGGCACCCCGGTCGCTTCGTTCCAAAGGAACGCGCGCCAATTGGGGGCCATCGAGCCGGTGAAACGCTGCCAGCCGGGGCTGGCGGCCGCCAGCTGGTCTTGTACATCCATGTCGTACATGGGCGTGAAGTTGTCGCCCGGGAAGCGGATCTCGTAATCGGCCGACGGCGCCGGCCCGAAAGCCCGCGCGGTCTGAGCCGCCGAGACCATCACGAGCGCGAGGAGCAGGACGATGGTCCAACGCGGCATGAGGTCCTCCTAGGTTTCCCGTCTCCACCGGCGCCCTCGGAAGGCGGCGACGTTTCCGGCGGGACGCAAACGACATCCCTCAACCGGGCTGGGCCCCTGGCGAAGAGCCAGAGGGTACAGCCTCTGTTTCAGTTTACCGCGAATCCCCGGAAGGAGCAACGTTAAGGTCAATTCCGTCGCTGGTTGCAGGCTCGGAGGTGCGGCTTTCTCCCCGACGGAGCCACGCGGCTCTTCCCGGCCACCTGTACACTTGCTTGCTTCTCGAGGTTCGTGGCGCGAGCCCCCCCAAGGAGTTATCTGCGAGACGACACAGCCTGTCATCTGCCATGCGACGGCGCTAGACTGCAACGCGTTCGGCGTGGCGCGTCCCGGCCACGCGCCGGCCGGCACGGTCTCGGGCACGGCGCGCGTGAGGTGTGAGGATGAGGCAACGACACGGATCTGACGGCATGACTGCGATGATGCTGGGGGTCACCCTGCTGATCGTCGGGGTGCTGCCCGGCGCCGCCGGGGCGCGGCGCCTGACCGGCATCCTCGGCGCGTTCGAGGCCGAGGTCGCAACACTGCGGCAGGCCCTCGTCGCTCCCCGGGACACGACCTGCCTGGGGCTCACGTTCACGGTGGGGGAGCTGCGCGGCCGGCCGGTCGTCCTGACGATGGCGGGCGTCGGCAAGGTGAACGCGGCGATGACGACGACCCTGCTGCTCGAGCACTTCCAGCCCAACGAAGTGCTCTTCAGCGGCATCGCCGGCGGGCTGAATCCCGACCTCGATCCGGGCGACATCGTGCTGGGCGCCAGGGTGGTGCATCACGACTTCGCGGTCGCCGGCGACGGGGGCACGACCGTGATGGCGACCCACGCCCCCGCGAGCGCGACGCCGAACCCGATCTACTTTCCAGCGGACACGAGCCTGCTGGCGCTCGCGATCGAGGTGGGCCGCGACCTCGCCCTGGCGCCGATCCCGGCGCGCGCCGGCCCCCGTGCGCCGCGCGTCGTGGCGGGCGTGATCGCGACCGGTGAGTCCTTCGTCGCCTCCGCGGCGCGCCGCCAGGAACTGCGCGATCGCCTGGGGGCCGACGCGGTCGAGATGGAGGGCGCCGCCGTCGCGCAGATCTGCTACCAGCTCGGCACGCCGTGCCTGGTAGTGCGGAGCCTCAGCGACCGCGCAGATTCCTCGGCGGTGCAGGACATCGAGCAGTTCTACCGCATCGCCGCCGACAACTCGGCCGTCCTGGTGATGGGCATCGCCGCGCGGCTGGCGCGGCGCAACTGAGGACTGCGGCATGACGATCGCGGAGACACTCCTCGACGCTCTGGGAAGCCGCGACGCGCCCGTGCGCGACGTCCGGATCGGCCTGTGCGTGGCCGGCGTCTGGAGCCGCCGCCTCGGCCTCGCCTACGTGTTTCCCCGAGATGCGGTCGCCCACGGCGACGATCCCGCGCCGGCGGCGGTCCCGCTGCGCGATCGCCGCGCGCGGGCGTTGGCCGACCTGGCCCGGGCGGAGGAGGTCACGCGCGCCGCGGTCGGCATGGCCGCGATCAACTCGCTGCTGGATGCGCCCGATCGCCTCGAGGAACGCCACGCGGTGGACGTGATCCTCGACTACGGTCGCGATCGCGAGGTTACGCTGGTCGGGCACTTCCCCTTCGCCGATCGCCTGCGGGAGGGCGTGCGGCAGCTCCATGTGCTCGAGCTCTACCCGCGGGAGGGGGACCTGCCGGCGTCGGCCGCCGCGCGCGTCATCCCGCGCTCGGACGTGGTCGCGATCACCGCCTCCACGCTGGTCAACCATACGTTCGACGGGCTGCTCGCGCTGGCGAGCGGGAGGCCGGTGATCCTGATCGGCCCGACGGCGCCGCTGGCGCCGGTGCTGCTGGCACACGGCGTGACGGCGCTCTGCGGCTCGGTCGTGACGGACCCGGACGCGGCGCTGCGCGCGCTGAGCGAGGGCGTCGGCTTCCGGCGGCTGCCGGGGCTGCGCCGTGTGGTGCTGCGCGGCGGCGCCTAGAGCTTCTCGGAGATCAGCCTCCGCCGCAGCTTCACGATCGCCTCGGTCGGGTTGAGCGACTTCGGACACGCCTCCTGGCAGTTGAAGATCGTGTGGCAGCGCCAGACGCCGAGCTTGCTGTCGAGCACGCTCAGGCGCTCGTCCAGCCCCTCGTCGCGCGAGTCGGCGACGTAGCGGTAGGCCTTGAGCAGCGCCGCGGGGCCGACGAACTGATCGTTGTCCCAGAAGGCGGGGCAGGAGGAGGTGCAGGCGCCGCAGAGGATGCACTCCCAAGTCCCGTCGAGGAGCTTCCGGTCTTCGGGGCTCTGCAAGCGCTCCTTGTCGGTGGGCGGCGCGCTGTGCGTGACCAGCCAGGGACGGACCCGCTGAACCTTCTCGAGGAAGGCGTCGTTGTCGACCACCAGGTCGCGCAGCACCGGGAAGCCCTTCAAGGGCTCGACCACGATCACGCCCTTGATCGTCGAGACCTGCTTCTCGCAGGCGAGGTCGTTCTTGCCGTTGATCGTCATGGCGCACGATCCGCAGATCCCATGACGGCAGGAGCGGCGGTACGAGAGCGTGCCGTCCTGGTGCCACTTGATCGCGTTCAGGGCGTCGAGGACGGTCCAAGCGTCCTCCACCTCGACCGTGAAGGTGTCGTAGTGGGGCTGGCTGCCCGGCTGCCCATCGAACCGGTAGACGCGTAGGGTCCGCTGCATCGTCTCCCCCCGGCTAGTACTTCCGCTCTTCGGGCTGGAAGCGGGTGATCGTGACCGGCTTGTAGTCGAGCCGGATCTTCTCCTCCGCCAGCCAGGCGAGCGTGTGCTTGAGCCATTCCTGGTCGTTCCGCCCCGGGTGATCGACGCGCCAGTGCGCCCCGCGGCATTCCGGCCGCGCCTGCGCGCAGACCGCGATCACATAGGCGTAGTCGAGCATGTGGCCCAGCTCGAGTGCCTCGTTCAGCTCGGTGTTCATCCGCAGGCTGCCGTCCTGCAGCCCGACGCGCTTGTACTCGTCCCGCAGCTCGCGGCAGATCTTCACCTGCTCGGCGAGGCCGTCCGCGTTGCGGAAGACCGCGACGTTCTTCTGCATCGAGACCTGCAGCCGCTCGCGCAGATCGGCCGGGCGCACGCTGCCGGTCGCCCCGGCGGTGCTGAGGAGATGCTCGACCGTCTCGCGCGCCGGCTCGGCCGCGTTCTCCGCCAGATCCGTGTGCCCGCCGTGGGCGCGGACGTAATCGAGCATCTTCAGCCCCCCCAGGCGCCCGAAGACCGCACACTCCAGGGTCGAGTTGGTGCCCAGGCGGTTGGCGCCATGGACCGAGAGGCAGGCACACTCCCCCGAGGCATAGAGCCCCGGGACGACGTTGCGCTTCCCGTCGGCCAGCACCTCAGTGTCGAGATTGGTCGGAATGCCGCCCATCGAGTAGTGCGCCGTTGGCTGGATCGGGATCGGATCGGTGATCATATCCTTGCCCATGAACTTGATGCCCAGCTCGCGCACCTGCGGCAGCTTCTCCAGGATCGCCGCACGCCCCAGGTGGCGCAGGTCGAGGTAGACGTAGTCCTTCCCGCCGATCCCGCGACCCTCGTCGATCTCGGTCTGCCCCGCCCGTGAGCAGACATCGCGCGGCGCCAGCTCCATCTTCGCCTTGGCGTAGCGCTCCATGTAGCGCTCGCCCTTGTCGTTGATCAGATACCCGCCCTCGCCGCGCGCCGCCTCCGAGACCAGGATGCCGTGCTTCCAGAGGCCAGTCGGATGGAACTGCACGAACTCCATGTCCTCCAGCGGCAAGCCCTGGCTCAGGATGAGCGCCAGGCCATCGCCGGTGTTCGCCAGGGCGTTTGAGGTGATCTTCCAGCAACGCGCGTAGCCGCCGGTGGCGAGCATGACCGCCTTGGCGTGGAAGATGTGCAGGCCACCATGCTGGATGTCCCAGGCGACCAGGCCCTGGCAGACACCGTCCTTCATCAGGAGTGAGAGCGCGAAGAACTCGTTGTAGAAGCGCACCTCGTGCTTGAGGCACTGCTCGAAGAGCGTGTGGAGCTGCGCGTGGCCGGTGCGGTCGGCGGCGTAGCAGGAACGGCTCATCGGGGTCTTGCCGAAGTTGCCGAAGTGACCGCCGAAGGGGCGCTGGGCGATTTTCCCTTCGGCCGTGCGCGAGAAGGGCACGCCCAGGTGCTCCATCTCGTACATCACCGGCACCGCGTCCCGCACCAGCAGCTCCTGCGCGTCCTGGTCACCGAGGTAATCGCTGCCGCGCACGGTGTCGTAGAGGTGCCACTCCCAGCGATCTTCCATCGCGTTGCCCAGCGAGCCGGCGCAGCCGCCCTGCGCCGCGCCGGAGTGCGAGCGCGTCGGGTAGACCTTGCTCACCACCGCCGTGTCGACGGCGCCCGAGGTCTTCAGCGCCGCGTACAGCCCGGCGATCCCCGCACCCACGATGACGACATCGTGCCGGTGGTAGGTCACGTCCAGCTTCATCCACCCCTCCTCAAGCGGCGGCGCGCGCCCCGCGCCGGTGCCGCCGAACCGCTAGAGCGCCGCCCGAATGCGTTCGGGCGTCAGCGAGAAGACCGTCACCAGACCGAAGGCGAGCAGCACCACGCCGATGACGCAGGCGGCGCCAAAGATCGCCAGGCGCCAGCCGGGCTTGCGCACATAGTCGCCCATCACCGCGTAGAGCCCGTTCAGCCCGTGGTAGAGCGCAAAGACCAGGAAGAAGATCTCCAGCACCTTCCAGTACGGGTTCGCCAGCCGCGCTGCGACCTGATCCCAGGGGAGCCCGTGCGAGGTCCAGCGGTGCATCGTCAGCAGGTGGATGATCAGGATCGGCGCCAGCAGGATGCCGGTCACGCGTTGGAAGAACCAGCCGAGCGCGCCCCCCGATCCGATTCCGCGATCCGCCATCGCTCCGCCTCCCTATCCCGCTCAGGGGATGAGCGCCGTGTGGACCGGCGCGAAGAGAACTCCAACCATCTCCCAGACGGCGATCACGAAGAGCACGACGCCGATCGCCATCATGACCCAGAAGGTCCGCTTCTGCGTCCGCACGCTGCCGCCGAAATCGACCAGCACCACGCGGATGCCGTTCAGCGTGTGGTAGAGGACCGCCCCGATCAGCGCGATCTCGAAGAGCGTGAAGATCGGCTGGGAGAGCACCCGCATCACCTCGCCGAAGGCGCGGGGCCCGCGGCCCAGGTGATGGACGACCCAGATGTGGGCGATCAGGTAGGCCAAGACCGCGATACCCGTGATCCGGTTAAGGAGCCACGCGACGTATCCGGTGTGCCAGCGGTAGTTCATCTGCCCCTCCTGCAGAGAAGCCTCCGGCCCAACAAAGTGGCTCGGCAGGGTAGCACGCTCCCGGCGGGGCATTCCAGTGCGGGCTTTCTAATGCTGCGCAGGAGGTTTGGTCGTGTCGTCCGCGTCCGGCGAACGGCGCTTCAGTAGACCCAGGCGAAGTGAACCGACGTCGTGCGGTCCACGCCGCGGCCCCGCAGCGCGGGTTGCGCGCCCAGTTGGAACCGCCCGAGGCGCTCGGTGAGCAACAGGAACCCCGTGGTGCAGGCCAGGCACGTGCACGACGGCGCCCCGCAGGCGGCTTCCGACGCGAGGTTGAGTTCCACCTCCGCCTGCACCCGCGGATGAACCTGCCACCCGAGCGCGGCGTCGGCGATCCATGTCTCCCGTGCGTCCCCTCGGTCGGACCCGAACGGCACCTCGCAGCCGAGGTCGAGGTTGAGCGTGGCACGTCGGAGGGCGGCGACCGCCACCATGCCCAGCGCGGCGCTGGAGTACCCCTGGGTGGTTCCCGCGTGCCGGTCGTTGCCCTCGCTCCCGGTGGGCAGCGTGACCGAAGGCAACAGGGCCAGGCCCCAGACCCCGGCGGAAGCGAACTTCCAACGCGGCGCCACCGTCAGGTCTCCCAGGCCGCGGGCCGATTCCCCGGCCGCGTCGTCGCCGGCATCTTCGTACGCCACGGCCACCCCGATGTCGAAATCGCGCGCGATCCCCCGCGTGAGCCCGAAGAGCAGTGCCGTCTCACGCAGCTTCCCGCCGCGGCGGGCGACGTCGCCGTCCGCGTCCCAGGCCCGCCGTGCCGTGCCCCATTCCAGCCCTAGGAACCACTCGAACGCGCCGGGCTCCACCGGCTCGCAGTCGGCGGTGTGGATCTTCGCCACTTCCGCCGGCTCCGCCCCCACCTCATCCGCCCCGGCCGCTCCGGCCGCCGCCGCGACGATCGTCATGCCCAGCGCCATCCGTCGCGCCATGCCCCGCGTGTCGATCATGTCCGGCTCCCTCCGCAGCGACGAGCTCCCGCCGCCTCCGGCTGAGTAATACGAGATCTGCGAGAGTAATACCAGGAGAGAAACCCGCGGTCTAGCGCACGTCGCGGCCCGTGCTGCTCATCGACAGGGCGGCGTGCAGGACGCCCTTCAGCTGGCGCAGCGCATCCGCCAGGCGCGTCAGGTCGCCGGCGCGTCCCCGCACCATGATCATCTCGGCGCACAGGTCGTGCGTCAGGTGCACGTGCGTCGCGGCCAGCACCTCGCCCGGCCGGCTGTGCTGGATGCCCGTCAGACGCTCGGTCAGGCCTCGCTGGCCGCGGTCATAGAGCAGGGTGAGCGTGCCCAGGACCTCCTCGTCGGCCTGCCATTGCCGCTCGACCGCCGCCTGGCGCACCAGATCGCGCAGGAACTCGGAACGGCTGTCATACCGGGCCCGCGCCACCAGGGCGTCCAGCCGCCGGGCCAGGGACTTATCGAGCGACATGCTGAGACGGACGAGGTTCGACACACGGCCCTCCCGGGAATAGCGGCCACGGCCGGGGCACCGACCCCGTGAACCGCACGGGGCCCGGCGGAGCATAGCAGAACCGCCGCGGATCGCACCCCGGAGGCGAGACCGGGCCGCCCTTCCGCGACGCGCCTACTCCTCGGGGGCGCCGCCGCTGCGCGCGAGCTGGTCCGCCTTGACCTTGCCCGCGTCGAAGCGCTGGGCGGCCGCGGTCATCCGGGCGAGGGTCGCATCGAACTCCGCCTTCGCCCCGCGCTGGAAGCGCAACGGGTTGACGCGCGCGACGACGAACGCCTTCAGGTACGGGCTCTCGAAGCCGCGCGCCTTCAGCGCGTCCACCGCCGCCACCACCGCGCGGTCCAGCTCGAAGAGCCGGTCGACGCGCTCCCCGCGCGTCGCCAGCGCCTTCGGCAGATGCGCGCGCAGGAACGCCTCCACGCGCCGCAGGACCGGCTGGTAGGCGCCGCCCGAGAAGCGGCCGTTGCGCTCGTAGGCGATGCCCAGGGTCAGGAAGGCCGGCTCCTCGAACTCGAGGGCGAAGTCGCTCTCCGGGCGCGGGTCCAGCTCGGCGAGCGAACGCGCCATGCGGATCACCTCGAGTGACTTCTCGCGCAGGTTGTGCGCCTTCTCGGTGTTGAGCGCCAGGATGCGGTAGGCGGTCTCGGTCTCGGGAATGACGAGCGCGGTCAGGCTGCGGCCACCGAGGCGCCGGACCGCTTCGGCGCGGTGGTGCCCGTTCGGCGTCCAGTACGATCCGTCGTCGGTCCGCACCGCGATCACCGGATCGAGGAAGCGGTCCAGCGCCCCGATCGCCTGCGACAGGCGCTCGGCGTGCGCCTCGGAGAGGTCGCGCTGGAAGGGCGTCGGCCGGATGCGCGCGAGCGGGATCGCCGCGAGCAGCTGCCAGTGCCCGCCGAGGGGGTCGCGGAAGGTGGCGAGCACGGCGCCGCCATCCGCATCGATCGCCTGCGCCAGGGCGCGCACCGCGGCGGGCGGCGTGCCCTGCGCGACCTGCGGAGCGGTCAATCCGCGCGAGGCGGGCTCGATCGTCTTCCTTCGCCGTCCGCGCGCCGGCTTCTCCGCCATCGCTTCCCTCCTAGTCGAGCACGATCAGGCGGGTCCCTCCCACGCTGCCGCCGGCCTCAAGCCGCGCGAAGTAGGTTCCACTCGCGACGCGGCGCCCGCCGTCGTCGCGGCGGTCCCACTCCCAGGTCACGCGCTCGCCGTCGATCGGCCCCTCATGCAGCCGCCGCACCCGGCGGCCGTTCACGTCCAGGATCGAGAGCCGCGCCGTGGCGGCGCGCGGCCCGGCGTAGCCGAGCCAGGTCGCGTGGATCAGCGGATTCGGCTGCGCCCGCAGCGCCTGCACCGCCTCCGCCAGCTCCGGGACGCCGGTCAGGGCGCCGGTGTTGTAGAAGACGTAGTTGCCGATGCTCGGATCCCAGTTGGTCACGCCCAGGTCGTACTCGGTCGAGTAGGTATAGTGGATCTGGACGTTGCTCGCGCCCGGCGGCGGCGGCGTGGCGAACGAGATCCAGCCGTTGCCCAGGTGCACGGCGTACGCGCTCTCCGGCTGCGGCACGCCATCCACCCAGACGCCGTCGACCGCGTAGACCGGCACGGTGCCGAGCGGGAAGAAGGTGCGGGCGCCGTCGCCGCTGGCGATGGTGCGGCCCGTGTCGCGCAGGGCGCCGTTGTCGAGGTCGCCCCAGAACATGTTCTCGACGACGCTGTTCGTGGTGCTGCTCCAGACCGGCGATGTGGTCAGCGTCCCGCCGGCGTTCTCGTAGATCGCGCAGCGGCTCCACCAACGCCCGGTGATCAGATCGAGGTCATGATCCAGATCGAGATCGATCCAGGAGGCGTGCGACCCGTAGCCGCCGTTGGCGGAGTGCCAGGCGGGGGTGGTGCCGAGCGTGCCGCCGTTGTTGGCGTAGACCTTGAAGTACCCGTCGCCGCCCATCTGGTTGTTGTCAGCAACCGCCAGCTCGGGGTAGCCGTCGCCGTTCCAGTCGCCGAAGGTCGTGGTGTTCCCCTCCTGCGGCAGGTCGGTGCTCTGCCAGGCAGCGGTGGTACCGATGCCCTGGCCTTGGGTCTGACCGTTCAGGTAGACGCGCATCGGGTCCGAGGCGCCGCAGAAGGCGAGGTCCAGGTCGCCGTCCTGATCGACGTCGCCCCACGTGACGTCCAGCGCGTAGCCGAGCTCGGTCGACATCCAGGAGGGCGTCGTCTCCAGCGTGCCGTTCTGGTTGAAGAAGATCCGCTGGTGCTCGGGGTTGTCGTTGTAGTCGTCGCCGCAGGCGCAGGCAAGGTCGAGGTCGCCGTCCCCGTCCGCGTCGCCCAGGGCGAGCGAGAAGCAGTAAACCGGATCCGCCGAGACCCAATCGGGGGTCGTGTGGAACGCACCCGCGCCGTCGTTCAGGTAAAGCTTCACCTCGCCCGGCTCGCTGAAGCCGGCGGGGCCGATGTAGACCGCGACCGCCACGTCGACGAGCCCGTCGCCGTTCACGTCCCCGACATCGAGG
>Ga0163210_1000929_pt1 | contig 12511 bp, 12 predicted proteins | sample Kivu_220m_FD_113536 | JGI IMG/M metagenome (GOLD analysis project Ga0163210, IMG submission 113536) | Freshwater microbial communities from Lake Kivu, Western Province, Rwanda to study Microbial Dark Matter (Phase II) - Kivu_220m | ecosystem: Environmental > Aquatic > Freshwater > Lake ...
CAATGACGACTCGAAGAGTCATAAAAAAATCAGCCGGCTTGATCCCAAATCGCTCGGCCACTTTTCTGGCTGTTTTTTCTAAATTATCAGCCTTAAAATCTTCTTTCGTGTCGCGTGTAGCGTGTCGCGTGTAGCGTGTAATTGCGTTTTTTATCTGGCTTTTATCTAAGTTTTGATACAAAAGCCTTGGGTTGATTTTTGGTTCTTTAAAGAAAAAGCCAGCTAAATCTTCGAATTCAGACAGCTTTTTAATTCTCGTTTTAATCAACGGCACAATTTTCCCAATCTTTTCTTCCGGATATTTCTTTTCAAAAAAATTATAGATTTGAGTTTTGAGTTTTGAGTTTTGAGTTTTTCTAATGTATTCCCCATTCATCCACTCAAGTTTTTTGAGATCAAAAACCGGACCAGTGGTGGAAATTCTCTTTAAAGAAAATTCTTTAATAAATTCATCAAGCGAAAAAATTTCTTTTTCTAACGGATGCGACCAACCCATCAGGGCTAAATAATTTAAAACCGCTTCTGGTAAAAAGCCTTGTTGACGATACCAAGAAACCCAAACCGGATTTTTTCTCTTAGAAAGTTTTGATCGGTCTGGATTGCGAAGAAGAGGAAGATGAGCATAAACAGGCACTCTCCAACCAAATGCTTGATATAAAAGAATGTGTTTTGGCGTGGAAGAAATCCACTCTTCACCTCTAATGATATGGCTTATTTTCATTGCATAATCATCAACTACCACGGCTAAATGATAAGTGGGAAAACCATCGGATTTTAAAAGCACTTGGTCATCAATTAGCTCATTCTTAAAAGATATTTTGCCGCGAATAAAATCATTAAACGAGGTTACGCCTGAATTGGGAACTTTCAATCTAATCACATAGTTTTTAGTTTTAAGTTGTAGTTTTGCGTTTTGCGTTTTGCGTTTTGCGTTTCTACGGCATTTTCCATCGTATTTCGGCGGTAACCCTTTTTTCTGTTGTTCTTCTCTTAATTTTCTCAGTCTTTCTGGTGAGCAAAAACAATAATAGGCCGCTCCTTTTTCCACTAATTTGTGAGCATAGTATTGATAAAGGTTAAGTCTTTGAGATTGACGATAAGGACCATAAGGCCCGCCAATTTCTGGTCCTTCGTCATTTTTAATTCCCAACCATTTTAAAGATTTTAAAATTCTTGTCTGACTGTCTTTAACCAATCTTTTTTGATCAGTATCTTCAATCCGAATAATAAACTGGCCTTTGTTTTGGCGGCTGAAAACATAGTTAATCAAAGCCGTATAGGCAGTGCCAATATGAATATCTTCACCCGTAGGCGAGGGGGCAATTCTTGTTCTCACCATCTCACTTGCATTTTACCACCTAAAACGATTATACTCAAATTGACGAAGTCATTCATTTCCTTGTCATCCCAAACTTGATTTGGGATCTATACAATAAGAACCTGCTTCGCAGAACCTTGTTTTCTCGCAAGGCGCGAAAGAAATTATTTGTATAGATTCCTGCTTTCGCAGGAATGACAAGGAAAGCAGGAATGACAAAGTGGTTTAAGATGGCTAATTTAACTCGAATCGCTTATTATACAAGGAAGGCGGTTGTTTGGGGAGCAATCGCCATTGTTTGCTTTTTCATTTTAAAGAGTTTTGTTGATTTTGGCTTTAATCAATGGCAAAAAACTCACCCTTCGCCCACCCCTGCTCCTAATGTTCTTTTTGGTAAATTATCAAAAATAAAATTCCCCTCATCAGATTATCCTTATCCTCAAAATTTTGTCTTAGAAACAGTGGGCGGAGAACTGCCCGAAGCCTCCTCGTCAGCCAAAGTTTATCAAATTGCTAAAAAACTGCCTAGTCTTTTAGCTCCTCGACACGCCCAAGAATTTGCTAACCGTTTAGGTTTTACTAATCCGCCGATTAGCAAAACGCCTACAAAGTATACTTTTGAAAATCCAAAAAACCCCTTACAAACCCTTGACCTGGATATTGTTAATTTTAATTTCACCCTTCAGTATCAGTTTATGTTAAATCGGGGGGTTTTTGATGAAAGAAATTTACCCTATCCAGACCAGGCTAAAGAAGAAGCAATTCGTTTTTTTCAGGAAACAGGTAATTTTCCCGCTGATCTTCAAAATGGCAAACAAGAGGTTTCTTTTTTAAAATTTACTGGCCAAAAACTAATCACCACTACCAGTCTTTCCAGGGCCCAAGCGGTTCGGGTTGATTTTTTCAGAAGCGATGTTGATACTTTTTCTCTTTTAGAACCTGAATTTAAAAAAAGTTCTGTTTTTATTGTTTTCTCCGGCTCAAAAATTAGAGAAGAAAGAATTGTCTTGGCTCAATTCAATTATTTTGAAGTCAACTACCAAACTCCTGCCACCTATTCAATCAAAACCAGTCAACAAGCCTGGGAAGAGCTAAAAGCCGGCAAAGCTTTTATCGCTCAATGGCTGGAAGGAAAGAAAAAGGTAGTAATAAGAAAGGTTTATTTAGCTTATTTAGATTTACCAGGAGATCAGAATTTTCTTCAGCCAATTTTTGTTTTTGAAGGTGATAATGACTTTATTGCTTATCTCCCCGCTGTTAAAGACGAATGGTTGGAATAATCTCTTCCCAACGATAATTTAAAAACACCCAATCTAAAAGCCTTTCTGTTTCACCAAAGCGATCTTCACTTTTTAAAACGATCGTTAAAATCTCCCGACCATTTCTCTTGGTTAAATTAACTAAACATTGACCAGCATTCTCGGTAAAACCAGTTTTAATGCCAGCAACGCCAGGAATTTTGCCTAAGAGTTCATTGACATTTTCAAGATAATGAAAATGTTGGAACTCTTGATCGTGGACCGTAATTGATGGGATGCCTACAATTTTGGTAAAGATTTTGTTTTGTAGGGCATAAGCAGTGAGGTGAAAAAGATCCAGCGGAGTGGTGTAATGATTGATTGATTCAAAACCAATTGGGTTCTCAAAATGAGTGTTTTTTAAACCGATTTGGCTATCTTTTTCATTCATTTTTTTAACAAAATTTTTTACTCCGCCAGGGTAATTTTCCGCCAAAGCATAAGCGGCATCATTAGCTGAATGAACCAAAGTGCCGTAAAGAAGATTTTCAACTGTCATTTTTTCATTGGCTAAAAGACCCATCACTCTCCCCTCTTGAATGACTGTCTTCACTGTTAAAACTTGGTCCAAAGGAAAATGTTCTAAAACTACCAAGGCGGTCATAATTTTAGTGGTTGAGGCCGGAGGAAGTTGAAGATGAGGATTTTTTTGGAAAAGAATTATCCCTGAAGGAAGATCAACCACTAAAACGCCTTGAGCGGTTAAATCTTGAGGGTAAAAATGAGTAAAATTAACTGGATAGAGCGCTGGTGTGGGAACCGGAAACTCAACCTTAGCTAAAACCTGATTTTTAAGAGTCAAAGGTTTTTGATAAACATTTTGACCGGGAAGAAAAAAAAGGGTTAGAAAAGTTAATATTGTCAGACTAAGACGAAACCAGTCTTTGACTGGTTTCTCTGATGCTCTTTTAGAAATTTTTTTCTTTCTTACCATACAATAACCTTGTCATTCCAGCGAAAGCTGGAATCTATATAGAGATTCTTTTCAATATCTCTTTTTAATACTAATTCCCAACTCTTTTAATTGCCCAGGTTCCAGTTTTGAGGGAGCCTCCATCACTGAAGTGCGGCCGCCTGAAGTCATCGGAAAAGCAATCACTTCTCGAAGGGACGACTCGCCAAAGGCGGCCATTAAAAAACGATCAATTCCCGGAGCAATGCCGCCGTGAGGAGGAACCCCATATTGAAAAGCTTTAAGCAAATGACCAAATTTTTGCTCGATTTCTTTTTTGCTATGGCCTAAAATTTCAAAAATTTTTGTTTGCAGTTGAGGATTAGTAATTCTGATACTGCCGCCGCCAATTTCATAACCATTTAAAACTAAGTCATGTTGATAAGAATGAACTTTACCAAATTCTCCTTTTTTTAAAAAATTAACATCTTTTTCTTTTGGCGCGGTAAAAGGATGATGCATTGAATCCCAACGATTTTCTTTTTCTTTCCATTCAAAAAGAGGAAAATCAACAATAAAACAAAAAGCTAATTCCTCAGGGTTATTTTTATTTAAGCGGAGATCTGGTTTATCAGTTCCATATTTTTTCATTGCTTGTTGATAACTTAAAATCGGAAAAGGAAAATGAGTAATTTTCTTTTGAGGCATTGTCTTTTTCACCAAGGCAGTAAAAAGTTCTTTTGTTAGTTTTAGAATCTCTTTTTGAGTGACAAAACTCATTTCTAAATCAAGTTGGGTAAATTCACCATAAGCGCGGTCGGCCCGCGGGTCTTCATCGCGAAAACAACGGGCGATCTGGTAGTATTTTTCTAAACCGGCAACCATTAAAAGCTGTTTATACTGTTGAGGTGATTGGGGTAAAGCATAAAATTTGCCTAACTGTAATCGAGAAGGAACAACAAAATCACGAGCGCCTTCAGGGGTTGATTTGGTTAAAATTGGTGTCTCGACCTCGATAAAACCTCGGTCATCTAAAAAATCGCGGATGAATTTGATTACTTGATGACGAAGTTTAAGGTTTTTAACTAATCTTGGCCGGCGAAGGTCTAAATAGCGATATTTAAGCCTTAATTCTTCATTAATTTCATCACCATTACTTTTAATCGGGATTGGCAGTTCTTTGGTTTTGGCTAAAATTTTAATTTTTTCCGCCTTAATTTCCACTTTGCCGGTTAAAATTTTGGGGTTAATTGTTTGTTTAGAGCGTGTAACCACTTTGCCTTCAATCTCAACCACATCTTCGGAGCTTAAACCCTTCATTTCCTTTCCACCAACTACTTGAACAATGCCAGTCACGTCGCGAAGGTCAATAAAAATCAGTTGGCCGTGATCTCTTCTTCGATCAACCCAACCACAAAGCCTTATCTTTTGGCCGATTTTTTTAATTGTTTCTAAGGCTAAAGTTCTTGGCATAAGTGACACGCTTGTGTCATTTTACCTTTATTTTTCCCCCTTGACAAGAGGTTTTCCGTTTTGCTATAAACAAAATTTGTGATTGTGAAGGGAAATCGTCGCAGTGTCAGTAGAAAACAGACTAAACAAACAAATTAGAAGAAAGAGGCCTGGTCCTGGAGAATTACAGTCATTTCCTAAGGCTGGAGACGTTATAATTCCGGCAGGTACGCCTTATTATACTGGAGGAACAATTTCAAGAAGGAACAGTAAAGATATTAAATTCCCTTATCCTCTAGATAAAGGAGAGGGTGGAACCGGCTGGAATGCAGATTAGGCGCTAAATTTGACATCCTTAATCTTCAACTGCAATCTCCTTTGTCCATTCCACTCATCAACTGAAATCGTATAGACAATGTCAATTGGTTTGGATGGAGAAAGTTTGGAATAGAGATGGCCGAGGTTGAAAGCGATTCCTCGAAGTGGGAAGTGGGAAGTGGGAAGTGGGAAATTTAAACTAAGGTGTTTTCCATCACTCCCAACCACTCGGGCATCTTGGATAATCACTCCTCGGGTGACAAAAATAGGCTGAGGATTGCCAATGCCAAAAGGCTCTAATTGACTTATTTTTTCATAAAGCTTAAAATTAATGTCAGCTAATTCTATTTGGCAGTCAATTTTTAAAGTTTTGCTTAATAATTCTTGAGAAATTTCTTTTGCCGCTAACTGCTCAAGTTTGCTTTTCACTTTTCCTAAATGCTTGGTTTCAACCGTAAACCCAGCCGCCATGGGATGGCCGCCGCAGTCAACTAATAAATTTGAACAGGACCTAATGGCTCTAACAATATCGAAACCATTGATTGATCGCGCCGAGGCTTTGGAATATTCTTTACCTTGGGCAACAACAATGGCCGGCCGAGAAAATTTTTCCACTAATTTACTGGCCACCAAACCAATCACCCCTTCATGATAAGATTCGTGCGAAAGAAAAATTAATTTCGTTATTTCGTTATTTCGTTGTTCAGTTGTTAAGTTGCCCCTTGCATGAGTAACTGTCTCCTCTAACAGCTTTTGTCTTTCTCTATTTGTTTGACCCAATTTTTGAGCTAATGAGCTTGCCCTATCAGGATTTTTAGTGCACAAAAGCCTTAAAGAATCAATCGCGTGAACTAACCGTCCCATCGCATTTAGTCGAGGAGCAATGATAAAACTGACTTCATAAGTGCCAATTTTTCCTTTTTCTAAACCTGCTGTTTTAAATAAAGCCTTTAGACCAATTCTTTTAGTTTGATTAAGTTCTTGAAGACCATATTTAACTATGCTTCTTGATGGACCAATTAGAAGAATAAGGTCGGCAATCGTGCCAATACTAGCAAGAGCAAGATGATCTAATAAGTCATTAGAATCTTTAGAGCTTAGCTCTTTTTCTTTTATTAGCTCTTTTGCCAAAACCCAGGCCACGGCCGAACCTGAAAGTAAGGTGGTGTGAATAATCGCTAAAGCAGAAGGTAATTTTTTAGGCTTGAGGTGGTGATCGCTAATAATCACCTCAGTCCCTTTCTTTTTGGCGTACCCAACTTCTTTTCTGCCAGTAATTCCCAAATCAACAGTAATAATTAGGCCAGCTTGATATTCTTTTAAAACCTGATCAATGCCTTCTTTTGAAAGCCCATAACCTTCTTTAATCCGGTCAGGAATGTAAGGCATCGCTTTAGCGCCTAAAGAATTTAAAGTTTCCCATAAAATTGCCGCGCCACAAATGCCATCAGCATCAAAATCAGAATAGACAATAATAGATTCTTTGTTCTCAATGGCTTTTTTGATTCGCTTGATAGCCTTGTTAAGTTCTTTCTTAGAGATTCCTAAGCTTTTAAGCTTTAGCTTATAAGGATGAGGAGGATTAAGGAATTCTTTAATCTGTTTTTTAGTTCTCAAACCGCGGTTATTAAGAAGAACTTTAATAATATCTTCAGTTTCTTTGGTTTTGCGCTTTGCGCTTTGCGCTTTGCGCTTATTTAAAATCTCCCATCTCCTCATGTTATACTAAATATAACATGACCAAGCTTAAACTTCCAAAAAATGCCCAAAAAATAATTGATAAACTCCAAAAGGCCGGTTTTGAAGCCTGGGCCGTTGGTGGCTCGGTTCGCGACCTTTTAATCAACCGACCAACAAAAAATTGGGATTTTACCACCAATGCCACCCCACTCCAGATTTTAAAAGTTTTTCCCAATGGTTTTTATGATAATCGCTTTGGCACCGTCGGTCTTACTCAAGAAAATGGAGAAATCTATGAAATCACCACTTACCGAACGGAAAAAGGCTATTTTGACAGAAGACATCCAGACAAAGTTCAATGGGGAGAAAGCTTAAAAGAGGACATCGCTCGCCGAGATTTTACTATCAATGCCATTGCTTTTGACGGTCAAAAAATGGTTGATCCTTTTGCTGGCCAAAAAGATCTTAAAAAGAAAATTATTAAAGCGGTTGGTGACCCGAATCAAAGATTTGCTGAAGACGCTTTAAGGCTTTTAAGGGCAATAAGAATTGCTACTCAACTTGCTTTTATCATTGAACCAATCACTTTTCAGGCGATTAAAAGAAATTCTCCTTTAATTCAAAAAATCTCTGCCGAAAGAATCAGAGACGAGCTTTTTAAAATTTTAAGCACTGATTTTCTCGCTGATGGTTTTTATTTGCTAAAAAATTCAGGGCTTCTAAAAGAAATTTTGCCTGAAGTAGAACAATGCTTTGGTATCCCCCAACAAAGCCCCAAAAGACATCATCTTTATGATGTGGGCACCCATGCTTTTTTATCTCTAAAACACTGTCCTTCTCATGATCCAATTGTTCGCTTAGCCGCTCTTTTGCATGATATTGGCAAACAAGCCACTTTTAAAAAAACTAAAGAAGGGGTGATCACTTTTTATAATCATGAGATCATTGGTGCAGGAATGGTAAGAAGCATTGGCCGACGGTTAAGACTTTCTAAAAGAGATCTTCAGCGTTTAATAATTTTTGTCCGTTGGCATCAGTTTTCCGTTGACGAAAGGCAAACCGATGCCGCCATTAGACGATTTATTCGCCGTGTTGGTAAGGATAATCTCAATGATATTTTGGCAGTACGAACTGGCGATCGTTTGGGCGGCGGTGCCCGAGAAACTTCTTGGCGATTAGAAAAATTTAAAAAAAGACTCCTTGAGGTTCAAGAACAACCTTTTAGTGTTACTGATTTAAAAGTTAATGGTTATGATGTGATGGAGATTTTAAAAATCAGCCGAGGACCATTGGTGGGAAAAGTTTTAAAGATGCTTTTTTTAGAAGTTGAGGAAGACGAAGATAAAAACAAAAGAGAATATCTTTTAGAAAGAATTAAAAAAATAGGAGGAGAGAATTTAGCTTAACGTTTTTGACAACGGCCGTTGAGAGAAACGTTAAGCTAAACCAACTTTCCTCTCATTTTCGTCTCTTAAGTCTTTGTAAAATCACTAAAATTGGGGTGGCGACAAAGGGAGAAGAATAAGTGCCAGTAATGGTGCCGATTAAAAGAGCGACGACAAACCAGCGAATAGTTTCACCGCCTAAAAGAATTAAGGCCAAAAGCATAAAAACAATCGTAAAGGAATTATTTAAAGACCGCACCATTGTTTCGGTTAAAGCCACATCAGCTTGACTTTCTAACTCAAGTTTTGGATTAAGCCTTTTCTTTTCTCTAATCCGATCAAAAATCACAATCGTGTCATGGACAGAAAAGCTCATTGTCGTTAAAACCGCAGTGACAAACAAAGAATCAATTTCTACATTAAAAAAATGACCTAAGAGAGAAAAAGAGCCTAAGAGAATAAAAAAATCATGGAGTAAGGCCAAAATGGCACTCGCACCAAAGTGCCAATTTTTAAAACTCCAGCCAATAAAAACCAAAATCGCTAAAATCGACAGACAAGCAGCATAAAAAGTTTTTCTTAAAAGCTCTTTTCCCATCGTTGGCCCGACTGTTTCAAATCGAAGTTCTTCAACTTGACCGAATTTTTCCTCTATCGCTTTTAGCATTGCCTCTTTTTTCTCTTTGGTAATCGGTTTCATTCTTAAAAGATAAATATTCTCTCCTGAGGACTGGATTGAACCAAATTCAATCTCTTCATTATCAGTAATTTCTTTTAATTGAGAATTGAGAATTGAGAATTGAGAATTGTTTTCGAACTTAAGTTCGAAAAGAGTGCCACCAGTAAAATCAATTGATGGATTTAGTCCCCAGCGAAAAAGAGAATAAAAACCAGGCACTAAAATACTGGCTGAAATTAAAAAATATAGCCATTTGTAACGCATGAAGTGAATCATATTAAGCTGCTTTATAAAATGTTCTAACTAATGTCTTCGTTACTACAATGCCGGTAAACAAACCTAAAATTATTCCTATTCCCAAAGTAATAGCAAAACCCCTCACCATTCCAAATTGAGGTAAAAATCCCCAGCCAGCGGGATTAAAAAGAAGAAAGCAAATTAACAAGGCGGTAAAATTGGCATCTCTAATTGAATCCCAAGCCCGACCAAAGCCTAAGTTTAAAGCCGTCGCTAAAGTTTTTCCCGCCCGTCTTTCCTCTCTAATTCTTTCAAAAATTAAGATATTGGCATCAACCGCCATCCCAATTGACAAAATAAAACCAGCAATGCCCGGCAGGGTGAGGGTAATCGGAATCAGTTTAAAAATCGCTAATGACCAAAGACCATAGATTAAAAGGGCAAAATTAGCTAAAAATCCTAATTTTCCATAAAAAGCCCATATAAAAAGACCAACCAAGACCAAACCAAACAAACCGGCCAAAGTGCTTTCTCTCACTGATTCTCCGCCTAAAGTGGCGCCGATACTCCGTTGTTCAACAATCTCCACCGGCGCCGGCAAAGCACCGGCATTGAGTTGAATAGAAAGTTCCTTAGCTTGCTTAAGATTAAATTCTCCCCTGATAATTGCCTTGCCGCCACTAATCACTTCCTCTACTTTGGGCGCGGAAATAATTTGTTTATCTAAAACAATCGCCACTGGCCGGCCAATATTTCTTTTCGTAATCTCTTCAAAAAGCTTGGCGCCTTCATCATTAAATTCTAAGGCCACCACTGGCTGGTTAGTTTGCGGGTCAAACTGAACTTTAGAACGATTAAGGTCTTTTCCTGTTAATTCAGTCGGTTGAAATTGGAGTTGAGCCGCTCCTGTTGCCTCGTTCTCCTCAGATAAGGGCACTGGTTCTTGAAAAGAAAGTTGAGCGGTTTTACCAATCAGGTCAATAGCTGTTTCAATCTCTTTTATCCCCGGCAGCTCAATAATAATGCGGTAAGAAGAATTAATTTTGGCTGATTGAATCAGTGGTTCGGTGACGCCAAAGAGATTAATTCTCTTTTCAATCACATTTCTTAAACCTTCAAGCGCCAAATCTCGGTCTTCAGGTTTAATCTCTTTCATTTCTGCTTCTAAGACTAAATGAGTGCCGCCTTGAAGATCAAGACCTAAGTGGGTCTTAATTTCTTTTTTAAAATTAAAGGGGCCTAAGGAAAAATTAATGTCTGGACGAGAAAGGTACTTGCCAAACAAACTAAATTCCCGAGGTAGGTCAACATAAATTGAAAAAAGGGTCAGCAGTAAAATCAGCCACAAAAGATATTTTTCCTGTTTCATAAGGATTAAGTTCTATTTTCCTTTTCTTCTCTTAGAGGTCTGACGGCGCCGCCTTTTGAGAATTTCTTCGGATAAAGGCAGTTGAAGGGCGCCTGAAAATTTATAAACCACTCTTCCTTTTTCTGGTTGGGCTAGCACTTGAACCCAATCTTTAGCTTTCACTCCCAAAAGCTTGACAAATTGAGCAGGCACGACGACTGCCAAACTATTCCCCGTCCGAAAAACCTTTTGTTTCATAATAAAGTTTTCCTTTAGGTTTGATTTTACCACGTTTATCCATTCTTCTCAACCCATTCCTTAATCAGAAAATTTGATTTCCCTGACGCTTATAATTTGTCTTACCCAAAAAAGCCAAAGTGACTGGCTTTATCAGCTTTGACAAGGACTTTCAAAGATTAAGGCAAAACAAAATGAAGTAAGACAAGACAAAAACCTTCCTATTGTAGCTCGAACGGTCCTTTTTTAGGAAGAATTTTGGGGAAGAATAGTTGATTCTTTGGTTTCTTCAGCTATCAAGCGAAGAAAAGAAGCAACATCTTTGCTTTTGTCTTGATACGAAGCCCCAATTTCATGGAGAAACTGCATCATCTTGTCTTTGGGAAACTCCCTTTTTATGCTTTCTCTGATTTTAATGATCATTAAGTCTTTCACCTCCTATATTTCTGGTGGGGCTATAATTGTTAATTCTCTATAACCATTCTCCCAGTTAACTAAGTTCACTAATCGTCTTGTTTTCTCTCTAACAATATGAGTAAAGTTCCAACTGACAAGAATATCTAAATTATTCACAGACGCTACTGCTACATGGGTCGCATCTCTTAAATGTTTCTTTGTTAAAATTTTCTTCTTTAAATATGCCTCAATAAGTTCTTTTGCTTCTTTTGTGTCAACCTTTAGAACAGAAAAGGAGTTAATCTTTTTGAGATATTTTCTCTTCAACTCACGATCTATTACACCTCTAAGCTCTAAAATGACCATTTCAGAAATAAAAACTTCAAAATTGTTAAGATTTTGCCAAAACTTTTTCGTCAGATTCTGCCTATCTGGCCATTGATCATCAAAATAGGCGGTAATGGCTGATGTCTCTTAGAAATACATCTTAGGATAATGCAGGAAAGCGCGGCTGTATTCCCCCACTCTAATATCAAAAAGGCAATTGCCATAATCCAAAGCAAACTGGAAGGGTAACAAATATTAAACCTTTTTTGTCTTTTACTTGTTAATGTGTCTATCTATTATTCGCTGTGGGTTTTCAAATTTACCCTCTTGAAATGCCCGCCAAAAACTTAAACTGTTTTCTCTAAATGGCGTTTCAGGACGCCGAGCCCTACGAGGGTCTGTTACTATTTTTTTATAACGATTAAGCTCAAGGGTCATTCTGTTGTCTTCTGCCTTTGGCAATGCTTCAAGTGCCTTTTCTATAAAATGTTCAGGCTTTGCATCTGGCTCCTTTTCTTCAGTTTGTGCCAGTTTTCCTACAGAAACAATTAACTCCTCAATTGTTTCTTCATAAAACCGTTGTATTCGTCCCAATTTTTCTTTTGGAAGAGCCTTTCCGCCTTCATCAAGAATGACGCCAAGATGAGCCGATTCAAAATTCAAAACTGCCCCAAGTAATCCATAAGACTCAACCATGTTTTTGGGTTGGTCTTCTTCAAGCAAAAGGCTCTCGTTTAATTGGTTAGTCATTGTGATTAAAAATTTTGTTGTGTTTTCTTTAAGCTCTTCTTTCAGTTCTGGTGTCTCTTGATATTGATAGGTAATTTCTTTTTCCGCTAAGTTTGCTTCATCCACTAAAGATCACCTCCTTTCCAAGATTTTTACCCTATTAATTCCTCTTCATCGTCAATGATCATTATTCTTGAACCACTTAAGACTTTTAG
>Ga0163210_1000933_pt1 | contig 12496 bp, 6 predicted proteins | sample Kivu_220m_FD_113536 | JGI IMG/M metagenome (GOLD analysis project Ga0163210, IMG submission 113536) | Freshwater microbial communities from Lake Kivu, Western Province, Rwanda to study Microbial Dark Matter (Phase II) - Kivu_220m | ecosystem: Environmental > Aquatic > Freshwater > Lake ...
CTCCTCGAGCATCGCGCGCAGCAGCGGCAGCGTCGCGTCACCGCGTCCCGAGCCGCCGCCCCGGAGCTGCGAAGTCTCGTCGCCGACGCTGAGCGCCACGTACGTCCCGTAGGAGAGGCCCTCCTCGCGCGTGCGATAGAAGACGCGCTCGTAACCGAGCGCGAAGCTGAGCAGCCGGCAGGCCGCCAGATCCGGCGATCGATCGGTCAGCCCGGGGATCAGGCGGGAGATGCGCAGCTGGCTCTGCGCGTAGTCGCCGCGCAGCAGGTAGACGCCCGACGCGGGGCGCGGGTCCCACGCCGCCGCCACCGGCGGCTCATACGCACCGCTCGCCGGCCAGTCGCGGAAGAGCTCGTTCAGCCTCGCGATCATCTCCGCCCGCCGGAAGTCGCCGCTGACGCCGATCACCGCGTTCTGCGGGCGCACGTAGCGCGCGTGGATCGCGCGCAGGTCCGCTCGGGTCACGCCCTCGATCTCGGCCCGCGTGTCGACGTGCGCGGCGGGATGCTCCTCGCCCCAGATGAGCCAGCCCATGCGCTGTCCGGCGATCGCGCCGGGATCGTTGTTGATCTCCTGCACTTCCTTCAGGCGATTCGCGCGCGCGCGCTCCAGACGATCCTCCTGGAACCGCGGCTCGAGGACGACGTCGCGCCAGAGCGGCAGCGCCCGCGCCGCATCCTCCGTGCTGAGGCTGACGGAGACCCCGCTCGTGCGATGCCCGACCCACGACCCTACGCTCGCGTCAAGCGCGGTCAGCACGAGGTCGAGCGAGTCCGCCGAGAGACGCGCGGTCCCGCCGTCGCGCCAGAGGCTGCTCAGGATCCGCGCCGTTGCCTGCTGCGTCACGTCGAAGTAACGGATCCCCATGCGGAACTGGATCGTGAGATCGAGGATCGGCAGATCGTGGTTCTCATAGAGAATGACCGGCACGCCGCAGGCGAGCGTGTCGCGCGTCACCTGCACCGGGTTGAACTCCAGCGGCCCGAGCGTCAGCGCCTCGGGACGCCGCGGGGTCGCGGCGGTCGCCGCCGCGGCCGCGAGCACGATCGAGAACGTGAGCCCGGCGAAGAGGCGTTCGATGCGTCCGATTCTGCCCGCGTGGCTGCGCTTCATCGGCCACCTCCGTTCTCCGGCTCGAGGTACACCACCGTCGCCTGATCGCGCTGCAGGAGCTTCGTGGCCAGATCCGTGACCTCCTGCGCCGTCACGCTCTCCGTCAGCGCCATGCGCTCGAAGATCTTCCGCCAGTCGCCGTAGATCATCTGCCCGTCGAGCAGCAGATCCGCCAGCGCGCGGTTGGTCGTGAGGCCGCGGTAGAAGCGCTTGCGCCGCGAGTCCTTGATCTCCCGGAGCTTCTGCTCCGTCACCGGCTCGGTGACGACACGCGCCAGCTCCTCCCAGATCATCTGCTCCACCTGCTCGTTGGTGAAGCCCTCGAGCGGTGTGGCGTGGATGGTGAGCAGCCCGGGGTAGCGCTGCTCCACCGACGCCCAGGCCCAGACCTCGCGCGCCGCGTGCTCCTCGATGTCGAGGCGCCGATCGAGGCGGCTCGTGATGTCGCGGCTGAGGACGTCCGCCAGGAGCGCCAGCACCGCGCAGCGGCGATCCGCCGGCGGGAAGCCGGGGAAGGTGATCGCGAGCTCGCGCTCGGTCCCCTGACGGTGCACCGCGCGCCGCATGCCCTGCTGCGGCGGCTCGACGGTGTTCACCGCGGGCGGCGGCGGTCCGGGCGGGATGTCACCGAAGTACGCCTCCAGCAACTGCTTGGCGCGCGCCGGATCGAAGTCGCCGATCAGCGCCCCGACGCCGTTGCCCGGGACGTAGTAGGTCTCGCGGAAGCGCTCCGCCGCCTCCTGGGCCAGCGTCTCGAGATCGCTCATGTAGCCGATCACCGGGAGGCGATAGGGGTGGGCCCGGTAGGCCATCGCGTAGCGCAGCTCGCGGGCCATGGAGGCCGGATCGTCCTCGCTCTCGCGACGCTCCTCCATGATCACGCTGCGTTCCCGGTAGAACCCGCGGAACGACGGATGCTGGATGCGCTCGCTCTCCATCAGCATCCAGACCTCGAGGTTGTTGGACGGGATGTCGGTCTCGTACTCGGTGAAGTCGGCCGAGGTCCAGGCGTTCACGCTGAGGCTGTAGCGATCGTAGACGCGGGAGAACTCGTTCGGGATCGTCAGCTCCCACTGCCGCTGGTTGAGACGCTCCAGCTCGGCCTGCAGCGCGGCCAGCCGGCTCGAGTCCGCGTCCGCGCCGCGCGCCGTCTCGTCGCATAGGGCCCTTCCGGCGGCCTTCACGCTGTCCTCGACGATCAGCTCGCGGGCGCGATCGCGCGTGCCGATCACGTCCGTGCCCTGGAAGGCCATGTGCTCGAAGACGTGCGCCACGCCCGACTCTCCCGCGGGGCAGTCGACGTTGCCGACGCGGAAGCGGATGCGCCCGGCCACTAGCGGCACGTCGTGCCGCGGCAGGAGCAGGAAGAGCATCCCGTTCCCCAGGCGATACTCCTCGACGCGGTCGAAGAGTGCGGGGGGTTCGATCGCGGCCCCGCCGGGCTTGGGCTCGCTCGCCCGGCTTGGGGTGGGGGAGAGAAGCGGGAGTGCGGAGACGAGGAGCAGGATGGCTCGTGAGATCCACGCGACGCAGATCAGAGGGCACTCGACGTGGGCCAGCGGCTGCCGTTTCATGGAATGGGGTCCTCTCGCGTTCCGAGCTGTCCGATTCGCCGCCCGGCGTCGGCCGGTTCCGGCGAATCCTAGCGGCCGCGGCTACCAGCGGCAAGGTGGCCGTCGCAGGCCAATCCTATGCCTGCGGTTGCTGATGCGCCCCGTCGGCCTGCCGGCGGTCCCGCGGCGGCCAAATGCCAGGCCTCGGCTCTTCGGCCGGAAGCACGCCGACAGGAATCGTCCTTGACCTATGCCCCCCCCCCCTGTGGCACGCTGGCATCAGAACGTAGCTCTGCAGCCCGGCCCGCAATGACCGTTGCACGTTGATCGACACTGGACGTTCGGACCGTCCAACGGCTGGCGACTGCAGGAACCAGGGAGGGTTCCATCATGTCGCGTCCGTGGCCTCTGATCCTGTTTGCCCTTCTCCTGCCTGCCATTGCCTCCTCGGATACCGCGGTCCTCGACGGTGGGGTCTTCGTGGCCCACCATCCACCGGGGCTGCAGTATTCCGGCGGCCAGGACTACTGCCAGCGCTACTTCGAGGACTTCGCGATCGACTCCTGCGCGGCGCAGCACAATCGCATCGACCTGGACGGCAGTCAGGGCCAGTCGTCGGTCTGGTTCGTCCTGGCCGCTTGGAGCGAGGAGAAGCAGTGGTGCGGCGCGGAGTTCGGGTTCGCGGATTACGACTCGACGATCTACCTCTTCAGTCAGTGGGGGCCATGCTTCTCGGGCCTGGGCCTCGAGATCCCGATGGCGAGCTGGCCCGGGCCGAACGCCGGGACGGCGGTCACGACGCAGGACACCCCCTGGTCCGGCAGCCTCACTCCGATCTACTGGTTCTCGGGCTATGCATACGATGCGGGGGAGATCCCGCTGGCGCTCAACCCGTCCTCCGGCTTCGGCGGCACGGCCAACTGCGAGACCCCGCCCCAGAGTTGGGCCGCGACCGCGTTCGGCGGGATGGGGCTCTTCCAGGACGGGACCTACGCTTGTCCCGAGGCACTAGACGGCGGCGGTTTCGGTGGCGGCGACGGAGGGATGCAGCCTGAGGGCGCCGATGGGTACTGGGGTGATGAAACGGAGGATCCCGCGCAGCGCCAGCTTGCCTTCGTCCAGTTCTCGTCAGCACCGGACAGCACGTTCGCCGCCGAGTACCGCGCGTTGAAGGCAGCCTACGGACTCCGCGTCCTCACGGCGATGGCTCCCGATGGCCTCATCTGCCTCGTCAACGAGGCGCAACGCGCGGCCCTGCGGGCCGATGAGCGCGTCACCCTGGCGACGAGCGATTCGATTCCCGGTTTGCCCCCGGTCGCTTCCGACGACCTCGAAGCCGGTGAGCCGGGCTTCGCCGCCCGAGCATGGAATGCGATGCTCGAGTCTCGCTCCTCTCCCGAACCGGACTCCCTAGGCTCCAGCTGCGACTTCCCTCCCTGCCTGCTGTACAACGAAGAAGGCAATTCGCTACCCACTGACGATCCGCTTGGCCAGACCTCGATCTACATGATGGGGGAAGTCGGCGTTTCCATCATCTTCATGGAAAGCGATGCGTCCGGCGACTGCGACGATCCGGGACTTCCCGAGGACTGGTCGACAAGCGAGCGCAACCTGGCACATCTCGAGATTCTGGAGGGACTCAACTGGCTTGGTGGCTTCACGCCAGACGCTGACCTCAGCTTCACGATCTTGCCTCCTGAACTGCTGTCAACGCAGTACGAACCGATTCAGTACCCCGGGGGCTTTCTTCAGTGGCGCTACGAGGCCATGGCCCAACTCGGGTACACGGAAGGGTACTGCGTCGCTCGCGAACGCCAGTTCGCGAATGATCAGCGGGCTCTGAATGGTACCGACTGGTGGATCATTGCCTATGTGATCCGCGATGTGTGCGACCAGGATCACGCCTTCCAGGGCGGGACTTGGTCCCACGCTCTGTCATACGGTCCAACGGCCGTCCTTCTCTACCAGAACGGCGAGACATACCCTATCGAAGATCTGAACAAGGTGGCTGCCCACGAGACCTGTCATCTGTTCGGAGCGGCGGACGAGTATGCTGACGTGCCCGACTGCTACGAACTCTGGGGGTATCTACGGGAACGGAACGGGAATGCGATCAACTGCATCGAGCACCAGACCCCGTGCCTCATGGACTGCGTCGCCACACTCGACCTGCGTCCGTTCACCCTCGCGCACTTGGGTTGGAGAGACTTTGACGTTCCGGCGGACAACGTCTTCGATCCAATCGATCACCCACTCTCATCGTGCTCGATGCCCATCGGGCAGACAGAGGGTCTCGCGCTTGGTGACGTGGCGGACATCTACGACTCGAAAGAGCAGTGGGTGAAACGCATTGCGAGTTCCGAATGGAACACGGATCAGGGCCGGATGATCTGGGATGGCATCAGCTTTGACGGGTCTCAGAGCCAGCCAGGGGACTACACTTGGCGGAAGAACGGCGGCGACGTCCACCTGGCGGAGCTCTCCGGCGATACGGAGGCGCCGGGAATCGTCAGCGCGCAGATGACGGATCTGGGCGAGGTTTCGGAGGGTCACCGTTTCGAACTACGCCTCTTGTTCGAGGATGAGGATACGGAAGCCGGGCGCGTCCGCGCGATCGCAGCGCCGGACTTTGTCGGCCCGGCGGAGCACCGCATCGTGGAGGACGAGTTCCTTCTTGACACGCAAGGCAGTGCTGGACCCATCGTGAGGGATTTCCTTCTTCCGCTCTCGGACGAAGGTGACTGGACGATGCACCTCCGGGTCTGGGATGTGGGCAACGGACACTGGGACTCCCGGGAGATCCCCTTCCATTGGGCTTCAGGTCTTGGGGATGAGCGGGCGTTCCATCCCAGATCCGTGATCACATCCAGCCGCCCCAATCCGGCGCCTGACGGGGTGACCTGGGACCTCGAGCTGCCGACGGCCAGCGAGGGCCGCCTCGCAGTGATCGGCCCCGACGGCAGATGTCTCAAGGTGTGGGCGAAGCAAGCCTTTCCGCAGGGGCGCTCTAGGATCCACTGGAATGGCTTGGGCGACGATGGCCGGCGCGTGCCGGTTGGCCGATACTACTTGCGACTGCTGGATGCCAGCGGTCGAGTCACGAGTCGGTCTGTTACCATAGTACGGTAGACTGCGGGTAGGGCATCCGGTGCGACCGTGCCGCTGCCCTGCTCCGGGAGGCGTCCTTGGACATGCTGGCCAGACGAGTCCCGATGTGCTGCCAACTCTCGCCCTGCACGATCCTGGTCGTGATCGTCCTGGCCGGCGTTGCCGCCAACGCGACGGTCCGCCATGTGCCGGAGGAGTACCCGACGATCCAGGCCGCGATCGATGCTAGCGTGACGGGCGACACGGTGCTCCTCAGCCCAGGCGTCTACCGAGGTCCGGGCAACCGCGACATCGAGTTGCGCGGGCTGGATCTCGTGATCACCTCCAGCGCCGGGGCGGACCAGACGGTGATCGACTGCGAGCGGGAAGGACGAGGCTTCTACATTCACGAGCTTGAGACTCCTGCAGCACGGATCGAGGGGCTCACGATCAGCAATGGACTGCCGGTCTTCGAGCCCTGGAATGGTGGCGGAGGAATCCTCAGCGGCGCCTCGGCGCCAACGATAGTCAATTGCAGGATAGTGAGCTGCGAGGCGGGTGTTGGCGCGGGTCTTGCCCTCATGGTCTTTGACGGTGTTGTGGACCGCTGCCTGCTGTCAGGCAACAACGCGACGGCTAGCTACAACGGCGGTGGTGGTGTGGAGTTCCTCGGAGGCTCAGGGGAGATCAGGGACTGCGTGATAGCGGGCAACAGCGCCCCTAAGGGTGGTGGCATCTACTTCAACGCGAGTGGCAGGATCACCGGCTGCACAATCGCCGGGAATCTGGCCACCGAGGATGGCGGCGGCATCTGGACGGTGGCCTGGCCCCTCGAGCTGGAGCGGTGCATCCTCTGGGGCAACTGCGCCTGGGACGACGGGGACGAGGTCTTCTGTCGCACCGAGAACATCCTCTGCGAGTGCTGCGCCGTTGACTCGACCGGCGTGGTGACGCTCATGGGCCCCGATCCCGAGTACGACGAGGACTGCGTGTTTGTCGACCCGCTATTCTGTGACCCCGCGCCCTGTGGTCTGACGACGGATGGGGACTGGAGGCTGGACACCAACTCCCTGTGCCTGCCGGAGAACAGCCCGTGCGCTGAGCTGATCGGGGCGCTAGGCCAGGGTTGCGGCGACACACCGGCGATCGAGACGACGTGGGGCGCGATCAAGGCCTTGTATCGGGAGTGATGGCTCCGGGCGCCCTCCGCCCCCGCATCCCGAAGCACCCGAGCTGGCAGTTCGTGATCTTGATCTTCTCGGCATTGCAGATGCGGCCCACCTGAGACGGCGGGACCCCGAGACGCGCCGCGAGGGCAAGCGCGTCCCGGCATGCGATCCAGCCGTCCGCGGCGTGCGGGCGCAGCGCCTCGCGGATCTCGGTGTCGCGCTCGGATGCGCTCATCACAACCTCCTCGTGCGCTCGCGGAAGACGATCTTCATCGTCTCCAGCTCGTTCAGCACCGGCTCGTAGATCTCCGGCACGACCGGCGCGTGCACGCCGGTCAGCTTGATCTTGCCTTCGAGGATCATGCGGGTCGCGATCGCCGCCGGCAGGCTCACCGTGCGCGCCATCGAGGTGTCGCCGTGCGGGACGCCGAAGTCGACCAGGGTCGAGGTGATCGCCTCCTGGTGATCCTTGAACTCGGCGCGGAACTGGTGATGCATGACGAGCATGTCGCGCTCGCCGGGCGCGTACGCGAGCTTCTCCAGCATGCGCGCGACCATCACGTCCAGCACCGTCGGCGCCGCGGGCAGCTTCTCGTCGCTGAAGAGGCCGAGCCAGGTGAAGCGGCGCATCGGGTCTGAGTCCTTCGGGATCCCGAGGTGCGCGGCGACCGCCCCCGCGACGTCCGCCTGGCCCGCGGCCGACGGGACCAGCAGGCACGCCAGGTCCTTGAAGGTCTTCCCGGCCAGATCCGACCGCGGCGTCTCGTCGAGATAGCCCAGCTTCACGAACCGCCGCAGCGTCTCGCTCCAGCCCGGGTAGCGCAGCGTGCCGCGGAACATGTTCGGGATGCCCTGGAGACCGTACTGCTCGATGTAGCCGAGGCAGTCGCGGTTCGTGTAGCCCTCGAACGTGCCGCCGTCCGGCACCTCGACCGCCTCGTAGTGGGCGAAGAGCTCCGGCCCGGGGATGTCGACCACCTGGCCGTCCTTCAGGAACCGACCCGCGTTCTTGCCCGCCATCAGGACACCGCGCGGGCTCCAGGAGAACTTGTAGCCCCACGGGTTCGTGTTCGCTTCGGGCGCCGGCAGCCCGCCGCAGTAGGAGGAGAACGCCGTCAGCTTCCCGCCGCGCGCCTGGACGTCGTGGATGACGCGCATGGCCGACATGTGGTCGATGCCCGGATCGACGCCGATCTCGTTCAGGATCAGGATCCCCGCCGCGCGGGCGCGCTCGTCGAGGGCGCGCATCGCGGGGGAGATGTAGGAGGTCGTCACCATCGGCTTGCCATGCTGGAGGCAGAGGCTCGCCACCCGCACGTGGTGCACGTAGGGCAGCAGGCTGATCGAGAGATCGTGCGCCGCCACCTGCTGAGCGAGTGCCGCCTCGTCCTCGACCAGCAGGCTGAGCGCGTGCCCCTGGGGATGGCCTTCGAGCAGCGCCTCCGCCTTCGAGATCGTGCGGCTGCCGATCGTGAGCTGCAGATCGGGCTGCGCCAGCAGGTACTTGACCAGGGGGCGGGTGACCAGCCCCGCTCCGAGCAAGAGCACGCGGGCCATGGAGGACTCCTTTCCTAGTGCTTGCCGTCCCGATTCAGGAAGGCGGAGATGTACTCGAACCGCGGCAGGAACTTCCCCTGCCAGGCGATAATCGAACGGCGCAGCGGCTCGGGAATCGCCACGCGGTCCGCCGGCGCGGCGAGGTCCGGCGCCTTCACCGCGTCCAGCATGTCGTGCATCTGCTCGCTGAAGTAGCGGCTGGACTCAACGGGCAGCTCGCACGGCAGGTTGTCGACCGCCATCACCACCGGGCCGCGCCCCGCGAAGCCGTCCCGTGCCTTGCCCGTCGCCGGCTCGTAGACGAACGCCGGGTTCTCGGGGTCGGTCGCCTTGAGTGTGAACTCGATGCTGCCCTCGATGTCGCAGGAGATGTCGCCCACCACCCGCAGGTGCGGCACGCGCTCGTCGGCGTAAAGCCGGGCGATCGCCTCGCGCGTGATGAGGCGCGGGTACTTCTCCGTCCAGAAGATGCCGTTGACCAGCACCGAGAGGTGCGGCGTGTAGCGATCGAAGACGCCGACGTACTTCTCGGGGTGCTGGTAGTAGTCCTGCAGCTCGAAGCGCCCGTTCGGCGTGCGCGGCTCAACCATGTCCTCCTCGCGGAAGACGACTTTGTAGACGCGCTGGCGCGAGAGATCCGGGCGCGCGCGCAGCGCGGGCAGCTCGGCGGGGGAAATCGTCTCGACCGGCAGCAGATCGAGGACCTCCTGCGCGCCGCTCGAGACGTGGCCGTAGCCGGAGAAGCCGACGACCAGCGGCGAGATGCGCGGATCGAGGCCCCGCTCGCGGACCTCGTCCGCGACGCCGGCGAGCGTCCGCTCGGCGGCGGCCAGGTCGGCATACTCGTGCGCCGGGCGAATCGTGGCAAAGGGGCTCGGGATCCCCTCGTGCTCCAGGCGCTGGCCCAGCGAGTGCAGCGTGTCGATCATGCCCGCCAGCCCGGCGAACCGGCCGAAGAAGAGCATCCGCCGGCCGTGCTCGTCGGTCACCAGCTCGTGATCCAGCAGCGAGCAGCCGGTCGCGAGCAGATGCTTCATCATCTGCATGTTGTAGGGCTGACCCTTGATCACGTGCGCGAAGTACATGTACGCCTTGCGCGGCAGGATCAGGGGGATCGGGACTTCCTTGACCCCGAGGATCAGATCGCAGCCCGAGAGGTCCTCGCGAATCTGGGCGCCCGCCTTGGCGTACTGCTCGTCCGGGAAGCACCGGATAGGCGAGGGCTGGACGTGGAACTTGAAGCCGCGCTCGCCGATGAGCCGACCGGCGTCCTCGGGCGTGAGGGGCACCCGGCGCTCCCAGCGGTTCTTGTCCTCGCGGCGGATCCCGATGACCATGTCCGAGCCTTCCTCTCTGCAGGGGATGGTGGGCCCCGCGGGCCCGCCGGCGCGCGCGAGCCGGCGGCCGTCGAACCCGATTGGAAACCACGGATTATAGCATCGCCCGTGGACGGCGCGCCACACCGAGGGCGTTCGCCCGCCGGATCCCTGAGCGTTTCCTTGAGATACGCGGCCCATCTCGGGTAAACTAGAAGGGGTGTTGAGACCAGGGGGAGGATCGCGGAATGCGTATCTCGCTGCTCATCATGGGGTTGTCGCTGCTGTGCGGGATGGTGGCCGGGCTGTCGAGTGCGTCCGCGGAGGCCAGCCGCCACGTCGTCCTGGTCGATTTCGAGAGCGGCGCCGAGCCCCTGACCAGTTATCCGGATGAGGACCAGCAGCCGGACCGCTGGGAGATCCAGTCCGAGAACACCTACGACGGCTCGACGTACGCGCTGCGGATCTGGGGCAACTCCTGGAAGCAGCTTGAGATCTCGCCCTATGCCCTCAGCGAAGGCAGCGTCCTGAGCGCCGCGCTCTACGTCGAGCAGCGAGGGGAGATAAGCGCCGTCGGCTTTGGCGACGGCAGCGGCAACGTCCTCTTCTACGTTGTGGATGGCGGCCAGCTCCAGCTCTCCGATCGCTGGAACGTCGTCTACCAGGGCTTCTACCCGGACGAGGAGTGGCACGCCTACCGCTTCCCGGTCGGCCGCGACTGGAACGACACCTGGCACTACCTGCCCCAGATCACCCAGATCGTCTTCGTCAATGATCGCGATCAGTCGATGACCGGCGCCACGATCTTCGATGAGATCTGCGACGTGACCGAGGATCTGCCGATCGTACCCGTGGTGCAGATCCAGAAGATCGTGGGACCGGCGCGCGAACTGCCACCCGACCCGCGGATCTCGGCGGGGACGCGCTACCGGGTCGAGGTCCAGTTCCAGGCGCTGGTCTCCGATCCCGACAGCCCATCGCATACCTTCCTCTGGGACTTCGGTGACAGCACGCAGAGCACGGAGCAGAACCCGATCCACAGCTTCACGATCCAGGACTACCACACCTACACCGTATCCGTAGACGCGACCGATGAAGCGGGCCTGGTGGGTCGGGACACGACGCAGGTCGCCGTGGAGCCGGGCGGCGAGGGTGGCGTATCGAGCATCAACTTCGCCGGCGACATCTTCATGGGCCGAGGCTACGATTCCGATGGCGGGCTGATCGACGACTACGGCGTCGAGTACCTCTTCGAGCCGACGCTCTCGATCCTCGGTCAGGACGCGGACGTCACGATGGTCAACGCGGAGTGCCCCTTCACCGACCGGGGCGAGCCGCACCCGACCAAGAGCGTTGTCTTCCGCACCCGGCCGCAGAACGTGGCCGGGCTGACCTACGCCGGCGTCGACATCGCCTCGACCGCCAACAACCACATCGTCGACTACGGCTGCGAGGGACTCGCGCAGACCGAGGCGGTTTTCGACAGCGCGGGCCTGGTCTACGGCGGATCGGGCCCGAACGAGTACTTCGCGCTGCAGCCGTGCTACTACACCCATGAGGGGATACGCCTGGGATTCGTCAACCAGTGCAACCGCACGGGCCGGCAGTACAACGAGCAGCCCTTCCTCGACGCCGGCTACGAGAAGTGCGGCCTGGGCTACTGGCTCGAGCCGAACATGGACCGCGCGTTGGCCCAGGCCGAGAGCCTCGCGGACATCGTGATCGCCTTCCCGCACAGCGGGGAGGAGTACGAGCTGGAGCCTCCCCGGAACGGGGGAGGCGCGCCCGGACCGGCCCAGGTCAAGGACATCGAGCTCTGTCCGCCGTTCATCCCGGACGCGCAGGCGCTGGACCCCGACTTCCGGATCTGGCCCGGCATGGCCGACCGGCAGATGCGCTACCACGCGATCGATCAGGGGGCGGACGCGGTGCTGAACGCGCACCCGCACGTGCTGCAGGGCTTCGAGGTTTATCAGGGCACCCTGATCGCGCACAGCCTGGGCAACTTCATGTTCGATCTCTCCTACGTCGAGACCCTGCCCTCGATGGTGCTGCGGGCGTCGTTCGACAAGGATGGCATCACCGGCTGGACGTTCCGGCCGGTCTTCATCGATCGCTGGATCCCGAAGCCCGCCACGGGACGCCTGGGGCGCGAGATCCTCGATCGCATGGCCGACTGGTCGCGCGTGCTGGGGGCCTCGGTGGGCGTCTACCCCGAGGAGATGCGTGGGCGGATCTTCATGGACCCGGCGCAGGCGCAGCTCGACGTAAGCGCCACTCCGGGGACGCGAGCGCTGCACGAGGACGCCGGGGCCTTCGTCTCCTCGCCGATCGAGCTGGCGGGCAACGGCAGCCTTTCGCGCGTCACGGATCTGCAGGGCGTCCCGCTCACCGGGGCGCAGGTGCGCGTCGGGCGCGAGGTGCTCTGGTTCGGCCGCTTCGAGTTTGACGAGGGCTACCGCATGTGGAACCTCGACAGCGAGGACGAGTGGATGGACGACACGCAGTTCCACGAGGGGGCTCACTCGCTGGTGCTGCATCGCCGGCAGGGGGACCAGACCGACGTCGGCACGCAGCTCGACCGGCATCTGCTGGCCGCCGACTCTCTCGAGTACGGCCTGTGGGGCTGGATGCGGACGGAGAATGCGCACAACGCGCGCTTCGCGGTGCGCTTCTACGACAGCCGCTACAGCTGGACCGC